>Ga0190275_10000505_pt1 | contig 34082 bp, 21 predicted proteins | sample Popmic550T_FD_133745 | JGI IMG/M metagenome (GOLD analysis project Ga0190275, IMG submission 133745) | Populus adjacent soil microbial communities from riparian zone of Yellowstone River, Montana, USA - 550 T | ecosystem: Environmental > Terrestrial > Soil > Riparian zone > Trees stand | place...
ACTAGCTATCTTTCAAGCCACACATATGCAATAAAGATAGCGGATTGAAACAGCAAACGCTCTGGCTGCAAACTAGTTGAGCGAACAATTTTTAGTAAATGCAAGCGCATTTTCAAGGCTCATACCAAGGATTAAAAGATCCTATTGTCAGCAATACTCATGATCTACTAACCCATAAAGCTGTGAAGGCGTACCCCTACACTTACACTCACTAAACCTTACTCACATAAATACCCCACGGCTTACGAACACAATACATTTCTTCCGTTCCACTGCGCCCTCCATCTGCTCGCTTCTCTTGCTAGAAATAAATTCAGAAAGTCTCCGGTACTTTTTTTTGAAAAGGTAGAGAAGGTTTTTGGAATATGTAGAAGTGTTTATTTAATTATCTGTATGGCAGTACACGCGAGTTCTTTCTACATCGGGGCATTCTCCTGCATATAAGCCGTTTACTTTGCAAGGCTTCCTGGAATAAGGGCTTTTGGAGGCAGCCCCTTGGGAATGCTCTTGAAAGGCATGTGATATTACAAGTTTAACCAGATTCGTCAACTTTCCTAATCTGGACCAAGCGGAAGGAGACCGTAAAAGAAAAGAGCTGCATGGATCACCAGAATCCGCCAGAAAAGCGCGAAGCTAAAGGAGGGTCGATGTTTATTGGAAGCCTTAGATGGGATGTTTAAGAAGATTCCTTAGCTATGTCAATGCTGGAGCGATAATTCCACTGGCACCTTGTAAATTACCTAAGCAACAAAAGTACCGCTCCTTTTACTTCCACTACAACAACCACACCACCGCGCTAGAGCCTTTTCGTCATGTACGGCCCCTCCAGCTCGTACCCCATCTTCCGGTAGTAGTTTCTTGTTCCCACTCCGGATATAATCGCGATCTTCTTCGACCCGTGCTCTTCTATCGCTATCCGCTCTGCCTCGCTCATCAGAAGCCTTCCGTATCCCTGGTGCTGGTATTTTGAGAGGTCCCTTCCCATCACCGGAACCGCGCTCCCGTACACGTGCAGCTCCCTCACTATCGACGTGCTCTCCTTTAGCTCTTCTCTGAACCTCCTGCTCCCAGGCTTCCTCAGCCTCAACAGGCCGACCAGTATGTCCTTTTCCACATCTTCGTACGACAGAAACGTCTCCCACCCTCCGTTCGCCGCGTAGTCCCTTCTGACCAGCTCGACCCTCTCTGGCAGCTCGTTTGTGTGTATGTTCTGTATTCCGACCTCTCTTGTTCTCACGTCTCTACACGACAGCCCCTGCTCCTTCATTCTCGCCAGCACAACCTCTCTTATATTCCCGTGCTCCACCCCGGAGCTCACAAGAGTCATCGGAATGTCCCTCTGCACCCGGTATATGCGCACCCACGGCGGCACCTCTGCGAATATCTGCACCAGCAGGTCCACCAGCTCATTTGGCGAGTAGTTCGTGTATTTCCCGTTCTTCCACAGCTCGTACAGCCCTGTTCCTCTGATCACCAGCGTCGGGTATATCTTCAGCCCGTCCGCCCGGAACCTCGGGTTCGAAAAGAACTCGTTGAACTGCAGCACGTCCCTTTCCATGTCCACGTTCGGAAGGTTCGGCATCATGTGCGTGACTATTTTGTACCCCGCATCCTTCGACAGTTTGAACGACTCGCACACGTCCTGCACAGAGTGCCCCCTGTTCGTGTCTACCGCCACGTCCTCAAATACGCTCTGCACTCCTATTTCCAGCCTGGTGCATCCGTATGACAAAAGGTCGTTGATGTGTCCCTCCATGCAAAAGTCAGGCCTCGTCTCGATCGTCAGCCCCACGCACTTCTGCGAGCTTTTTTCGCTGAACACTATCGCCTCCTCCAGCGTCGCCGAGTCTCTTTGCGATAGCGCATCGTGCAGCTTCGAGACAAACCACGACCTGTAGTTTTTATCGAGCGACATAAAGGTCCCTCCCATTATAATATACTCCACCTTATCCACGCTATGCCCAAGCAGCGCAAGCTGCTGCACTCGGTCTCGGCTTTGGAGATACGGGTCGTACCTGCTCCGGATCGCCCTCATGCTCGTTGGCTCGTATCCCGTGTACGACTGCGTGCTGTACTCAAAATCCGAATCGGGGCCGCCCGGGCAGTACACGCATATGTTCCCCGTGATTGCGATGTGCGGGCACCTGTGCGGCTTCGCCATCACAGCAACCACCGCTACGCCAGATGCCGTTCGGACTGGCTTTATTTTAAGCCTTGCCAAAAGCGCCTTGTCGTCATCCGCTACAGACGCGGCTATCTGGGACATCTTCGGAGTGTCTTTCAGCTTGTACTTCTTTGCTACGCTCTGTATAACCTGTCTTATATCGAGCGCCTGTTCTCTGTCGTTTCTGAGAATCGAGACTATTTCCAGGCATGCGCTCTGCATCGATCCGGCGCCTGTTTGGCCCTGCGCTGTCTCGTTTTCTTCAGATTTTTCCTCTACGCTATTTTCTAACGGTTTTTTTATGCTATTTTCCAGGAGGCGGGGCGGGCCTTCCTCAAGGCCCCTCTTCTCCACTTTCTTCTTTATTTGCGTGTTAGAGCGAGCGCAGAACGGATCGCACGTCATAAGTTGAGCATGAAAATTTTGTAGACTATTAATGGCTGAAAGATATTTTGCTGGGCTGGAGCGTTTAGGTGGACAGTTTTTGGAAGCGCAGAGCTACCTTCTCGGCATTGATGAACGACTTCTAGTGTTAGGTTGGCGTGTAGTTAGTCATCTATAGTGGTGAGGTATGTTTTGGCACGAAATAAGCTGTACACGTCATCCCAAAGACTAAGAGATATTTATCAAAAGTTATTCAGATAAACACCTCATACTCTACAACCTATTCACATAAACATCTCACAGTCTACAAATTATTCACATAAACATTCCAAGGCCAACATAAACGATCTTGGGACGACGAAGAAGACTTCTCAATCAGACTACCCATTTATTAATGCAGCAGATAAGCGTCCCTGCGCCTAAATCTTTTGGTTTTGGACGGCACCTGCAAAAAATTATTCTTAAATACGTCGCGGTCCAGAAATTTTATTCATGAGCATACGCTACGAAGAGGCAGGTTTAGGAGGACTGAAGAAGGTAGCGGCAGCGATGGACGAAAGGGACGCGCGCACCATCATCGGCGCGCTGTTTGCGTACACGGGCGCGCTTATTATACCGCACATAACGCATTTCCTTTTTCTGCAGGAGATGCTCAGCGCTTTTTTTGCGCTTGTCGTTCTGGCTTCTCTCTACAACGTCTACAACCTTTCGCTCATCATCGCCAGCGTGTTTGGAAATCTTGTTTTTTCCTACGTTCCTATCAAAGAAAAATCGACGAAAACAAAACTTTCCATATTTGGCAATCTTGCCTTTGTTCTTTTCTGCTATCTGGTGTACGATAGAAAAGACAACGCGCCCTTTGCGGTGCTCTGTCCTCTGTTTATGAAGTACGTTTATCTGAGCGCAGAGTACAGCCCAAAAACAAACGGCGCTGGAAGATACTTCGGATACGTTTTCTTCATACCCGGGCTCCGCTACGGGCCTGTGATGTCGTACAAAGAGTACGAGAAGTACGTTTCGCTGGGGTACCATTACGCTCTTGAGGGGATAGACGAGGAGATAGTCAAAAAAGCCGTTGGAGAAGAGGAAAACAGCGAGCAGATCGAATATATCAAGGGAGAAGTTATTCTCAGGCAGTACTACTGGATGTTTGCGGTCTCAGCAGCAAAGTTCTTCGCTTCTCTCGTGTACTTTGGCGTGCACCGGCTCTTCAGACAGAAAATCCGCGCTTTTGTGGCCCCGCTTCCCTTTATCTGGACGCTTCCTCTTGTCGAGCTGCTGTCTTTTGCCGATAAGTACCTCGTGGTTGCAAGGTGGTGGTCCGAGGAGGCGATGTTTCTCTCGTGTTTTGTTAACGGAATGTCGAACGTTAGCGTGAAAAGGCTCGAAACCTCCACAGATCTTTCCGAAATGTACAACTCGTGGAACTTGCACGGGTCGAGGTTTGTCCACGAGATCGGGAGCGTTTTGCTCCAGGACGCCAAGAAGGAAGAAGAGCCCGAGGCGCTAGATAAAAAATCAAAGAAAAACAACGCACTTCCAAAAAAAGCAGAGAAAAGTTTTTCGTTTTCCAAAACTCTGCTTTCTCTATTTATCTCATTCGGGCACTTTTTGCTCTTCCCTCCGTCGGTCTTGTCTCTTCTTCTCTGCTCTCCGCTAATCCTGTGCAGCGCCTTCTTCCCAGACAGAGCTGCGGGAAGCCCGGGAAGGTGCAGAGCCATTTTCCGCCATCTTCTATCCAGAACGCTATTTGCATGCACTGTCGGGACCTTTTATCGAGATTTTGAGTCTTTCTCAGAAGTGCTATACCACATGTGCGCGTCTATTCCAATCCTTTCTGGAGCCTACCTAACTAGAGAACAGCCAAAGCCAAAAAAGGCCTCTAAGCCTGCCTCTGCGAAAGAGAAGAGGTAGTGCTGCAGATGAAATAAATACATTGCTGGTAAAAAGGGTGATGGGTTGAGATGAGGGTATATTATGGTACCTGATGAAGTGGATGGCAAGAGATACGTGGGCCTCATATCAAAGAGTAAGAGATATTTATTGTGAGATTCACCATTTATTGTAAGAATTCGCCATTTATTAGAAATTATTCACTTAAATACCCTATGGTCTGCAAGATATATCACCTGGATATCCAACCACAATACGAGACATCCCATAATTACGTTCTGTACTGTAGACCTAACCCAAATCTAGATGGCATACCACGAACATCCACAAGACCAAATGCACACGTTCAAATACACACCGCACCAACGCCCAAACCACCCCACCATGCGCTCTATACTGCTCATCACACCGCACTAAGCACCGTTTAAATGCCCTACGACCGCGTCTTTTACATCGCTAGCGAGAAACTTCCTCCAGCCCAAGTATAAAACAGTGTCTGAATATTTTTTTCGGACATGAGCACAAGTGCAGAACATGCGATTGATAGACACGAGCTGAACGCAAAGTGGAAAATGTGGTACGACTACCAGGACAAGAAGTACATTGCGATGGAAAACTGGAGCGAAAGCCTGCAAGAGATAGGAACGGTCCCAGACGTGGAGACGTTTTGGGGAATCCAAGAGGAAATAGGCGAAATAGAAAAGCTCCCGGTAAGTTCAAACATGCATTTCTTTAGAGACGGGATACAGCCGATGTGGGAAGACGAGAAAAACTCGGAAGGAGGGAAATGGGTCCTTGAAGTTGGATCCGAGCAGAAAACAGAAGCGATTTGGGTGAACACTCTTCTTTTCTGCATCTCCGAAATAGTCCTTATGAAGACGCTGCAGAAAACAGAGAGAAACGAGCTTGTGGTAAACAGCGCAACGGTCGACAAGAGCCTTCAGGACGCAATTTGCGGCGCGGTGCTTTCGCCACGAAAGAACTACATACGAATATCGCTATGGACAAAGATAAAAGACGACAGGGTGCTCAGAATTGGAAAGCTATGGAAAGAGTTTGCGGAAATACCCGATGCAGTAAAAATCATCTTCAAAGCACACGAAAGCTCGTCAAGAGGAGGAGGGCAGGACATTTACACGATATAAATAGAGCTTTGGATAAATCTGGTAGCAGGGGACGGGATGAGAGGTGGGGTAGTCGCAGACGGGACGCTGATGGATGGCGGGTTGATGGATGTTGTGCTGATGGATGGCATAATGGCAGGCGGAACAGCGACAGGTGCTAAGTACCTACCATTTTTGCACTTATCTAGGCTTCTGAAACCATCTATCAGCTGCGATCGCAGGGTCCCTTCGACTTACCAATCCAGGACTAGCGCTCGCATAGAACGACTGCTCGAAATTCCAGATGCTGTGGATTACTGGCCACCATCCCGACATTATGCATAAATAAAAGATGTAAGCGCAGAGGTGCCTTATCAGCCAATAAGCTACGGTCAACTGACAATAAACCACAGCCACCACTAACAGAGCCGATTGAAATGGCAAAGAGATCTTGCCAACCCGCAAACACTGCTCATTCTAACACATAATCTAGCAGCTAGATCTCCATCTTGCCAAGGCTTCCTTTGACTCCTCTAAAGTCTCTTCGCCCGTGCACACCGAAGTGTGCTGCTTTGTCCATCTGCTAAGTTTTCTCCTGTGCATTTCGAATCTTGCGTCGAGAAGTACGACGTAGCTGTAATCTGTCGGCTTCCGCACTGCCCTCCCAATCGTCTGGTTCACGGTTCTCATGCTCCTCTCGAGGTAGAACGCGTTTCCCCTATGCTTCTCGACGTATTTGCACTCCTCCGTTGGTTTTGGAAGCGGAAGTCCGCAGACAACAAGCACCCTGCACAGCTCGTCCGAGAAATCTACTCCTTCGCTGAATGTCCCTCCCATAACACAGCACAGAACAGCTTTTTTCATCCTGCCTATTGCTTCTTTATACTCGTTTAGCGTCGCTTCTCCTTCAAAATGCACGTTATTTTCTATTTCTTTTTCCTTATCTAGACGTATTTCCTTTTTGAGAAGAAGCAGAGCCTCTTTCGATTGCACAAAGACAAGCACTCCTCCGCTTTCACTCTGTACATAGTGCATTTTAACGAGCTTCCACGCCCTTTCGATCTCCTTCTCCCGCCTGGCGTACGTAAACCTGTACTCCGTGCATATCCTCACCATTACATTCGAGCACACAGCAGGGTACGACCTGCACGATATTTCCTCGTTGAACAGAAGCTGCAGCTCGCTCGAAGGAAAGAGCGTCCCGCCCACCACGAGAATCTTTTTCGCCTTTTCCAAATGCGACAGGTACTTCGATGGGAAGACGCTCCTGAAGCTCAGAGACCCGCTCTTAACCACAAAGTAGCTTGTCTTGTCGCACTCTGCTATCAGCACACATAGCTTAGACAGCTTCAGCAGCGCTTTTTCCACCTTATTCTCAACGTTCTTTTCCGTTAGAGGAGACACGACTGCGCCCATTCTGCTTTTCTCGATTATCTCCGATATGCCGCAAAGATCCATATCTAGAATGTCGCTTTCAAAGAGAAACCTGTTGACTTCCACGATCTTTTCGGTCTCGCTCGATTCAGAGTGCGCGTCTCCGCCTTCTCCCTTCCTGCTCAGGTACTCGAGTAGCTTTTCCAGTAGTATGTACACCTCTAGATACTGCACTCTGTTTTTCTGGTCCTGTTTCTGCACGTGTTCTTGCACCTTTTTGGCGGCTTCTTCGATTTCATCCGGCCGGAGCTGCACCGAGTGCTCCTCTAGCACCGCATCGTACAGGTTGTGCCCCTCGTCCACTATCACCAGCGCGTCTTTTTCGTTTATTCCGAACTCTTTGAACACGTTTTTTCTCAGGAGAAGCGCGTACGGCATGCACACGATCTGTCTTTTTGGCGCCTCGTTTTTGAGATAAAAGTACGGACAGAAGCTGCACGCGGCCCCGCCTTTGACCGCTTCTTCTATTGTCAGCTCTAGCGCCTCTTTTCCTTTGCTTTTGTGTTCTAGCCCTCTGTAGTACGGGCACTTTCCATCTTTCACAGCAATTTTGCATCCGCTATCAATCGCGTCCCCTAAAAAACTTTTTCTGATCTTTTGATTTATACATGTCGTTCTCCTGGAGCCCAGCACCACCCCTGAAACGTTCTTTTTAGTGATTTTGTTCAGCTTTTTCAGCTCTTTCATAACGTGCTCCAGCTGTTCGTGGGTCCTGCACGCATATATGACCTTTTTTTCGCTTATGCCGTACATTTCTCTGAGCAGCGAGACGTTCTCAAACGATATCCCCTGCAGGTTTTCGAACGCGCTGCTGTTATTTAGAAAATAGAATGCTGAAATCAGCGAAGAAAACGTCTTGCCTGTTCCTGTTGGGCTCTCCAGCGCCCCAACCCTTGTTTTTTTATCGTTGAAAATGCTGATGGAATCCTTAATAAAATCTATCTGCCCCCTGTACAGCGGTATCTCTCTAAACGACTCGAAAAAACCCGCTTGTTCTCTGCCATCCTCCATGAAAATGAAAAAACGCCCGTCATAAATCCGTCGCCATTTAAAAATCACACGGGCAGGCAGCTACGACCAGTAGAGTAGTTTCCAGGGTGTAGACATGCGATAAAAATGAGAGGGTGATGTGATGAAAAACACCCATAAGAGATTGAGACGGTGAAGAGCTCTTCTCAGCCGCAGTAATACCAGGTCTTAGTAAGTGTCAGGATTAGTTGATCACATCAGTTGCAATGTCAGTGCACGATGGATATCTGTCAGTTACCCATATCACCTTCAGGACTAGTTATCGCCCAACATATCGCCCACTGGGCCATCCAATCTATCACTCTCACTGGGCCACCTAATACAACACCAAATATACACAAATACACTATTATCCTCGCTGGACCATCCAACATACCATCCGATCCACCACTCTCAATATACCATCCAACGCACTATCCTCACAACACCTTCACTGGACCACTCAACGCACCCCTAATACATCACCATCACAACACCACACTACACCCAACACACCACCCTCACCACTCTATCACCCTCAACACCACCCTAGCAGCATAACCCATTCTCATATTTATTTTATGCAGGTTGCCATTGAAGATATCTTCGGCCAAAGCTCTGCGCACTCCTTTGCTACCGGCCCAGACACGGCTGTTCCCTTCAGCTCTCCTTTCAACGTAATAATTACTGCTGCGTTATCTTCGAACGAAATAAAGACCCCGTCCTTCCTTCTCCAGGACTTTCTCTGCCTTATCAGAATTGCCGGCATGACTTTTTTCCTCATGTCTGGCTTTCCCTTCTTCACCGTCACAATGAGAATGTCTCCTGGCGCTGCAAACGACAGCTGGTTCAGTTTTGTTCTCGACCCTTTCACCGCTATTATTTTCACGACGTTAGCGCCGCCGTTGTCCGCGCACGGCAGCATCGTTCCTATCTGGACTCCCGGGGTCATCCTGTACCTTCCTGCCACTCTTTTGATTCCGCTCTTTTCGTTCTTTCCTACCATATTTGCAAGGGGAAAAAATAAAAGAAAAATGAATGGAGCAAGAATAGGAGGAGAGTTCAAAATAATTAGAAAAGTCGGTGAGGGAACGTTCAGCTTTGTCTACCTGGCAGCGGACGCAGCTGGGAAACAGGTCGCCATCAAACAGGTCACGCGAACAAGCGCCCCGTCGAGAATAGCAAACGAGCTCAGGTTTCTCATCGACCTGCGAGGCGAAAAAGGCGTCATCGAGCTGATTTCTGCAGTACGAGAAGAAAACGACGTTTTTTTAGTCTTTCCCTACATAGAAAATACGTTATTCAAAGATTTTCTCGAAAAACGCACGGTCCACGACATAAAAAAGTACATGTACGAGCTCCTCGTGGGCCTGAAAAACATCCACAAGGCAGGAATCATCCACAGAGACGTCAAGCCAAGCAACTTCCTATTCGACCCAAAGGACAGCACCGGCGTGCTAATCGACTTCGGTCTCTCGCAGAGAATAGAGATAAAGGAAAAAGAGCTAAAGGAAAAGAAGACAAAGTTCTTTTTCAGCGCGCAGAACGTATACAGAACAGAAAGAGTCAATATTCCGCGGCCTCCCGGGTACATCATCAAGGACACGAGGCCCGCGATATGCGCATCGCGCTCGGGAACGCGCGGATTCCGGGCCCCAGAGGTCCTGTTTAGGGTAGAGACGCAGAGCACAAAGATAGACATATGGAGCGCAGGGGTGATTCTGCTAACGCTGCTGACGAGGAAGTACCCGTTCTTTGTATCTAAAGACGACACCAACGCGATTGTCGAGCTGGGATGCATATTCGGCGACAAGGAAATGAGAAGCGCAGCCAAATACTACAAGAGAACGTGGAAAAGCAACATCGAAGAGTGCATGTGTCCAAAGATCCCGTTCAAAACGATTGTATCTCTGTGCAGCATGAGAGAAGAGAGCGTTCCAGATAGCCTGTACGACCTGCTGGAAAAGATGCTATGCCTTAAGTCGTCAGAAAGAATAAGCGCAGAAAAGGCTCTGGAGCACAGGTTCTTCGATGATATAGTAAAATATGTTGAATAAAGGCCGTGTGGTGGTTATTCCATTTATTCGTTAAAATTTGGTGTCAGATTGCGACTTAGTAGTTCCATACTAATTTTAGTGTGAACTGGAAGTGTTTGGTAGTTAGGTGTGTTGGTGAAATGCTGGTCTGTTGGAGTGACATGTAACCCATTTGCATATTCTTACATCCTAGCTGACTATCCTAATAAGGCAATTTTCAGGGTGTAAATTGCGATAAAATGAGAGATTTGCAGGGGGAAGAAGTGTTACCAGGCATTGACATCGGGAAAAGGTCTTATTAGCTATGATCATGGAGAAGAGATCTTACCAGCTATGGACATAGGGAAGAAGTGTTACCAGCGCGGTTATTAAAACTTCACCTGTCACAACACCATCATAGCACCAACTCACCAACAATATCGTCCCACCCTACACACCTCTACCACCACCTCTACCTATCTCTACCACCCTTACTCTCACCCCTACCTCCATTCTCGATATCTGATAAGATGCTGTCTATCTCTTTTTCTCTTTCTGTCCAAATTGAAGTGAAAATTTTTGTTTGCAATCTGTTGACGCCATCCTTCACGCTTTCAAACATATTCATAGCATCTTCAGCCCTTCTGCCCACCCTTTCGGCAGCTCCTAAAAGATCTTCCAGCTCCCCCACTGCCCTATCTACAACCTGAAAACTTCGTACCTCCCTATCTCTTTTCTCTATTTTCTCCCTCTCCTTCAGACTGTCCAGTTCTCCCTGCAACCTGATGTTTTCTCCTCCGAGCCTCTTTATCTGCAATATCAGCTTCTCTGCCGTCTTTTGGCTTGCCATGCTTTCCGGTTCCAGCTTGATCTTTTTCGCAGTTGCTAAAAACTTAACCGTATTCCTTGTTTCTGCTCTATTTTCTGCATTTACCGTCCCGATAATAGCCAGATGCGATTTTCCATTCAGAGAGTCTCTCAGAATAAATGTCAACTTAGAGTCCCTGTAGCTCACATGCCTCGCTCTCTGCGCGCTTCCCACAGACCCGCAGTCTCCACTAGATAGCGTGTATATGATTCTACTGAGATACAGCAGGCTCTTGTTGATGTTTGCGGTTTCTAACGGTTTTTCTGTTCTCTGTCTTTTTGCTCTGTTCTCGTCCTCTGTATCCCCTTCTATTCTCTCAGATCCCGCCAGGTCCACCAGCGTGATTTTTGACACGCTTACTTCGTCCTCAATGCCTCTCTCCACGCTTATCGTCAGAACCATGTGGCTTCTACTGCTTTTACTGTTCAGTCCGTTATCTTCTGTTCTTCTTCCCGCTGCACCGATGCGAAACACCTCCAGCGCCTCTTTTTTCGTCGCACACTCCTTCTGCACCAGCCCGTCCACCACCACCTTTGCTGCGTCCTCTCTCACCACCACAGCTCTTCCCCCTGCCAGCAGATCGCTCGCTTTTTCGTTGTATATCTCGACCACAGATAGGCACACCCGCCTGGGCCTGGTTTCAAACACCTCTTCTATTGTTCTCGGAATCACTCCCGGCATCTTTTCTGTGCCTTCCATCGTGTACGTCTTTCCGCTTCCCGTCTGCCCGTACGCAAACACCGTCAGATTGTACCCGCTCTGCGTATGCGCAACCATCGAAGAGATCTCCTTGTACACTTCGCTCTGGTCCCCTCCCTGGAATACCCGGTCAAACTCGTATATGTTCGACGCGTCCAGCACGGAGTTGTCTGCAAGCGACATTTCCCCGCCGAACGCCGCCCCTTTCATTCGCAGAAATACGCGCACTCGCTCCATGTAAAAAATTGAATGAAACTCGCACAAAAGACACGAGATGATATTTTAATGTACCTCAACTCGACACAGAACCCGAAGTCAAACGAGAGCATCAGAGAGCTTCCAAAATACATCAAAAGCATCGAAGAGTCTCCGACATATCGGTTCTACATCGTGCTGCACTTCCTGCTGCACCAGAAGAACCTAAGAACAACAAATAGCACGACGAAAAAACTGAAGAAGCTTGAGAGCCTGGTGCTTCCGCGGTGGGAGTATGTTCCGCACAAGAACTACTCCTGGGCAGAAAAAGAGAAGTACCTCAGCCCGATTTCTCTTTCTAAAGTAAACAACGCTGTTTTGCACGTCGTTTTGCCATATCAGGTAACGGACAGAAAAGTAGATAAGATCAAGATCTTTTTTGAAAACCTTGCGCTGCTCAATGACGTTCCGTATACCCTTGAGGGCCTTTTAAAGCTCACAGTTATAACGTATAACACGGCGTGCCTGATACTTCAGTACGCTTGGAATAGAACGCCGTATATTCCCATGGAGGTGAGAAGCCTTAACGTGCTGATCCGGCTTGGGTGGCTGAAAACTCCGATAGATCCGATGCAGGCGCATTCGCTGCAGGAGAGAAAAAGCCTTTCTCAAAGCATAGAGAGCATTTTCGCAGCTAAGTCGAAAAACTATATCTATCCAACTATGCTAACGCACGGAAGCACAATATGCCGGAGCATGGCTCCTAAGTGCGCTACGTGTCCAATTAGTGAAGTATGTGCGTCAGATACGACAAGAGGGCACAAGATAATCACACATCTCGACTATGCAGAGAAAGAAGAACCGGAAGACCCTGCGAACAAGGGCCAAGCAGAGGAGAAAGAAGAGCTTGTGGTTTACAAGAAGATCAAAGTGCACAGAAAAAAGCCATCAGGCAACCCAAAAAAAGCGACAGTAGAGGAAGTAGGCGAAGACTCAAGCGCGAGCGAGCTTCTGTCGAGCGAAGAGAAGAACTCGGACGAAGCAGACGAGCTTCTATGAAATTTCTTTGCGGGTATTTATTTGCACGGCCAGATCCGGTTCCTGGTTTGAGTGGATAGATCAGTTTGATAGCTCGGTTGGATATATAATGGGGGATCTATAAGGATGAGTATATAGTGATGGGTATATAGTGATGAGTATATTATGATGAATGTATGATAGTATATTACCAGGGGGTGGTTCTAGTTCTTTATCAATAATACCTGACATTGGATAGCCTTGTTGTATGGAATGATGAATGTATAATAGGATATTATTAGGGGGTGGTTCTAGTGCTAAATACCGTACCCTCGAATACCCTAACGCTGGTACCTGCAGAGATGTTCTGGATAAGCCCCTCTCAATCCCTTATCAACCTCTTCTAAATCCCTTCACAATCTCATCGATATTCAACACGATTAATCCATTACCTATTGCAACACATCGCAGCGTGTGTTCGGAGATTGAATTGCGCTGAATTTGGCTAAACTGTGCGCATACCGTTAGAGACTGTGGCGCCTCGCTGTATTGTCTATTTTCTTCTAGAGGACGCTCTGTTCAGTCTGTCCATCACCGCTCTTCCTTCCTTCATGTCCTCGACCTCTACCGTATATATCACCTCTGCTTCTCTGTCCAGATATCTCAGCCCGTCAAAAAGATTGTGTGCGATCTCTCTCAACGTGCCGCCAAGAGAGAAGTGCACGAGCTTCGTACCAGCTACTTCGCTCCCTAACCTCCTAAGCACCTTCTCTGGCGCGAGAATCCCCACTGCTCTGTAGGAGGACTTTCTGATCTCTGCTTTGATCTTCTCGATTTTCTCTTCCTCGGTGCCTGTGAACATGACCACCTCTACTTCGGGCGCGTAGTGCTTGTACCTGGTGCCCGGAGACGCAAGCGTATGCGCTGACCCGTGCTCTGGAAACGCGATATTTGGAAGATGCGTCTGAAGCTCCTCGAAGGTAATGACGCCCGGCCTTAGAAGAAGAGGAGGCGAAAGCAGCCCGTTCACGACCGTTGACTCGATGCCCTCTGCGCACACTCCTCCGTCTATGATATATGGAATTTTTCCGTTAAGATCTGTGAAAACGTGTTCTGCCGATGTGGGGCTTGGCCTGCCGCTCCTGTTAGCAGAGGGGCCTACAACGGGCGCGTTTAGTTCTTCTATTAGTCTTAAAGTGGTTTTGTGGTTTGGAATCCGCACCGCGACGTACTTTCCGCCGCCAGTTACAGCGTGCGGAATCTTTTCGTGCTTTCTGAATAAGAGGGTGAGCGGCCCCGGCCAGAAAGCCTCGATCAGAGGAGCGTATATCTCCGGTATTTCTCCATCAATACACGTTTTCAGCATCTTCAGCGACGATACGTGCACTATTAGCGGGTTATCCCCCGGCCTGTTTTTCACCTCGAACACTTTCCTGACCAGATCTTCTCTCCAGGCTATAGCCCCTAACCCGTACACCGTCTCTGTTGGAAACGCGACCGGTGCTTCTTTCATCGCCTCGGCTATTTCGTTAAAGTTCTGTTCTAACTTTACGATTTTCGTCTCGTACATAAAAAATAAAAGTTACGGGACGTTTTTATAAAAATGCACTGTAAGGTGTTAAGCGGAATGGTGGTTGTGTACCATTTAAGTGAATAATTTATGTAAGTGCTAGGTCCCTTCTCGACTTTAATGAACGGTGGCCAGTGCTAGGCCCTTCTCTCGGCTAATAAGCCACGACTATTACTGTAAATGAACATCTTTACTCTTTTATAACATCACAAAATCATCACTGGTACGGTTGAGGGGTTTATGAGACCATGAACATCGCGTTATCAGAAAAACTACCTAATTTCGCAGCTTAACAAAACACGCCAATGTACTACATCTCACCCCTGCACTTGCCACGGCCTAATTAGCACCGCCTGCCCCTCCCTAGCATACCCGCCAACCCTCGCATATGCAAATCGAGCCGCTTCTAAGATCCGCTGAAACGGGAGTATCCCTTCCAAGGCTAAATTCCGCAGCTATTTAGCAAAAACGCCTCTCTACAGCACACAGATCACATGCACGTTAAATCGGAGAAATCCGCCGTTACAAGCACTAAACGCAGAGCTAAACTAGAAACCATCGCGAATACAAATTTTTTATGACTTGCGCTGTTACTCTCCGCTTCCCTTTTCTAATAGACGGAAGAGAGCATGTTTCTGTGCTGGAGGTTCCCTTAATCAGAAAAGAGAACACAGTCAGCTTCTCCATTCCGTTCAGCGCTCTGGTCACAGTCGACACAGAAAAGATGTACACGGTGCACTACACCGTGCTAGCAAACAACAAGTGCGGCACCGGCGTCTGCATAGATTTCAAAAGCATCAACGACGCGATATTATTCAGCAGCGCCCCAGAGGTCTACATAAGTTACGTCTCTCCCACGAAGCTTGCGCCAATCGAAGAAGAGCTCCAAAGAGTCACAGACCAAATGGAGAGAACAAAAGAAGCCAGCGCAAAACGAAGAAAGAAGTCCTGCCGAACAGATCGAGAAGGGTACAGCTACTATGTGTGAAGAATAAAGATAGCTGCTCAGAAACAAGATTTAACAGAGATAGTAGTTGGGCTATGTATTATTGCAAAATACCATGGGCTCGCATAACTATTGGAGCGATTATTAGATTTCCACGTGTTTACGAGGCAGCAGATACTTTCATGGCAAGGCATTTGGTGATGTGATGTGGTATTCCCTTAATCAGTAGTTGATGGTATTACTGTAACAACTACTTGATGGTATTCCTGCAGTCTACTATTCGCTATTCATTCTACCATCACAATCTACCACCCCAAACTACCATCACAACACACCACCCCAACCTACCACCATAGCACACCACCAAAAACCACCTGCACACCTCAGCCCATACAAGAATCACCAGCTGCATCCTCTTTAACAGCAGCCTGTAACTCTCTCAGTACCATCTCATTTCTAACAGAGTCTTCCATGCGCTTCAAACACACGTCGCTCTCTTGGATCCACGCGAACTTAACCGACGACCCTCTAATAAAAACGACTTTTTTCTCTTTGAGCCCGAGAAACACTCCGTCTCTGTTGCTTTCTACCGCTGCGTCGGACAGCTTCAAATTCAAAAACAGGTCTATATCGTACAGCACCGCGCTAATCACCAGCCCGTTCTTCAGCTCCACCCGAAGAGGCTTCCCAACAAGCGACTGGAAAACAGAGTACATCGAAGCTCGAATAAAAGAAAATAGAATTAAAGCAATTGCAGGGGCGCTACGCTGTTTAATTTTAGTTTAAATAGACCGCGGATAGAACCAAAAATTAATATAAACATGAGTTTGAGAAAGGTCGGACCCACGAAAATAGTGTGCACTCTTGGCCCCTCTTCCTGGGACGAGGCGGTGATACGAAAAATGATTGATAACGGGATGGGAGTCGCGCGGGTCAACTTCAGCCACGGAGACAGAGAGCTGCACCGAAAAGTCTTCGGTATCCTGAACAAAATCAGAGAAGAAGAAAAGTACGCAACGCTTGCGGTTGCCGTCGACACAAAAGGGCCGGAAATCCGAATAGGCAGTTTTCCGCGGGGGCCGGTGGAGGTAAAGGTCGGCGCGCGCGTTGTGTTCAGCACCGACGCGATATACAAAGAGAACTCGTCGCAGGAGCACGTATATATCGACTATCCGCAAATACTGCAGGAGATCGAAGAGTCGCAGGTAAAAAACATATACATAGACGACGGGAAGCTGAAGCTAAAGGTGATCGCGGTGGACCGAGAGAGAAAAGAGATCTCCACAGAGGCGCTGACAGCGTACGCGCTCTCTTCGAAAAAGGGCGTGAACATACCCGGGGCCAGCATATCTCTGCCCGGCGTCACGGCGCAAGACAAAGAAGACATCGCGTTTGGAGCGGAGAACGGGGCAGACTTCGTGTTTGCGTCGTTTATCCGGAGCGCAGCGAACTTAAAAGAGATCCGGACGGTTATCGGAGCGGAGAAAATGAAGATCGTTGCGAAGATCGAGTGCAACGAGGCGCTGGTGAACATCGAAGAGATTGTGGAAGAGGCCGACGGAGTGATGATTGCGCGCGGAGATCTCGGGATCGAGATAGACTACGCGAGCCTCTTTTTTACGCAGTGCAAAATATCGCATTTATGCGTGGAGATGGGGAAGCCGTTTATTGTCGCAACGCAGATGCTCGAAAGCATGACGGAGTCTTCGCGGCCCACGCGAGCAGAGGTCACAGACGTCGGGTTTGCGTGCATGTCCATGGCAGGGTGCACGATGCTAAGTGGAGAGACAGCTGCAGGAAAAGACCCCGTGAATGTTGTAAGCGCAATGCGGAGGATACTTCTAGAGACGGCAGAGCAGTTCAGCGAGTACCACAACAAGAGCAACACGGGAATATACTGCAGCGCAAAAAACCCCTATACGATAGAGGTTCTTGTATCCAGTAACAAAAGGGAGCTCCGGGCGTACCAGATTGTGCATGGCGTCCACGTCATCTACTCTACAGACCCAGAAAGTCTGAGAGAGTTTCCGAAGATACCTCTGGGATACTCCAACACGATTAGGAAAATATAACAGATCTAAGCGATCGAGAGGAGATAAACGCTCTTTTGTCTATTTCAGAGTTATGTATGTCTAATAAAGGTGTGAACTTAGTGGTTAAGACGGATGATGAAATTTACTTCTCATTTCTACATCTCATTTCAATAGCCAGGAGGGCTGGCAGGTCGTCTCTGCTATGCTAGGCTGGTAAGACTCCTTTGCTACTTAACAACTATTACCGCATATTTAGGATAGTTAGCTGGCGGTGATTTATTGTCGGTGCTAGCCGATAGATGCCTTTGCCACGTAAGCCCTTTTCTTATCGCATATTTTACTTTGAAAATTACCTTATTAGGATATTGCCTAATCTGGCGCTTTATCTAAAACATGCCGATCTACCTCATGGCAATCCAACGGTGCTTCCCTACTGCGTGGTAATCAAACGATGACCACACTGACCACATTGACTGGACATACCCTACCACGCCAACCTACCACGCCAACCTACCACGCCAACCTACCACGCCAACCTACCACGCCCACCCCTCATCCAAACCTATTCGGGCTGTCTGGAGGCAGGTTTTTCAATCCGCTGAACATTTCCTTCAGGTTCACCTTTGTATTTACAGAAGATCCAAATATCCTCGCTGCTTCGTTCTCGTTTTGAAGCATCAGCCTTTTTGGAAGCGAAGGGCTGTCGACCCACTGCTTCTTGGAAAATACCGGGTTCCTTATTTCGTCGTCGCTCGAGTCTATAACGGGAGAGAACAGCTTTTGCTCACTTTTTTCCTTAATGGGCGTTTTTTCTATCACCACTTCTCTCTCTACCGGTTCTCCTATCTCTTTCCTCTTATCTTTTTGGTCCTGCGCCTTCAGCTTCGTTTTCATCGAGCTCAGCAGCTGGTTCAGCTCCGCGGTCTTCTCTTTCAGCTCTTCTGGCTTGAGGCCTGCGAACGACTGGTTTGGCCTGTCCACGCGCCTTCTCCTGTTTTCCTCCTCTTTCTGCGCGGTTATCTCCTTCTCGTGTCTTGCGCTGTGCTGTGCCGCTTTCTCTTGGGGACTGTTCGTGTTTTCTGGGATCGCTGGCGTATTCTCCTGCTCTTTTCTAACGGCGTCTTTTCGGACATTCGCGTGCACGTTCGACTCATACGAGCTTGTAAGATCGGATCTTATCGGTAGCATCCTCTCGAAACTCTGCTTCTCCCTCTGCGACTCTTCTATTTTGCTCTCTTCTTGTGTTTGGCAGACCGAGAGATGGCTGCTTTTGCTTGTTTTGTCGAGATCGTGGTTCGTTGACTTCTTTTCCTGTTTTTCTGTTTCTCTTGGCGCTTCTTTTTCCTTTTTGGGACTTTTTTCCGGATAGTCTCTTATCTCGCTGAGAACGCTTTTTTGCCCTGGTTCTGGGCTTTTCTGCTCCCTTATACTTGCGCGCTGCAGAAGGTTTGCGTCTGAGTCACGCTTGTCTTGCGCGTCTTTAGACGCATCTCCGACCTTATCGCTCTTTTTGCCGCTATTTTCTTCTATCTGCTCTTCTGAGCTGTCCTTTGCCTTCGCGTTTTCACTGCGGCCTCCACTTTCTGCAGGGGGTGTTTCGCTGTCTACTTTGACTAGCGGGTTTGCAAATATCAGGCTGTTCTGCCCCTCGAGTGCGTTGCCTTCCTGCTTTATTTGCTCAATTCCTCTTTTAAAGATGCTCACTGCGTCTGCGCTCTTTTTTTGCGCGCTGTTTGCATCTTTTTCTTGGACCTCTTTTTGGCCGTCGCGGTTGCTCTCTGGCAGCTTGTTTGCGGCTATGCTCGCTGATGCCTTTGCCACTTTTATAGCACCTCCTTTTCCGGCAGCGCTTTCTGCTTTTTCTGTTGGTTCTGCTGCTTTCTTCACGTCTCTCTGCGGCCTGCTAGCATTTCCAGGCTCTATTTGCGCCTTGTTCTTTGCGATGCTCTTACTGTTCTTGGAAGCTGGTTTTGGCACAGCTGGCTCCTTTTTCCCCTGTGCAGTCTTTGGTTTAGCACTTTTAGGCGCATCGGTCCTCTTTTCAGGTCCTATTTTTTCAGGTCCTATTTTCTTGTCCTTCTCTTCCCCTTTTACTAGCCCTTTTGTCTCTTCAGTCTTTACCGCCTTTTTCGCCTGTTCGATCTGGCTTCCTGCACTAGCGGATATTGGATCCTTCTCAGACACAGCTACCTCAGCTATCACCGCTCCAGCTTTGCTCTTAGGCTCACTGCTCAACGGTTCTTTCTTCTTTCCACCTGCCTTATTCTTCGCGCTGCTTGTTTCCCTCTTATCTACATTCTTACCACTAGTTTTATCTTCGGGCGCCACTTTGTCTTCTGCTTTAGCAACCTCCTTTATCTTATCTTTGTCACCAACTACCACTGCTTTCTCCTTTACTTGAACCGACTTGCCGTGGGTCTTGCCACTCACACCGCCATCAACCTTACCAATAACACCACCATCAACCTTACCACCAGCACCACCATCAACCTTACCACTAACACTGCCTTCCGCTTTATCCATTTGCAGCTGGACTATTTGTGTCAGCGTCTTTTCCTTTTCCTCCATGAGAAACCTTCTCCACTCCCCAAGACACTCCTCAACTAGTGCACTCTTGCTCTTTTCACCTCCCATCTCACAAAATAAATTTTCAAGCTTAGATAATGTAGACTGCGGGGTGTTCAAGTGAATAGTTTTTGGAGCTGCAGGGGTGCCTTCTCGGCTTCATTAGTAGATCGTCACTAGCGCTAGCAGTAATGAGCAGAAGATGTTTATAGAGGTGAGCGTCTGGGTGGGGGCCCAGGGGTGCCTTCACACAGACCTGTTTTTGTATCTACTGGAGCCATATATTGGTAATCATCAAGATAATTCTCAAGCACATATTAATGGTGTGCCAAGCTGACACATTTGTAGACCTGAGATTGAAGAGTGAGTGATCGAAGAGTAACAGATAGTTAGTGCAAATTATTCAATTAGATACTCCAGGTCTACAAATTATCCAGCTAGATAACCCATGTTCTGCAAATTATCCAGTCAGATAACTCATGCTCTACAAATTATCCAGCCAGATACCTCATGTTCTACAAATTATCCATCTACACACCTCACGCCCTGCCAAAGATGACATCCCAAGCTATGTTTCAACAACAAACAATAAAAAATCAGGCGTGTTACTACCGCTAACTTTTATCCGTTAGCTTTTGCACTCACAATTTTTGCAAATTTCGAACCTAAACCGCGGGCACCAACAAAAATTAATTCTCAAAACCACATCCTGCAAACTTTTTTAAAAATCAATTTTTGTGCACGCGCGATAGTATATTATTAATTTATTTTTACAAGGTATGAAAATAGGAAAAGGCGAGGTAGAGCAAAGACACGGAACTTGGAGGAAAATTTTTGGATTTGTCGGCGTTGTGGGAAGCAGCCTGATTCTCTCCTATATTTTCAGCCCTCTGATAACCTCGATCTGTATCATAAGCGAGATCAAAAGAAACATCGGAAACTTCGAATTCAAAAAGGTTTCGATTGGAAGCGATGACGACATAGACATCGAAGTGCTTTTGAAACGCTCTTCGCTGCCTCTCAGCCTCCGGATATCAGAGGTGAAGATAACGTTTTCCACCACAAGAAACGAGGTCGGATTCGGAAGCGTGCACGCAGAGAACGTGACGTACCAGAGAGTCGAAGAGCTCTCCTCCACAGGAGACGAAAAAGTGCCCGGCATTCTCATAACGGCAAAGTTCAAAGGCGAAGTAGCCAGGCCCGCCAAAAAGCTCCCAAAAGACTTCCTTATCAGGCTCGAAAACCAGATCATTTTCATGCTAGATGGAAAAGTCACCTTCGACTACTTTGGGTCTCTGCTCCAAACAACGTTCCCGCTGACCGTCCCGTACTTCCACTGCATCTCTGTTGGAAGCGAGACAGAGGAGGGCGGGATGCTTATCGAGCAGTTCAAAACACTGAAGCGAAAAAAAAGCGAAGAAGAAAACGTTCAAACAGAAAAGAAGAAGTTCCCGATCAGAGTCGAAGAGTACGCGATAGAAGAAGACGAAAACAACCTTTACTTCACAGGAGCGTTCAGATACGCCAAGAGAATGAAAATCGGATGGCTGAGCACCAGGATGCCAGAGATCGTGTGGGAAATCTCTATCGACGGAAAGAGAATCGGCACAGCAACCATTTCAGAACACGTCATAGCATGCGGCGCGGTGAAAATGCCGGTGCTATTTAAGATGGTAGCAGGAAGAAACGAGGTCGAGAACATGCGAAACTCGTTCTTCAAGTACTGGCAGAAAAGAGAGGCAATTCTGCTGCACGCAGAAGCTGTTAGAATAGGCGAGGAAATATCGGACCTCGCAGACTCGTTCTTCGAAGTGTTCATTCGGGAAGTGTCTCAGGTGCTGAAGTTCAGGTTCTACCAGAGAAAGCGAGAGGACATCAAGCAGTTCGATTTCCCCCTGTTCGAACTTCAGTTCTCCAAGACCAACAGAACAGGGGTATACTTAAGAACGCTCTTTCACAACGATCTTTTCCCGTATCTGGAGCTGCCAAAGATGATCAACAGAGGGAAGCTTCCCTCGTTAGAGATGGAGCTGCACTTAAACGACATGCCGGTAGCCGAGCTCTTAACAGACCACCTAAGTGAGAAACTTGCGTACGGGAGCACGTCATATCTGCTGCTCGAGGGACATGCGGAGCTGGGAGAAAATCTGAGCAGTCTTTCAGCGCTAATACAGAACGGAAGAGAAAATAACGGAGAAAACGCGCCGCCGGTAAGTTCTTTCTCTCTTGTGGTGAGGGGGTCGGAGCGGATGAGCGCGAGGCTGCTCGAGGGGTTTGGCGTCCGGTGGGTGACCGAAAAGGGGGTGCAGGTAGGGTTCGCGTACAACTACTCGGCATCTAGCAGCTCCACAGAAACAGAAACAGAAGACACTGAGTACAAAATAGCGATAAAGATAATGCCGGAGTTCGAGTCCTCGGATAACTACATAAAAGAAGAGCAGGGGGTGGTGTATAGAGAGAAGAGAAAAGCTGCGAACGTGCAGATGTCTCTGCCAAGCGTGCGCGAGAAAGAGAGAGAGAACTTCATGCGGATCAGATGGAACCCTGCAGAAATAACAGCAGCGATAGATAACGAGAGAGTGGAGGTGGACCTGGAGGGGTCGTACTTAGACTTCCTGTTTTCTGCAAATTGCGGGATGTGGAGTCTTAGAAGCGTGCAGAATGTGGCGGCGGATATTTTCACGATGGGGCAGGAGTCTCCAACAGAGTTCACGCAGCTTACGATTGCAGATATCAGGATTAAGTCCGACGGGCCGGAAGAGGATAACAGGTGCCATTTGAAAACACCGGTGCAGCTGGACTATCTTGGAAAGAAGAAAGAGAAGAAGAGCGTTATGGCGAGGGTGCGGAGCCTTATACAGACGGCGGAAAAGGCGCTGGAAGACGTTGAAGTGAACGTGAGGATGCCGCATAAGCGCGAGATAGAGTGGAGAATCAAGAGCAAAAAGGACGCAGATGGCGTGGGTAAAGACGATGAGGGAAATATTCGCAAAAGAAGCGGAATATTTACGGTGCTATGGAGCCTTGTTCTTCCAGAGACGATGTTCCACGTGGTGATGACGCATGAAAACAACCCAGAGGAGATGAAGGAAAACACAACCGAAATAGACACTCTGGACAACATAAAAAACCCGCGGTACGTGGTAGAAAAGGTCTCTGTGATGGTAAGAATAGGCGAGATGGTGCTGGGGTACAGGGCGTACCCGGCAGCAGACGCGGAAAATATAGCGGCAAGTGAGGATGCGAAGGGAAAAAGTGGGTTCAGCATTAGGGGAGCGGAGACGTCAGAAATACTGGAGGGCGAGATAAAGATAGAAAGGGTGCCCATGGGCTATCACCATCCCGGGTTTACGGTAGGGACAAGAGCGAGCAAGCTGTACCCCCTGAACGAAAATCTACAACAGCTGCTGAGGATCGGAAGCAAAATGTCGAAGGGCGCGCCAAAAGAGATAGAGCAAGAATCAGAGGCGCAAAAAGATGGCGCCGTTGTAGATAAAGAGAAGACAAAAAAGAAGGAGGAAAGAGAGCCGCAGAGCACCAAAGAAGAAGCGCGCAGGAAGGAGCAGAGCATTGAATCTAAGAAAAACATCAGCTTTGATATAGATCTCTACAACAAATGCAGAAAGTACATAGAATGCGTATTCAGCGTGGAGGTTAAAGACTTCGAGCTGGCAACAGAGGAAGAGCGGAAGAAACAGAGCAGCAAAGATAAAAAAGATATCCCGAACATCGCTCTTCCGTATTTGAGGATCTCCAGAGACGTCTCCTATCTAAGAGGCGCCGGTAAAGATGTAGCCAGAGGGGCTGATGGAACGCTGGGAGAAGAAAAAGCACGCACGGAAGAGACAATGGACATAGAAGACGAAAAAAACCTGTACTTGCTGATGAAGATAGACAAGGTAATCGCGAACACCATAAGCACCCCGGAAGAAGAAAAGTTCCTGCTGGGCGTAAGGGGAAATATAAAGGCAGACAGAGAGACAAAGGTAGATGTGATTAAGCTGTCAAAGCTGTTCAACGTGGAAATAGGACTGCATCGAAATAACCGGTCGGAGAAGAAGTTCTCGATCACGACGGAGCACGAACTTTTCCCGCTTATCAAGGCGCTTATCTCCAAAATGAAAAAGAAGAACGAGATAGCAAAAGATGCAAAAGAGGAAACAGAAACGCAATATAATGAAGAAAAACACTCGCCCGCAGAGATAGAGATAAAGAAAGTCGAGGCGTGCGTTGTGGAGGACGGAAATGTTGTGCTATGCATAGGGGACATTTTGAGAGTAGAGAAGCTAACGGACAGTCTTGTTGCAGAGGTGCTGAGGGAGTGCGAGTTCAGAAAAAAGTCCTCAAAACCTCGCAAATTCTTTACAACGAAGTACGAGAACGTCGCAACGATGTACTACGAAGATCCGATCGCAAAGAAGAATTTTCTCCCGATTAGCGAAAACATCAGGCACCCTCTTTTCGCAGAGAAGCAGGAGAGGGGGGAAGAGCTTCCGTCGTACTCGCAAATAGTTCTCGGGCTAGAGATTAGGCAGCGCGCGACGTCCAAAGCAAAGAAGGCGATCCAGGAGCTAGCCAAAAAAGCCAAACCATCGATAGAAAGTGCGATGCGGGTGCGAAGATGCGATTTCTCCATCCACATCCACGACTTTATCGTTCTAGAAATAGATCCGAAGCTGCATCCAAATAGCGCGGAAAGTCCAGAGAGCGAGATAAACTGCCTGGGAGGCCCGCTGTGCGTTATTCTGAAAGAGCTGAAGTACAGCACAAGTATTGGAGGCGCAGACGTGGACGAGAACAGAGAAGAGATCATGAGCCCGGAAGTGCTCGTGCTGGCCTCAACCACAGGGTCCATAAAGTCAGAGGCGATATTTAGCATTATTTACGGAAAACATCTAGATAAGATAGAGCCGTCGGTTAAAACCTTCCTAAGAGAGCTTGCGTTGCTGTTCAAGAAGCCCGAAGAGATGAAGGAGATGGGATGGCTCATATGGGCAGGGCACATTGTGATAAAGGGTCTCAACAAGGCTAAAAATGTAGTCCTGAGCTGTGTCGTCAAACAGCCCAAAAACAGCAGCAATATCCCGCTGATCAACATGCTGCAAGACAGGGATAAGATGACCTCAGTGTATATAAGCGGAAAAGTGGCCGAAAGCTTTTTCACATGGATTAAAAAAGTGACCACAGAGGCAAGCGCGAAAGAGGCCAAGGAAGACAAAAAAGAGATAAAAGAGATAAAAGATAAAGAAGATAACGAAACGATAGAAGATAAACAAAAAAAGAGCGTACCCCTGCAGCCGTCACAAATTGACGCAGAAAACAGCATAAAGGAACGCAAGCCTGCGTACATAAATAAGGCGCTATTCGGAAGACTACTTAGCTTCTTTGTACAGTCATACAACGCGTTCACGCTGGCGTATAAAAAGGCGCCCGAGAAGACCAGAGAAGAGATCGAAATCGAAAAGTCTCTCATGGGAGTAATCAACAACATCCGCGAAAAAAAAGGAGACGCGTTCCGCCGGGAAGTATCTGCGGAAGAAGAAGAGAAGGTGCGAAACAGAACGTTCGTGGTTCCGCTTGCAAAGGGGGGAAGTATCAACCTAATCTCTAATAATGCGATGTTTATTGTTCTCGAGTACAAAGAGAAGGCATTTGCATTTATCTCGTTAGCGTTCAAAAGAGAGAGCGACCCAACGATCTCTCTAATTCAGTTTATCTCTTTCCACCTGTGCGAAGAGTTCGAGGGGCTGCTATTCAAGATACTCGACGACCTTATGATAGACAAGAAGACTGTCCTGGACCTTTATCTGGTCGTTGGAACCGAGAGAATCATGCACCGCACGTTTTACTTTTCCTTCCCGGCGACCTCCTTTAGCTATGGCGAGCTTTTTTGTGAGGGCTTATGCACGCTGTTCTTGGCCAAGACGATACCTACGCTCACGGGTGGGCTAAAATACGCGAAGTTTGGAGATTTAGTAGACCCCCACGACTACTTTTGGCTCTTCCGGTACGAGTTCGATCCAAACGACAAAGCCAACACCTCCGAAGATATTTCTCTTTACAAACACGCCTTCAGACTGATTGAGCCCATGAGCTACGTTGCAAATTATGTTATAAAACCAAAAACACAATAAAAACCAGTTATAATTGATGCTGTTATTGATTTGGACTGTTTTGGAGGCGGGCGGGTTTGGTGTGGTGGGGTGTAGTGGTGGATGTGGTGTGATGGATGAGATGTGGTGGTGGATAAGATATGGTGTGATGTGGTGTAGTGATGTGGAACTATTTTCCAATCAAATCCTTCTTTATCGCACGCTATACCCTGAAAATCACTTACCCGTGCATTACCTGATCTGGTAACTTATCAAAATATGCAAATAGGTCACCTGACAACCAAGCCCTTCGATATAACTGCTTTATTATCTGTTTTCTAAGTACCACGCCATTTTCATCACTACAACAGCCTATTCCCACCATCACATCCACCACCACGCCATCCAATGCACCCGCTCTTTCTATGCTGGATAATTGAACATCCCCAGAGCTGTTATAACAACCGCAAGCGATATCCATTTGTCAGCTGAGACCTTTTCTCCAAAATAGAGAGACAGCGGAATTGACAAAACACACGTCGAAAACACTACTATCAGCGCCTTTGCCAAGGTAGAGTACCTTATCACAATATACGCAGACAGAAGCCCTTCCGTTGTTTTCAAAAGAACTAAAGACCCCACAGGCCTCAGGCTCATCGCCGGCGCCTTCCCATCCACGCCCATCGAATACAGCATCACCGCGTACGACGCGCCCGCGCTGCTGATCGAGTAGTTAAGCGCGTTCTTCCACGGGCTCTTGACCTTCCTCTTCACGGTCTTTTCAAAATACACCCCAGAAAACGCCCCGGCCAGGCACCCGCTTACCACCAGCACGCTGTACATCATCTGCTCGCCTCCGCCGCCCTCTTCTTTCGCAAACTTCCCCTTATGGTAACTTTCTACCAAAACAGGAAAGACCAGCCCGCCAAGAAGAACCGCCTGCGAAACCCACTGCGTCCGCGTGTACCTCCTCCCCAGCGCCGCCACAGACAGCACAAACACAAAAAACGTCTTGCTCTGCCCAAGAATCTGCAGCATCACCGCCGAGACCTCCTGGCTCCCAAACAGCCACGCGAAGCTGTGGTACGAAGACAGCCCCCCCAGCAGCAAATACTCTCGCCTGTACTCCACTCTCTTGTCCTTCTCAAACAGAACAATCCACGCCATGCAGAACGCCGCTCTCAGCAGCTCTGCCGTCCCCGCAATAAACATCCGGTCGGCCAAGGACAGCGCGCCCCGCTTTTTGCTCTCGGCCAAAATGAGGCCCGTCGCCAGCACGTGCCCCGCAGACAAAAGCGCCACCTGGGCTCTCTTCGCTTGCATCCTCTAAAAATTCGGCTCTTTTCGCACAAAGAAAAATGCGCATGCCGGGAATCGAACCCGGGTCCCCCGCATGGCAAGCGGGGATTATGCCACTAAACCACATGCGCTCGCCCCCTCCCCGCTTTTTCTCTTCTGGCTTCTCCTGTTTCAGCCGTATTTATTTTTTCGTCTTGTTTGTACGAATGCAGCACATACTCCAGACATACGTCGACAAGAGCATTGCGCACCCGAGGGAGAGATGGGGCGTCTTTCTCGTTGCGCTGGTGTTCTTTCTCTACCGCGTTTTTGTCACCGGGGGATACCGGCTGGTGACGTACTGCCTGTTTCTCTACTTCCTTCATTGCTTCATAGGCTTCTGCTCTCCAATAGATAGCGAAATGCTGGACCCGTTTGACTTGGAGAGCGGCGAGCAGGCGGCGCCCGTAAGTTCGCCGAAGAGAAGCGGAGACGAGATGAAGCCGTTTATTAGAAGACTTCCGGAGTTCGACTACTGGCTTCTGTCTTTGAAAGCTACATTAGCAGCTATTTTCGCTACTTTTTTTGGAGTGTTCGATGTTCTTGTCTACACTCCGATTCTCGTTATTTATTTCATCGGTCTAGTCTATCTCACGGCGGTCAAGATAAAAAAACACATGGAGAAGTACAAGTACAACCCGTTTTTTAATGCTAAGAAAATATACAAGGGAATGGTCGAGTAATAAACGTAAAAGATCCCGCATTCGAGGCTTTTGGCCTGTACTGCTGTTTTATTGCTCGAATACTAGCTGCTAAGCAAGAACAGCCTGATGCTCTGAAAATTCAGTTATATTTTTGGTGTTGGCTGAGATATTTAATTTTTGGAGGGGTACCTTAGTTGAGAGGGCTGATAAACTAGGAGCAGTGCGTGTCTTTTACTCTTCGATATGTATCTGCATTTTAGCTGCTGTGTAATCTATTGGCGTATCTTCGAAAAAGTGTATGGTTAGGCAGTTGCCCAGGTTGCGACGGCCAGAATACTTCGCAGCTAGGTGATGACTGAGGTAACCAAGAGCTCTTCTCAAACGAGGCTTTCGCGGCCACCGTCTATCTTATCGTGTTTTTATACTTTGACAGTTGCTCTTTTAGGTAACATTCTTCCACTCACCACTATCTAAGTTATCAATTATCCACACACCATCATCTAAGTCATCAAACACCCCTATGCGTAACGTCTTCTCAACTCTGCGCTTGTCTATCTCTCATCCGTTGCACTTTTCGCATATCGATAGAAACTCCAGCGACAGCGATGCATTGCCTATTAAAAACCCGCTGACTTCTTCCACTTTTAGTAATTCGCTGATGTTTTTTGCTGTGACGGACCCGCCGTACAGAACCTCGAACTCTTCCCCTACCCCGAGCCCGTCTCTGATCTTCTTCGACACGTTTCCTATCTCCTCTGCCTCCGGCACTTTTCCCGTTCCTATTGCCCATATTGGCTCATATGCTACGCTCAGCCCTGCCGTTATGTTCTCTGTTCTGATGTTTTCTAGCGACTTTTTTATCTGCTCCATCTGTTTCTCTATTACTCTCTCTGTCTGCCCGCTGTTTTTCTCCTCCTCGGTCTCTCCTACGCACATTATCACGTCCAATCCCCCAAGTAACGATGTTTTCATCTGTTCAAGCGACTCTCCAAACTCTTCTTTGAAATAGATCTTTCTCTCGGAGTGCCCCACTATTACTGCACTTGCTCCTATATCTCTTATTAGCGACACGCTTACCCCTCCCGTCCTTGACTTTGAGCTGCCATCTCCAACCACGGCTTGCGCGCCCACTGCGTACCTTTTGCTAAGCGAGTCTCTCAAACTCTTAATGTGCGTGTACGGAGGCACCACCACCACCTTAACGTTCTCTAACTCTGCGTCATTTAGCGCTTTACTGAGTGTTCTTACGAGCTCTATCGACCCGTTCATTTTCCAATTACCAACACAGGTTTTCATTATGTTTGTGAGCGTGGCGTATTTATATGAAATTTTTGCAGCTTTAGTCACTAAAAGGTCTTTGTTGTAGCACTGGATGGGAAGTCTTCTTTTTCTATGAATGTGCATATCGCATGTCTACAGAGTGATCGTTTTAAGGCGCGTTTATCTGTTAAGATTCCTCTCCGCTTTGTTTTGCTGTCAAACTGTAGACCTCATATTGAAGATTGCGAGGTGGTACTGCAAACTATTCAGCTAATTACTCTCCAGTCTACAAACTATTCAGCTAATTGCTCCAAAGTCTCCAAACTATTCAAATAACTATCTCAGATCTCCAAACTATTCAGCTAATTACTCCACAGCTTACAAAAACAACGGCAAACTTAAGCAACAACTCAACGACCCGTAGTTACCACCAAATTTATTCTGGCCTATGCCATCTCAACAGTACCATGGTCAGCGCACTACCAATAAGCCTCTTCTATCCAGCGCGCTTCTCCAGTGCTCCACCCTACCTTAACGTCATTCTAGCGTATGTTCTTTGACTCAACGTGAAGAAGCCAGTCTGCCAATCCGCTCTGCCTAATCGACCCGCACACCGACACGATCGTTTTCTTTCCCGTGTATCTTCCGTTCTCGTCCAGCTCTCCAAGCCCATAGACCACGCTCGACCTGTCCTGCGGAGAAATCGGCCTCTTTGTAAACGCGCACTTTCTTATTACTCTTTCTGCCATGACCAGGGCAAATTTTTCTAAAATATATGCAACAGCTCCAGCCAAATAAATAAATGCACACCCCGGTTTTCAAGACAAATTCGATGGAGCACGACTCTGCGGTCAAAATGCTCTCTGACCTGTTCCAAAAACGAGACAGAGAAAAACTAGAGTCTTTAGGCGGCTCTAGCGGAATAGAGAACGCCTTGCGCGCAATGGAAAGAGAAAAACTCTGTTCGAATAGGATACCAATAGAAGACAAGAAAAAGATCAGAAAGATAGTCGAAGAACAGCTGGAAGACGCAACAGTGCGCTGCCTCTGCGTGTTCAGCGGCATCTCTGTGGCTGCTGGGGCGTACGACTACTTCACCAGGGGAACACACTCGTATCTCGAAGGTCTGAGCATACTTTGCGCCGTAGTCTTCACAGTGGGCGTGGGATGCGTTGGAGAAAGAAGAAAAGAGAGCTCTGTGCTAAAGCTTGAAAAGAGCATAACCGACATACAAGTGAAGGTTGCAAGAAACGGCGTGAAAGAGATAAGAAACAGCTCGGACCTACTACTTGGAGATAGAGTCTACGTTGAAAACGGAGATGTCGTGCCTGCCGACATGGTTCTAATTGAGGGGTACTCTCTTTCGTGCGACGAGTCTCTCGTTACCGGTGAGAGCGAAGGCGTGCTGAAGTGCGAAAACGACCCGTTTCTTGTATCCGGCACGCATGTGATAAGCGGAGCCGGCACAGGACTGGTTGTTGCAGTCGGAGAGCACTCGTCAAGGGGAAAAGTCGCCGCTGTTCTGAGAAACGCGAAAAAGCGGAAGACACGCATGCAGAAAAGACTCGAGAAGCTGGTCAAGAGGCTTGCGGGCATAGGAACCGCGATTTCCGTCACCACTTGCGCTGTGAAATGGTACAGAGTGGCGTACGGACTGGCAAGCGGAAGCTATCTTCAGGTTCTTTTCGAGTCTCTGTCCCTTGCGGCGGTGGCGATCCCAGAAGGGCTTCCCGTGGCAGCGACCATGTCCCTCGCGTTTGCCGCGCTGAACATGTACAGGAACAATGCGCTTGTCCGGAACATCTCGAAGTGCGAGGTCATGAACAGCGCAACGGTGATCTGCATCGATAAAACAGGCACGCTAACGAAGAACGCGATGGAGGTAATGGAGGTATTCTGCAACGGGAGAATATACGCCGGGGAAGCGCCGGAAAGCAGGGAAGTCCTGGAGGAGATAAGCCTGGGCGTGCTCGCAAACTCTTCGCTGTTCATTTCGAACGGGAAAATGCACGGCTCAAAAACAGAAATGGGTCTCGTAACTTTTTTAAAAAAGTACGGGATGCTTTTCGATTTGGAAATAGAGAACTCGAAAAGGGCTCCGTTCTGTCCCACGAGAAAGTACATGGCGACCTACATATCTTCTGAAGACCTGGAAAGGGCCAGCGCGCTCTTTTCAAAGCACTTTTCGAACGGGAGCGCAGCTTCTGGAAAGACCCGGGAGGCTGCTCCAGGGAGGGTGTTCTATAAAGGTGCGCCCGAAGTCATCCTGCAAAAATGCACGCACATGGTCACAGAGAACGGAATACAGATTATCTCCGAAGACCTGCACAGTGCGCTTGCGCTGTTCACGCAGACCTACAGATGCGTCGCAATGGCGTACAAAGAAGGAAGCGAAATAGAGATCGAAAAAGCGCTGGGCCTGGTCTTTGTTTCCCTTTTTGGAATAGAAGACCCGATTAGGGAAAACGCGCCAGAATGCATCAGCGCGTGCAAAAGAGCAGGCATCAAGCTGAAAATGGTCACCGGAGACGGAAAAGGCACGGCGCTCCACATCGCACAGCAGGCCGGAATGGCGCAGCCCGGGGACCTCTTCCTGTCTGGAGAAGATTTCAGATCGCTAGGGGATGAAGAAGCCGCGTGCCAGGCATTGGAGCTCAAGATACTTTACAGGTCGACGCCAGAAGATAAGCTCCGTCTTGTATCTCTTCTAAAACAGGCAAAAGAGATCGTGTGCGTAACCGGAGACGGAGCGAACGACGCGCCCGCCCTAAAAAGCTCTGACATCGGATACTCGATGGGAAGCGGAACAGAAATCGCAAAGAGAGCGTCAGATGTCGTTCTTCTCACGGACGAGTTTTCCTCGCTTGTGAACTCTATCGCGTGGGGAAGATGTGTCGGAGATAACATCAAGAAGTTCTGCCAGTTCCAGCTCACTCTAACCGCCAGCGTTGCCTCTATCGCGATCGCCGACGCCTTCACGTCCGTAGACCTAATCGGCGTCTCGCCAGCACGGCTGCTCTGGCTGAACGCGGTGGGGGACACCATCGGGTCCCTCGCGCTTTCCTCAAACAGGCCCAGCGCAGAGACGGCAAATAGGCTGCCAGAGCCGGTAGTTTCTAGTCCGATAACAAAAGACATGTTCCTGTACATCGCTGTGAACTATCTCTGCCAGATATGCACTCTGGCTCATTTCTACAGGCTGGGAGCGTCTTCAGCATTTCGGTTCAACTACTTCGTGTTTCTCCAAATCTTTGGAATGGTGGGCTCGAACTCTCTCAGAACGTCTGTAGGGGAGGTTCTGCACGCGCTCCAAAAAAACAGGATCCTTCTAGCCTCTATTGGCTTTGCATCTTTGTGCCAGATTACGTGGTGTGCGTCTCTTTTGTGGTTTTCTGGAGTAAAACCGCCATTCCTCCTTTTTGAGCTGGTCCTCTCCACCGGGTCTGCGCTCTGCGCGTCTCTTTTCTCGTTGGTGGTTGTTCTTGCGGTCCGGCGCCTGGAAAACAGCAAGAACGCCTTCCACCCCGCCCCATCCTAAATATTTACCGGGATATTGGAAGTGTCTCCAAATACGTTAATAAATGGTAGACTAGTCATGGTGGTGGTGGTGCTGCTGTTCATGTAGATATTGGTTATGGATTATGCTGATTATGGATTATAGTGGTGCTGGTCATGGTGATGCTGGTCATAAATTATGCTCGTACTAGTTATGGATCATGGTGGTACCAGTCATACTCGTACCAGTCATGCTCGTACTACTCATGGATTATGCAAGTACTGCTCTTATTTTGCAATAGTGCTACCCCTCCTAACCCTTCCTGACCTTTTCAATACATCCTTTATGGCACACACCCGCCTGCAACCCGCCACAGCACCATCTCATCCATCCGCTCCAGAACTCAGTCCGTAGCAGCTTTGAAAAATATTCCGAAAGCGTCCCGTACTTTTTTGAAAATGGTACGATATATTTTCGACCGGTCTCAAACTTTTTATGAATACGACAGAGGTGTTCTGTCCGCTCTGCAAAAGCAACTCCTACATCAACCCAAACATCAAGATCTTTGTCAGCCCGTGCTACCACAGCATATGCGAGATGTGCGTGTCCCGGCTCTTTTCCAGAGGGTCGAACAAGTGCCCGGAGTGCGAGGTGATTCTCAGAAAGTCGAGCTACACCACACAGACCTTCGAAGACGTGGGCGTGGAAAGAGAATGCAGAGTGCGCAGGCTGCTTTCCGTCCACGCAAGAAAAACACTGGAGGATTTCTCGGACGAAGAAGACTACAACGAATACCTGGAAAAAACAGAGGAGCTTGTCAGTGAAATGGTGCAGCTGCAGGACCCACGAGAGATTTCGATGAAAATGCAAGAAGCAAAAGAGATGCTCAGCAGAGAAACACAGCAGAAGAGGACAGAAAGCGCCAAAAGAAGAAAAACAGGCGAGCAAGAAGAAATCCCGCGGGAAAAAGAGCTCAGGAAGCTGCAGTACCTCTACCCTCCCTCGGCAATAGATCCCGAAACAGTTCCAGAACAGATGTACTACGGGAAGAATCTGAATCGATGGGCTTACCGCGACCTTCTGACCGTTCTTATCAAGAAAGCGTCAGCATCCCTCAAACAGCAAGACATTTAGCGGGGTATACTGGATAGTGCAGGTAGGATATGGGATAGGTGGGATGTGGGGTATGGTGGATGGTACACAGGTGGATGCGTTTCTTGCGATAACATGATAATTTGTACCACTCAGCACACCATACCTACCTACCTACCTACCTACCTACCTACCTACCTACCTACCTACCTACCTACCTACCTACCTACCTACCTACCTACCTACCTACCTACCTACCTACCTAC
>Ga0190275_10000506_pt1 | contig 34070 bp, 33 predicted proteins | sample Popmic550T_FD_133745 | JGI IMG/M metagenome (GOLD analysis project Ga0190275, IMG submission 133745) | Populus adjacent soil microbial communities from riparian zone of Yellowstone River, Montana, USA - 550 T | ecosystem: Environmental > Terrestrial > Soil > Riparian zone > Trees stand | place...
TCGCTTCCAGCCGGGCGCCACCCTTTGCTGGACAGGACTTGGACCTGTCAGGTTCTCTTTGAAAGGTTTCGTCTTCGACTTCCTCCTTTCCGAGGCTTCTTGTCGTACCGAAGGACCTGGGGGAGGGGGAGCAATGAACGCTCTTCCTACCCCCGCCCGCCCAGGTCCTTCGCCGCCATGCTTGCCGCTTCGTGGGCCAGTTTCTGTGGCTCAGGATGACAACAGGGGGAAGCCGCCGTAGGCGGCGAAAGATCTGTAGGCCCGCCCTTTTAGGGCGGGCACCACGCGGCGCGGTGAAGGCAAAGCCCGCGGAGCGGGCGACAGGGGAGAACCCCTACGCCAACCGCATCGGCATCACGACGTACAAATAGTCGTACGGCAGGTCCTCCGCCGCTGAGGCGGGGCGGCCGATGCACTGGCTGTTCTCGTCCTTCAGGTCGAGCGACACGGTTTGGGTGTCGGTCGCGGAGAGGAAATCCATCACGTACGCGGCGTTCAACCCGACGAAGAACGGGGCGCCGGCGTAGTCGATGGGAACGGTCTCGCGGGCGTCGCCGAGCTCGGGGTTGGTGGAGGAGACGGTGAGCTTGCCGGGGGCGAAGTCGAAGCGGACGGCGCGGGTCCGCTCGTTGGCGACGAGGGAGATGCGCTTGATCGTCGAGAGGAGGCGCTCGCGGTCGACCATCACCCGGCGGTCGTTGTCGCGGGAGATCACTTCCATGTAGTTCGGGAAGTTCACGTCGATCATGCGGGCCAGGAGGCGGCGGTCGCCGGCTTCGAAGAAGAGCTGGTTCTCGGAGACGCCGAAACGGACTGTCCCGTCCTCGGGGGCCTCGAGGCGGAGGATCTCGTCGAGCGCCTTGCGCGGGATCAGGATCGTGAGGTCGCTTCCCTTCTTCCCCTTGCCGGTGATGCCGGAGGGGAAGTTGATCAGGGCCATGCGGTGGCCGTCCGTTGCGACCATCTCCAGCTTGTTCGGCTGGATCTTGAGGAGCGCGCCGTTGAGCTGAAAGCGGGTCTCCTCGTGGGTGATGGCGAACTTCACCTTTCCGACCATCGTCTTCAGCTCGTCGAGCGGGATGATGTAGGCATCGCTGACGTTGACCGTCGGGAGCGTCGGGTAGTCCTCCGCCGGCAGGCCAAGGAGCCGGAACTTGGCGGTGCCCGATTCGACGTTGATGGAGTTGTTCTCCTGCAGCGTGAAATGGACGTCGTCATCCGGAAGCGAGCGAACGATGTCGAAGAGGCGTTTGGCCTCGATGGTCACGCCGCCGGGAGTCGTGATGCGGGCGGGGGTGGAGCTCAGGATCGTGACGTCGAGATCCGTGGCGGCGATCTGGAGCCGCCCGTCGGCCGCCTTCAGGAGAACGTTCGACAGGATCGGGATGGTCGAACGCTTCTCGACGACTCCCTGGCACAACTGAAGTTCCTTCTGAAGATCCGCTTTTCCTACGCTCAGCTCCATCTGGTCTCTTCCTTCAAAAAGAATCTAGTTCTTTAGTAGTGGTAGTAGTAGGTCGTGCGGATATCGTCACGGCGTGACGCAAAGTGTTCGAAAGCATAGCACTTTTGGCGTTTTTGCCGTGTGAGTCCGGGCATGGAGAAACTGAGGGAAACAGCGGCGTTTTCCGCAGTCCCGGGCCCATCGTCCCCGATCCGGAAAATCATCCACACGTTTTCAGCGTCTCTTTCCGCAGGCATTGTGGAAGTCATCGGAACTGCTTCGCCAGGGCCTCGACGGTTCTCGCGAACTGCGGGTCGGCGTCCATCTTCTTCTTGATCTGCTCGACCGAGTACATGACGGTCGAATGATGCTTGTCGGTGAAGACCTTGCCGATCTCGGGGTAGGAGAGATCCGTCAGCTCCTTGCAGAGATACATGGCCACCTGCCGCGGGAAGGCGACGGTCTTGGCGTTGCTCTTCTGCTTCAGCTCCGAGACCTTGAGGCCGTAGTGCGTGGCGACGACGCGGAGGATCTCCGGGGCGCCGACCGGCTTGTCCTCTTTCGAAAGGACGTCCTTGAGGGCTTCCTTCACCAGCTCGATGGTGATCCTCTTCCCGACCATCGACGCGAACGCCCCGATCTTGTTGATGTACCCTTCGAGCTCGCGGACGTTCGAGCGGACCCGTTCGGCCACGAAGATCGCCACTTCCTGCGGGACCTCGACCTTCTTCTCCTCCGCCTTCTTGCGGATGATCGCCACCTTGGTCTCGAAATCGGGCGGCTGGATGTCGGCCGTCAGCCCCCATTCGAAGCGGGAGCGGAGACGCTCTTCCAGCGTCGGTATCTCTTTCGGCGGCCGGTCGGAGGTAAAGACGATCTGTTTCTGCGCCTCGTAGAGGGCGTTGAACGTATGGAAGAACTCTTCCTGCGTCCGCTCCTTGCCGGCGATGAACTGGATATCGTCGAGGAGGAGGGCGTCCGCGGAGCGGTAGCGGTCGCGGAACGGCTGCATCTTGTCGAAACGGATCGAGGCGATCAGCTCGGTCATGAACGCCTCCGCCGACATGTACGCGACTTTCAGGTCAGGCCGCGATTCCTTGAGCTGATGGCCGATGGCCTGGATCAGGTGGGTCTTGCCGAGGCCGGCACCGCCGTAGATGAAGAGAGGATTGAACGAGCCGCTCGGATTCTCGGCCACCGACTTCGAGGCGGCGTGGGCGAGCTGGTTCGAGTTGCCGACCACGAAGCTGTCGAAGCGGTAGCGGCGGTTGAAGGTCGCGGTCGGGATCTCTTCCTTCGGCGGCGCGATCTGTGGGCCGAGGTCGCTCGAGCCGGTGACGATGAAATTGATGTGGACCGGGTCGAGAACGATCTCGTCGAGGAACGCGCGGATCTGGGCACCGAACCGCTCGCGGATCTCGTCCACGTAACGCTGGCTCGGGACGGAGATGTCGAGGGTGTCGCCTTTCTGACCGAGAAAACGGGTAGGCGCGAGCCAGGTGTCGTACTCCGACCGATCCACCACTTGTTCGATTCGGGTGAGGACTTGGCTCCAGGTGCTCATCGCTATCTTGTTGAGAATCCACAGCTTTTCCACAGTTGTGGAAATTCTGGGTCTTGGATGGGCGACGGAGTCTAGCACGAAAAACGAGGAAGAACAGTGGGTTGAAGATCGCGTGATTTTCAGTCGATCCGCGGCTCCCTCTGCACGCCGGCCGGAACGCTTCTTACTGGAATAAGCCTCTTGCACAAGGGCGTTTGCGCGCTCGGCCTGCGCCTTGCGGATCGACGCTCGTTGACCGTCCGTGCGGCCAAGTCTATACTCACCGCTTTCTTTTCAGAGGGTTAGGTCAAATGGCATCGAAGCGTACTTTTCAGCCGAACAATCGCCGTCGCAAGCGCACGCACGGCTTCCTCGTCCGGATGCGGACGAAGGACGGACAGGCAGTCCTGTCGCGCCGTCGTCGGAAGGGCCGCAAGCGCCTCGCTGTCTAAGCGGGCGCTCGCGGTACTCCCGGTGGATCGCCTTCGTTCCGAGGCGCTGCCGAAACAGAACAAGCTGGCGAAACGTCGCGAGTTTGTCCATGTTTACGAAACGGGCCAGAAGCAGTTTTCCCGGTACACCGTTCTCTTCATTGTTCCCAACGGGTCGTCGCACTCCCGCATCGGCATCACCGCGACGAAGAAGATCGGGAAAGCCAACGTTCGCAATCGTCTGAAGCGCTGGACGCGCGAGGTCTACCGGCGGCAGAGAGAGCCGCTCGGTCTCGACGCGACGGCGCTCGACATCGTCGTCAATGTCAAGCCGAGTGCCGTGGCCGCGACGTTTCAGGATTACAGCCGCGATTTCACCCGCGCTCTCGAGCGCGTGGTGAGCGAGACGCGTCGATCCGAATGATCATGCGGTCCATCGCGCTGTTCCTTCTCCGCTCCTACAAGCGGTTCATTTCCCCGTTGCTCCCCCCCATGTGCCGTTTCGAGCCAACCTGTTCTGTGTATACGATGCAGGCCGTCGAAAAACACGGCGCCCTGCGCGGCACCTGGCTTGGCATCCGCCGGCTGGCCCGCTGTCACCCGTTCAATCCTGGAGGTTGGGACCCGGTCCCGTAACAATGGAAAAACGAATCTTTATCGCGATCGCCCTGTCGTTCTTCGTCCTCTTCGGCTGGGCGGCGATCGCGCCGAAGCTGTTCCCGGAGATGTTCAAGAAGCCGGCTCCGGCAACCACGTCAACTTCATCCGGACCCAACAAACCAAAGGGTCCGGACCGCCGCGCGCCCGAGCCGACGCCGGTCGTCCCGGCTGCCATCACCACGACCGCCGCGGTTCCGGCGGCCGGCACTCCGGCACCTGCGCCGGCGGCGGCAGCCATCGTCCAGCGGACGGTCATCGACACCCCGGACTACACGGCCGTCCTGAGCAACCGCGGGGCGCAGCTCGTCTCCTTCAAGCTCAAGCACTACCACCAGAAGAAACGCCCCATCCCGGTCGACCTGGTCAAGCCGCGCGACCCGGGCCGCACCGATTACCCGTTCACCATCGTCCCGCGCGACGCGGCCCTCAAGCGCCTCAACGAAGTGCTCTACCAGGTGACCGAGCGAAAAGAGCCGAACGGCAACCACCTCGTCGAGTACCGCTACTCCGACGGGACTGTGACGGCGGCGAAGACCTTCCGCTTCACCCGGCAGCCATACCTCTTTGACTTCTCGGTCAGCATCAACCCGCCCACGCCGTATCGCGTCGCGGTCGGCCCCGGCATCCGCGCCCTCACGCCGGAAGAGACCGACTCCCAGGTCGTCATCACCGGCAACGGCGTGGTGCAGATCGAGGACAAGTTCAAGATCATCGCGCGCGACGGTGCTCCCACGCTCGCGGCCTACCCCGGCATCCGCTACATCGGCATCGAGGACAACTACTTCCTGACCGTGCTCCGTCCGTCCCGCGGCGGTGAGGGAGTGCTGCAGAAGGTGGCGTTCGTCGACGGGAAGTCGAAGACCCGCCGCGACGATCTCTACGCCTCGGTGAACTCGAGCGCGGAGGGCACCGTCGCTGGCGACGCCTTCTTCGGTCCGAAAGAGACCAACCTCCTCGACGCCTACAACATGAGCGAGGCGCTGCAGTTCGGCTGGTTCGGCATGATCGCGCGCTTCTTCCTCGAGGCGCTGGTCTGGATCAACCAGTTCACCCACAACTACGGCTGGTCGATCGTCGTCCTGACCATCCTCATCAAGATCGTTCTCTACCCGCTGCAGCACAAGCAGAACGTCTCGATGAAGAAGATGCAGAAGGTGCAGCCGAAGGTGGAGGCCATCAAGGCCCGCTACAAGAAGGCGAAGAGCGACGCCGAGCAGCGGCAGAAGATGAACGCGGAGATGATGGGCCTCTACCAGAAAGAGGGCATCAACCCGGCGGCCGGCTGTCTGCCGCTCTTCATCCAGCTTCCGATCCTTTGGGGCTTCTACAACCTGCTCTCCCGGGCCATCGAGCTCCGCGGCGCGCCGTTCATCCTCTGGATCCACGACCTGTCGGAGAAAGATCCCTACTACATCACGCCGATCCTGATGACGGCGACGATGTTCATCCAGACCTGGCTCACCCCGATGACCGGCGACCCGATGCAGCGGAAGATCTTCCTGATCATGCCGCTGGTCTTCGGATTCCTTTTCAAAGACTTCCCGAGCGGTCTCGTGTTGTACTGGCTGGTGCAGAACGTCTTGACGATCATCCAGCAATTGATCATGAATAAGTGGTGGCGCGACCACCCCGACAACGACGACAAAGATAAAGACAAGGACAAGGACGTGATCGACGTGAAGTCGAAGTGACGTCCGGGACATCTATGAGCCAGCGTTTCGAAGGACAGAATCTCGATGACGCGCTGCAGACCGCGGCGCAGGCGCTCGGCGTCGAGCGCTGGCAGTTGACCTATCACGTCCTGCTCCAGAAGCGGGGTTTCCTCGGCGGCGTGAAGCGTATCGTCATCGAGGCGGAAGTGAACGAGGCCGCCGCGCCTCCTCCGGTCTCCGCCCCGATCGAGCCGTACACCGACGTACCGGCCGCCCGCTCGGAACGTGCGCCGCGCGCCGCCCGTGGTGGTGGCGGTGGCGGTGGACGTCGCGATTCGCGCGGCGGCGGCCGGGACTCGCGCGGCGGACGAGGTGGTGGCGGCGGCGATCGTGGCCGCGGACGTGGACGCGAAGGCGGCGATCGCGATCGCGGCGCCAGCGATCTACGCGTTGGAGATTTCGAGACCTTCCTCGGCGAGATCCCTGAACAGGGAGCAGAGACGGATGCCGCGAAGCTGGTCCGCGAGTGGCTCGAGGACACGCTCCGCCTCGCGAACCTCGATGTCGTTCTGCGCACGGAAGAGAACGAGACCCAGATCCTGGTCCGCCTCTACGGCAACGACGGCAAACGGATGATCGACCGCCATGGCGAGCTCCTTGACGCCGTCCAGGTGCTGGCGAACAAAGCCCTCACCGGCCGCAAGGTCGAAAAAGAGATCGAGCTCGATTGCGAAGACTTCAAGTCCCAGCGCAACGAAGACCTCGCCGACCGCGCCCGCAAGGTCGCCGACCGCGTCCGCCGCGAGCGGCGTGAAGAGCTGCTTCCGGCCATGAGCCCGATCGAGCGGCGTATCGTGCACATCGCGCTGCGCGATGATGCGGATGTGACGACGGAGTCGCGCGGGGAGGGGTTCTTCAAGAGGGTGGCGGTGATTCTGCGGACGGAGGCGTTGCCGGCGGACCCGGTGCCGTCCGAGGCGGAACCGACGCAGGAACAGTGAAGTTGCAAACCCTGTCATCCTGAGCCGCAGGGACATCCCCATGAGTGGAAAGCATGACGGCGAAGGACCTGGGCGGGTGGGGGCACGCAGCGCTCCCCCTCCCACCCAGGTCCTTCGCCGCCGTGCTTGCGGCTCGTGGGGAGATTTCTTTGGCTCAGGATGACAGGGTTGTTTTCGTCGCGAGAGCGAATGAGTCCTGAATGACGTTGCCCCTCGACACGATCGTCGCCCCCGCCACCCCATTGGGCAGGAGTGCTCTGGCGATCGTGCGGATCGACGGTGCCGCATGCTTCGACATTCTGCAGCGCCTGACGGGAGGGGAGGTTCCCCCAGCCCGCCACGCAACCCTCGTCCGCCTCCTCCACCCCGAGCCCATCGACGAATGCATTGCCGTCGTCTACCAGTCTCCCCACTCCTTCACCGGCAACGACCTCGTCGAGCTGACCCTGCACGGCAACCCGCTCCTCGTCGAGCGCGTGATCTCCGCCTGCGTCTCCCTCGGCGCCAGAATGGCGGAGCCGGGGGAGTTCACCGAGCGCGCGGTGCTGAATGGGAAGATAGACCTGGTGCAGGCGGAGTCGGTCGCGGACCTGATCAACGCCCGCACCACGCTCCAGGCGAAGTTGTCGCTGTCGAACCTCGAGGGAGTGTTGAGCCGGAAGGCGGCGGCAATCCGGGCGGTGTTGCTCGACGTCATCTCCCGGCTCGAGGCGGCGCTCGACTTCTCCGAGGAGGGGTACGAGTTCATCACCACGGCGGAGACGCGATCGAGACTGGAGACGGCCCTCGCCGACACATCCGTACTCGCGGATACGTATCGCCGCGGCCACGCCACGCGTGAGGGGCTGAGCGCGGTGATTCTCGGCCGTCCGAACGCCGGCAAGTCGACGCTGCTCAACCGGTTGGTCGGCTCCGACCGCGCCATCGTCACGCCGATCCCCGGGACGACGCGCGACATCGTGCGGGAGACGATCGAGATCGGCGGCCTCCCGGTGACACTCGCTGACACCGCCGGCTTGCGGGAGAGCGCGGACCTGGTGGAAGGGATCGGCATCGAGCGGGCCCGCGAGGCGGCGCGCACCGCCGACATCGTCCTTTATCTGGTGGATGCCACGACCGGCCTCGCCGGAGAAGACCGGCAGGAGTTGACGGTGCTGGAGAACGTCCTGCTCGTCTACACCAAGGCGGATCTCGCTCCGACGCCTGCCGACGCGCTTTCCATTAGTGCCGTGTATGATCATGGCATCGACAAGCTGCTCCGCCGGCTCGATGAGCTGGTGCGCGAGCGGTTCGCCGCCCCCGAGGGGTCGCTGGTCAACGAGCGGCAGAGGCTGGCGGTCGCCGAATGCCAGGCCGGACTGCGGGCCGCGCTCCAATCCGCTGAAGCCGGCATGGACGAGCAGATGATCGTCGTCGACCTGTACCGCGCTGCAAATGCCCTCGGCGTCCTCACCGGGGCCATCACCCGGGAAGACATCCTGACCGAGATCTTCGGCCGCTTCTGTATCGGCAAGTGAAGCAACGCCAGATCAGACGGATCTCGTCCCAGATATGGATGTGACGAGGCAACGAGACGTTGCGACGAGGCAACGAGGCGTTGCGACGAGGCAACGAGGCGTGGCGACGAGGCAACGAGGCGTGGCGACGAGGCAACGAGGCATGGCGACGAGGCAACGAAGCGAGGTGACGAGGCAACGAAGCGTGGTGACGAGGCAACGAAGCGTGGCGACGAGGCAAGGAGGCGTGGCGACGAGGCAAGGAGGCGTGGTGACGAGGCAACGAAGCGTGGCGAAGAGGCAACGAGACGTTGCGACGAGGCAGCCCATTGTGGCGTCGCGGCAGACCGCGTTGTGCTGCACATTCCATATCTGGTGATCGAGACGTTGCGGGAACGGCATTCGCTGTTCCACTGTTCCACGTGGAACATGTCTGCTTCCTTCGACATCATCGTGATCGGCGGCGGCCACGCCGGCGCTGAGGCCGCTCGGGTAGCGGCCCGGGGCGGTGCCCGCGTGGCCATGGTCACGATGCTCCGCGACGCCATCGGCCGGATGTCGTGCAATCCCGCGATCGGCGGTCTGGCCAAGGGGAACCTGGTCAAGGAGATCGACGCCCTCGGTGGGCTGATGGGGGAGGCGACCGACCGGGCCGGCATCCAGTTCAAGGTGCTGAACCGCTCCAAGGGTCCGGCCGTCCAGGGCCCGCGCGCGCAGTGCGACCGCGACCTCTATGCCGCCGCCGTCCAGGACATCCTCGCCGCGGAGCCGAACCTGACGATCGTCGAAGGCTCGGTCTCCTCGCTGCTCGTCGAGGGAAACGCCGTCCGCGGCGTCGTCCTCGGCGACGGAACGAAGCTGGCGGCCGGAGCGGTCATCGTCACCACCGGCACCTTCCTCCGTGCCCTCATGCATTCCGGCGAGGTGCAGACGCAGGGGGGCCGCTTCGGCGAGCCGTCGGCGGAGACGCTCTCCGACTCCTTCCGTACTCTCGGCCTGAAGCTCGGCCGGCTCAAGACCGGAACCCCGCCGCGGGTCGACAAGACCACCGTCGATTTCTCGAAGCTGGAAGAAGCGCCCGGGGACGAGCGTCCGCGCCCGTTCTCGATCCTCACCGACCGGCTGGAGCAGCCGCAGGTCCTCTGCTGGCTGACCTACACCGGCAGCTTCGCCCATGAGCTGATCCGCGCGAATCTCCACCGGGCCCCGATGTACTCCGGCCAGATCCAGGGCATCGGCCCGCGTTACTGCCCCTCCATTGAAGACAAGGTGGTGCGCTTCGCCGAGAAGGAGCGCCACCAGGTCTTCGTCGAGCCGGAGGGTCTGCAGCATCCCTGGCTCTACATGAACGGCATCTCGACGTCGCTCCCGCCCGACGTGCAGGACGCGGTGGTCCGTTCGCTTCCCGGCTTCAGCGAGGCGAAGATCTCCCGCTACGGCTATGCAGTCGAATACGACTTCGTCCATCCGGAGCAGCTCGAGCCGACCCTGCAGGTGCGTGGCGTCGAAGGCCTTTATCTCGCCGGCCAGATCAACGGCACCTCCGGCTATGAAGAGGCGGGCGCGCAGGGACTTCTCGCCGGGATCAACGCCCTGCAGGCGGTCCGTGGCGGCGACCGCGTCGTCCTCCGCCGCGACCAGGCCTACGCCGCGGTGATGGTCGACGACCTCGTGACCGTCGGGACGAACGAGCCGTACCGGATGTTCACCTCCCGCGCCGAGCACCGCCTCCTCCTCGGCTGCGATTCGGTCTACGAGCGCCTCTCGCCGGTCGCCGAGCGGCTCGGCATCCTCGACGGCGAGCGCCGCCGCCGCATCGACTCGCGCACCGCCCGCATGCGCCACGCGCTGGAGGTGGGGGAGAGCGAGCTGCGCCCCGACCGCGAGACGGTGGCCTGGCTGGCGAACGCGGACTTGGAGCTGACCGGCCAAACCACGGTGGGGAAGCTGATGCAACGCCCGAATTTCGACCTCGACCGGCTTCTTACCGCGGCCGATTCATCCTTTCCCGAGCTGACCCACTCCTTCCGCGCCCTGAGTGAAGAAGAGCAGGAAGGCGTCGTCAGCCGCCTCCGCTACGCCGGCTACATCGACCGCCAGCAGCGCGAAGCAGCCAAACTGGTCGACGACGAAGAGCTGCGCATCCCGTCGAGCATGACGTACACCCTGCCGGGACTGTCACGGGAGATGGTGGAGAAGCTCTCGAACGTGAGGCCGGTGTCGCTCGGCCAGGCCAGCCGAATCCCCGGGGTGACACCCGCGGCGGTGGCAATCGTGAGGATGCACTTGCGCCGAGGGGCGGCCACCTGAGTCGCATTTGTCCCATTCGTCCCATGGGAAATGGGACCTATGGGACGAATGGGACGAATGGGACAAATGGGACAAACCCCATGACCGCCCTTGACCTCTACCGCTCCGAGCTCCTCAAGTGGACCGCCAAGGTCAACCTGATCGGGCCGGAGGCCAAAGAGCACCTCGACGAGCACATCGCCGAAGCGCTCAGAGCCGCCGAGATCCTGAAGCCGCGTGGCGACGTCCTCGACTTCGGCTCCGGCGGCGGGCTGCCGGCGATCCCGATGGCCATCGTCTCGCCGGAGGCGCGGTTCCACCTCGTGGAAGCGGACCAGCGAAAGTGGGCATTTCTGAAGCACATCGTGCGGGAGTGCGGCTTGAGCTCCCGGGTGTACGGTGATAGATTGTCGCGCCTTCTGCCGCGGCTTCCCGCCGACCTCCGGTTTTCGCTCGTCGTCTCGCGCGCGGTCGGATTCGCCGAGGAGTGGGTGCCGTCGCTGAAGGGGCACCTGGAGGACGGCGCCCGGATCGCGCTCTTCCAGGGCTCGCCGGACGTCGCCGCGATGGCGGGGTTCGAACTGGAAGAGGCCGTGCAACTGCCGCGCGGCGAATCCAACTACCTCGTGACTCTGTTGTTCCACGTGGAACACTCATGACCAAGATCGTTTCGCTCGTAAATCAGAAGGGCGGGGTCGGCAAGACCACCACCGCCATCAACCTCGCCGCATCCCTCGCGGCGTGCGAGCGCAGCGTTTTACTCGTCGATCTCGACCCCCAGGCGAACGCGACCTCGGGCGTCGGCCTCAGCAAGAACGACGAAAAATCCATCTACCCGGTCCTGACCGACAACCTCAGCATTCGCGAGATCATCAAGCAGACCGAGCTGCCGAACTTCCACGTGGCTCCCTCGTCCGTCGACCTCGTCGCGGCCGAGCTCGAGCTTGCCGACGCCATCGGACGGGAGTTCTACCTCCGCCGGGCCCTGCAGGAAGTGGCGAAGGACTACGACTACATCCTCATCGACTCCCCGCCGTCCCTCGGCCTGCTGACCATCAACGGCCTCACGGCGGCGAACACGGTGCTCGTCCCGATGCAGTGCGAGTACTTCGCCATCGAGGGGGTCGCCCAGCTCGTCAACACCGTCGAGCGCGTCCGCGACATGCTCAACCCGGGGCTGGAGATCGAGGGGATTGCTCTCACGATGTACGACGAGCGGATGAATCTCGCCCGCCAAGTCGCCGAAGAGGTCCGCAATCACTTCGGAGACAAGGTCTACAAGACCATCATCCCCCGCAACGTCCGCCTCGGCGAGGCGCCATCGTTCGGCAAGCCGATCATTCTCTATGACATTCGCAGCCGGGGGAGCGAGGCATATGTCAGCCTGGCCAAAGAGTTCATCCAGCGCGCGGAGACCGTCCTGACATGAGCACGCAGAAGAAAGCGCTCGGCCGCGGCCTCGGGGCCTTAATCCCGTCGCGGCCCGCCGAGCCCGCACCGCCGCCCCCTCCCGCCGCTGCCAACGTTCCGGGCGGACCGGGCATGGTGCCGATCGAACAGATCTCGCCCAACCCCTACCAGCCGCGGCGGACGTTCAACGACGCCTCGATCGAAGAGCTCGCCCGCAGCGTCCGCGAGCACGGCATCATCCAGCCGCTGGTCGTCACCCGCACCGGCGACAACAAATATCGTCTGATCGCCGGCGAGCGCCGCTTCCGTGCCGCCCAGAAGGCCGGCCTCTCCGTCGTCCCGGTCGTCGTCAAGGAGACGATGACCGACAGCGACGTCCTCCAGGTCGCGCTGATCGAGAACATCCAGCGCGAGGACCTGAACCCGATCGAAGAGGCGTACGCCTACCACCAGCTCCACGAAGAGTTCGGCCTCACCCAGGAGGAGATCTCCAAGCGGGTGGGGAAGGAACGCTCCACCGTCGCCAACTTCCTCCGCCTCCTCCGCCTCCCGGACCCGGTGAAGAAGCTTCTCGCCTCGGGGCAGCTCTCCATGGGCCACGCCCGCGCCATCCTCGCCGTCGACTCGGCGAAGAAGCAGGAGCAGCTCGCCGAACGGGTGGTCAAGCGCAACCTCAACGTCCGCCAGACCGAGATGCTGGCCGCGGAGAGCTCGCCGAAGGCGGCCGAGCCGGAAAAAGAGAAAGACATCTTCACGCGCGATGCGGAAGACAAGCTAACGAGGACTTTGCGCAGCAAAGTTGAGATCGACCGGAAGCGCCGCGGCGGCGTCATTCACGTCCGCTTCGGCAGCGAGGACGAGCTGATCCGCCTCGTCGACGAAATCATGGGAAGACGCAGATGACTCCAGGAGTGAAAAGATGAAGAAAAGCGGTGATTTGAACGGGTTTCTCGATCGCGGCTCGGCCTTCCGGGGCGAGCTCGAGTTCGAAGACACGATGCGCATCGACGGCAAGTTCAACGGAAAGATCCAGTCCAAGAACGAACTGATCGTCGGCGAGAGCGCCCACATCGACGGCGACATCCACGTCGGCCGCATCGCCATCAGCGGCACCGTCGTCGGCAGGATCGTCGCCGTCCAGCGCGTGGAGATCCACCGCAACGGCAAGGTCTACGCCGACATCGACACCCCGGCTCTCATCATCGAAGAAGGCGCCATCTTCCAGGGCAACTGCCTCATGGGAGACAAGAAAGGCGCCGTAGCGCCGGCCGGGAACGTGACGAATATTGCGGCGAAGGCATAATCGCTTCCTCACATCCTGCGATATTGCACGCCGTCACGCGTAAGCGTATATTTGGAGATACGCTCCCCAAGTGAATCACGAGAGAACGTGTGTAACGACGTTCGTGAGGCTGTCGTCGACCGGTGGCGATTTGTCGCCGCCGTGGAGATCTGCGGTACTTGCGAGCGCGGCGTCCACCCACTGAATGAGAGAGATCAGCGAGAACACTCGCTCGGCAATCGGCATCGCTTGTCAGATCGCTGGTGGACTCTCTCTTGCTTTTGCGGGGCTTTACGGATGGAACGACTTCTCCTGGAGAACCGCGGCGCTGGTAACGGCAGGCGTCCTGTTTTTGGCAGTAGAGCCGATCCTGGCGCGCCTTTATCGGGCTCGCGTCGCCGGCCTCGAGCATCGCGACCGAGCGCTCAACGCACTGACGGAGTTGTGCCACTCGCTGCTGGAACTACCGAAGGAGTGCGAGCTTCGCGTGACGTTATTGCGCGTGGAGGACGGGACAGATCCTCCGCGACTCCAAGCAGTTACCCGTGCGCCCGACGGGCGTTTACCGCAGCTGACGATGTACATCCATCAGGGAGTCGCGGGCCATTGCTACCGAAAAGGGGAATCAGCTGTCACCGACGAAGTGAAGGAATTTGTCACCGAAATGGTAGCGCTGGGTTTCACGAAGGAACAGGCCAGAACCTTCAAGCCCACGAAAACGTATCTCTGTGTGCCAGTGAAGAATGCTCGACGAGAGGTGATCGCAGTTATCAGTTGTGATTCGGTATTACCGGGAGTGTTTACGCCTGAACGCGTGACTATCGCTGAAAAGTTGACCCCGTTCTTCGCACGACTACTGACTACTCCGGAATCGCAGGAGGTGAAACGTGGCTAAGACATCAGCGGCAAAAAAGCGGCAGGCTGAATATGTTCGTCGCGGGTTCGCGATTCAGAAGATTGGCCAGAGTGTCATATACACCCGACCGGTGTCTGAAGAAGTTCTACAGACGATCAAGAAGATCACAGAAAACCGAACCACCATCGACGACTTGGCGATGAAGGTCGCGGAGTAAACCGGTCACACCCATCCCCGCATCCGCGCCACCATCACGATCGCCTCGGGGATGGTGTACTCGTCCTCCACGCCCAGCACGTCCTCCCACTCGAGGTCCCAAGCGGCCCTCATCTGCTCTTTCCGGCTCGCCTCGGTGAAGTTCAGCTCGCAGACGTCGCCGAGGTACTTGCGGCCGTCGCGTAACGGGAGGCCGAAGGTGCGGCAGACGAGGGGGCGGTGCTCGTACATCATGCAGAGTCCCGCCTCGTCGAGGTTGGGGCAAGGGGTGGCCTGAGTGCGGTCGAAGAACGCTTCTTTCTCCTCGGGGGAACACTCCCGGAGGTTTGGATGGGCGCTCGACTCGACGATCCTGAGGGCGCGTTCCACGATCTTCCTCCGGCGGGAGGGATGGAGCGCTTCCAGCCCCTCGGCGATCAGCGGGACGTCGCCGGAACCGATCTCGAAGAGGCCGTAGCAGCAGAGCGAGCAGCCGGCGCCGCACTGCAGGTTCTGCGGCTGGGTCTGCATCACCGAGCCGAAGTGCCGGTCGGCGCGATCGAGGATCGATTTATAGTTGCCGTCTGCCACTGCCCGGACACAACGCCGAAGCGTGACAACGTTCTTTCCGATGTGGTATACAGCCACGGCTTTTCGGGGGTCGGTGTGCGCTCCAGCGAGCCCTCCTTCCACTTCCCCTGACCCGACAACAAACTTATGCAAATCAACTTAGCGCCCGATCCATCTCTGCTCGCGATCATGGTGATCTTCATCCTGAACTACATGGTTGTGCGCCGGTTTTTCCTGCGTCCGATCAACGAGGTTCTGGAAGCCCGGGAGACGGAGACGCGGTCGGCCGAGAAACTGTTCGAGGACGCCCTGGCGCGCTTCAACGAAGCGACCGCGCAGACCGAGGCGCAGCTCCAGGTCGCCAAGCGCGAAGCGGCGCAGCTCCGCGAGCGTTACCGCGGCGAGGCCGGCGCCTATCGCCAGCAGGTCGTCGAGAAGACCAACGTCGAGGCGCGGCAGATCCTCACCGAAGCTGACGCCAAGCTGGAAGGCGAAGTCGCGATCGCGCGGGAGAAAATCACCCGCGACTCCGAGAGCCTGGCCCGTCTCGCCGCCGAGCGGATCCTCGGGAGGACCGTCTAGATGCGCAAGCTCCTCCTGATCCTGACCCTGGCGTTCGCCCCGGCGCTCTTCGCCGAGACCACACCCGCCGAAGCTGCCGGTGCGCCGCACGACACGACCGGCGCCAGCGCGGCGCACGGCGCCGAAGGGGAGGCCCACAAAGTGGCGCATCCCGACGAACATGGCGCGGCCGCGGCAGAGCATCACGAAAAGACCTACTTCGGCATCCCCGGCTGGATCCTCAAGATCGCCAACATGGTGCTGTTCATCGGCGTGCTGGTGTACTTCATCGGCGGGCCGGCGAAGAAAGCGTTCGCCGAGCGGGGTGAAGCGATCCGCCGGGCCAACCAGGAAGCGCGCGAGCGCAGCGCCCGCGCCGAGCAGATGGCCGGCGAGATCCAGGCCCGCCTCACCGCGATCGAAGCGGAAGTGCGAGCCATCCACGAGCGCGCCCAGTCGGAAGGGGAGCGCCAGAAGCGCGAGCTGATGACCGCGGCGGAAACAGAGACGCAGAAGATCCTCAATACGGCCCGCAACGAGGTCGACAACCGCCTCAAGCACGCGCGCGTCGAGCTGACGGAGTTCGCCGGACAGCTCGCCAGCCAGCGCGCCGAGCAGATCCTGCGCGAGAAGATCAACGACCAGGACCAGAAGAAGCTCTTCCAGGAGAGCCTCCGCGAAGTGAGTGAGGTGCGTTCATGATCCGCCGCTTCGCCCGTCCCTATGCCCGCGCCCTCATGGACGCCGCCGGCTCGCCGGCGAAGGCCAGCGAGTTGCGCGGGGAGTTGCTGCGCTTCGCCGACGCCCTCCGCGGCTCGGCCGAGCTGCGGGAGCTCTACGCCAACCCCGCCGTCGTCCAGTCCATCAAGCTGACGGTCACCCATCAGCTCGCGAAGCGGATGAAAGCCTCCGAGCTCGCCACGAAGACCCTCGAGGTGCTGGTAAAGCATCACCGCGTGAACGACATCGACGCGATCCTGGCGGCGTTGCAGGCATACGTGAACACCGCCCTCGGCGTGGCCGTCGCGGAAGTGCGCAGCGCGAAGAGTCTCGGCGCGGACGAGATCAAGGAGCTCGCCGACACCCTGTCGAAGAAGGTGGGGAAGAAGGTGGAGCTCGACATCACCACCGACCCGAAGCTGCTGGGCGGCTTCGTGGTCAAGATCGGAAGCGAGATCTGGGACGCTTCCGTCGCCGGCAAGATCAACAAATTCCGTGAATCGCTGAGCTGAAGCGTTAGCAAAGCCGATTCACGTCGTCAAATTCGGAGAACATAAATGGCTGTCGATTTGAAGGCTGAAGAAATCACAGAGATTATTCGTCAACAATTAACCGGCATCGGCCGCGGCGTCGACGTCACCGAGGTCGGCACCATCACCTCTGTCGGCGACGGCATCGCCCGTGTCTACGGCCTGGAGAAGGTCATGGCCGGCGAGCTGGTGACCTTCCCGCACAACGTCGTCGGCCTGGCCCTCAACCTCGAAGAAGACAACGTCGGCTGTGTTCTCCTCGGCGACTACTTCGAGCTGAAGGAAGGCGACCAGTGCAAGCGCACGGGCCGCATCATGTCGGTGCCGGTCGGCCAGGCGATGGTCGGCCGCGTGGTCAACGCCCTCGGCGTTCCGATCGACGGCAAAGGACCGGTCGTCACGACCGAGTTCTACCCGATCGAGCGCCTCGCTCCCGGCGTCGTCGACCGCAAGCCGGTCAAGGAGCCGCTGCAGACCGGCATCAAGGCCATCGACGCGATGATCCCGATCGGCCGCGGCCAGCGCGAGCTGATCATCGGCGACCGCCAGACCGGCAAGACCGCCGTCGCCGTCGACGCGATCATCAACCAGAAGGGCAAAAACGTCATCTGCATCTACGTCGCGATCGGCCAGAAAAAGTCGACCGTCGCGCAGATCGTGAAGACCCTCGAGCAGTACGGCGCGATGGAGTTCACCATCGTCGTCAACGCCTCGGCCTCCGAGGCGGCGCCGCTGCAGTACTTGGCCCCGTACGCCGGTGCCGCGCTCGGCGAGTACTTCATGTACAACGGCCAGCACGCGCTGGTCATCTACGACGATCTCTCCAAGCACGCCGCGTCGTACCGCGAGATCTCGCTGCTGCTCCGCCGTCCGCCGGGTCGCGAGGCATATCCGGGCGACGTCTTCTATCTCCACTCCCGCCTGCTGGAGCGCGCCGCGAAGCTGTCGGACGCGCGCGGCGGCGGCTCGATGACGGCGCTGCCGATCATCGAAACGCAGGCCGGCGACGTCTCGGCCTACATCCCGACCAACGTCATCTCCATCACCGACGGCCAGATCTTCCTCGAGACGGACCTCTTCCACTCGGGCGTCCGTCCGGCCATCAACGTCGGTATCTCGGTCTCCCGCGTCGGCGGCTCGGCACAGGTGCGCTCCATGCGCTCCGTCTCCGGCACGCTCCGTCTCGACCTCGCGCAGTACCGCGAGCTGGCCGCGTTCGCGCAGTTCGGCTCCGACCTCGACAAGACGACGCAGCACCAGCTCAACCGCGGCAAGCGCCTGGTCGAGATCCTCAAACAGGGGCAGTACGCCCCGCTGCGCATCGGCCTGCAGACCGTCTCGGTCTATGCCGGCACGAAGGGCTTCCTCGACAACCTCACCGTCGAAGCGGTCCGCCCGTTCGAGGCCGCTCTGCACGCGCACCTCAGCGACGAACACGCGCAGCTCCTCGACAAGCTCGAGACCTCGCCGAAGTTCGACGCCGAGGTTGAAGGACCGTTGCGCACCGCCATCACCGCATTCAAAGAGCAGTACGTGAAAGACAACGCCAACGTCCTCGCGGCGTAATCACACATGCCTAGCACAATCGACCTCCGGCGCCGGATCCGCAGCACCAAGAACACGCAGCAGATCACCAAGGCGATGAAGATGGTGTCCGCGGCGAAGCTGCGCCGCGCGCAGGAACGGATGATGGCCGCCCGGCCGTACTCCGCCGCCCTGCGCGAGGTGCTGGCGTCGCTGTCGACCCGCGTCGACCTCGCCCGTCACCCGCTGCTCGCCGAGCGCGAGACCGAGAGTAAGGTGCTCCTGCTCGTCGTCACCGCCGACCGCGGCCTCTGCGGCGCGTTCAACGCAAACATCATTCGCAACGCCCAGAACGCCATCGTGGAGAGAGGCTGGCCGCACGTCGAGCTGCTGCCGATCGGACGCAAGGCCATCGACTTCTTCAAGCGCCGCACGACACCGATCCGCCGGCAGGGAGCGCACGTTTATCAGGCGCTCAACCTCGAGACCGCGCGCGGGATCGCGCAGGGGATCATCGACGACTTCATCGGCGGCGAGTTCGACGCCGTCTACGTCCTGTACAACGAGTTCAAGTCGATCATGGCGCAGAAGGTGACGCTCGAACGGCTCCTGCCGCTCCCGCGCATCGAGCCCGATCCCAATGCCCCGGCCATCGACTACCTCTATGCCCCCGGTCCGGAGCAGATCCTTTCCGACCTGCTCCCGAAGCACATCGAGTTTCAGCTCTACCGCGTGCTCCTCGAATCGGCTGCCGCCGAGCAGGGCGCGCGCATGACGGCGATGGAATCGGCCACCAAGAACGCGTCCGACATGATCGCCCACCTCACCCTGACCTACAACCGCATCCGCCAGGCGTCCATCACGAAGGAGATCATCGAGATCGTGAGCGGCGCCGCGGCAGCAGGACACTAGTAAAAAGAACGATGAGAGATGAGCGATGAGAGATGAACGACAAGCTGGAGCACGCCTGGTGGCGGCGCTCATCGTTCATCTCTCATCGCTCATCTCTCGTTAATCGGAGAACGTACTGACATGGCAACAGCGACAGAAACCAGCAAACAGCAGATCGGCCGCGTCGTCCAGATCATCGGCCCCGCCGTCGACGTCGAGTTCGCGGAAGGACATCTTCCGGCTCTCCACAACGCGATCCACATCGTGGACGACGGCGAGCTCGGGAAGGTCAAGATCGACGTCATCGCCGAGGTGGCCAACCACATCGGCGAGAACCAGGTGCGCTGCATCGCCATGAAGCCGACCGACGGCATGGTGCGCGGGATGAAGGCCATCGACACCGGTGCGCCGATCATGGTCCCGGTCGGACGCGAGACGCTCGGCCGCATCATGAACGTCCTCGGCGAGCCGGTCGACGAGCGCGGCCCCATCGTTTCCGACCACCGCTGGTCGATCCACCGCGAGGCGCCGTCCTTCGAAGACCAGGCCACCGGCATCGAGATGTTCGAGACCGGCATCAAGGTCATCGACCTCCTCGAGCCGTACACCAAGGGCGGCAAGACCGGCCTGTTCGGCGGCGCCGGCGTCGGCAAGACCGTTCTGATCCTCGAGCTCATCACCAACGTCGCCAAGCAGCACGGCGGCTTCTCCGTCTTCGCCGGCGTCGGCGAGCGGACCCGCGAAGGGAACGACCTCTACCTCGAGTTCGAGGAGACGGGCGTCATCACCCCCGGCGATCCCTCCAAGTCGAAGGCCGCGCTGATCTACGGCCAGATGACCGAGCCGCCCGGAGCGCGCCTGCGCGTCGGCCTGACCGGTCTTACCGTCGCCGAGTACTTCCGCGACCAGGAAGGGCAGGACGTGCTGCTCTTCATCGACAACATCTTCCGCTTCACCCAGGCGGGCTCGGAAGTCTCGGCGCTCCTCGGCCGCATGCCGAGCGCCGTCGGTTACCAGCCGAACCTGGCCACGGAGATGGGCGAGCTGCAGGAGCGCATCACCTCCACCAAGAAGGGCTCCATCACCTCGGTGCAGGCGATCTACGTTCCCGCCGACGATCTCACCGACCCCGCGCCGGCCACCGCGTTCGCCCACCTCGACGCGACGACCGTCCTCTCGCGCCAGATCGCGGAGCTCGGCATCTATCCCGCCGTCGATCCGCTGGCCTCGACCTCCAAGATTCTCGACCCGCGCATCCTCGGCGACGAGCACTACAACACCGCCCGTGCGGTCCAGGCGGTCCTGCAGAAGTACAAGGATCTCCAGGACATCATCGCCATTCTCGGCATCGACGAACTATCGGAAGAGGACAAGGTCATCGTGGCCCGCGCCCGCAAGATCCAGCGCTTCCTCTCCCAGCCGTTCCACGTGGCCGAGCAGTTCACCGGCATCAAGGGGCAGTACGTCAAGATCGCGGACACGATCCGCGGCTTTCGCGAGATCGTCGACGGCAAGCACGACGACATTCCGGAGCAGGCCTTTCTGCTGCAGGGAACGATCGAGCAGGTTCTCGAGAAGTACGAGCAGATGAAGCGCGACGCGGCGTAAGGCCGGCGAAGCCGATCAGAGGAACAGACATCAATGGCCGATCTCCCGACCAAAATCAGTCTCACCGTCGTCACCCGCGAGCGGAGGATCATCGACGCGCAGGTCGACGAAGTGATTCTGCCCGCCACCGACGGCGAGATCGGCGTCCTGCCCGGTCACACGCCGCTGCTGGCGACGCTGCGCATCGGCCAGCTCCGCTACCGCTCGGGCACCAAGAGCGAGCGGCTGGTGATCTCGTGGGGCTTTGCCGAAGTGCTCCCCGATCGCGTGATCGTCCTCGCCGAGCGCGGCTTCCTCCCCAACGAGATCGACCGCGCCACGGCCGAGCAGGAGCGCATCCAGGCCGAGCGCGAGATCGCCGACCTCTCCTCCCACGACCCCGGCTTCGCCGCCGCTGAGGCGAAGCTGGAAGAGTCGATCGCGATGCTCGGGGTTTACAGAGATTAGCTCAATGGGACCTATGGGACTCATGGGACGAATGGGCGCCCCACCCGTCCCATAGTCCCATTTGTCGTATAGGTCCCAGGTTCCCCGTTCCATACCGGCCTCACGTTTGCATAAGCTCGGCTCGGTTCGAAAACCTCATGGATCCGTGGCTCGAGAGCTTTGCGCGCGCGTGCTTTCAGCGTAGCGCGGACACCGCACATGACCTGAAGACACCGCTCAACGTGGCGGTGCTCAATCTCGAATTGCTGCGCATGCGGCTGCGCAAGCTCGTCCCCGAGGACGACGAGAAGGTCGCCGGCTACACCCGCGCCATCGAGAGCGAGCTGCGCCGGATGGGGCGGATCTTCGACGCCTACTTCCTCATGTCGACGCCGCCGAAGAACGAAGGGTTGCCGGCGCCGGTCGACGTCGCCCCGATCTGTATCGACGCCTCGTCGGTTTTCGGTGTCACTCCGGAAACGAACGGTCCGGCGCTGGTCGACGGCCACGAGTCGAGAATCCGGCAGGCCTACAAGTTGTTCTTCGAGGGAGCGGCAAAGCTGTTCGCCAGCGAAGGGCGGACGGCGGCGGCGAGCCGCGACGACGAGGGGCGCTCGTACACGCTGACGGCCGCCGGCCGCGCCGACGTTGCCGACTTCGAACCGACCAAACTATTCAAGCTGTATTACACCGACGCCGAGGGAAACCCGGACCTCTCGCTCGCGGTTGCTCGTCTCATCGCAGAGACTTATGGTGGTGAGCTGAACGCGGCGGGGGATCGTGATAAGGTCTCGCTGCGGCTGTCCTTTCCTCTGGGAGCGAGATGAAAAGAGTTCTGATCGTTGACGATGATCGCGCCACGAGCGCCGGCATGGCCGACGTCGTTGAAGAGTGGGGTTACGAGCCGGAAGTCGCCGACACCGTGAAAGCCGGCTGGAACGCGATCAACAAGATGCTCCCGGACGTGGCCATCGTCGACCTGAAGCTGCCCGACGGTTCCGGTCTCGACCTGCTGCACCGGATCAAGGAAAGCTTCCCCGACGTCTCGGTCATCATCCTCACCGGCCACGCCACCGTCGACTCCGCGGTCAAGGCCCTCAAGGTCGGCGCCGAGGATTACGTCACCAAGCCGGTCGACCTCCCGCGCCTGCAGGTCATCCTCAAGACCGTCGAAGACAAGCAGATGATGAAGCAGGAGATCATCGAGCTTCGCCGGCAGCTCCAGAAGATGGGTGCCCTCGGCCACCTGGTCGGCAAGTCGCCGCGCATGCAGCGCCTCTTCGAGGAGCTGGAGATGGTCGCCAACACCGACGCCAACGTCTTCATCGTCGGCGAGTCGGGCTCGGGCAAGGAAGTCGTCGCCAACACCATCCACTACCTCTCCCGCCGCCGGAACAAGCCGTTCATCGCCTTCAACTGTGGCGCGATCTCCCCCACCCTCATCGAGTCCGAGATCTTCGGCCACGAGAAGGGAGCGTTCACGAACGCCATCAAGCAGCGCGAGGGCTACTTCGAGCTCGCCAAAGGCGGCACCGTGTTCCTCGACGAGATCACGGAAATGCCGATCGAGCTGCAGGTCAAGCTCCTGCGCGTTCTCGAAGAAGGCAAGTTCCGCCGGGTCGGCGGCAACCACGAGATCAACATCGACGCTCGCATCATCGCCGCGTCGAACCGCGATCCGCAGAAAGCCATCGTGGACGGCCGGATGCGCGAGGACCTCTACTACCGCCTCAACGTTTTCCCCATCGACGTGCCGCCGCTGCGCGAGCGCCTCGAGGACATCCCCCTCTTCTCCCATTTCTTCCTCCAGAAGCTGAACGAGACCGAAGAGAAGAAGGTGGAGAAGATCGACGCCGACTTCATCGAGGCGCTGCAGGCGTACGAGTGGCCGGGCAACGTGCGCGAGCTGCGCAACGTCGTCAACCGCGCCTTCATCATGGCCCGCACCGACACCCTGACCGTCGAATGCCTGCCGGACAAACTGATCGGCAACCGCCGGAAGCGCTCCAAGAACGCCGTGAGCATCCCTCTCGGCCAGCCGATGGAAGAGGTCGAGCGGATCGTCATCGAAGAGACGCTCAACATGACCGACGGCGACCGCCGCAAGACCGCCGAGATCCTGGGCATCTCGTACAAGACGCTCTACAACAAGACCAAGAAGTACAAGAGCGCCGGCGGCGAGGACGAAGAAGAGGAGTAGCGCCCGAGTGCAAGGCCGCTAAGTTCTACAAATCGTAGGACTTTTGCCGCGCTTCCCCTCCTCTGATACTGTGCCCCGCGGAATAAGGCACCTCCGCATTCAGCTTCTGGGCGTTCCGCAATGGCCAAGAACCTCGTCATCGTCGAGTCTCCTGCGAAAGCAAAGACCATCAACAAGTTCATCGGGAAGGATTTCGTGGTCAAGGCCTCCGTCGGCCACGTCCGCGATCTTCCGAAGAGCGAGCTCGGGGTGGACGAAGTCACCTTCCTCCCCCACTACGAGGTTCTCGAAGGAAAAGAGAAGGTCGTCAGCGAGCTGAAGGCCGCCGCGAAGAAGGCCGACACGATCTACATCGCGTCCGACCCTGATCGCGAGGGAGAGGCTATCGGCTGGCACGTGATGAACCTCCTTGGCAAGGACCAGAGCAAGGTCCGCCGCGTTCTCTTCCACGAGATCACGAAGAAGGCCGTGCAGAAAGCCATCGAGCACCCCGGCGAGATCGACATGAACAAGGTGAACGCCCAGCAGGCGCGCCGCGTTCTCGACCGTCTCGTCGGTTATAAGCTCTCGCCGCTCCTCTGGGACAAAGTCCGCCGCGGTCTCTCCGCCGGCCGCGTCCAGTCGGTGGCGATGAAGATGATCGTCGAGCGCGAGGACGAGATCAAAGCGTTCGTCCCGGTCGAGTACTGGTCCTTCGCCGCCCGCCTCGCCGCCGGAGTGCCGCCGCAGTTCACCGCCAAGCTGTCGAAGATCGACGGCAGGAAGGCCGAAGTCCCGAACGAGGAGCTGGCCCGGAAGATCGAGGCGGCGCTCAAGAGCGGCAAGTACGTCGTCACCGAGGTGGCGCGTAAAGAGCGGAAACAGTCCGCCGCCCCGCCGTTCATCACCTCCACCCTCCAGCGCACCGCCTACAACCGCTTCAAGTGGCCGGTGAAGCGCACCATGCAGGTCGCGCAGAAGCTGTATGAAGGCAAGGAGTTGGGGAGTTTCGGTTTCGCCGGTCTGATCACCTACATGCGTACCGACTCGGTGCGCATCAGCGAGGACGCGCTCGCCGAAGTGAGGACTTATATCGCCGCCAAATATGGTGACGATATCCTCCCGGAAAAGCCTAACTATTATCGTGTCAAGAAAGCTGCACAGGCGCAGGACGCCCACGAGGCCATCCGCCCGACGTCGATGGAGCTCGACCCGGAGAAGGTCAAAGATTTCCTGACCCGCGAGGAGTACGGTCTCTACAAGATGATCTGGGACCGCTTCGTCGGCTCGCAGATGAAGCCGGCCCTCTTCGACGTCACCGACGCCGACATTCAGGTTGGCAACCTCACCCTCCGCGCTTCCGGCGAAGTCCAGAAGTTCGCCGGTTTCCTGGCCATCTTTCAGGATGCCCCCGGAGAGGACGACGACGAGGAAGAAGAGAAGAAGAACGAGAAGGCGCTGCCGCCGCTCAACGAAGGCGACGTTCTCCAGCTCGTAGAGCTCGACACGAAGCAGAACTTCACCCATCCGCCGCCGCGCTTCACGGAAGCGACGCTGGTCAAGGCGCTCGAAGAGAACGGCATCGGCCGCCCGTCGACCTACGGCGCGATCCTCACCACCATCCAGGCCCGCGACTACACGTACAAGCACGAGGGGAAGTTCCACCCGACCCACCTCGGCTCGCTTGTGGTCAAGTTGCTCAAGCAGTCGTTCGCCGACATCATCGACGAGACCTACACGGCCCGGCTCGAAGAGGAGCTCGACGAGATCGAGGACGGGAAGCTCGAGTGGACCGACGCCATGAAGGAGTTCTCGGTGAAGTTCAACCGCGACCTCGAGCGCGCCGCCACGGAGATGACCCAGGTCAAGGGAAGCGGCATCGAGACCGACGAAAAGTGCGAGAACTGCGGCTCGCCGATGGTCATCAAGTTCGGCCGCTTCGGCGAGTTCCTCGCCTGCACGAACTACCCGGAGTGCAAGACCACCAAGGAGATGGCCAAGGGCGACGCCGCGGAAGCAACGTCCGACGACGAGCAGATCATCTGCGACAAGTGCGGCAAGCCGATGGCCCTCAAGCGCTCGCGCTTCGGCCAGTTCTTCGCCTGCACCGGCTATCCCGACTGCAAGAACACCAAGGACCCGAAGCTGATGAAGCAGGCCGCGAACCTGCCCAGCGAGCCGCAGCCGCCATGCGAGAACTGCGGCAAGGAGATGGTCCTCAAAAGCGGCCGCTACGGCCCCTTCTACTCCTGCTCCGGCTACCCCGACTGCAAGACCATCCGCAAGATCGGCCGCGGCGGCAAGTCCTCCACGCCCCCGAAGCCGACCGGCGTCAAATGCCCGAACTGCAACGAAGGAGAGCTCGTCGAGCGCATCTCGCGCCGCGGCGTCTTCTACTCCTGCAACCGCTACCCGAAGTGCGAATTCACCCTGAACAACCGCCCCGCCGCCCGCGAGTGCCCGAAATGCCACGCCCCGTATCTCCTGGAAAAGGAGACCAAGCGCGAGGGGCACATCGAGTACTGCAACAACCCGGAGTGCGATTACCGGCAGCCGATCACGCCGCCGGCGGCGGCGAACGAGTAGGGCACCAGCCACAAGCTCGGAACGCCCGCTCCAACGTCATCCTGAGGAGCCACGCGATCCGCGTGGCCGTCGGAGCGTGTGTGGCGGCGACGAAGGACCCCCTTCGGTTGAACGTTTCGCGCACAGTCGGAGGGGTCCTTCGCCGCCATGCCTCTTCTTCTTGCGACCACTCCCGCGGCTCAGGATGACAGTGGTTGCTCGGGCGCCGTATTAACCGGCAATGTCCCCCCGCCCCGCCCGTATCGCGCTTGCGCTTTACCTGCTTGCGATCTACGCGACGCTGGGTGTCGTCCGCACGGCCACAAACACGCTGCGTGATGCGGGCATCCTGCGGGTCAGTGTCGCCGTCGCGTTCGTGCTTGCGGCGGCAACGGCGCTCTGGCTGATCTTCCGCAACCCGCGCAACCGCACCAGGCGGGTGGTCGGAGTACTCGCGGGAGTCGCCGCCGCCTATGCCCTGGTCATCCTCCCGATGAAGTCTCCCGAGGAGAAGATCCACTTCATTCAGTACGGCGTCGTCGCCCTGCTCGCATACGCGTCCATCCCCGACATCAGGCGCCGTTACCTGAGTGCCGCCGTTTTCGTCGCCGCGGCCGGCTGGATCGACGAGGGGATTCAGGCTCTCCTCCCCTCCCGCTATTACGACTTGCGCGATGTTGCGTTCAACGCGGCGGCGGGGTTGATGGCGCTGGCCGCGCTCGCGTTATGCTCTCCCCGTGAGCGCATTGTGGGGACCGATCGACCTGAAGAAGTGGCGTTCGACGCCGATCACCGAGGGGCGTCCGGCGAACGACCTTGACGTCGAAGCCGGACGAGCCGTGTTCGCCGTCGACGGCGAGCCGGTGGAGCTCGACCTTCCCTCCTGCGCGATCGTCAGCGAAGAAGGAGTCGGCGAGCCGACCCCGGTGATCATCATCCAGGCGGAGCGGCTCGAGAACGGGACGATTGCCGTCGGCTACCGGCTCATCGACGGCGGCACCGGCATCGCTACGCTGGAGGAAGCGGAGCTGCTCAGCGAGCCGGACGAGCGCTTTCGCTGAGGAAGTCGCGCACCAGGCCTTCGATCAGGTCGTAGTCGATGAGGAACGTGTCGTGCCCGTTGGCCGACGCGATCTCCTCGTGGTGGGCGCGCGACCCGAGGGCTCGCATCGCCGCGACGACCCGCTCGCTCTCGCGCGGCGGAAAGAGCCAGTCGGTGTCGAACGACACCAGCAGCGTGTGCCCCTTCCACCGGCCGAACGCCGCCTCGAGATTGCCGTACTGCTCCTCGAGGTCCATCTCGTCCATCGCTGCCTGCACGCGGATGTACGAGTTCGCGTCGTAGAGCGCGGCGAACTTCTTTCCCTGGTGCTCGAAATAGGAGTCGATCTCGAACTGCCGGGTAGCGCCGCGGCGCCGGCGGCCGAACTTGCGCTGCAGCGACTGCGCGGAAAGGTAGGTCATGTGGCCGAGCATGCGGGCCACCTGGAGGCCGCGCAGCGGCTCGTCATGATCGTAGTAATCGCCGCCCTGGAAGCGCTGGTCGCTCTCGACCATTTTCCGGCCGAGGATGTGCCAGGCGATGCCGGTCACCGGGACGGCCGGGCCGGTGGCCATGGCGATGATGGCGCCGGCGCGCTCCGGATAGAGCGCCGCCCACATCAGCACCTGCATGCCGCCGAGAGAGCCGCCGGCGATGGCGCGCAGGTGGCTGATGCTGAGGTGATCGAGCACGAGGCGCTGTGACTCGACCATGTCCTGGATCGTCGGCCACGGATACTGCGAGCCGTACGACTTGCCGGTGGCCGGATTCACCGAATTCGGCGCGGTGGTTCCGAACGGTGAGCCGGGAAAGTTCACGCAGACGACGAAAAAATCCTCGAGGTCGATGGCTTTCCCGAAGCCGACCAGCCCGTCCCACCAGCCTGGCTTCTCGTCGGGCGATGCGGTGTACTTGCCGGCGCAGTGCGCACCCGCCGACAGGGCGTGGCAGACCAGGATGGCGTTGGAGCGGTCGGCGTTCAGCGTCCCGAAGGTCTCGTAGACGATGGTGAACGGCGCGATGGTCTGGCCGTGGGTGAAACGGAAGCCGTCCGGCAGGAGCAGTTCCTTCGGCGGCTCGGCGATGAAGGTCTCGCCGACTCTCTCAAACGACGACATCGGCGCGGGAGCATAACAAACACTACGAAGTGCGGGGTATGAGGTATGAGGTATGAGGTATGAGGTATGAGGTATGAGGTATGAGTGGGCAGACGCGCATTCCTCTACTCATACCCCGTACCCCGTACCCCGTACCTCTCAAGGCGATTTCGGCATGACCACCCACAGGATGATGTAGACGATGAGGCCCGGGAAGGCGACCGAGAGAATCGAGATGATGACGTAGAGGAGCCGCACCCAGGTCGGGCTCCAGCCGAGCCACTCGGCGAGGCCGCCGCAGACCCCGGCGATGATCGAATTGCGGCGGGAACGATAGAGGGGCATTGGAATTCCTCCTAGAACGAGAGATGAGCCATGAGAGATGAACGATGAGCGGCGAGATGCCGGGTCCCGGTTCATCTCTCATCTCTCATCGCCCATCTCTCGCTTTAACTGTCCTTCATAGATACGGCGAACCTCGTCGATGGTTGAGATCTGTTCCAGGTTCTTGTCGTCGCGGATGCGGACGATGCGGGGAAACCGGAGCGCGTAGCCTGATTTGTGCCGCTTCGATTCCTGGATCCGGTCGAAGGCGATCTCGAGCACGACTGTCGGCTCGACCTTGTGTACCGGACCGTGCAGCTCGAGCGTCGTCTTCTTGAAATGCTCGGTCATGGCGGCGATCTCGACGTCGGTGAGTCCGGAGTAGGCCTTGCCGATGTTCACCAGCTCACCGTCCTTCCGGACCGCGAACGTGAGGTCCGAGAGCACCGCCCGCCGTTTCCCGTTCCCCCACTGCGCGTAAGTGACCACGCAGTCGAGCGTCGCCAGCGCCTTCTTGTACTTCAGCCACGACTTGCCGCGGCGTCCCGGCGTGTAGACCGAATTCGGGTCCTTGACCACCAGCCCTTCGTTGGCGCGGGCGCGGGCGTCGTCGAACAGCTCGTCGATGTGAGCGGCGTCGCGGACGACGCTCTGGAAGCCGGGGCGGATCGCGCCGTCGCCCACCACCTCGCGCAGTTTCGCCAGCCGCTCGTGGAGCGGCGTCTCGAACAGCGGCGCGCCGTTGAACAGAAGGTCGAACGCGAAGAAGACGACCGGTGCCTCGGCCAGCAGTTTCGCGCTCACCTGCCGCCGGCCGAGGCGTTTCTGGATGATGGCGAAGGGGAGGATGCGATCGCTGAAGGCGACGATCTCTCCGTCGAGGATCACGCTCCGCCCGAGCCCGCGCGCCGCCGCCTCGATCTCGGGGAAACGGTGCGTGACGTTGTCGAGCGTCCGCGAATAGATCCGCACCTCGTCCTTCCCGTCCGTGTGGATCTGGGCGCGGATGCCGTCGTACTTGTCGTCGGCAAAGGCCCCCGCGCCGAGGGCGTTGACGATCTCCGCGGCGTCCTCCTCCGGCTGCGCCAGCATGAACGCGAACGGATGGAACAGCGCTATCTTCACCGAGGTGAGGGCGTCGCTCTTCGCCAGCAACGCCGTGGCCCCGATGTCGCCGGTGAACATGTTCGCCTGCCGGACGGCGGCGAGCGTCCGCCCGAACGCCTTCGCGATCGCCGACTCCACCAGCCCCTCGACGAGACCGATGCGCAGCTCGCGCGTCAGGATCTTGACGATGTAGCGTGCCCCTCCGGAGTTGATCTTCCGGAGCAGCTCCGCCAGGACGTCCTTCTTCGCCGTCGCCCCCTGCGTCGCGGCGAGGCGCTCGAACGCTTCCGCCACCTCGAGCAGCGTGACGTCGCGCGAAGGGTCGTCGGGGAACGACTCGGCGATCGTGTCGCCCGGGTCGGCGTACTTCGCCCACGGCGCCCACACCTCTTCCGGCGTCCGTCCTGTCGCCTCCGAGACGGCGTCGCCGATGGTGGCGCCGCCGACCCCGGTGACGCGCTCCTCGCGGCGCGGAAAGGGAGAGCCGGAGAAAAAGACGACGGCGCGCTCGAGCGAAGCGTCGTCGAGCGAGAGGAGGTATTCGGCGAGAATCCGCTCCTTTTCGCTCTTTTTCGTAGTGGCGGCGATGGCGTTGGCTGTCTTTGTGAAGTCGGAAAGCATTGGCGATAGAATCCGCCGCGCAAATTACGCACCTGAAACGAGGTTAACCCCATGAAAACCAAAGTCACTGTGGTCGGCGCGGGCAACGTCGGCGCGACCGTCGCACAGGGTATTGCACTCAAAGAGCTGGCCGACGTGGTCCTGGTCGACATCGTCGAAGGCGTGCCGCAGGGCAAGTCGCTCGACATGATGGAGACGGCCCCGGTCGAGAAGTACGACTCGATCCTCCGCGGCACCAACACCTACGACGGCACCGAGGACTCGGACGTGGTGGTCATTACCGCCGGCCTCCCCCGCAAGCCGGGGATGAGCCGCGACGACCTGCTCTGGAAGAACGAGGAGATCGTCGCCGGCGTCACGCGCGAGATCGCCCAGCGCTCCCCGAACTGCATCATCGTCGTCGTCTCCAACCCCCTCGACGCCATGTGCGAAGTGGCCCGCCGCGTCTCCGGCTTCCCCCGCGAGCGGGTCCTCGGCATGGCCGGCGTCCTCGACTCCGCCCGCATGCGCGCCTTCATCGCCATGGAGCTGAACGTCTCCGTCGAGAACACCCACGCCTTCGTCCTCGGCGGCCACGGCGACACCATGGTCCCGCTGCCGCGCTATTCGACGGTCGCCGGCATCCCGATCACCGAGCTGATCTCGAAAGAGCGCATCGACGCCATCGTCGACCGCACCCGCAACGGCGGCGCCGAGATCGTCAACCTCCTCAAGACCTCCGCCTGGTACGCCCCCGGCGCCGCCAGCGTGGAGATGGTGGAAGCGATCCTCAAGGACAAGCGCAAGATCCTCCCCTGCGCCGCCTTCCTCCAGGGCGAGTACGGCTTCAACGACCTCTTCGTCGGTGTGCCGGTGAAGCTCGGCCGCAACGGCATGGAGCAGATCATCGAGATCGAGCTCCAGGAAGACGAAGCCGCCGCGCTGAAGCACTCGGCGGAGGCGGTGAAGGAGCTGGTGGAGAAGCTGAAGACGGCAGCGTAGGACGAAGCCGCGGAACGCGGAGTGAGCCGCTCCGCGGCTACTCACCTCGCCGCTCCGCAGCTATCTCCCGCCCAGCCCGCCACCCTTCCCGGAAGCCGTTGCCCCGCCGCCGTGTTACGGGTTTACACTGGCCTCACACGCCCGGAAACCCACTCCATGAAAAAACTCGTCATCGACATCGAAACCGTCGGCACTCCCTGGGAAGAACATGACACCTACGTCCGTGAATACCTCATCAAGGGGATGAACGAGGCGGAGGCTGAGGAAGAGAAGCGGCGCGGGGCGCTTTCTCCGTTCACCGGACGAATCGTCGCCATCGGCGTCGTCAACGCCGAGACTGGCCGTTCGTGCGCGATGTACGAGGTGCCTGGGCAGACGGAAGTGATCACCCGGAAAGAGGCGAACCGGACCATGATCTCCGGCTCGGAGCGGCAGATCCTGGAGAAGTTCTGGGACTACCTCGGCCGCGAGGACCGCTTCATCTCCTTCAACGGCCGGCAGTTCGACGGGCCGTTCCTGATGATCCGCTCGGCGATCCACGGCATCACGCCGAAGCGCGACCTGATCGGCAACCGCTACCGCTTCCATCCGAACTGCGACCTGCGCGAGGTACTGAACTTCAACGGCACGATCAACGCGCGGCAGATGCGGTTCAACCTCGACCTGGCGTGCAAGACCTTCGGCATCGTCAGCTCCAAGACCGAGGGGATGGACGGGCGGGCGGTCGAGACGCTGTACCGCGCCGGGCGGCACGAAGACATCGCCGTCTACTGCCTCGAAGACGTGCGGGCCACGTGTGAGCTCTACCTGAAGTTGGAGAAGACGCTGCTCGGGTTCGAGTCGGCGTTCCGTGAGTCGGAGGAGCGTGCACGCCGCCGCACGGCCGTGGACCAGATGTCGCTGGCGGAGCGCACCCTGATGGTGCAGCCGTCGCCGGAGCCGTCGTTCATGGAGCAGGTGACGAAGACCTCGCTCGCCCTCACGTCGGCGCTGGAGCAGGGGGACATCCCCTCGGAGGACGTCGTCACGGCCAGGCATCATGCGATGATCCTGGAGAAGCTCGTACAGGTGAGTGCCGCCGAGGACGAACTGCCCGAGGTTTAACGCGAGGAAACGGCGATGCGAAGACTCGTTCTGCTGCTCGTCATGGTGTCCGCGGTTGCGGCGGGGGCGCAGGAGCGCTTCGTCAACCGCGACCTGAACTACTCGGTGATCGCGCCGTCCGGCTGGCGCTGGACCGAGGTCGCCAAAGGGCAAACCTGGGTCGCGCAGGGGCCGCGCGGCGAGCGCTTCACGGTCTACGCGTCGCAGCCGTCCACCTCGCGGATCGACGAGAGCTGGCTGAAAGAGCTGCTCCCCGCGCTCGCTCGCGATGCCGGTGCGCACTCCGCCCGGATCGAGCACTACATGCAGAAGCGCGCCACGTCGCCGATCTTCCCGAGCGTCCGGTACGCCTACACCCGCGTCGCGGCGGACGGGAAGAAGACCTTCGTCGACGGTTGGGTGGCCTGCTCGGGACGCATCTACTCGCTCGAGTACTCCTCGCCGTCGCGCGAGTCGATGCCGGAGTTCCAGAGCTTCGTCCGCTCCTTCCAGATCGTCGACAAGTTCGCCTCGCAGCGGTCCGCCCGGGCCAGTCAGGCGCAGCAGGGGCTGAAGAACGGGGGCGCGGCGACGGACATCCTCGGCCGTCCCATCGCCCCGAACCAGGGCAGCGGCGTCATTCGATGAGGGCGAAGCCCGCCCAGTAGAACGGATGCGCGTGCGCCTCGGCGAGGAAGCCGAGCTGCGCCCGCCGCAGTGCCGAGGCGGGAGTCGCGCCGGCGGCGAGATGGCGATGGAACGCGACCATCAGCCGCGCGGTGCTTTCGCTGTCGACGTCCCACGTGCCCGCCACGATCGCCGATGCACCGGCGAGCAGCAGCGCCCACGACATTCCGACGAGTCCCTCACCCGCCGCGGGGCGGCCGACGCCCATCTCGCACGCGGAGAGAATGACCAGCGAAGACGGGAGCCGCAGCCGCATCAGCTCGCGCGCCGTGAGATTCCCGTCGTCGAGCACGAGATGCGACTGCATCGGATCGCTTTCGTCGTAAACGCCGTGCGCGGCGATGTGGACGATGGACGCGCGCGTGGCGGCAGCGCGGACCCGCTCCTCTATCGCCGGGATGACCTTCGCGTTACCCCAGATCGCGCGGATCTCCGCAATCTCCCGCGCAGCTTCGTCGATGGCCGAGGTGAGCACGACATTGCCGGCAGGCTTTGCGTTCGCGGGCGTGCCGTAGATCGACGGCGCGTAGGCGACGTCGAAGCGTTCGATGACATAGCGGTCATTCGGGTCGACGAGCGCGTGAAACGGAACGCGCCACAACGGTCCGTCCGGAACGATGAGCAGCCGCGATCCGGACAGCGTGAGCTGTCCGAGCAGAAGGTCGTAGAGCCGCCGAGCCGTCATCCGGAACGCGAGATTACGGAGCGCCAGATCGCGTCCGAAGCGGGCGGTCAGCTCGTCGAGCTCCTGTCGCCGGATCGGGATCGTGGTGACGGAGACGCGTCCGTTCGCGATCGTGAACGCGTAGGTGGCGGTGTCGGTGACTGCAAACTCGATTGCGGAAGGTACGCGGACGGTCGCACGGGAGAGGTCGCGCAATACGCGCGCCTTTGCGGACTCTGCATACTCCAGCGCCCCCTCCGCATCTCCGTCTTCGATGCTCAGTTCGAGCATGGCGGTGTACGGGTAGGTCTCGCCCTCGAAGAAGCGCTGCCGTGTTTCGGGCGAGGAGCTGACGCGCTGGCGCTGCTGCTCCACCGCGTCGATCGCCGCCCGAAAAGCTGTCTTCGCTGACTTGCGATGTCCGCGCTTGCGATACGCAGTGCCGGCAATGGAGCTTGCCTGTGCGGCCACGTCCAGCGCACCCAGCTCGCGCGCGTTGCGCGCGGAACGCATCGCCAGCTCGGCAGCCTCGGCGAAGCGCTGCTGCGCCAGCCGCAGCTTCGCACGATAGGCGAGCTCCAACGCGATGAGTGAGGAGTCGTTCAGTTTCTGCGCAATTCGCCGCGCGTCA
>Ga0190275_10000507_pt1 | contig 33956 bp, 30 predicted proteins | sample Popmic550T_FD_133745 | JGI IMG/M metagenome (GOLD analysis project Ga0190275, IMG submission 133745) | Populus adjacent soil microbial communities from riparian zone of Yellowstone River, Montana, USA - 550 T | ecosystem: Environmental > Terrestrial > Soil > Riparian zone > Trees stand | place...
AAGGAAGGCGTGATCACCGTCGAGGAGGCCAAGGGCCTCGAGTTCGAGCTCGACGTCGTCGAAGGCATGCAGTTCGACCGCGGCTACCTCTCGCCCTACTTCATCACCAATCCGGAGAAGATGCAGGTCGAGCTCCAGGACCCCTACATCCTGATCCACGAGAAGAAGCTGTCGAACCTGCAGGCGATGCTTCCGATCCTGGAAGCGGTCGTCCAGTCGGGCCGCCCGCTCCTGATCATCGCCGAGGATATCGAGGGCGAGGCCCTGGCCACGCTCGTCGTCAACAAGCTTCGCGGCGGATTGAAGGTCGCGGCCGTCAAGGCGCCGGGTTTCGGCGATCGCCGCAAGGCGATGCTCGAGGACATCGCGATCCTGACCAACGGCGAGATGATCTCCGAGGATCTCGGCATCAAGCTCGAGAACGTCACCGTCGCCATGCTCGGCCAGGCCAAGCGTGTCACCATCGACAAGGACAACACCACGATCGTCGACGGCGCCGGCGACGGCGACCGGATCAAGGGCCGGGTCGAGGCGATCCGTTCCCAGATCGAGAACACCACCAGCGACTATGACAAGGAGAAGCTCCAGGAGCGTCTCGCCAAGCTCGCCGGCGGCGTTGCGGTCATCAAGGTCGGCGGTTCGTCCGAGATCGAGGTCAAGGAGCGCAAGGACCGAGTCGACGACGCCCTCCACGCCACCCGCGCCGCGGTCGAGGAAGGAATCGTCCCCGGCGGCGGCACCGCTCTCCTCTACGCCACCAAGGCGCTTCAGGACATGAAGGGCCAGAACGACGACCAGACCCGCGGCATCGACATCGTCCGCCGCGCTCTCCAGTCGCCGATCCGCCAGATTGCCGAGAATGCGGGCCATGACGGCGCCGTCGTCGCCGGCAAGCTGATCGACGGCGAGGACCAGACGATGGGCTTCAACGCCCAGACCGAGGTCTACGAGAATCTGGTCTCGGCCGGAGTGATCGACCCGACCAAGGTCGTGCGCACCGCCCTCCAGGACGCGGCTTCGGTCGCCGGTCTGCTCATCACCACCGAAGCGGCGGTGAGCGAGGCGCCGGAGGACAAGCCGGCCGGCGGCGGCGGAATGCCCGGCGGCGGAATGGGCGGAATGGGCGGAATGGACTTCTAGGTCCGTCCGACCTGCTCAGACGAAAGAAGGGCCGGGGAGGCGACTCCCCGGCCCTTTTTTTGATTCCGTCATTGCGAGCGAAGCGAAGCAATCCAATCCTGCGTCCGTCGCGAACGCCGCAGCTGGATTGCCGCGTCGCGTCGCTCCTCGCAATGACGGCCTGCTACATCCCGTTCGCCGCGGCGTCGTTGGCAACCGCGTTGGCGACCACCGGAAGCTCGCCGGTGGCGCCGGCCTCGCCATTGCCGAGCGCGGAATCGTCCGCGACCAGGCTGTCGGGAGAGGCGTCGAGCACCTCGGCGTCGAGCGCCTCGGAAATGTTGTTGAGCGACTCGTTGTCGGTCGCGGTCGGGCTGCCGTCATCCTCGCGGCCGCAGGCGGCGACGAGCGAGGCGCACGCGAGCAACGCGGCCATGGCACCATATCTCTTCATATCTCTTGCTCCCGATAGCGTTTCGCGGCCAGCTTGCCGCAGGCGCGGGCAAATAAAAAGGGCCGCGTGCCGGTGGCACGCGACCCTTTCATTCCGGCTCGAGCCCTCGACTTAGTCGACGGCGTTCGAAACGGTGTTGGCGGCGTCGGTGGCGGCGTTGCCGACATCGCTCGCCGTGTTGGCGGCGGCGTCGCCGACGCTGTCGAGCGCATTCTCGGTGCTGCTGACGGCGGCGGCGCCGTTGACGTCGAGAGCGGCGCCGTTGACGTCGACGTCGGCAGCGTTCTCCGTGAGGTTGACGTCGACGGCGTTGTTGCCGGCGTCATTGGCGGCCGGGGTGCAGGCGGCGACGCCGAGCGCCAGCGTGGCGGCGGCGGTGAGGACGATCTTCTTCATAACATTCTCTCCTTGGGAGAATAAGGGCTTACCGGGCGAGGTCCGGACGCGGCAAAACCGCGCCGGCTTCCGGCGGCACCGGATGTATCGGAGGCGCGGCGGTATGTCTACTAGTTTGGTAAGCAATTGCGCCGAACCGAAGCGGCAAGTCTGGAGAGGTCGTTTCGGAGAGTCAACAGTCTGGCGACGGGGGCTTGCCCCCGTCATTCCCGCGAAAGCGGGAATCCAGCACCGCCTCTGAACTGGATTCCCGCGTTCGCGGGAATGACGAGTGGGTCGAGACGCTTGACCCGCATATAAAGATATCTTTATATCCTTATTCCCATGTTTCCGACCGCCCCCGCCGCCGCCGAAATCTTCCGCTCGCTGGGCGATCCGACCCGGCTGAGGATTCTCGCTCTGCTTCGGGCGATGGAGCTTTCGGTCGGCGAGCTCGCTCAGGTGCTCGGGCAGAGCCAGCCGCGGGTCTCGCGCCATGTCCGGATCCTCATCGAGGCGGGCCTGGCCGAGCGCCGCAAGGAGGGGAGCTGGGTGTTCCTGAGCCTCGCCGATCCGATCCGGGTCGAGCCGCTCTTCGCCGCCCTGGAGCGCTGGGCCGAGCTCGACGGCGAGGATCCCTGGGGGCCCGCCGACGTCGCCCGGCTGGCCGCGGTGCGCGCCGACCGCGCCGCCGCCGCCGAACGTTATTTCGCCGCCCATGCCGGCGACTGGGACGAGATTCGCTCGCTCCACATCGCCGAGAGCGAGGTCGAGGCGGCCTGCCGCCGGGCGCTCGGCGCCGGAGACGAGGGGCGCCCGGTCGGACGCTTGGTCGACATCGGCACCGGCACCGGCCGCATGCTCGAATTGTTCGGCCCCGCCGCCGAACGCGCCCTGGGCGTCGATCGCTCGCCCGAAATGCTCCGCCTGGCCCGGGTCAAGCTCGCCCAAGCCGGCCTCGCCGCCGCCGAGCTTCGCCAGGGCGACATGTACGCCTTGCCGCTCGCCGCCGGCTCGGCCGACACCGTCATCCTCCACCAGGTGCTTCATTACGCCCAGCAGCCCGCCGCGGCGGTCGCCGAGGCGGCGCGCCTGCTGGCTCCGGGCGGCCGACTGCTCATCGTCGACTTCGCGCCGCACGAGCGCGAGGAGCTGCGGATCCGCGACGCCCATCTCCGCCTGGGCTTTGCCGACGACGTCATGCTCAAATATCTCGACGGCGCCGGCCTTCGCGGCCAGGTCGTCGAGCGTCTCGAAGGCGGCGAGCTGACCGTCACCCTCTGGCAGGGCGAGCGGCCCAAGGAAAAATTGAAGGTGGTCGCATGAGCCCCCGAGCCCCGACCATCGCCGGCTGGCGCGAGCCGCTCTTCGCCGATGTCGCCGGCGACATCGGCGTGTCGTTCGAATTCTTCCCGCCCAAGACCGAGAAGATGGAGGAGACGCTATGGGCGTCGGTGAAGACGCTCGAGCCGCTCCAGCCCCGCTTCGTCTCGGTGACTTACGGCGCCGGCGGATCCACGCGTGAGCGTACCCACAATACGGTGGTGCGAATCGAGCAGGAGACCTCGCTCAACGCCGCCGCCCACCTCACCTGCGTCGAGGCGAGCCGGAGCGAGATTGACGAGGTCGCGCTCGGCTATTGGCAGGCCGGGATCCGCCACGTCGTCGCCCTTCGCGGCGACCCGCCCGAGCCCGGCAAGGGCTTCCAGGCGAGGCCCGACGGCTATGCCAACGCCGCCGCCCTCGTCGCCGGCCTGAAGCGGGTCGCGCCGTTCGAGATATCCGTCGCCGCTTATCCCGAAACCCATCCCGATTCGGCGGACCGCGCCGCCGATCTCGACAATCTCAAGCGCAAGATCGATGCGGGCGCCGACCGGGCGATCACCCAATTCTTCTTCTCGCCCGAATGCTTCTTCCGATTCCGGGACGATGCCGCCGCCGCCGGAATCGACGCCGAGCTGGTGCCCGGAATCCTGCCCATCTCCAACGTCGCCCAGACCCGCAAGTTCGCCGAGATGTGCGGCGCGGCGATCCCGGCCTGGATGGACAGGCTCTTCGAGGGGCTGGACGACCTCCCCGCCGCCCGCCAGTTGGTCGCCGCCACCGTCGCCGCCGAGCTTTGCGGCCAGCTTTACGCGGGCGGAGTCCGCCAGTTCCATTTCTACACGCTCAATCGCGCCGAGCTGGCCTACGCCATCTGCCATTTGCTCGGCCTTCGCCCGAAGGATGAACATGAACGTCGCACAGCAGCTTAGGGCCGAGGCCGCAAAGCGCATCCTGATCAAGGACGGCGCCTATGGGACCCAGGTGCAGAACCGCCGCCTGCGCGAGGCCGATTATGCCGGAAGCCTCGGCCTGTCGCGCGACCAGAAGGGCAATAACGACCTTCTCAACCTCACCCAGCCCGAGCTGGTCCGCGACATCTGCCAGAGCTTCGCCGACGCCGGCGCCGAATTGCTCGCCACCAACAGCTTCAACGCCAACCGGATCAGCCAGGCCGATTACGGCGCCGAGGGCCTCGTCCACGAGATCAATTGCGCCGCCGCCCGGATCATCGCCGAGGTCTGCGAGCGCGAGGCCCAGAAGGACGGCCGCAAGCGGTGGACCGTCGGAGCGCTCGGACCGACCAACAAGACCCTGTCGCTGTCGCCCAACGTCAACGATCCGGGCTATCGCGAGATCGACTTCGACACTTTGTCCGACGTCTATGTCGAGCAGATCGAGGGGCTGGTCGAGGGCGGCGCCGAGATCGTCCTCATCGAGACCGTCTTCGACACCTTGAACGCCAAGGCCGCGATCCACGCCGCCGGCCGGGTCGACCGCGAGCTTCCGATCATGCTGTCGATGACCATCACCGATCTGTCCGGCCGCAACCTTTCCGGCCATTCGATCGAGGCCTTCTGGGCGAGCGTGCGCCACGCCCGGCCGCTGTCGATCGGCCTCAACTGCTCGTTCGGGGCCGGCCAGCTGAGGCCGCACGTCACCGCTCTGTCGGGCCTCGCCGATACTTTGATCATGGCCTATCCCAATGCCGGCCTGCCCAACGATCTCGGCGAATATGACGAGGGCCCCGCCGAGACCGCCGCCCAGGTCCGCCAATGGTGCGAGCAGGGCATCGTCAACATCGTCGGCGGCTGCTGCGGTACCACTCCGGCGCATATCGCCGCCATCGCCGAGGCGGCGAAGGGCTTCGCTCCGAGGAAGATCGCGGAGCCGAGACGGCAGACGCTGTTGGCCGGCATCGAACCGATGGTCCTCGCGGCGTAACCCCAAGTCGTCACCCCGGACTTTGATCCGGGGTCCACCTTCTTCTCTCGCGCAAGCAAGGGAAGGTGGATGCCGGATCAAGTCCGGCATGACGGTAACTCAAAGAACCGAGTAAAATCATGGCCACCGCACCGATCTCCGAACCCGCCGCCGCCGCCTCCTCGACCTTCGTCAATATCGGCGAGCGAACCAACGTCACCGGCTCGGCCCGCTTCAAGAAGCTGGTCATGGCCGGCGACTATGCCGCCGCGGTCGAGGTCGCCCGCCAGCAGGTCGAGAACGGCGCCCAGGTCATCGACGTCAACATGGACGAGGGCCTGCTCGACTCCGAATATGCGATGACCACCTTCCTCAAGCTGATCGCGGCCGAGCCCGACATCGCGCGGGTGCCGGTGATGATCGACAGCTCGAAATGGACGGTGATCGAGGCCGGCCTGAAGTGCGTCTCGGGCAAGCCGATCGTCAATTCGATCAGCATGAAGGAGGGCGAGGAGGAATTCCTCAACCACGCCCGCAAGGTCCGCGACTACGGCGCCGCCGTCGTCGTCATGGCCTTCGACGAGGTCGGCCAGGCCGATACGATGGAACGCAAGGTCGAGATTTGCGAGCGCGCCTACAAATTGCTCGTCGCCGAGGACTTCCCGCCCGAGGACATCATCTTCGATCCCAACATCTTCGCCATCGCGACGGGGATTGAGGAGCATCGCCGCTACGCGCTCGATTTCATCGCCGCCTGCCGCGAGATCAAGGCGCGCTGCCCGCACGTCCACATCTCGGGCGGCCTCTCCAACCTCAGCTTCTCCTTCCGCGGCAACGAGCCGGTGCGCCGCGCCATGCATTCCATCTTCCTCTTCCACGCCATCCCCGCCGGCCTCGACATGGCGATCGTCAACGCCGGCCAGCTCGACGTCTACGACACGATCGACCCGGAGCTTCGCGAAGCCTGCGAGGACGTCATCCTCGACCGCCGCGACGACGCCACCGAGCGGCTCGTCACCCTCGCCGAGAAGTTCCTCGGCTCCGATCCCGTCCGCGAGAAGGCCGAGGCCGAATGGCGCGGCTGGGACGTCGGCAAGCGGCTCGAACATGCCCTCGTCAAGGGCATCGACGCCCATGTCGTCGACGATACCGAGGAGGCGCGCCAGACCGCCGAACGGCCGATCCACGTCATCGAGGGCCCGCTGATGGACGGGATGAACGTCGTCGGCGACCTGTTCGGCTCGGGCAAGATGTTCCTTCCCCAGGTGGTCAAGTCGGCGCGGGTGATGAAGAAGGCGGTCGCCCACCTCATCCCCTTCATCGAGGCGGAGAAGGAGCGGACCGGCGCCACCCAGGGCAAGGGCCGGATCGTCATGGCCACCGTCAAGGGCGACGTCCACGACATCGGCAAGAACATCGTCGGGGTCGTCCTCCAGTGCAACGGCTTCGAAGTGATCGACCTGGGCGTCATGGTGCCCTGGGCCGACATCCTCAAGGCGGCCAACGAGAACAAGGCCGACATGATCGGCCTCTCCGGCCTGATCACGCCGTCGCTGGACGAGATGGTGACGGTCGCCGACGAGATGCAGCGCGCCGGAATGACCCTCCCCCTCCTGATCGGCGGCGCCACCACCAGCAAGGTTCACACCGCGATCCGGATCGACCCGGCCTATGAAGGCCCGGTCCTCCACGTCCTCGACGCCAGCCGGGCGGTCGGAGTCGCCTCCTCGCTCGTCTCCGAGACCCAGTGCGAGCCGCTGATCGCGAAGACGGCCGAGGAGTACGAGCAGGTGCGCCAGACCCGCGCCGGCCGAACCCACAGCGACCTCGCCACGCTCGATGAAGCCCGAGCCAACGCCTTCGCCTTCGATCCCGCAGGCAAGCCGCCCGCGCCGCAGCGGCCCGGCCTCCACCAGTTCGGCGAATGGCCGCTTCGCGACCTTCGCGCCTCGATCGACTGGACCCCCTTCTTCCGAGCCTGGGAGCTGGCCGGCAACTATCCCGCCATCCTCGAGGACCCGATCGTCGGCGAAAGCGCGACCTCGCTGTTCAACGACGCCAATGCGATGCTCGACCGGATGATCGCCGAACATTGGGTGACCCCGCGCGGCACCGTCGGCCTGTGGCGCTGCAGGCGCGAGGGGGACGACGTGCTCGTCCTCGCCGGCAACGACTGGACCCGGCTCCCCTTCCTTCGCCAGCAGGTCAAGAAGCGCGAGGGCCGCGCCAATATGTGCCTCGCGGATTTCATCTCGCCCGAGGAGGAGGACTGGATCGGCGGCTTCGCGGTCGGGATCCACGGCCTCGAGCCGCACCTCGCCCGCTTCAAGGCGGAGAATGACGATTATTCCGACATCCTCCTCAAGGCACTCGCCGACCGCCTCGCCGAAGCTTTCGCCGAAGTGCTCCACGCCCATGTCCGAAACAGCGTCTGGGGCTATGCCGAGGAGCATCTCACCAACCAGCAGCTGATCCGCGAGACCTATACCGGAATCCGCCCGGCGCCCGGCTATCCGGCCTGCCCGGACCACAGCCTCAAGCCGGTCCTCTTCGATATGCTCGGCGGCGACCCGGCAGGGGTCACCCTCACCGAGAGCATGGCGATGCTGCCGACCTCGGCCGTCTCCGGCTTCTATTTCGCCCATCGCGACAGCCAGTATTTCGGAGTGGCGAGGATCGGGCGGGACCAACTCGAGGATTATGCCGTTCGGCGGGGGGTTTCGCTGCAGGAAGCGGAAAGGTGGCTCCGGCCGAATCTCGATTGATCCGCATTCGTCATCCCGGACTTGATCCGGGATCCGTGAACACGGGCGCGCGTGAAATGTCTCCGGCGTCTGTGGTCATGGATTCCGGCTTTCGCCGGAATGACCTTGTCCTGACTGATGCTATACCGCCCGTCGTGAATCGCCTCCTCCTCGCCTTGCTCCTGCTCCTCTGCGCCTTCCCGGCGCACGCCCAGCTGCCGCCGGGGCAGAAGGCGATGTCCGTCCGCCTGGTCCCCGAGACCCCAAACCCCGCCGCCGGCTCCAGGGTCACCCTCGCCCTCGTCATGTCCCCCCGCCCGGGCTGGCACGGCTATTGGCTCAATCCCGGGGACGCCGGGGTCGGCACCCGGATCGCCTGGCAGCTGCCCGAGGGCGCGGCGGCGGGGCCGATCCGATTCCCGGTGCCCGAGCGGCTGATCATCCAGGGCCTGATGAACTATGTCTTCGAGGGCGAGCACGCCCTCCTCGTCGACCTCCAGTTGCCTTCCGGCCTCGCGCCGGGGACGAAGCTGCCGGTGCGCGGCAAGGTCGACTATCTGGTCTGCACAGACCGCATCTGCGTCCCCGAATCGGCCGAGCTCGCCGCCGATCTACAAGTGGGGGACGGCCGCCCGGCGGCCGCGGCCGGTTTCGACCGCTACCGGCAGGCGCTGCCCCGGCCGCTGCCCGAGGCGGGCCGGTTCGAGCGGCGCGGCGGACGGCTCCGGATCGCCGTCCCGCTGCCCGCGGCGGTCGCTCTCGACAATCCCTATTTCTATCCGGTCACAGACCAGGCCCTGGTCTATTCCGCGCCGCAGTCGGTGTCCCGGCGCGGCGACTGGCTGATCGTCGAGACCCAGGCGGGGGACGCCGCGCCCGCCGTTCTCGAAGGCGTGCTCAAGCTCGGACCCGGGCAGGGGCTGTCGCTTCGCGCCCTGCCGGGCGAGGTCGGGCCGGCCGGCACCCCGGTCGGGCCCGCCGCAGCGCCCGAGGGCGGCGGCTACCGGGCCGTCCTCCTCGCTCTGGCGGGGGCGCTGATCGGCGGTCTTCTCCTCAACGTCATGCCGTGCGTCTTCCCGATCCTGAGCCTCAAGGCGCTGAGCCTCGCCCGCGCCGGCGGTGACGAGCGCGCCGCCCGCCGCGAGGCGCTCGCTTATACGGCCGGCGCCGTCCTCGCCTGCCTGGCGCTCGGTGCCCTGCTGCTGGCGGTACGGGCGGGCGGAGCGACGGTCGGCTGGGCGTTCCAGCTCCAGGATCCGCGGGTGATCCTGCTCCTGCTTCTGCTCGTCACCGCAATCGCCCTCAACCTCGCCGGCCTGTTCGAATTGCCCTCGCTCGGCGGCAGGCTCGCGGGGGGCAGGAGCGGCGCCTTCGGGACGGGGGCGCTGGCCGCCTTCGTCGCGACTCCGTGCACCGGACCGTTCATGGGCGCGGCTCTGGGCGCCGCCCTGATCCTGCCCGCGGCGGGAGCGCTGGCGGTCTTCGCCGGCCTCGGCCTCGGCCTCGCACTGCCTTTCCTGCTGCTCGGCTACGTCCCCGCTCTGCGCCGGAGACTGCCGAAACCGGGCCCCTGGATGGTCCGCTTCCGCCATATCCTGGCGGTGCCGATGGCCCTGACCGCGCTCGGCCTGGCCTGGATCCTGGAGCGGCAGGTCGGCCTTGCCGGGCTGGCCGTGGGCCTCGCGGCTGCCGCGGCGCTGGCGCTGGTCCTGTGGTGGGCGGGGCGTCGCCAGCTCTGGCTCGCCTTCGCTCCGGCCGCGCTGGCCGCGGCCGCGGCCATGGCCTTCCTGCCGGCCGCGTCGGCCCCGGCCGAAGCCCGAACCGGCGGCGCCCTCGCGGCCGAGCCGTTCAGCGAGGCGAGGCTGGCCCAGCTTCGAGGCGAGGGCCGGCCGGTCTTCGTCTATTTCACCGCCGACTGGTGCCTCACCTGCAAGGTCAACGAGGCCGCCGTCCTCGACCAGGACGAAGTCGCCGCCGCCTTCGCCGGGAAGAAGGCCGCGGTCCTGGTCGGCGACTGGACCCGAGGCGACGCCGCGATCGGCCGCTTCCTGGAGAAGCAGGGGCGGTCGGGAGTACCGCTCTACCTGTGGTACGCTCCGGGGCGCGAGGCGGAGGTGCTGCCGCAGATCCTGACCGTGGGACGGGTGAGGGAACTGGATTGACTCCCGCCATCCCGGCGAAAGCCGGGACCTGGGGGAGACCCGCCGAGACTCCTCGAGCATCGTGCGCTAAACCTGAATCGTCATCCCGGACTTGATCCGGGATCCATCTTCTACTGGCCATCGCTGCAAGCAGAAGGTGGATACCGGGTCAAGCCCGGCATGACGGGTGATGCGGATTTAGCGCATGCGACTTCTCGTCCCGAGGTCCCGGCTTTCGCCGGGATGACGGAATATCTAATTCGGCCACACCTTCTTCCCCGCGATCCACGTCTCGACCACCTTGGTCTCGCGCAGCTGCCTCGGCGTCGGGACGTCGAAAATGTCGCGGTCGACGAGGATGAAGTCGGCCCAGCGGCCTTTCTCGAGGCTTCCGATCCGGTCCTCGGCGAAGCCGGCATGAGCGGCGCCGCGGGTGAAGGCGGCGAGGGCCTGCTCGAGGGTCACGCGCTGCTCGGGGAGCCAGCCGCCGGGAGGCAGACCGGACGGATCCTGGCGGCTGATCGCGGCAGCAAGGCCGGGGAAGGGGTTGGGCGATTCGACCGGGAAGTCGGAGCCGAAGGCGAGCGGCGAGCCGTTGGCGATCATGCTCCGCCAGGCATAGGCGCCGCCCAGTCGCTCCATCCCCATCCGGGCCTCGGCCATCCGCCAGTCGCTGGTCTCGTGGACCGGCTGCATCGAGGCGATGATTCCGTTTCGGCCGAAGCGCGCGAGGTCGGCGGGATCGACGATCTGGGCATGCTCGATCCGCCAGCGCCGGTCGCCCTTATAGGTGTTGGCCAGCTCCTCGATCGCTCCGAGCGTCTGGGCGTTGGCGGCGTCGCCGATGGCGTGGACGGCGACCTGGAAGCGGTCCATCGCCGCCCGGCTCATGATGTTGAGCAACTCGGTCTCGGTGACGAAGCTCAGGCCGCGAGTTCCGGGGCTGTCCCTGTAGGGATGCTTCAGCCACGCCCCGCGCGAGCCGAGCGCTCCGTCGGCGTAGAGCTTGACCCCGACCAGCCGAAGCCGGTCGCCGTAGAGCCACGGCGTCGGCCGGGTGCCGGCGATGGCGAGGGTGCTCTCGACCCCGGAGCCGTAGGCGATGATCCTGACCTTGAGCCGGCCGTCGTCGCCGGCGCGGCGCATGACCAGCCAGTCGTCCGGGCTGGTGCCCATGTCGGTCGCGGCGGTGAGGCCGTTCGAAAGCATGATCTCCTGCGCCCGGTCCAGCGCCTGGTCGCGGGTGCGGGGGAGGGCCGGCGGAATGACCTTGTCGATGAGATCCGAGGCGGCGTCGACGAAGATGCCGGTCGGCTGGCCGCCTGCTTTCTCGATCCGCCCGCCGGCGGGGGATTCGGTCCGGCCGGTGATCCCGGCTTCCTTCATCGCCGCGCTGTTCGCCCAGCCGGCATGTCCGTCCACGCGCCCGAGCCAGACCGGCCGGTCCTTGACCACCGAGTCGAGCTCGGCGGCGGTGGGAAAGCGGCCAAGGCCCCAGGTCTCCTGGTTCCAGCCGCGGCCGATGATCCAGCGCGGAGTGGGGTTGGCGGCGGCGTAGGCGGCGATCTTCGCCTGCGCCTCCTGAAGCGACTTCGTGTCGGAAAGGTCGAGCTGGATCGCGTTGAGGCCGAGCCCCATGACGTGGCCGTGGGCGTCGATCAGTCCGGGCAGGAGGGTGCGACCCTTGCCGTCGAAGCGGAAGCGGGTCCGCTGGGCCTTCTCGCCGCGCTGGTAGAGCCGCTCGACCTTGCCGTCGTCGCCGACCAGCATCGCCCCGAAGCGGACCAGCCGGCCGTCGGCGCCGATCGTATAGCCGTTGACGTTGTCGACCAGAACGTCGGCGATGGCCGGAGACGCGAAGAGCAGGGCGAGCGCGAGGCCTCCCCTCGCCAACAGGGAAAGGATTGAGGGGTGGGCCCCTTTCAGGGAGGGGAGGAAGCTGCGGCGGTTCGTCGTCTGATCTATTGGCATGTCAGGGCGATACGGCTTGTTTCGCCGGGGCGCCAGATGGTCTAGACGGCGGCTCCATGGCCAGCCCGGCGCCCGCTCCCGACCCCATCGTCACTCTCGCCGACATCGAGGCCGCGGCGGCGCGCATCCAGGGATCGGTGGTGCGCACCCCGACCCTGCTCAGCCAGACCCTCTCCGAGGCGACCGGGGCGAACGTCTGGGTGAAGTTCGAGAACCTCCAGTTCACCGCCGCCTACAAGGAGCGCGGAGCCCTCAACAAATTGCTTCTGATGGATCCGGCGCTCCGCTCGCGCGGAGTGATCGCCTCTTCGGCCGGCAACCATGCCCAGGCGGTCGCCTATCACGGGCGGCGGCTCGGAGTCCCGGTCACCATCGTGATGCCGACCTCTACGCCCAGCATCAAGGTCAAGCAGACCGAGGGCCATAAGGCGCGAATCGTCCTCCACGGCGAGATGTATGACGAGGCCTATGGCGAGGCGCTCCGGATCGCCGAGAAGGAGAGCCTCACCTTCGTCCATCCGTTCGACGATCCGCAGATCATCGCCGGCCAGGGCACGGTGGCCCTGGAGCTTCTCGCCGACGCTCCGCAGATCGACACTCTGGTTGTTCCGATCGGCGGCGGCGGCCTCATCTCGGGCGTCGCCACCGCGGCCAAGGCGCTTCGTCCCGATCTAGCGGTGGTCGGGGTCCAGGCCGAGCTCTATCCGAGCATGTACTGCCGGATCAGCGGCAAGGAGATGCCGTCCGCCGGCGACACGCTGGCCGAGGGCATCGCGGTCAAGAAGCCGGGCCGGCTCACTCCGCAGATCATCGAGCGCTTCGTCGACGAGATATTGCTGGTCCGCGAACGCGAGATCGAGACCGCGGTCAGCCTCTACCTCCAGATCGAGAAGACCGTCGCCGAAGGGGCGGGGGCGGCCGGCCTCGCGGCCCTCCTCGCTCATCCGGAGCGCTTCCGCGATCGCAATGTCGGCCTCATCCTCACCGGCGGCAATATCGATACCCGACTGCTCGCCACCGTCCTCTTGAGGGACCTCGCCCGCTCCGGCCGGATGGCGCGCCTCAGGATCCAGCTCCAGGACCGTCCCGGCGCCCTGCTCGCGGTGGTGAAATTGTTCGACCGCCATGGCGCCAACATCATCGAGATCTACCACCAGCGCGTCTTCACGACCCTGCCAGCCAAGGACGCCTTCATCGACGTCGAATGCGAGGCGCGCGATTCCGAGCATCTCGAAGCCCTCGTCCGGGCGCTCGAAGAGGCCGGCTTCTACGTTCATCCCGTTGAGATTCGCTGAGCCGGCGTCCCGCGCCGGAACGCAAGATGGTTAACGCCGTTTTCGAGGAGTCTCGCTCTTCCCAAGCGACCGGCAAACACGCATAAACCGAGTCTCAACCAAGCCTTTCAACCCCTGGAGCCCCGTTGAGCGCACCCTTCCGCTTTCCCCGCTTCTTCGTCACCAGCCCGGCGCCCTGTCCCTATCTCCCGGGCAAGACCGAGCGGAAGGTGTTCACGGAGCTTGCCGGGCAGCATGCGGCCGACCTCAACGACGCCCTCGGCCGGATCGGCTTCCGCCGAAGCCAGGCGGTCGCCTACCGTCCCTCCTGCCTCGATTGCTCGGCCTGCGTCTCGGTCCGGGTCGTCGCCGCCGAGTTCCAGCCGAGCGCCAGCCAGCGGCGGATGCTGAAGCGGCACGGCGAGCTCGAGGTCACCGCCTGCAAGCCCTGGGCGACCGAGGAGCAATATGCCCTGCTCCGCCGCTACCTCAAGCGGCGCCATCCGGACGGCGGAATGGTCGGAATGGACGAGAGCGACTTTTCGGACATGATCGAGCAGTCGCCGGTCAAGACCTACGTCATCGAATATCGCGAGCCCTCGGTCGGCGGCCGGCCGGGCAAATTGGTCGGCGCCTGCCTCACCGATCAGCAGGCGGACGGCCTGTCGATGATTTACAGCTTCTTCGAGCCCGAGGATCCGGACCGGCCGGGGCTCGGCACCTACATCATCCTCGACCATATCGTCCGGGCCGGGAAAGCGGGGCTTCCCTACGTCTATCTCGGCTATTGGGTCGAAAGCTCGCCGCGGATGGCCTACAAAGCGCGCTTCCGCCCGCTCGAGCGGCTCGGCCCCGGCGGCTGGCAGCGTTTCGACCCCGACCAGCGCGAGCTTCCGCTTTCGCGCTAAGGCGCGTCATCCCGGCGAAAGCCGGGACCTCGGGGAGACCCGCCGAGACTTCTCGTACGGCCCTTCCTGCTCCACATCAAAACCACCTGTTAATCGTTTCGGCCTAAACCCGGTCTCATGGGGCGGGGACTAGTGAAATTGCGCCGGCTGGTGGATGCCGGCGAAGTGGAGACGGTGAGCGGGCGAATCCTGCTCGAGGAGCGCTTCCGGGCGCTTCAGCGCCAGGTCCCGCTCCTCTACATCGTCATCTTCTCCAACATGGTCGGCCTCTACCTGGCGTCCGGGGGACGGTTCGATTCCCCGCTCGATTTCCCGCTTCTGGTCGGCGGGCTGATCGTCATGCGGGTCGCCCATTGGCTCAAGGTCCGCAACCGGATCCTGTCCGCCGAGCGCATCCTGAACGAGCTTCGCAAGATGCTGGCCTTCTCGGTCGTGTTCAGCGTCGCTTTCTGCGTTTGGTCGTTCCACCTCATGGCGACTCGCGATCCCAGCGATCACGATTTCATCATCCTTTTCGCCAGCCTGGCCGCGATCGGCTGCGCTTATGGCGTCAGCCGTTATCCGGCGGCCGCGTGCACGCCGCTCCTCCTGCTCGGCCTGCCTTTGTCCGCACGTTTGGCCTTCAACTCCGACGCCGCCCATGTCGCCATGGGCGTGGGCCTGTTCTCGATCATCCTCGTGCTTCTGCGCCAGCTCGGCCTTCACGACGAAGGCTTTCGCGAGCTGGTCGAATCGCGCACCGTCGTGACCCTCGAGCGGGAGCGGGCGCAGCGCGCCGAGCGGCTCGCCAAGGCGGAGAAGGCCAAGGCCAAGCTGATCGCCGACACCGACCCGCTGACCGGCCTCGCCAATCGCCGAGCCTTCCTTCGAGCGCTCGGGCGCCGCGCCGCCGGGCTTACCCGCTCGCGCAAGGGTTTCGCCCTGGCGATGGTCGATCTCGACGGCTTCAAGCCGATCAACGACACGTTCGGCCATGCCGCCGGCGACCGGGTGCTGGAGGGGATCGGAAGCCGGCTCGCCCGCGCCGCCGGCGAAGGCGCCCTGATCGCCCGAACCGGCGGCGACGAATTCGCCTTGCTGCTTCCCCGGGTCCGCTCGATGACCGGGGCGAACAGCGCGGGAGTCGCCGTCTGCGCGGCGCTCCAGGAGCCCTTCCTGGTCGACGGCCGCGAATTCCGGGTCTCCGGCAGCTGCGGGGTCACCCTCCTGCTCTCGGGCGACTGCGACGTCGAGGAAGCGCTGATCCGGGCCGATACCGCCCTCTACCGGGCCAAGGAAAGCGGCCGTTCCGGAGTCGCCGTCTTCACTCCGGAGATGCACGAGGTCCACCGCCGCCGGATCCTCGTCGAGAAGGCGCTCCGGCTGCCCGAGACCCTCGACCGGATCGGCCTGGTCTTCCAGCCGATCACCGATCTCGCCACCGGCGAGCTGAAGGCGCTGGAGGCGCTGGCGCGCTGGCACGACGACACGCTCGGCCGGATCCCGCCCGACCAGTTCATCCCGATCGCCGAGCAGATCAACGTCATCGAGCAGATCAGCGACAAATTGCTTGGCCAGGCCGCGGCCGAGGCGGCCCGCTGGGCGACGGCGGTCCGGCTGTCGTTCAACGTCAGCGCCGTCCAGCTCTGCACCGCCGGCTCGGCCCAGCGCCTGCTCGCCCTGCTCGACCGCGCCCGGCTCGATCCGGCCCGGCTCCAGGTCGAGGTGACCGAGACCGCCCTGCTCGCCGATTTCGAGGTCGCCCGTGAAAATCTGCAGGCGCTTCGAGGCGCCGGCGCCCGGATCGTGCTCGACGATTTCGGCGCCGGCCACGCCTCCATCTCCTATCTTCGCGAGATGCAGTTCGACGGGGTCAAGCTCGACGGGGCCCTGATCGCCACCATCGCCGATTCGATGCGCAGCCGCCGACTGCTCAAGGGCGTGCTCGATCTTTGCGCCGCGCTCGGCCTGCCCTCGGTCGCCGAGCATATCGAGACCGACGAGCAGCTCCGGCTGCTCAGGGAGATGGGCTGCCGCGAAGGCCAGGGCTTCCTGCTTTCCCCGCCCCTCCACGCCGACGCCGCCGCCGCTCTGGCGGCGCCGAAGCTGGCCATGATCGAAGGGGGCAGGGCCGCGGCGTAACCTAAAATCCTCCCCCGGTTTCCCGGGGGAGGGGGACCATGCGAAGCATGGTGGAGGGGTCCTTTTCAAACTCCGAAGAACCCCTCCACCGCGCTACGCGCGGTCCCCCTCCCAAGCGCGGGGAGGAATTCATGATTCCATCCACGGCGGGTTCGGGATCTGCGCGGTCGCGTCGTGGAGGAGCACCGCCCAGCGCAGCGACAATTCGTTGAAATAGGAATCGTCGGCCTCGATCCGGCGGGTAAGGATCGGCCGCGACCGATCGGCGGGCATGACCATCAGGTCGAGCGGCCGGGCCACCCCCAGATTAGAGCGCATCGCGCTGTCGAAGGAGAGCAGGGCCACCTTCACCGCTTCGTCCAGCGGAGTCGAATGGCGCACTCCGCGGTCGAGGATCGGCTTGCCGTATTTGGTCTCGCCGATCTGGAGGAACGGCGATTCCGGCGAGCAATGGATGAAGTTGCCGGCCGAATAGACGAGATAGAGCGACGGCGGCTCGTCCCCGATCCGGCCGCCGAGCAGCATCGACACCGAGCTCGAGATGTTCGCCTCGGCGAGCACCGAGCCGACTTTCCGGTTGACGCTCTGCACCGCCTCGCCGACCAGCTCGGCGACCCGGAACATGGACGGCGCGGTGGCGACGGTGAGCGCCGTCTCGTCGCCGATCGGCGCGGGCAGGGCGTCGACGAGCTGGCCGACCGCCGATTGCGACATCGACAGGCTGCCCGACGTGCACAGGAAGATCTGCCGGTCCGGCCGGTCGGCGAGGACGTGGAGCTTCCTGTAGGAGGAGAAATTGTCGACCCCCGCATTGGTCCTTGTGTCGGCGATCATCACCAGCCCCGCCTCGAGCAGAAGACCGACGCAATAGGTCATTCGGGCTTCCCCGACGGGCGCTCCCCACGGCCGGGCCGTTTCCCGGCGAAGGCCGGGACCCAGCCCTTCTGCCGCTCAACCCGGTGCCAGGCACGTAGCTGGCACGTAGCTGGCACGTAGCTGGCACGCGGGCCGGCGCCGGGGAGCGGGGACGCCGGACTCATTCGGTCGTCTCGCCGTCCCAATGGTCGTTGTCATGGTCGCGTTCGGCCTGGTCCTTGTCCTTGTGGACGGTCCCGTCCTTATGCTCGGGCGGGCCGTAGAGCGTGTAGAGCCGGAGCGGCGCCTCGCCGTCGTTGACGACGTTGTGGCGGGCCCCGGCCGGGACGATCACCGCGAAATCGTCCTCCACCCGGTTCGGCGCCCCGTCGATATAGACGATTCCCCGCCCTTCCTCGATCCGGAAGAACTGGTCGCGATCCTCGTGAACCTCCTCGCCGATGTCGCAGCCCGGCGGCAGGGTCATCAGCACCAGCTGGAGGTTCTTGCCGGTATAGAGGACCCGCCGGAAATCCTCGTTGGCGACCGTCGCCTTCTCGATGTCGTCGCAATAGCCCTTCATGTGCGTCTGCTCCTCCGCATGATATGAGTCGTGAACCGCGATAACCGCGTTTGCGTTCCTTCCTCTACCGTCATCGCCGCGCAAGCGGGGATCCGGCCGGCGCTTCCGCCGCGCCGACGCCCGCTCGACTACGTGCCAGCTACGTGCCAGCTACGTGCCTGGCACGTGCCTGGCACGTAGCTGGCACCGGCGGAGGCGAGGAGACGACATGGACGATTGGAAACTGCCGTGGGAGGGCGGCTGCCGCTGCGGAGAGGTGCGCGTCCGGGTGACGAAGCCGCCCATCCTTACCGGCGCCTGCCACTGCGCGGGCTGCCAGAAGATGACCGCCAGCGCCTATTCGCTCACCGTGACGGTTTCGGCCGACGGCTTCGAGGTGATTGCCGGCGAACCGGTGCTCGGCGGCCTGCGCGGCCCGGTCTCGCACCATCATCACTGCCCGGCCTGCCTGACCTGGGTCTTCACCCGGGCGGAGGGCTTCGACGGGTTCGTCAACCTGCGCGCCTCTATCCTCGACGATCACCGCTGGTTCGAGCCCTATATCGAGCTGTGGACCGACGAGAAGCTGCCCTGGGCCGGGACCGGCGCCCCGCACAGCTACGGGACTTCGCCCGAAATGGCGGAGTTCCAGCGGCTGATGGAGGCTTACCAGAGCGAGGGCACCCGACCTTAGGCGTATCGCCGTTCAGCGATCGCGCCCGCTAACCCCTCTCCCGTCCTTTACGGGAGAGGAGGGGCCCGCCCGCGAAGCGGGTGGGAGGTGAGGGTCTGTACACCGGACTCACCAAGACCCTCACCTCCCAAGCCTCCGCCTTGGGCCCCTCCTCTCCCGCGAAAAGCGGGAGAGGGGTTACGTTCATCACCCCAGGCTGATGTCGAGGAACATCATCGCGGCCAGGCCGAGCATCAGCCCGGTCGTCGCGATTCCCCCCTGGTCTTCGCGATGGGCGTGGGGGATGATTTCGGAGCAGACGACCCAGATCATCGCGCCGGCGGCGAAGCCGAGCGCCCAGGGCAGGAGGCTGGCGACGGCGGCGACCGTGGCGACCCCGATGAAGCCGCCGACCGGCTCGACCAGGCCGGATGCGAGGGCGGCGAGGATCGCCCGGCCGCGGGCATAGCCGATGGTCATCAGGGCGGCCGCGACGGTGAGGCCTTCCGGGATGTTCTGGAGGCCGATGCCCATGGCGGTGGCGTAGCCCGCCTTGAAATCGCCGGCGCCGAAGCTGACTCCGACCGCCAGGCCTTCCGGGAAATTGTGGAGCGTGATCGCGGCGACGAACAGGCAGATGCGGCGATGCTTGGCCGCTCCGATGCCCCGGTTCGGGGAAAGCCCGACCCGATCGAGCGCCGGCACCATCCGGTTGAGCAGGCCGACGAAGGCGCCGCCGGCCAGCATCGCGGCGATGACGATCGCGGCCGCGGCGCCTCGGCCGAAGCCGGCCGACTGCCCCTGCTCGATGCCCGGAATGATCAGTGAAAAGAAGGAGGCGGCGAGCATCACGCCCGCCGCGAACCCCATGAAGCCGTTTTCCAGGCGAACGCCCGGCCTGCCCGTCCCGAACAGGGGAAGGGCGCCGAGCACGGTCGCCAGGCCCGCGGCCAGGCTGCCGAGAAAGCCGGTGAGGATGATTGAATAGATCAGGGCATTTCCTCTCCACGGGTGGAGCCGAACCGCTCATCCTGAGTGGCCGCTGAGCGAAGCCGAAGCGGCGTATCGAAGGACTGGCCCGGCGGTCCTTCGATACGGGCCTTCGCCTCCGCTCAGTCCCTGCTCAGGGTGAGCGGTTCCTTCGTTACTCCACGTCGGAGTCCAGGTCCTTGGTGCGGCCGGCGCCCGGGCCGGCGCCGAGGTCGGTGCCGGTGGTCGGGTTGCGGGTCGGGTCGGAGACGGTCCTGACGGCGGTCGCCTTCAGGTCCTTCTTTTCGCGGGCGCTCAGCCCCTTGACCGTTGCCAGCCCGTCGCCTCCGCCCAGGGGGATGGCGCTGACCACGTCGTCGAGCCGGTCCCATTCGGGGCCGCTGTTCCAGGGTCCCTCGAGGTCGCCGTCGCCCTGCGAAGCGTTGACGTAGAGGCTCGAATAATCGGGGTGGCCGGGCAGCTTGCCGGACGGGAAATTCTCCTCGATCGCATAGAGCGCCTTCTCGAACGACTTCTGGTGCGCGACCTCGCGGGTCATCAGGAAGGTGAGCGCGTCCTTGATTCCGGGATCGTCGGTGATGTTGATCAGCCGCTCGTAGACGATCTTGGCGCGCGCCTCGGCGGCGATGTTGGAGCGAAGGTCGACCGTGGGCTCGCCGCGCGAATCGACATAGGCGCCGCTGAACGGGACTCCGGCCGAATTGGTCAGCGAGGGGCCGCCGCCGAAGACGATCTGCTGGGTCGGCGTGCTCGCTCCGGACTTGGCGAGATCCATGTAGAGCTCGGCCTCGCTCATCGTGCCTTCGGACATCCGGCCCTTGGCGCCCTTGTTGAGCATCGCGACGATCGAGCCGATGATCTCGAGGTGGCTCAATTCCTCCGTGGCGATGTCGAGCAGCATGTCCTTGCGGCCGGGATCCTCCTCGGCCAGGCCCTGGGTGAAATAGCGCATCGCGGCGGCGAGCTCGCCGTCCGGGCCTCCGAACTGCTCGAGCATGAAGGTCCCGAGCACCGGATTGGGCTCGGCGACCCGGACGGTATATTGAAGCTTCTTGTTGTGCATGAACATGGCGGGGACTCCGGGAGGATGGTCCGCCGCGAACCCCCGGACGACTGCGCCCGTTCCGGCGCTCGTGAAAAATAGTCGTTACGTTGCCGCTACTTAGCGTTGATCTGTGTTAAAGATGCCTGCGCTCATCCTCCCCGCGAGCGAAGCTCGGGGGGAGGGGGACCACCCGAAGGGTGGTGGAGGGGTAACTGGAACAAGCCTGCGCAGCTACCCCTCCTCCATGCTTCGCATGGTCCCCCTCCCCATCTGGCGATGGGGAGGATTAATCGGCCTTCACCACCTCGCCAGCCTTGATCACGACATCGACATCCTCGAGCTGCCTCACGTCCGCCAGCGGATCGCCGTCGACCGCGATGATGTCGCCCCAGCGCCCCACCGCGATCGCGCCGACGTCCCGCTCCCGACCGAGCGCCTGAGCGGCGTTGCGGGTGGCGGACTGGATCGCCTCCATCGGGGTCATTCCGTACTGGACCATCCATCTGAACTGGCCGCCGGCGCTTCCGTGCGGCATCACCCCGGCGTCGGTGGCGAACACCATCTTCGCCCCGGCGCGGTGGGCGGCGCGGAAATTGTCGCGCTGGAGCTGGGCGATCTCGCGGTCCTTGCGGAGATTGTCCTCGAGGACTCCGTTCCTGGCGCCCTCGGCCTGGGTATATTCGGTGTTGAAGATGTCCATCGCCAGCCAGGTGCCGCGCTCTTTGGCGAGGCGGATGCCCTCGGCGTCGATGAGCGACGCATGCTCGATCGTGTCGATCCCGGCCCGGATCGCGGCCTTGATCCCGGCCGCGCCATGGGCGTGGGCGGCGACCTTCAGGCCCCATTGGTGCGCCTCGTCGGCGATCGCCCGCAATTCGTCCTCGGAAAGCTGCTGCTGGCCGGGCTCGGTGTTGCGCGAGAAGACTCCGCCGGTGGCGCAGACCTTGATCACCTCGGCGCCGTATTTGCGCTGCCGGCGCACCTGGTGGCGAAGCTCGGGGGCGCCGTCTCCCACCCCCTCCTCCTTTTTGGCCTTCTCGAGCGACGGCGGCAGGAAGGTGCTGTCGCAATGCCCGCCGGTCGCGCCGAGGGCGAAGCCGGCCGGGACGATGCGCGGGCCCACCGCATAGCCGCCGTCGATGGCCTGCTTGAGCCCGACGTCGTTGCGATTGCCGGAGCCGACGTTGCGAACCGTCGTGAATCCGGCGTCGAGCATCGCCCTGGCATTGCCGACGGCGGTCATCGCCCAGAAGCTGTCGGTATATTCCAGCCCGCGATAGCCGCCGATATCGGCCGGCGAATCGAGATGGACGTGCATGTCGATCAGGCCCGGGAGCAGGGTCTTGCCCGGCAGGTCGATCCTCTTCGCCCCGGCGGGGATGACCGGCCGGGCGCCGCCGCGCCCGACCACCGACGCGATTCGCCCGTCGGTGATCACCACCACCGGCTCCTCGACGATCCTGCCGGTCAGCACGTCGACCATCCGGTCGGCGGTGACGACGACCGATTCGGCGAAGGCGGGCGCGGCGGCCGAAGCGAGCAGAAAGGCGGCGAACAGGGCTTTGCGCATCGGGCGGTCTCCGGCTGGGGTGACGCTCCCTAACCGCGGAGGGAGGGGACTGTCACCCTCGGGCGGCGCTCCTCAGCTTCGCTTGCGGCCGAACCCCGCCGGCCCCGCCGCGGCCGGCGTGTAGGCATAAGGCTCGCGCGGCGTTTCGGGTCGTCCGGCGCCGCGGCGCATCGCCTCGATCCGGGCGACCAGCGCTTGGAGGGCGCTGTCCCCCGACTCGGTCAGGCCGACCGGGACCTTGGCCGCCCGGCCGCCGCCGCGGAAGATCAGCCGGTGGTGGGTCGAGGTCAGGGCGCGGCTGCGTTCGATCCGCACCGGGGCAAGCTTCGCCCAGGCGATTCGCTTCGTCCCCCACAGGTCGGTGACGTGGATCGCATCCGCCTCCGCCTCGATCGCGACGAGCCTGCCCATCGCGGTGGCGGCGCATCGCCACATGAACAGGAGGCAGAAGCCGATCAGCACCGGAAGAACGACATCATGGCCGTAGCCCGAGCTCAGCAGACGGACGAAGCCGCGGCGCGAATGCTCCAGCTCCTCGGGATGGAGGAACATCAAGGCGAGCGGGACTAGGAAGAAGAGCAGGGCGCCCGACATCAGCAGGAGCTTCGCCGCATTGTATCTCAACAATATCATCTCAATCCCCGCGCGAGCCCCCCGGACTAGGCACGGCCGCCTAAAGCCGGGTTAATCCGCGAGCGGCCGTCCCTTCCCGCTTTTTCCGGGATCGGGTTGCCGGGGACGGTTGTGAGCGTCCCGATGCCTTGATAGATCGACCTCGTCTTAGTTGGAGGAACCGATCCGTGGACCAGCAGAAGCAAAAGCAGATCGACGATATGAAGTCGGCACGGCCCCCGGCGCTCTGGGTGCGGCCGGCGCTGATCCGGCTCGAGGCGGGCGCCGCCGAGTTCGGCGACGTCTCCAGCGCGGACTCCCAGCCCGGTTTCTCCTGACCGCCGACGAGTAGAGGCGATACGCTGGGCCAGCGCCCCTTCGCCGCGCTTTCAGCTCGCGGCGGTGGAACTCGCCAGGGCCGCCGTCGCCGAGGCCCCGGGCAATCCGGCGGTCCACCGCCTCCTGGCACGGTCGCTGGGCGGCGCCGGCAAGCTCGACGAGGCGGTCGGCTGCCTGAACGACGCCTGCGCCCGCTTTCCCGCCGACGAAGCTTTGCATGAGGAGCTCGCCAACGCCCTCGCGCGCGTCGGCGGGGTCGAGGCCGCCCTCGCTCTCGCCCGCGACCGGCGCGACTCGCCCTGGGCGGCGCTCTTCGCCTTCAGGCTGCTGAGGCGGCAGGGGCGGGGCGCCGAGGCGGAAGCGCTCGAGCCCGCGGTGGCCGCCGCCGCCCCCGCCGATCCCGACCTGCTCGAAGCCCGCGCCGCCCGGGCGCACGCCGATCCGCGGGCGCTGCTCGCCCTCTGCGAGGCCGTCCTGGTCCACGATCCCGGCGCCGCCCACGCCCTCCATTACAAGGCGGTCGCTCTGGCGCAGCTGGGCCGCGGCGACGAGGCGGCCGCCCTGATGGCGCTCGATCGTTATCTCCACAGGCAGGTCCTGCCGCCGCCGCCCGGCTTCGCCGGCGCATCCGACTTCGGAGCCACGCTGAGGCGCGAGATCCTCGCCAATCCCACCCTCCATCCCGATCCGGCCGGACATGCCAGCAGCGGCGGCCTGCGCACCCGGCTCTTCCCGCACCCGGGCGACGTCGCCGCCCCGCGGCTGACCGAGGCGATAAGGGACGCGATCTCGGTCTATGCCGAGGCGCTCACCGGCGGCCATCCCTTCGTCCGCGCCCGTCCGCAGCGGGCCACCTTCACGCCCTGGGCCCTGGTCTTCCGGGGAAGCGGCCGCCAGATCCTCCACCATCATCCCGGACGCTGGCTGACCGGAGTCTATTATGTCGGCGGCGAAGGCGAGATCGGCGCCGGGGCGCTGCGCGTCGGCGGCCTGCCCCGCTGGGCCGGAGTCGAACCGCCTTGGCCGATGCTCGACGTCGAGCCGTCGCCGGGGACCCTTCTCCTCTTCCCCTCCTTCGTCCCGCACGAGACGGTGCCGCCGGGCTCGGCGGCGGAACGGATTTCGGTGGCCTTCGACGTCGCCGCCGCCGGCTGACGCGAAAAAGGGGACAGTCACCAGTGACTGTCCCCTCCCAAGTCCTCCAGCTGCCAGGCTCAGTCGGTGCCTTCGACCGGCTCCAGCGGCCCGCCCATTCCGGTATGGGCGCCGTTGCCGCGGACCATGGCCAGCGCCTCCTCGGGCGCCAGCGACTGCTGGATGATGTGGACCGAGGCCCCGACCGAAGTGACCCCGAACAGGTTGCGGGCGAATTGCAGCGGCAGCCGGACGCAGCCGTGCGAGGCGGGGCGGCCGGGGATCTGGCCGGCGTGGAGCGCGATCCCGCCCCAGGTCAGCCGCTGCATGTAGGGCATCGGCGCATTGTTGTAGAGGTTGGAGAAGTGCCTCGCCCTTTTCTGGAGGATGTCGAACTTGCCGGTCGGCGTGCGATGCCCCGGCTTTCCGGTCGAGACGGTGGTGACTCCGATCAGGCCCCCGCCGCGATAGACGTAGGCGCGCTGCAGCGGGATGCTGACCACGATCTCGACCTCGCCCGCCGCCGAACGCTCCGGCTGCCAGATGAACTCGCCGGGACGCAGCGGCACCGTCTCGGCGACCGCGACGGCGGCGACCGGCTCGGCGGCGGCGGCGGCGGGCCCGACGATTTCGGCATAAGCGGAGCAGACGGGGGTGAAGGCCAGCAGAAGGACGCTGGCGGCGACGAAGAGATTGCGGACGCTTACCTGGTTCATGGCTGCAACTGCTCGCGGGGTTTCTCCCGCCCTTTCCTTCGGCCGGAATGGCCGTGGCGCTGCAATTAGGCGCGGCGCATGGCGGCGCTGTGCCGCGGCGAGGCCTTTGTTGTTTCGATTGTTGCAGTGCAAAAATTTGCGGATTCCGGCGAAATGTGGGGAGGCGCGGACCCAGGCCGGCGCCCCCCGCGGCCGCCGCTTCGACCGGGGGACAGGATCGTTCCGCCCCCACGTCCGTTCCTGTCCCGGGCGCCGGAAAACCGCTCATGTGCTTTGCGTAGGAGGCCGATCATGCCGGCAAGACTGACCGCGACCTTGCTTTTCCTCGCTCTGGCCGCGCCCGCCGCCGCGCAGAGCCGGACCGAGCGGATCGCCGAAGATATCGCCCGGCAGGTCGAGGCCACCGCCGACGCCGTCGGGATCGTCACCGACTCGGTCCAGCGAAGCGTCGATTCCCTGCGCTTCCGGGGCCCCCAGCGCCTCGCCGTCGAGCGCTGCGCCCCCCTGGTCGAGCGCTTCGGCCGGATGCGGGTCGACGACGTCCGCCGCCACCGGAGCGGCGGCTGGCGGGTCTACGGCACCGTCGGCGGCGCCGCGATCGGCGATTCGAACGGCTGGCGCAAAGGCTATGTCCCCCGCGCCTTCACCTGCACCGTCCGCGACGACGGCCGGGTCAAGCTCAAGACCAGCCGGATGCGGCGCTATTAGAAGGCGCTGATCCTGGGCTCCGCCCGCTGAGTGCCCTTCCCGCGGCGGTGTGCGGCACTTGGATGCAAGGCTGTTTCACCCAAAGCACCAAAGCACCAAAGGGGCCGATGCGTCGCAACGATCCTGTGCGCCTTGACGGCCGCTGTCAGCATCTAGGAGCGACTACGTCGCTCAGTCGAAATCACGACGGACCAACCGCTTAGGCGCTGCCGCAGCCTCTTTGGTCCTTTGGTGCTTTGGGTGAAACAACGGCTCACCGAACATGCTTCCACAATCAGCGTTTACGCATATAAGTTTCCAAAACTTGCGTTTTTCCGTTAGTCATCTACGCGATAGAACGAAGGGGTGGCGCAGCGGATGGAAGGCCACGATATCGAACGGCTCGCTAAGGCCGCGATCGATTGCGGGTTCCAGGTGCACGACGACATCGGACCGGGACTGCTTGAGACGGCCTATGAGGCCTTTCTCGCCTCGCTCTTGGCAGAACGAGGATTCCGTGTCGAAGTGCAAAAGCCCGTACCCGTCACCTATCGCGGCGTGGTGATCCGCGACGCCTTCCGCGCCGACATTCTCGTAGAGCAGAGGCTGGTCATCGAAATAAAATCGGTCGAGCGGCTTGCGCCGGTCCATTCGAAGCAGCTGCTCACCTATCTCCGTCTGATGGACCAGCCGCTGGGGCTGCTCATGAATTTCGGCGCGGAGCTGTTCCGCGATGGCCTGAAGCGGGTGATCGACAATCGGAGCGACTATGTTGCCCCGTCTGGAGGTTGATTTCACACGAAACACCAAATTTCACCCAAAGGACTAAAGGACTAAAGGACTAAAGGACCAAAGGACCAAAGGGGCCGATGCGTGCCGTTGCCGTGCTCTCTGCTAGACGCTTGATAAGGAGCGACTGCGTCGCTCAATCAGAGATCAATCGTCCGGCCGAGGACGACGTGACCGCCGCAGCCTCTTTGGTCCTTTGGTGCTTTGGGTGAACGGCAGCCGTTGAGCCGAACTGGCGCTAGTAATGCACCGCCCGCCCATAAGCATCCAACACGCTCTCGTGCATCATCTCGCTCAGCGTCGGATGCGGGAAGATCGTGTGCATCAGATCCTCCTCGGTGGTCTCGAGCTGGCGTGCCACCGCATAGCCCTGGATCAGCTCGGTGACCTCCGCTCCCACCATGTGGGCGCCCAGCAGCTCCCCCGTCTCCGCGTCGAACACCGTCTTCACGAAGCCCTCCGCCTCGCCGAGCGCGATCGCCTTGCCGTTGCCGATGAAGGGGAATTTGCCCACGCGCACCTTCCGGCCCCCTTCCTTGGCCTTGGCCTCGGTCAGCCCGACGCTCGCCACCTGCGGGCGCGAGTAGGTGCAGCCGGGGATGTTCCAGGTCTCGAACGGGTGGGGCTTCTTCCCCGCGATCGCCTCGACGCACACCACCCCCTCGTGGCTCGCCTTGTGGGCGAGCCAGGGCGGGCCGGTGACGTCGCCGATCGAGTAGACGCCCTCGACATTGGTCCGGCCATAGCCGTCGACGACGATATGGCCGCGGTCGGTCTTCACGCCCAGGGCCTCGAGCCCGATCCCCTCGGTATTGGGGACGATGCCGATGGCGACGATGGCGTGGCTGAACTCCTGCACGTCCCCGCCCTTCAGGGTCGCCTTCACCCCGTTCGCCCCCGTCTCCAATTTCTCGACGCCCGAGGAGACGTGGAGCTTCATCCCCTGCTTGACCAGAGCCTTGTGGACGAAGGCGGAGACGTCCTCGTCCTCGACCGGAAGGATCCGATCCAGCATCTCGACGATCGTCACCTCGGCGCCCATGTCCGAATAGAAGCTGGCGAACTCGACCCCGATCGCGCCCGATCCGATCACCAGCAACCTGGTCGGCATGACCTTGGGCACCATGGCGTGCCGGTAGGTCCAGATCCGCTCCCCGTCCGCCTTGGCGAAGGGCAGGTCGCGGGCCCGGGCGCCGGTGGCGATGAGGATGTGCTTGGCTTCGAGGACCTTGTCGCCGACCTCAAGCCTGCCCTTGCCGGCGAGCTTCCCCTCGCCCTCGACCACCGCGATCTTGTTCTTCTTCATCAGCCCCTTGACCCCGGCGTTGAGCTGGCCGGCGACCTTTCGGCTTCGGTCGACGATCTTGCCGAGGTCGAACGACGGCTTCTCCGCGCTGAGGCCGTAGGCGGAGGCGTGGGTCATATAATGATAGATTTCGGACGTGCGCAGAAGCGCCTTGGTCGGGATGCACCCCCAGTTGAGGCAGATCCCGCCCAGCTTCTCCCGCTCGACGATCGCCACCTTGAGGCCGAGCTGGCTCGCCCGGATCGCGGCGACATAGCCGCCGGGTCCGGAGCCGAGGACGATGAGATCGTAAGTGTCAGCCATTTAAGCGCTCCGAGAAGGAAGGTCAGCAATGCGGGCCGGAAGGTCGGTCATCGCGGTCAGGGCCCATCGCAGCCGAGCAGGCCGCGGGCGAGCAGCGACGACTGGACGATATAGGCGGCGGGTATGGCGAGGAGGAGGGCGCCATAAGCCGGGCGCGCGGCGGGCAGGCGGATCGCGATCAGGCCGACCGTCCACGACAGCGCCAGCAGCAGCCACAGGGCCATTCCGAACCCCTCCGCGAGCGCGTTGTCGCTGACGAGGCAGATGGCCGACATCAGCCACCATTGCTCCGTCACCAGATCCGCGCCGCAGCCTCCCAGATGGAGGACGACCAGGACGATGGTCGCTCGGCGCGCCCCCGGGCTCGAGAGGAAGCCTGTCCATCGGGGGGTCAAGTCCCTCGCCCGGCCCGCACGTGCCGGCGGTAGCGAAGCCACCACAAGGCTCCGCAGACGAAGCCGGGCGCGGCGCCGAACGAGGCAATGAGCAGCCATTCGGCCGCGGGACGCCCGGCGCCGCCGACGCCCATCCCGAAGAAAGCGATCGTGACGGCGGCGCCCGCGACCAGCCCGGCCGCGGGATAGGCCCATGCCGTCTCCCGCCCGCCGCGCGCCAGAAGCCAGGTCAGCGGGAGGCCGATGAGCGCCGCCGCCATGGCGGTGACCAGAGCGGCGACGATCGGGACGAAAAGGAGGATTATGGACAGCGGCGGCGAGGCGATGTCGGTCCTGTCGAGCCAGAGGGCGACGCTCAGCATTACCGCCGCGGTCAGCGCCCCGGCGCCCACGGCCTCGAGAAAGGGTCCCGACGGCCCTTCGAGCTCGGCCGGGCTCAAGCCGGCCTCGCCCGGAAACGGCGCTGGACGAGCAGCGACCATAAGGGGCCGGCGGCCGCGGCAAGGGTGACGAGGCCGAGCCTCAAGGCCCTCAAGCGGACGGCCCCCGCCTCATCGCTCCGCCCAGGACAGGAACAGCCAGGCGAACAGGGTCACTCCGGCGAAAAGGGGGAGGGACCAGCCGAGCGGCGTGTCGCCGAGCGTGAAGTGAACCAGGCCGATTCGCGCCCATTCGCCGAGCTGCCCCTGGTCTCCCCGGAAGATGTAGGGGATGGCCAGCGAGGCGACGAGACCGCCGAGGATGGCTTTGCCCAGCGCCATGTCAGGCCAGCATTCCGAGCGGGGCCTCGACCAGCCGCTTGAACGCCTGCATCAGCCGGGCGCCGTCGGCGCCGTCGATGGCGCGGTGGTCGAAGCTTCCGGTGGCGCTCATCACCGTCGCGACGGCGAGCGCGGCGTCGACCACATAGGGCCGCTTCTCGCCGGCGCCGACGGCCATGATCATCCCCTGCGGCGGGTTGATGACCGCCTCGAACTGCTTGATCCCGTACATCCCCATGTTCGAAAGCGAAGCCGTCCCCCCCTGATATTCCTCGGGCTTCAATTTGCCGTCGCGGGCTCGGGCGGCAAGGTCCTTCATTCCGGTGGCTATCGAGGAGAGGCTGCGCGTGTCCGCCTCGGTGATGACCGGCGTGATGAGGCCATTGGGGATCGACACCGCGACCGAGATGTCGGCGCGCTTGAAGGTGACGAGCTCGCTCCCGGTGAACTGGACGTTGCACTCGGGAACCTCGATCAGCGCCGCGGCGAGCGCCTTGATCATCAGATCGTTGACCGAGAGCTTGACCCCGCGCGGCTCGAGCGTCGCGTTGAGCTCGCCGCGAAGCTTGAGGAGCGCGTCGAGCCTTATGTCGACGGTCAGGTAGATGTGCGGGACATTCTGCTTCGACTCGGTGAGGCGCCGGGCGATCGTCTTGCGCATGTTGGAAAGCTTGGCGACCTCGTTCGGGATGTCCGGAACGCCGTAGGAAGGCGGCGGGGGCGCGGTGCGGCCTTCGACAGGCTCAGGCCGAACGGCTCCGGTCGCATCCCCAACCCGTTCGGCCCCGGACTGGATCCGGGGTTGTCGAAGCCCTTCTTTCCCGGCCGCGCCGTCGACGTCGGCCTTGACGATCCGCCCGCCGGGGCCGGAGCCGGCAAGGCCGGAAAGGTCGATTCCGCGCTGCTCGGCGAGTCGGCGGGCGAGCGGGCTCGCCTTCACGCGATCGCCGAGGTCGGCCTTGGGCCGGGGCGCGGCCTCGCTATGCTGCACGGGGTTGATGCGCTTGCCGGTCGCCGCCTCGGGCGCGGGCGCAGGCGCGGCCGCCTCCGTCGCCGGCTGCCCCGCTCCGGTCTCGCCGCCGTCCTTCGCTACCGGCTCCTTCGCCGCGGTCGGCGCGGAAGCCGCGGCGCCGGCCTCCTCGCCCTCCCCGGCGATCAGGGCGATGACCGTGCCCACCTTCACCTCGTCCGTCCCTTCGGCGACCAGGATCTTCGCGATCGTGCCTTCGTCGACCGCCTCGAACTCCATCGTCGCCTTGTCCGTCTCGATCTCGGCGAGCAGGTCGCCGGCCGCCACCGTGTCGCCCTCCTTGACCAGCCACTTGGCGAGCGTGCCCTCCTCCATGGTCGGGCTGAGGGCCGGCATCTTCAATTCAATCGGCATGGCGCTCGGGGCTCCTGGCGGCAGTGCGGATAATGCCAAACAGCAACAGGTGGGGCCGGGTCAAGCCCGTCCTGAGCGGCCTGGCCGTCGACCCTGCCTCAATCGAGAGAGCCACCTCGCCGTCCTCGAAGATAAAATGCATTTCGAAGGATTGCGGAACGCGTCCCGCCTTCTATGAACCGCGGATGGTTGGTCATCCAGGCCAATAAGTTAAGCAGGGCATAGATGGATGCGCGAAGCGCAAAAACCCGATCACGTGGGGCTCAACTCGCTGCTCACGCGGCTGAAGGAAGGGCGCTACATGGTACCGGACTTTCAGCGCGAATTCGAATGGAAGGCACGCGACATCCGCGACCTGACCAGATCGATCTTCCTCGATTATTACATCGGAAGTCTGCTGCTGTGGAAAGGTACCAAGGAAAACTTTGCCAGCTTGTCCTGTGAGCCGCTTTACGGCCAATCGGAGGGCCATTCGGAATATATCGTGCTCGACGGACAGCAACGTCTGACGGCGATCAACTACGCCTTCGTGGCGCCCGACATGAAGCTGCCGACCCGGGCCAATCGCGCCTTGTATTTCGTGCGGGTCAATCGTTTCATGGCCGAGGAATATGACGAGGCTTTCGACTTCTGGTACGTGACTCCCGGCAATGGCGAGGGCACGGCCGGCTGGAACGGCATTCGCTGGCCGGTCGCCAAGCAATATCAGGAACATGTTTTTCCACTGGCGGTGGTCGGCGCTGGCGGCTGGGAGCTGCCCAATTGGGTTCAGGGCTACATCGCCTATTGGACCAGGCGATCGGAGGAAGCGGAGAACGAAGCGGAGCGCGAAGCCGGCAGGCTCCATGTCGAGAACGCGATCAAGTTCGGCGATCATGTCAAGAGCATCACGGAGACCTTTCAGATCAGCTATATCGAGCTGGATCGCGACCTTGCGATCGACAAGGTCTGCGATATTTTTACCCAGATCAACAGCAAGGGCGTTCGCCTCGATGTGTTCGACCTGCTCAACGCACTCCTCAAACCCAAGGGGGTACAACTCAAGGCGCTGTGGCGCGAAGCCTCTCCCCGCCTTGAGTTCATCGAGGGCGGCAAGCTAAACGTCTATATTCTTCAGGTGATGTCGATCCTTCGACAGTCGCACTGTTCTCCAAAATATCTTTATTATCTGCTTCCGGGCATAGAGCGGAAGACTCGGCGAGAGGACGGAAGCTTCGAACGCCAGGTGATGGTCGCCACCGCCGAGGATTTCCACGGCCGCTGGAATGCCGCGGTGGCGGCGCTCGAGGCGGCGATCGAGCGCCTGCGCCATCCGCACGAGTTCGGCGTGAGCAATTCCGCTTACCTTCCTTATTACGCGATCCTTCCCGTCTTTGCCGCGGCGTTGAGCGAGGTCAAAGCGCAGCCGCCGGCGAACCGGCTCGCGGCCGATGCGCGTTTCAAGCTTTGGTATTGGGCGTCGATCTTCACCAACCGATATTCGGCCTCCAGCGAAACCACCGCTGCGCGCGATATTCAGGATTTGCGCGCCTGGTTCGCCGACGGCTCCGCCGAGCCACCGGTAATCGATGAATTCAAGCGCAAGGCCGCGACCCTCGACCTGCGCGGCGACACGAAAAAAGGCTTCGCGATCTACAACGCGATCTTCAACCTGCTGATCATCGCCGGAGCGCGCGACTGGCTGTCCGGGGCGATCCCGCAGCCGGGGGAGCTGGACGATCATCACATCGTCCCGAAATCGTGGGGGATTGCGCATCTTCAGGACAATGCGGTCGACACCATTCTCAACCGCACTCCGATGACGGACGAGACCAATCGCAACGTCATCAAGGACCGGCTTCCCAACCAGTATCTGCCCGAATTGATCGCGACCAACGGGCGCGAGCGAGTCGAGGCGCTTCTGCAGTCGCATTTCGTCAGCCCGCGGGCACTCGACATCCTGCTCCGCGATCCGTTCACGCCGGGTGATTTCGACGAGTTCATCCGCGAACGTCAGCGCTCTGTCACGGCGGCGATCCATTCTCTCCTGATCGGCGGTCGAGCCGATCTGCCGACGGACCTGCGCGCGCTCGACGAGGACATCGAACGGATGGAGCTCGCGCTTCGGCGTTTCATCGCCATCCGGCTCGACAACGACCCTGCCCGGATGCCGCACCACATCCGGCCGAAAATCGACGCCCGAATCGCCGGCGAGCTGAGGCGGACGCCCGGACTCGACGAAGCTCGGTTCGCGACGCTCGACGGGAGGCTCGAATTCGCCGATCTCGCGGAGCTGCTCGAAATCATCGTGGCCAAAGGCATGGAGGCCGACTTTTCGGACATATTCCCGACCAAGGAGGGCCTGGCGGCGAAATTCGGCCAACTTGCCGCCTTGCGCAACGGCATCCGTCACAGCCGGTCCGTCGGCGAGGTCGTGAGGCTCGAAGGCCAGGCGGCGATACAATGGTTCGGCGACGCTCTGGCGAAGGCGGAAAGCCGCCCGGCGGTCAATTAGGCGGGAACGGAGGCGCCCGCCCGCCGCTCCCGAATCCCGGCTCCGCCCTCGTCGCTTGCGTGCTGGTCCGATCTGGCGCAGCATCCCGCCGCGAACGGGGGCCCGATGCGATCCTATCTGGTGGTGATCGACGAGACGAGCGAGGCGCGCGCGGCCTTGCGCTATGCCGCGCGCCGCGCCTCCGGGACGGGCGGCGGGGTCATCCTTCTCGCCATCATCCCGCCCGCCGAGTTCGTCCAGTGGGGCGGCGTTCAGGCGGCGATGGAGGAGGAGGCGAAGCTCCGCGCCGAGGCGATGGTGCTCCAGGCCTCGGGCGCGATCGTCGAGGAGGCCGGGATCGAGCCGACCATCCTCGTCCGCCAGGGCGATGCCGAAAAGGAAATCGCCGACCTCCTCGCTGAACGCGACGACGTCGCCGCCCTGGTGCTCGGCGCCGCGGCGGAGGGCGGGCCGGGCCCGCTCGTCAGCCATTTCTCCGGGGCGGTGGCCGGAAGCCTGCCCTGCCCGCTGGTCATCGTCCCCGGACGCCTCGGCGACGAGGATCTGGATCGGCTGAGCTAGAGCCGCATTCGCTAAATCCGCATCACCCGTCATGCCGGGCTTGACCCGGTATCCACCTTCTTCTTGCAGCGATGGCCAGTAGAAGATGGATCCCGGATCAAGTCCGGGATGACGATCCAGGTTTAGTGCACGATGCTCTAGACGCGAAGTCCTACCCCGGATTTCCGGGGGAGGGGGACCATGCGGAGCATGGTGGAGGGGCCTTGCTGAGTCCGAAGAACCCCTCCACCGCGCTGCGCGCGGTCCCCCTCCCCGAGAAATCTCGGGGAGGATTTAGAGCGTTCGGTGGTCAGGTCGCCCTGTGTCCGTTCGGGCTGAGCTTGTCGAAGCCCTGCTCTTTCGCCTTATGAAACAAGAAGAAAGGCCCTTCGACAAGCTCAGGGCGAACGGGTTTGGGTGATTCAACCTAATCCCTCAGCGCTCTAGC
>Ga0190275_10000508_pt1 | contig 33841 bp, 33 predicted proteins | sample Popmic550T_FD_133745 | JGI IMG/M metagenome (GOLD analysis project Ga0190275, IMG submission 133745) | Populus adjacent soil microbial communities from riparian zone of Yellowstone River, Montana, USA - 550 T | ecosystem: Environmental > Terrestrial > Soil > Riparian zone > Trees stand | place...
CAGCGATAGCGATCGAGCACCGACGCGTCGCCGAGATTCGCAGCGAGTACGAAGGGCACCCTCGCCAGCAACGCGAATGGGCCCATCAAGGCGTCGCTCGTGAAGAACTCGTGCAGACGCCCCAGAGCCAGCGCCTCAAACGCCGGGGCCGCGTCGAACTTGTAGTCTCCGAGCGAGCCATAGTGCATGCACATGCCCACGGCAAGCGCGCCCAGGGCGCCGAATCCGGCGATATTGGCAAATCGGCTCGCCACCAGCCTTGCATCGGCAGGTCACTATCCCGCCCTAAATTCGGCCACCTCGGGAGTTTGGGCGACAGACCACCTCCTAGACTCGAGGGGATGCATCCCTTCGAGCAGCACCTGACGGAGCCGGCCGGCCGCGGTCCGGTGCCACCCGGGGCCCACGTGGGCAGCGCCGGCGGCGCGCCCTGCGGCGACCTCGTGCGGGTGGCGCTCGTGCTCCGTGACGGTCGCATCGCGCAGGTGACCTTTGACGCGGACGGTTGCGGGGCCGCGATCGCGGCCGGCAGCGCGGTCGTGTCGCTCGTCGAGGGCCGCAGCGTGCTGGACGCCGCGCGCGTCGGCGCGACGGACGTCTCCAGTGAGCTGGGTGGCCTATCCGCGGGGAAGTTCCACGCCGCCGATCTCGCCGCGGACGCGCTGCACCGCGCCCTCGCCGCGGCCTGCGCCGCGGGCGACGACGCGCTGGCTGCGCCGAGGCCCGGACGGGTCGTGGTCGCGATGAGCGGTGGCGTGGACAGCGCGGTCGCCGCGATTCTCGAGGCGCGCGAGCGCGCGGAGGTCGTCGCCGTCACCCTGAAGCTCTGGGCGGACCAGGAAGGTGACGGCGAGCGCAGCTGCTGCTCACCGCAGGCGGTGATCGGAGCGCGGGCGCTCGCACACTCCATGGGCCTGCCGCACTTGACGCTCGACCTCGAGGACGACTTCCGCGATCTCGTGGTCGAGCCCTTCGTGACGGAGCACGAAGCGGGGCGTACCCCGAACCCGTGCGTGCGCTGCAACGGCGAGGTGCGCTTCGACGCCATGCTCGCGCTTGCCGGGCGGCTCGGCGCCGACGCGCTCGCCACAGGTCACTACGCGCGGATCGAGCATGACGCGCAGGGGCCCCTGCTGGCCCGCGCCGCCGACCCCCAAAAGGATCAGACCTACATGCTCTCCGCCCTGCGGCCGGAAGCGCTCGCGCGCGTCAGGTTCCCGCTCGGCGGGCTCACCAAGCCCCAAGTGCGCGAGATCGCCGCGGCCGCGGGGCTGCCGGTGGCCGAGAAGCGCGACAGCCAGGACCTGTGCTTTCTCGCCGGCACCTCACGCGAGCGCTTCCTCGCTCGCCACGGCGGGGGTCGCGAGCGCCCCGGCGAGGTCGTGGACGCGGGCGGGCGCGTGCTCGGGCGCCACCCGGGTCACCGTCGCTATACCGTCGGGCAACGCCGAGGGCTGGGGGTCGCCGCCGGGGAGCCGTTGTTCGTGCTCTCCACCGACGCGGCTGCGAACCGGGTCGTGGTCGGTCCTCGGGAGGCGCTCGCCACGCGCACCGTCGTCCTGCATGACGTGTTTCTGAACCGCGACGGCCGGCGGGTGGACAGCGTGAAGCTGCGCTATCGCTCCGAGCCGTTGCCCTGCCGCGTCAGCGCCCCCGCCGGTGGTCACGCGGCACTCGACATAGCGCTCGCCGAGGACGCGCGGGGCGTGGCGCCGGGACAGACCGCCTGCCTGATGGACGGCGATCTCGTCGTGGGCCACGGGACGATCGCGGCCTCTGCATAAACCTCTCCATAAACTCCGCGCAATGGCGCCACCACGCTCCTCGGCAGAGATCCGCGAAGCATTCCTCTCCTTCTTCGAGGCGCGTGACCACCGGCGCATGCCGTCGGCCTCCCTGATCCCGTCGTCGTACGACCCGTCCGTGCTGCTCACGACGGCGGGCATGCAGCCATTCAAGCCGTACTTCCTCGGTCAGGAGCCGCCGCCGCACCCACGGCTCACCTCGTGCCAGAAGTCCTTCCGCACGACGGACATCGACCAGGTGGGCTCGACGGCCCGCCACCTCACGTTCTTCGAGATGCTGGGCAACTTCTCGTTCGGCGACTACTTCAAGCAGGAGGCGGTCGAGTTCGCCTGGGAGCTGTCGCTCGAGGTCTTCGGGCTGGACCCGGCCCAGATCTGGATCACCGTCTTCGCGGGCGACCCGGAGCTGGGCCTGGGGCCCGACGAGGAAGCGATCGAGTGCTGGCGCTCGGTCGGCGTGCCCGAAGAGCGCATCGTGCGCCTCCCACGCTCGGAGAACTTCTGGCAGGCGGGTCCGGTCGGCCCATGCGGGCCGTGCTCCGAGCTCTACATGGATCGTGGCCCCGACTTCGGCGCTGAGGACGACCGCCCGGGTGACGACACCGAGCGCTATCTCGAGTACTGGAACCTTGTCTTCATGCAGTACTCGCTGCACGGGGACGGGTCGCTGGAGCCGCTGCCGCAGCGGAACATCGACACCGGTCTGGGCCTCGACCGGATGGCGGCGATCCAACAGGACGTGCCGTCCGTGTTCGAGAACGACCAGTTCCGCCCGCTGGTGGCGCTGGGGGAGGAGCTGTCGGGGCGCCGGTACGGCGAAGACTTCCCGACCACCAAGGCGCTGCGCGTGCTGGCCGACCACAGCCGCGCGATGAGCTTCCTGATCGCCGACGGCGTCGTGCCCTCGAATGAGGACCGCGGCTACATCCTGCGGCGGGTGATGCGGCGCGCGATCCAGCAGGGGCGCTCGATCGGCATCGAGTCGCCGTTCCTGGGCCGGTTCGCGGACCGGGTGATCGAGATCATGGGTGTCGTGTACCCCGAGCTGCAGTCGGAGCGGGAATCGATCCACCGCTGGCTCTCCGCCGAGGAGGAGAGCTTCGGGCGCACCCTGGAGCAGGGCACGCGGCTGCTGGGGGACCTGGTCGAGCGCGCGAAGGCCGGCGGCACGTCGTGGATCGATGCGCGCGACGCCTTCCAGCTGCACGACACGTACGGGTTCCCCTACGACCTCACGCGCGAGCTGCTCCAGCTCGAGGGGTTGTCCGTGGACGACGCGGGCTTCCACGAGCTGATGGAGGAGCAGCGCGACCGCGCGCGCACTGCGGCGGCGCGCGCCCACGGCTCCGAGAACGAGCACGAGCAGGTGACGGAGTTCGCCCGCCAGGCCGGGTTGATGACGCGGTTCGTGGGCTACGAGACCACCGAGGTGAGGACAAGCGTTGCGGCCGCAAGCCGCCGCAACGGTTCGTGGTTGATGAAGTTTGCGGAATCCCCGTTCTATCCCGAGGGCGGCGGCCAGGTGTCGGACACCGGCGTGGTCGAGGGGGAGTCGGGCTCGGGGAGGGTGGACGACGTGTACAGGCTGGGCGACGACCAGGCGGTGGCGGTCACGCTCGAACGCGGCGAGCTGCGGGAGGGCGAGCAGGTGCGGCTGGTGGTCGACCGCCAGGCGCGCCACGCAACGGAGTGCAACCACACCGCGACCCATCTGCTGCACGCGGCGCTGCGCAGGCGACTCGGGACCCACGTGCGCCAGGCCGGCTCCGCAGTGCGCCCGGACAAGCTGCGCTTCGACTTCACACACGGCACCCCCCTTTCGCCGGAGGAGCTGCGCGACGTCGAGGACCAGGTGAACGAATGGGTGCTGGACAGCCGGCCCGTTCGCGCCCTCCACACGACGCGCGAGCGTGCCGGGGAGATGGGCGCAATGGCGCTGTTCGGCGAGAAATACGGCGAGCAGGTGAGGATGGTCGAGGTCGAGGACGTCTCGCGGGAGCTGTGCGGCGGCACGCATGTGGCGACCACGTCGGAGATCGGAGTGCTCAAGATCCTGAGCGAGGGGTCGAGTGCCGCCAACGTGCGGCGGATCGAAGCGGTCACCGGCCCCGCGGGTGTAGACCTGCTGCGCGAGCGCGACGCGGCGCTGACCCGGATCGCCGGCATGCTCCGCACCCGTCCGGAGGACGTCGGGCGGGCGGTCGAGTCGCAGCTCGCCCGGCAGACGGAGCTCGAGCGCGAGCTGAAGTCGGGCGGCGCCGATCGCTTGGCAGACGTTGCGAAATCCCTGTTGGAGCAGGCCAACGATGTCGGTGGCGTGATGGTCCTCGCCGCGCGCTGCGAGGCGCATGGTGCCGACGAGCTGCGTGAGCTGTCCGACCGGCTGAAGGGCTTGCTGGGCGAGGCGGCGGTCGTGCTCGGAGCGGCCGACAACGGGCGACCGGTGATGGTCGCGAGCTTCACCGGAGGCGTCGTGGAGCGCGGGCTGTCCGCCGCCGAGGTGGTGAAGGAGGCTGCGCGGCTGATGGGCGGCGGCGGCGGCGGGCGCGCGACCATGGCGCAGGCGGGCGGCAAGAGCGCGGACAGGCTCGAGGACGCGCTCGCTGCGGCACGGAAGGCGATCGAAGCAAAGCTCAGCACATGAGGAGAGGCGACCGTAGGGAGCCTCACGTGACTGAGGTGTCGGCGTAAGCCGACTCGATGTTTTGACGCGCGTTCTCGCGCTCGACTATGGCAATGCGCGCTGCGGGTGCGCGGTCAGCGACCCGACCGGCACGCTGGCCACACCCCTGCCGCCGGTCGAGCGGCCGGGAAGCGAGCCCGGCCTGAGGGCGATCGCGGACATCGTGCAGGAGCTGGAGGCGTCGCGGGTCCTCGTGGGGCTGCCCGTGAGCCTGTCCGGTGAGGAGGGCGCGCAGGCGGCGGAGACCCGCGAGTTTGCCGCGCAACTGCGAGCTACCCTCGGCGTCCCGGTCGAGACCTGGGACGAGCGCTTCACGACCCGGATGGCGCAGGCAACGCCCGGCCGCCAGTCCGAGCACTCGCGCGCCGCCGCGCACCTGCTCCAGAGCTGGCTCGAGGCGCACAGGTGAGCGGGCGGGGACCGCGGCGCGTGGCTTTTGCCGCGCTTGGGTTGCTGGGTCTTGCGGTGCTCGTGGCGCTGTTCCAGCCGCTTGCGGGCAACGGCGGCGACCCGGTACGCGTGCAGGTACCGAAGGCGGCCGGCGTGTCGGACATCGCGGACCTGCTCGAGCAGCGCGGTGTGGTGTCGAGCTCGACGCTGTTCGAGGTGCGGGCGACGCTGGCGGGGGACCGCGACAACCTGAAGCCCGGGCCGTACGAGCTACGGGAGGACATGCCGTACGGAGACGTGCTCGACCGCCTGACGGCCGGCCCGTCTCAGGAGATATTGCGAGTGACGATTCCCGAGGGACTCAGCCGCCGGGAGATCACGCCCCTGGTGTCGCGTGCCGGGGTGGGCGGCAACTACCTGCGCGCGAGCGCCGGCACGTCGCCGATCGACGGCCGGGGATTCGGCGTCCCCGCCGGTGCCGAGAGCCTGGAGGGCTTCCTGTTCCCGGCCACCTACGAGCTGCGGGGCGGCGCGCAGGCTGCCGCCCTGGTCCGCAGGCAGGTCACCGCCTTCGAGCAGAACATCTCGCGCGTGGACCTCGCCTACGCGCGCAGCAAGAACCTGACCGTCTTCGACGTGGTCACGATCGCCTCGATGATCGAGCGGGAGGTGCAGGTGGCGCGCGAGCGCAGGCTGGTCGCGGCCGTGATCTACAACCGCCTGAAGGCCGGTCAGCCGCTCGGGATCGACGCCACGATCCGCTACGCGACCGGGAACTGGAGTCAGCCGCTGAAGCAGAGCGAGCTGGCGATCGGCTCGGGTTACAACACCCGCACCCGCGCCGGGCTCCCGCCCGGCCCGATCGGGAATCCCGGGCTCGCGTCGTTGCAGGCCGCGGCCCGCCCCGCCCGCGTCGGATACCTCTTCTACGTGGTGAAGCCGGGCACGTGCGGGGAGCACGCATTCTCCTCCACGGATGCAGAGTTCGCCCGCGACCAGCAGCGCTACAACGAGGCCCGCGACGCCGCGGGCGGCAAATCGCCCACCGACTGTCCATGACGAAGCGGGTCGCCCTGCTCGGCCACCCGGTCGGGCACAGCCGTTCGCCGGGGATGCACAACGCGGCGTTCCGCGAGCTCGGCCTCGACTGGCGCTATGAGGCGCTCGACGTCGAGCCGGCGCGGTTCGCCGAAGTGCTCGAGTCCCTTCCCGGGCAGGGGTTCGTGGGGGCGAACGTCACGATTCCCCACAAGCTGCGCGCTCTCGAGGCGGCCGACGACCCGACCGAGGTCGCTCGCGTGGTGGGCGCCGCCAACACCCTGTCCTTCGAAGGCGGGCGCGTGCTGGCCGACAACACGGACGTCGAGGGTTTCCTGACCGCGCTGCAAGAGCGCGCTCCCGCAGCCCCCGCGGGCATGCACGCGCTCGTGCTCGGCGCAGGCGGCGCCGGGCGCGCCGTTGTGTACGCGCTCATGAGCGCCGGAGCGGCGAGCGTCGAGGTCTGGAACCGCCATCCCGAACGAGCCGAGACACTCGTGTCCGACCTTGCCGGGGTTGCCGGCGAAACCGCCCTGCAGAGCGCCATCGCGCCCTCCAAAACCTCCATCGACCTGCTTGTCAATGCCACATCCCTGGGCATGCGCCATGCCAATGCAAGCCCCGACCCACGGGAGGGAGCCGAATTCTTCAAGGCGATTCCCCTTTCGGCCGATGAATTGGACGATCGGCTAACCGTGGTGGATCTCGTCTACCGTCATGACCGCACTCCGCTCTTGCGCGCCGCACAGGCCCGCGGGTCGCGCTGCGTCGACGGGTTCGACGTCCTGGTCCACCAAGGAGCGGCGAGCTTCCGGATTTGGACCGGATTGCAAGCGCCGCTCGGGGCTATGAGACGTGGCGCAACCGACGGAGAGCACTGACACACCAACACACACGCTGAGCTCGGTGCCCGACCCACAGGGCCCCGGCGCTGCCGGCGACCCCGAAACGCCGCTGAACGGCGACGGGAGCGCCGGGCTGGCCGAACCTGCGCAGGCCGACATGCCCGCGGGCTCCGCCGACGACGCGCACGCCACTCCGGTCCCGGGTCAGCCGGGCGAGCGCCCCGGGCTGACGCCGCCTGCCCGGCGCGGCGGCTCTGGCCGCTTCATCACCGACCACATCGTCGAGATGAGCTTCGCGACGCAGGAGCAGGTCGACCACGCCGTCACCGAGGCTCGCTCGAGCGGCATGACGCCCGAGCAGGTCCTGCTCCAGTCGGGGACGATCACCAGTGACCAGCTCGCCCGCGCGACCTCCGAGCGCTTCGGCCTCGACCACCTCGACCTGAACGCGTTCGAGATCGACCTCGGCGCGATGAACCTGATTCCCAGCCCGGCGGCGAAGCGCTACGGCGCGATCCCGGTTGCCTTCGTCGGCGACGACACCCTGCTGGTGGCGATGTCGGACCCGACCAACGTGCGGGCGGTCGACGACATCTCGATCATGACGGGCCTCGACGTGCGCCCCGCGGTGGCGTCCGCCGAGGACATCGACGCCGCGGTGTCCAACGCCACCCGGCTCGACTCCTCCATCGCGGAGGCGATCGAGGAGGACGAGGAGGAGACCGGCGGCGAGGTGACCGAGATCCGCGAGTCGGCCGGCGACGCCCCGGTGATCAAGCTCGTCAACGGAGTGATCGCGAAGGGCATCGAGGAGGGCGCATCCGACATCCACTTCGAGCCGGAGGGCAAGGACATGCGGGTCCGCTACCGCGTGGACGGCATCCTCCACGACGCCACCACGGTCCCCCGGCGCATGACGGCCGGGGTCACCTCGCGCCTGAAGATCATGGCGAGCCTCGACATCGCCGAGAAGCGGCTCCCGCAGGACGGCCGCGTCGGCCTGAACGTGCAGGGTCACCCGATCGACATCCGGATGGCGACGCTCCCGTCTGTGAAGGGCGAGAAGGTGGTGCTCCGGATACTTGACAAGGAGCAGGCGCTGATCGGCCTCGAGCGCCTGGGCATGCAGGACGACACGCTCGACCGGTTCCAGAAGTCCTTCACGCGTGCCTACGGGGCCACGTTCGTCACGGGGCCGACCGGGTCCGGGAAGACGACCAGCCTCTACGCGGCGCTGAACCAGATCAACGCGCCCGAGCGCAACATCATCACGATCGAGGATCCGGTCGAGTATCAGATCCCGGGGCTCACCCAGGTGCAGGTCAACCTGAAGGCGGGGCTCACGTTCGCCTCCGGCCTGCGTTCGATCGTGCGCTCGGACCCCGACGTGATCATGGTCGGAGAGATCCGCGACAAGCAGACGGCGCAGATCGCGATCGAGTCCGCGCTCACCGGTCACCTCGTCCTCTCGACGCTGCACACCAATGACGCGCCGACGGCGATCTCCCGCCTCACCGAGATGGGCATCGAGCCCTTCCTGACCGCCTCCGCGCTCGACTGCGTCGTTTCCCAGCGCCTCGCCCGGCTGCTCTGCTCCCAGTGCAAGGAGGGCGTGCTGCTGCGCGCCGAAACGCTGCGCAACTTCGATGTCGAGGGCGACATGGAGGCCTATCAGGCCAAGGGCTGCAAGCGCTGTGGGTTCTCGGGCTACAAGGGACGCGTCGGCCTCTACGAGGCGATGACGGTCACGAAGGAGATCCGTGAGCTGGCGATCGAGCGCGCGTCCGCGGACCGCATCGCGGCGATCGCGGTCCAGCAGGGCATGCGCACCCTCCAGGAGGACGGCATCGACAAGGTCCGCATGGGGCTCACCTCGATTCAGGAAATTGCGCGAATTACTGGTTCCGCAATGGCTGCCGATTAAGGGGGAGAGATGCCGGAGATGGACATCGATTTCGCAGCAATCCTGACGGAAGTGGTCGAGCTGAACGCCTCGGACCTTCACCTCACCGTCGGCGCGGCGCCGATGGTGCGCGTGCGGGGCGAGCTGCAGGCGCTCGGCGACTACCCGCAGATGACCTCCAAGGACACGCGCGACATCATCTACTCGATCCTGTCCAACGACCAGCGCAAGCGGCTCGAGCAAGAGTGGCAGGTCGACTTCTCCTACTCGGTGCCGCGGATGGGGCGCTTCAGGGTCAACGCCTACATGCAGCGCGCGTCGGTCGGGGCGGCGTTCCGCCTGATCCCGTCCGAGCTCAAGTCGGTCGACCATCTCGGCCTGCCGAGCGTCGTCCACGAGTTCGTGAGGATGCCGCGTGGCTTCGTGCTGGTCACGGGTCCGACCGGGTCCGGCAAGTCCACCTCACTTGCGGCCATGATCGACGAGATCAACCAGACGCGCAGCGATCACATCCTCACGATCGAGGACCCGATCGAGTTCCTGCACCGTCACAAGAAGTGTGTCGTGAACCAGCGCGAGATCGGCAGTGACGCCCAGAGCTTCTCCCTCGGCCTGAAGGCCGCCCTGCGTCAGGACCCCGACGTGATCCTCGTCGGCGAGATGCGCGACCTCGAGACGATCTCCACCGCTCTGACGGCGGCCGAGACCGGCCACCTCGTGTTCGCGACCCTGCACACGCAGGACACCGCGCAGACGATCGACCGGATCATCGACGTGTTTCCCCCTCACCAGCAGCAGCAGGTGAGAGTGCAGCTCTCCGTTGCCCTTCAGGGCATCGTGACCCAGCAGCTCCTGCCGACCGCGGACGGCTCCGGCCGGGTGGCGGCGTGCGAGGTGCTGGCGCTGACGCCGGCTGTGAGAAACCTGATCCGGGAGGGCAAGACCCACCAGATCCACTCCGTGCTCCAGACCGGCGGGGCGAAGGGCATGCAGGCCATGGATGCCGCGCTGGCGCAGCTCGTCCGCGCAGGCAAGATCACGCGTGAGCTGGCTGAGCAGCGCTCGTCCACGCCGGAGGAGCTACGGAGGCTGATGGGCGTCGGCGGCGGCGGCATGAAGGCCGCCTGACATGGCCACCTTCACCTTCAAGGCCGTTGACCTTGCCGGGGTTCCAGCCCGCGGCGAGCTCGAGGCCGAGTCGAAGCAGTCGGTAACCGATCAGCTGCGCGAGCGCGGCCTGATCGTGCTCGACATCAACGAGCAGAAGACGTCGCTCACGAGCGTCGACTTGATGGAGCGCTTCCAGCGCATCAAGCCGGCCGAGCTGACGGTCATGACCCGCCAGCTCGCGACGATGGTCGCGTCGGGCATGTCGATCCTGAGGTGCTTCCACGTACTCGAGGAGACGACCGAGAACGACAAGCTGAAGGGCATCCTGGACCAGGTGCGCCTGGACATCGAGGCCGGCATCTCGATGTCGGACGCGCTCGAGAAGCATCCCAACACCTTCGACGACCTCTACGTCGCGATGACCCGCACCGGCGAGTCGGCGGGAATGCTGGAGGAGGCGCTGGAGCGGATCGCGGACCAGATGGAGAAGCGCGACTCGCTGAAGCGCCAGATCCGGGCGGCGATGGCTTATCCGTTGATGATCGGCGGCTTCGCCGCCACGGTCCTGCTGGCCCTGGTGGCGTTCCTGGTGCCGGTGTTCGAAGAGGTGTTCAAGGACTTCGACGGCAAGCTGCCACTGATCACCAGGATCAGCGTCGGAATGTCCCATTTCGTGACCGGCCAGTGGTACCTGATGATCGGGATCATCGCCGGCACGATCTTCCTGTTCAAGAAGTGGAAGCGCAGCTCGTGGGGCCGCTACCAGTGGGACTCCCTGAAGCTGAAGTTCCCGGTCAAGATCGGGGACGTGATCCACAAGATCGCGCTCGCGCGCTGGTCGCGGACCTTCTCCGGCCTCGTGCACTCGGGCGTGCCGCTGCTGCAGGCGCTCGACATCACCGCGACGACCGCCGGCAACGCCCACATCGAGCGCGCGATGGACGACGTGAAGAAGTCGGTCCAGCGCGGCGGGACGATCGGCCAGCCCCTGCGCGAGAGTAGATGGTTCCCGTCGATGGTCGCCCACATGGTGAGCGTCGGTGAGGAGACCGGAAACCTGGACGGGATGCTGGGGAAGGTCGCCGACTTCTACGAGGACGAGGTGGCCGCCGTGATCAAGGCACTGACCTCGATCCTGGAGCCGGTCATGATCATGGTCGTGGGCGGGATCGTCGGGTTCATCGTGATCTCGATGTACCTGCCGCTGTTCCAGCTCTACGACAAGATCCAGTAGGCGCCTCAGGCGGCTGCCTGCGCGCTCGGCGCCGAGCTGGCGCTGATCAGGATCTCGGGTAGACCGTCGCCGGCCTCGATGCGCTCGAGCTCCCCCTTGCGCTCCTCGAGGAACCCCCGCAACGCGTGCTCCAGTGCCTTGGCGCGCCGGCACTTCTCGACCGTCTCGGCGACGGCGACGTCGCCATGCTCGAGCGAGTCCAGGATCTGGATCAGCTCCTCGTAGCCCTGCTCGAATGTGATCTCCTCAGGCATCGGTCTCCTCCTTGCTCTGGTGGACGCTTTCGATGGCCGCCTCGGCCCGGCCGTCGCAGAACACGATGGTCGCGCTCTGGCCGGGTCGCAGGTCGCGCGCGCGCCGCAGGACGCGGGTCCCCGCCTGCACGACGGCGAAGCCCTGCGCGGATGGGTCGTGTGCCCGGATCCGGGCGAGGGTCGCGGCGAGGCGCTGGGCCGCGTTCACCGTGACCGTGTCCATCGCGCGCCGCATCGCCCCCACAAGGCGCGCGTTCGCGGTGTCGAGCCGGTCGGCTCCGGGAACCATCCGAACGGCGGCGCGGCGGCGCTCGGTAGTGGCGGCGATCTGCTCCAGCCGGCGCGCGTGGAAATCACGGGTGAAGTCATCCAGCCGCCTGCTCCCGCCCGCAAGCGCATGAGAGTGCGGGTCCAGGCACGCCGAGAGAAGCGCGCGCCGGCGCGACAGCGCCCCCAGCCGCTCGTCGCCGTTCGACACGGCGCGCTGATGCCGCACGCGGTCGTGGGAGGCGCGGTCGAGCGCACCGGCAAGCTCGCGCCGGTCGGGGACCACGACCAGGCCGACCTCGCGGGGGACGCTGGCGGTCAGCTCCGCCACCTGGTAGATCACGGGGCGATTTGCGGTGTGACCCACCGCCGCCACGATCGGCACGGGGTTGCGGGCGGCGATCCGGCACAGCTCCTCGTCGTCGAAGGCCGCCAGGTCCGCCACACTGCCACCGCCGCGCGCGACGACGATCACGTCGACCTCCGGGACGTCGTTGAGCGTCACGATCGCCCGAATCAGCGCCGCCGGCGCCTCCATCCCCTGCACGACCGAGGGGCAGAACACGACCCCGGCGGCGGGGAACCGCTCCCGCAGGCCGCCGAGCACGTCATGGAAGGCGTCGGAGGGATCGCCGCACACCAGCCCCACCTTGCGCGGGAAGCGTGGCAGCGGCCGGCGTGGGCGGTCCACGAGCCCCTCGCGCTGGAGCCGCTCGACGATCGCCTGCCGCCGGCGCAGCAGCTCGCCCTCGCCGACGTGCATCGCGTCCGAGCACAGCAGCGACAGCCGTCCGTAGGGGGCATAGAAGTCCGGCCGGTCGACCTTCACGAGCAGCCGCTGCCCGGCCTCGATCGGGCCGCCCAGCGAGTGCTCGGCGCGCGACCGGGCGTGCCCGAAGAACTTCGCGTCCACGCGCACGTCCTCGCCGCCGGACAGGCTCACGTAGCAGTGCGGGCCCTTGCGCGTGACCTGCAGGACCTCTGCCTCGATCCACCCGCCCGGCACCCCGGCGAGCGCACGCTTGATGTCGGCCACCAGCTCGGTCAGCGACCGTGCTTCGACTGTGGCGGAAGCTGCCTGGGGCGTCACGGAACACATAAGGATCCGAAACGCCTCGGACGGAAGGATCGCCCGGCGTCCTCATCCGAAGATCATGCCACCAGCCGGACTTCGCATGGCGGGTTAGCAAACGTGGTGCACCGTCCCGCCCTGGTGTCGCCCTGCGACACCTAAGCGGGACAGTTAGGAAACGGTCGTACGGCTCTCGCTCCAGGGCGCAACGATCCGTGACGAACGATGCGCGACCGACTCCCCGGACGCTATCGGCGAGTGGTCAGCCGTGGGCGCGGCTGGGCGTGGCGGCGCTCATCGCGGGGTAGGGTGACACGATCTGTCTTCCTACTCTGAAGGAGTCCCAAATGTCCTCGAAGGCCGATTTCACCGACACCGAGTGGGAGACACTGCTAAGGGCGCCGATGATTGCCGGGATGGCGATCACGTTCGCAGACCCCGGCGGCCCGATCGAGGTCGTGAAGGAGACGTCGTCGGTCCTGAAGTTCGTGACGGCCGAGTCCGCCGCCCGCGAGGACCTCGTCGGTGAGATCGCGCGCGACGTGCGCGCGCTCGCCCAGCAGCGCAAGAATCCGCTCGGCGACTTCAAGCCACGCGGCTCCCTGGCCGGCAAGGAGATCCTCGACGAGCTGGGGCGCGCCGCCGCGATCGTGACCGAGAAGGGAACGCCGGAGGAGGCGGAGGCCTTTCGCGCCTGGCTCCTGGAGTGCGCCAAGCATGCCGCCGAGGCGGCCAAGGAGGGCGGCTTCATGGGCTTCAACGCGGTGCGCGTCAGCGAGGGCGAGGAGCGCATGCTCGCCGAGCTTGCATCGACGCTTGGCGTCGACCCGGGGTAGTGGCGGCAAATCACCCAAATTGGGGGTTCCTCGCCCGTGTGCGACTTGTTACGTCCACCGGACGGATTAGTCTCGCTGCTCGAGGTGCCGGTGACGACAACGTAACCGCGCGAGGAGGGTCGGATGGACAAGTGGCGGGTCTCGGACCGGCTGATCGCGGCGGGTGCCGACGGCATCCGCGGCGGATGGATCGCGGCGCTCTGCATCGACGATCCCAAGCGGGCGCGCCTGCGACATACCGCGCTCAAGTTCTTCACCGACGTGCGGCAGCTGGATCGCTACCGCCGCCGTCACGGGGAGGACGCACCGGTGGCCATGGACGTGCCGATCGGCCTCACGGAAGAGGGCGGCTTCCGCGACTGCGACCGCGAGGCGCGCGAGCGCCTGGGTGACCGCAGGAGCACCGTGTTCGCCCCTCCCGGCCGTTACCTGCTGGAAGCCGGCACGACCTATCGCACGGTGCGCGACCTCGTCGAGGAGCGCCGCCGCGCCGAGGGCGCCGAGCGCGTGCCCGGCGTGAGCGCCCAGAGCGCGGCCCTGATCCCCAAGATCAGGGAGGTCGACCACCTCGTGCGTGCCTACGGACTCTCAGCGCCGGAGTGCTTCCTGGAGGCGCATCCAGAGCTGTCCTTCCACCGGATGAACGGGAACCGTCCCCTGCCGCCCAAGCACACGCTGATCGGACAGCATGCGCGCGCGCGGCTGGTGGCCGAGCACTTCCCCGACTTCGAGGAGGCGCTGGGCCGCTACGGCACCCGCTCCTCGCGGCAGATCGAGGACATCCTCGACGCCTATGCGGCGCTGTGGACGGCGCTGCGCTGGGCCGAGCGGAAGGCCGACGTCGAGGTGCTCGGCGGCCAGGAGCGCGATCCGCGCACCGGCCACGAGATGCGCATGGTCGTGTAGCCGGCCTCCTGCGGAACCAGCACGCAGCGTCCTCGGTCGCCCACGTACCACCGGTACGCGGGCTCCCTGCGTCCTTGCGTGCCGGCCCCGCAGAAGGCCGTGCACGAATTGGCGCACGCGAAGGCTCAGCGACCACTCGGCGATCTGGGCCGACGTGAAGTCGTATCGGCCGTGAAACCTGGACGCACCCTCCAGGCGGCCGTAAGCGTCCAACTCCGCCCGCAGATCTAAAGAAACCCTCTTAGGGGTCGATAACCACTGCGTCAGGTTCAGGCTGGGCGTTCGTCCCCGATCGCGGACTGCGGAGGAGGCGGTCGCCAAGTCTGAAGGGCGTGAGCCCGTGACCCGGGAATGGTCCCCCCGCGGCGGATGTCGAGGGGCCTGGCGAAAGCAGTCAACCAGCCCCCAAACAAGGAGTACCCAACATGTTGCGGAATCTCCGCGAGCGTACCCAGAGCGAGAAGGGCTTCACCCTGATCGAGCTCCTGGTAGTCATCCTGATCATCGGCATCCTGGCCGCGATCGCCATTCCCTCGTTCCTGAACCAGCGGAGCAAGGGCAACGACGCCGAGGCCAAGTCCGTTGCAGTGACCGCTGCCCAAGCAGTCGAGACGTGTGCGACCGACAACAACGGTTCGTACGCGACTTGCAACGAGGCGGCACTTACGGCGATCGAGCCGACCCTGCAGGACGCGGCGGCCCGTCTGACCGTGGGGGGCCTCGCCAGCAACACCTACACAATCACGGTGGCGTCCAACCGTGACAGCGGCAACGTGAACTTCACGTTGGCGCGGGCGGCCAATGGCACAACGTCTCGTACGTGTAGCGCCGCGAGTGGCGCCGACAAGGGCGGTTGCTCGGCTACGAACACCTGGTAGCAGCGGCGAAGCCGTCAGTGTGGAAAGGGCGGGCCTGCGGGCTCGCCCTTTCCTTTTCTGCATCGTTTCGACCGACCGGTCAAGACGTTGCCCCGCGCATCCGATCAGTATGGCGATGGCCGCATCGCGCATAAATACTGCAGTCGCGCGCCTTTCACGAGGGGAGCGCGGAGTCACGCTCGTTGAGCTGCTGGTGGTGTTGATCATCATCGGGTTGCTCGCGGCAATCGTGATCGCCGCCTTCGCGAGCCAGCAGGACAAGGCGCACGACGCCGACGCCAAGACCCACGCGCGCTCGGCCCAGACTGCGATGGAGTCGTTCTACGTCGACATGCAGAGTTACGCCGGCGTCACGCGCGCCGACCTCGAGGAGCAGCAGACCGCCCTCAAGGACGCCTCCAACCTCGCGATCGTGACCGCGACCTCGAACGAGTACGAGATCGAGATCTCTTCGGACTCGACGAACCCGGTCACGTTCAGGGTGCACCGCCTGCCGACCGGCACGATCGAGCGCACGTGCTCGCCCGCCAGCACGGGCGGGTGTCAGCCGGGCGGGATCTGGTAGGCGTGGAGGCAACAGCACCGGAGCCGGTGCTGCTGGGTCTCTGCGGCGCCGCGTTCGGAAGCTTCGTGAACGTGCTCGCGTACCGACTCCCACGCCGGGAGTCGATCGTGAAGCCACGGTCGCGCTGCCCCGGATGTGGCACCACGATCCGCTCCTACGACAACGTCCCGATGCTCTCGTGGCTGGTGCTGCGCGGGAGGTGCCGCGACTGTGGAATGCGGATCTCGGTGCGCTATCCGCTCGTCGAGGCGGTCACGGCGGGGCTGTTCGTGGCGCTCGGACTGAAGTTTGGCCGTGAGGCGGCCCTCTGGCCGGCGCTGGCGCTCGCGGTCACGCTGGTCGCCGCGGCGGCCACCGACCTCGAGCAACGCATCATCCCCAACCGGCTGATGATGGCGGGGGCGGTGCTCGCCCTGGTGCTGTGGACCCTCGCCGATCCGAGCCGGCTGCCGGAGAACCTGATCGCCGGCGCCGCCGCGGGCGGCTTCCTGCTGATCGCGGCGCTTGCCTACCCGGCGGGCATGGGCATGGGGGACGTGAAGCTGGCGGCCGTGATGGGCCTATTTTTGGGGCGCTCCGTCGGTCCGGCGCTGTTCGTCGGATTCGCCGCGGGGGCCGTGGCCGGGATGGCAATCATGGCTGCGCGCGGCGCCGCCGCACGAAAGCAGGGCGTCCCCTTCGCCCCGTTCCTGGCGCTTGGCGGAATCGTCGGCCTGCTCTTCGGCAGCGGGCTGATCGACTGGTACGTAGAGGTTTCGGGGCTTTCGTCCTGAGGCAGCTGCGCCGTTCGCCGACTGCCGACGGCCGACCGGAGGTTAAGGCGCGATTGCGGTGCCCATGCACCTCTAAAGCCTGAGCCAACACCCGTCGATACACGGTGCGGGAATCAAACGGCCATGCGCCGGGCGGGACACGGGTCCCGACCACGCCAGGGCCATCTCCACGGAATGGGACTCCTCGACTCAAGAACGCGTTCGGTAGTTGGGCTCGACATCGAGCCCGGCTTCCTCGCTGCCGCCGAGTTCAGCGGCGGGGGAAAGCCCTCGCTCCTGCGGGCGGCCACCGAGACACTCGGGCCCGGCCTGTTCCACGAGGGTGAGGTCGTCGACGTCGACGGGCTCGCCGACCGGGTGAAGGCCTTCTTCAAGGAGCACGACCTGCCCAAGCGGATCCGGCTCGGCGTCGCCAGCCAGAAGATCGCTCTCCGCGTGCTCGAGCTGCCGGCGATCGACAACGAGCAGGAGCTCGAGGCCGCAATCCGCTTCCAGGCCCAGGAGGAGCTTCCGATGCCGCTCGAGCAGGCGGTGCTGGACTACCACGTGCTCGAGCGTGTGGACAACGGCGAAGGCGGCCGGATGCGCGTCGTCGTCGTGGGGGCCCGCCGGGACACCGTCGAGCACCTGCTCGCCGTTGCCCGCAAGGCCGGGCTCCAGCCGGAGCTGGTCGACCTTTCCGCCTTCGCGATGATACGGGCCCTGTACGTGCCGCCCGGGCCGTCGCCGCAGGAGCTCGCCTCGGCCGACTACTCCGGTGTGCCTCATCTGGGCGAGGACGGGCAGCCGGTCGAGATGCAGCCGGGCGAGGCGGTTCAGTCCGCACCTGAGCCCGCGACGCTCTACTGCTACTTCGGCGGCCTCACCAACCTTGCGATCGGCACCGGCGAGGACTGCGTCTTCAACCGTGTCCTGCAGAACGGCGTCGAGTCGATGGCGGCCACGCTCGCCGAGCGGCGCGGCCTGACTCTCGACCACTCCCGCGAGTGGCTTCGCTACGTCGGCATGGCGCGCGCGATCGACGGGCTCGAGGGCGAGCCGGAGATCGTGGCCGAGGCACGTGAGGTGCTGACGGCCGGCGCACGGCGCATCGCGGACGAGATCAGGCTTTCGATCGAGTATTACCACTCGACCGTGCCGGACGCCCGCCGTGTCGAGCAGACGGTGATGGCCGGACCCGGCATCGCGATCGAGGGGCTGCCCGCCTTTTTCGAAACGGAGCTCGGGATGCCGGTCCAGCCTCGCAGCATGGGCCAGATCGAGGTGGAGCCTGGGGCGCTCGACGGCGTCGAGGCGGCCGAGCTCACCGTCGCCACCGGTCTCGCACTCGACGAGGTGCCGAAGTGAGACCGATCAACCTCATCCCGGCCGACCAGCGGCGCGGCGGCTCACGCGGGCACGGCGCCCGCACCAGCTTCAGCGGCTACATCGTCCTCGGCGGGCTCGGCGCGGCAGTCCTGTGCGCGCTCGCGGTCGTGATGACCTCGAACCAGATCAACTCGAAGACCGAAGAGCTGGCCGGGATCCAGGGCGACTCGCAGCAGGAGAAGCAGGTCGCCGACGCTCTGCGCCCCTACGGTCAGTTCGCCGACCTCCAGCGCGCGCGCATGGCGCAGGTAAAGACCGTTGCGGAGGGCCGCTACGACTGGGAGCGCGCGCTGCGCCAGCTCTCGAAGGCGATTCCGCGCAACGTGTGGCTGCTGTCCGTGGGAGCCACCCGGTCATCGGGCGTTGGACTTGACACGGGTGGCGAGGGCGGCGCGATCGATCGCGATAACCCGAACTCGCCTACCTTCGCGATCAACGGCTGCACCTACTCACAGCACGCGGTCGCGCGAATGATGATCCGCATGCGCAATCTCGATGACGTGACCGCCGTGCATCTCGCCAAGTCCGTACGCAAGGACGCGGCTGACTCCACTGATGCTCCCGCCCCGGCGGAGCAAGGGGCACAGGGGGAAGAGGAGATTTCAGACTGCACCGGCTCTGAGCGCGTGACCACGTTCGAGATCGCGGTCGAGTTCGGTGGGGCGACCCCCTCCGGGGCGGCCGCCGCGACAGCCGCCGTAGCCCCGGGGGCCGCGGCCCCGATCGCCGATGCGAACGCTGCCGCCACACAGGGTGCCGCAGCTTCGTCGGCTGCGGGAGGTACGACCCCGTGACGCGGCGCGACACCTACATCGTGACCGTGATCGCCGTGCTGGGCGCCGTCGCCGCCTTCTGGTTCCTCGCCCTGGCGCCGAAGCGGGAGAAGCTCGCCGCCGTCGACAAGGACGTCGCGGAGGCGCGGCAGGTGCTGGACCAGGCGAGGCAGGAGAAGGTCAAGTTCGCTCAGGCCCAGATCGCCTTCCCGCGCCTGTACGCCAGCCTCGGTCGTCTGGGCAAGGCCGTGCCGGCCGACGAGGACGTCCCCTCGCTGCTGGTGCAGCTGAACCACGCGGCCGCGCTGGCCGATGTCAACTTCCACTCGGTCGAGCTGAAGCGGGATCTGGCCGAGAAGGCCGAGGCGGAAGCCGCCGCGGCAACTCCGGCGGCACCCCCGGCCGGCGCCGAGGGCGCAGCGCCCGCGGGTAGCGAGGGCGCCCAGGCGACACCTCCGGCCGGCGGCGCCTCTACCGCGCCCCCTGCAGCCGGCGCTTCGGGGGCCGCCGGCGCGGCAGCTCCTGCGGCCGCCGCCCCGGCCGCTGACCCGACGGTGGCGACTCCCGCTGCCACCGGTGGGTTCAAGCTGCTCCCGTTCGAATACAGGTTCAAGGGCGACTTCTTCCACCTCGAGGACCTGATCCACAACATGACCGCCCTCGTCGAGCGACGCAACCAGGAGTTCGCCGTCACGGGCCGCCTGATCACGATCGAGGGCTTCACGCTGAAGCGGGGCGACATCACCGTCCTCGCGACCACGTACATGCTTCCCGCTGACCAGGGCCTGTTCGCGGGCGCGACCCCGCAGGGCCCGGCCGGCGCCGCGGCGCCGCAGGCGGCCGCCGCCGGGTCGGCTGCCCCGACCCCTCCGACCGCCGCGGTGACCAGCCCATGAACTCCGTGAACGCCTTTATCCGCTCGACCATCGACGACCTGGTCGAGAAGCGGCTGTGGCCGGTTGCGGCGGTGCTCCTGATCGCGCTGGTCGGGATCCCCGTGCTGCTTTCGAACCCTGCGGACGAGCAACCCGCCCCCGTGTCCACCGCGGTGACTCCGGCCGTTGGCGCCGGCGATGCATTGTCTGCCTTCCAGCCGGCTGTCAGCGCGGAGGGCAAGAAGTCGAGCGAGATCCGAAAGAAGCTGAAGGGCTTCCAGACCAAGGACCCGTTCAAGCCACAGAACCTCGCCGGCGGCGGAAGCAGCGGATCAGCCGGGTCGGTCGAGGTCCAGGGCGGCGACGCCACGGCCGGCGGCGGTGCCACCGACCCGTCCCTTGCCGACGCCCCGCCGCTGGGCACGTCCGGAGGCGGCGCCGTCGACGACGGCTCGAGCACCGACACCAGCGGCACGCCCAGGGAGTCCCAGACCTTCTTCTACACCTACGCTGCCGACGTCCGGTTCGGCAAGGAGGGCAACCTCGACCGCAAGACGCTGTCGCAGTTCCGGTCGCTGCCCTCCAGCGAGAACCCAGTGGTCGTGTTCATGGGCGTGCGCGAGGACGGCGAGACCGCGATCTTCCTTCTCTCCTCGGCTGCATCGTCGACCGGCGAGGGCAACTGCGAGCCCGACGACACGTGCACCTTCCTGCACATGAAGGCGGGTGACAAGCAGCGCATCGAGGCGGTGAACGAGAACGACGAGGTCGTCACCTACGGCCTCGTGCTGCTCGACATCGACGTGAAGCGCACCGACGGGCCCGAGAAGGCCAAGAGCTCGAGCCGCAGCAAGCGGTCGAAGCGCTCCGCGCGCAGCGTCGAGGACGCAAAGGGGCGCACCAACCCCTTCGCACGCGGCTTCCAGACCATCGGCTTTTAGCTGCCAGCGAAGCGTCCGCCTACGGCGGCCGCTATGGAATATCGAGTGGCTTCGCCACCGCATGTGCGAGCGTCCACCTACGGCGGCCGCTAAGGAATATCGAGTGGCTTCGCCACCGCATGTGCGAGCGTCCGCCTACGGCGGCCGCTAAGGAATACTCGCCGCTCCGGAGGGCTGAGTAGCCTTTCGGGGATGTCAACCCTGCGGTTCACGACGGCCGGCGAGTCGCACGGCCCCGGCCTCGTGGCCGTGGTCGAGGGGCTGCCCGCAGGCCTCGAGATCACTCCCGGCGACATCGACCGCGACCTTGCGCGGCGCCAGCTCGGGCATGGCCGCGGCGGCCGCATGAAGATCGAATCCGACAGTGCGCAGGTCTGGGCCGGCATCCGGCACGGCCGCACGCTGGGCAGTCCCGTCGCGTTGCTGGTCACCAACCGCGACCACGAGAACTGGGCCGAGCGCATGAGCCCCTGGCCGGTGGAAGAGGCGATCGAGGAGGTCCACCTCCCGCGGCCCGGGCACGCCGACCTGGCGGGGGTGATGAAGTTCGGCCACACCGACGTGCGCAACGTGCTGGAGCGTGCGAGCGCGCGTGAGACCGCGGCGCGCGTGGCGGCGGGTGGGCTCGCGAAGGCGTTCCTGCGCCCGCTGGGCACGACGGTCCACAGCCACGTGGTCCAGATCGGCTCCGTGAAGGCCCCACCCCTCGAGATCGCGGGACCGCAGGACTTCGAGCACGTCGACGAGTCGCCCGTGCGGTGCCTGGACGAGCAGGCGAGTGCCGCGATGGTCGCGGAGATCGACGGCGCCCGCAAGGCGAACGAGAGCCTGGGCGGCCTGTTCGAGGTATGGGCGTTCGGTGTCCTGCCGGGGCTCGGGTCACATGTTTCGTGGGACACGCGCATCGACGCCCGGATCGCCTGGGTGCTGATGTCGATCCACGCGATGAAAGGCGTGGAGGTCGGCGACGGGTTCGAGCTTGGCGGCCGGGTCGGATCCCAGGCCCACGACGAGATCTTCTGGAGCGAGGAGCACGGCTTCACGCGCGACACGAACCGCGCCGGCGGGATCGAGGGTGGCATGACCTCGGGGGAGCCGGTTGTCGCCCGGGTCGCGATGAAGCCGCTGCCGACGCTCACCAAGCCGCTGCGGTCCGTCGACATCGAGTCCAAGCGCCCGGCCGAGGCGCTGCGGGAGCGCACCGACTCCTGCACGGTGCCCGCGGCCGGCGTGGTGGGCGAGGCGATGCTGGCGCTGGAGCTTGCGCGCGCCTGCCGGGACAAGTTCGGCGGGGATGGGATGCGCGACGTGCTCGAGGCGGTGTCCGCCTACCGTGAGCGCATCGAATGGCGGAGGTAGGGACGAGCCCCGAGTCCGCTGCTGCCGGGCACGCCCCGGCCGCCGCAGGCGCCCGGAAGCTTGTGATCGTCGGGTTCATGTGTGCGGGAAAGTCACGGCTCGGCCGGCTCGCCGCGCAACGGCTCGGCTGGCGGCTGGCGGATTCGGACAAGTTGCTGGAGGAACGCTTCGGCGAGCCGATCGCGTCGTTCTTCGCCCGTGAGGGCGAGCAGGCGTTCCGCGACCGGGAGCAGGAGCTGGTGCTGGAGCTGCTCGCAGCGCCGGGCCCGGCGATCGTGCCGCTCGGCGGTGGGGCCGTCGAGCGCCGGGCGGTGCGCGACGCGCTCGCCGGTCACGACGTCGTGCATATCGAGGTGGGTCTCGAGGTGGCCTGGGAGCGCGCCCACGACTCTGGCCGCCCGCTGGCGCGCGACCGTGAGCGCTTCGCGCAGCTGCACGCCGCCCGGCGCCCGCTGTACGAGTCGGTGGCCGGCGTGGTGCTGGCCGACGGCGCCGAGAAGACGCCGGCGTTCGTGGACGCGCTGCGCCGCGGCAGCGGCGGGACGCGCATGGTGTGGTCGGCGCAGGGTTACCCCGTGTGGGTGGGCGCCGGTGTGCTGGATGCGGCAGCAGATCTGCTGCCGGATCACGGGCGCAACTTCGTGGTCGCCGACGAGAATGTGCTGCAGCTGCACGGAGAACGGATCGCGGGCCTGGCCCCCGCCGCCACGCTCACCGTGCCGTCTGGCGAGCAACACAAGACCATGGCGCAGGCGGAACGCCTGTTGCGGGAGCTGGCGGGCGCCGGCATGCAGCGCTCCGACACGATCGTCGCCATCGGAGGCGGCGTGGTCGGGGACCTGGGGGGCTTCTGCGCAGCGACCTATCAGCGCGGGGTCGCGATCGCACACGTCCCGACGACGGTCGTGGCACAGGTCGACTCCGCCTATGGAGGCAAGACCGGTGTGGACCTGCCGGAGGGCAAGAACTACGTGGGCGCGTTCCATCAACCCGCCGCGGTGCTCACCGATCCGACCGTGCTTGGAACGCTGCCTACCCAGGAGCTGGCCGCGGGCTTCGCCGAGATCGTCAAGACGGCCCTGATCGCGGGCGGCGGCATGTGGGAGGAGGTGCGCGGATGGCCGCCTCTGCGGGACGTGGTCGAGAGCGACCTGGTGACCATGACCCGGGTGATCGAGGCCTGTGCACGCACGAAGCTGAGCGTGGTCGCGGTGGACGAGCGCGACACCGGCTTCCGGGCCGCGCTGAACCTCGGGCACACCTTCGCGCATGCGCTCGAGTCGGCCACCGGCTACGGCCGGTGGCGCCACGGCGACGCGGTCGGCCTCGGCCTGCTCGTCGCCCTGCGGGTTTCGGAGCGGGTCACCGGGCTCGACCCCGCGGTGCGCGACGATGTCGCCCGGCTGCTGGAGCGCCAGGGCCTGCCGCGGACGTTCGAGGGCCCGCCGGTGGCGGAGCTGCTCGACCACATGGCCCGTGACAAGAAGCGCCGCGGCGCGCAGCGCAACCTCGTGCTGTTGCGCTCCCCGGGCGACGTGGCGGTCGAGTCCGAGGCGGATGAAGCTGCGCTGGTCGAGGCGATCGAGGAGCTGCGCGCGTGATGAGCACCCGCAACCGGATCGAGGTGCTGCACGGCGTCAACCTCGACATGCTCGGCAAGCGCGACTCCAGCCACTACGGGACGCTCACGCTGGTCGAGCTGGAGGTGCGGATCCGCCACTGGGCCCGCGCGCTGGGCCTCGAGACGAGCTTCTTCCAGACGAACTCGGAGGCCGAGTACGTCGAGCGGCTCCACCAGGCGCCGGGGCTTGCCGACGGCCTGATTCTGAACCCCGGCGCGTGGACGCACTACAGCTATGCGATCCGGGACGCGCTCGAGCTGGCGGGAATGCTCGCGATCGAGGTGCACCTCTCGGACGTCGACGCGCGTGAGGAGTGGCGGCGTGTGTCCGTGATATCCGACCTCGTCGCAGGGCGGGTCTCCGGACAGGGTCCGGACGGCTACCGCGAAGCGCTCGACCTCCTCGCCGGCCGCCTGGGCGTCGAGCCACCCGCGGCCGCGTGAGCGCGTACGTCGCCCGCGCGGACCGGCTCGCACAGCGTGTCGAGGAGCTGGGGCTCGACCTGCTGCTCGTCAGCCATCTCGTGAACGTGCGCTACCTGACGGGCTTCACCGGGACGAACGGCGCCTTCCTGGTGGGCCCAGGCCACCGCGTGTTCCTGACGGACTTCAGATACGTCGAGCGCGCGAAGGAGGAGGTGCCGGACTTCGACCGGGTGCGCGGTCGCGAGGACATGCTCGAGTCGGCGCTCGAGATCGCGCTCGACGCCGGCGACGGCCGCGAGGGCCGGGTGCGCCTCGGGTTCGACGATTCCCACATGACCGTGCGCGCCCACGCGAAGCTCGCCGAGCTGGCGGGAGATCGAGTCGAGCTGGTGAGGGCGGGTGGGTTGGCGGAGGACCTACGCGCCGTCAAGGACGAGGCGGAGGTGAGCGCCATCCGGGCCTCGACGGCGATCGCAGACGACCTCTACCGGTGGCTGATCTCCGAACACGGCCTGGCCGGGAAGAGCGAGCACGAGGTTGCCGTGGCGCTCGAGCGACGGGCCCAGGACCATGGGGCCGACGGTCTTTCCTTCCCCGCGATCGTGGCCGCCGGCGCGAACGGCGCCCTGCCGCATGCCACTCCCCGCCGCGACGCCGTGATCCCCCGCGACACGCTGGTCGTGGTCGACCTCGGCTGCATGCTCGACTCGTACTGCTCGGACTGCACGCGGACGTTTGCCACCGGCGAGATCGACGCGGAGGCCCGCGACTGCTACGAGCTGGTGCGCACCGCTCAGGAGGCGGCGCTGGCGGTCACCCAGCCGGGCGCGGACGTGCGGGAGGTCGACCGCGTGGCGCGCGATGCGATCGCGGCGGCCGGGCACGGTGATCAGTTCGGGCACGGGCTCGGGCATGGCGTCGGCCTGGAGGTTCACGAGGCGCCGCGGCTCGGCCCCACCGCGAGCGGGTCTCTGGAGGCCGGCAACGTGGTGACCATCGAGCCCGGCGTGTACGTGCCGGAGCGGTTCGGCATCCGCATCGAAGACCTGGTCCTCGTGAGGGCGGAAGGGCCCCAGGTGATGACGTCGATCCCCAAGGAGCTGATCGTCGTCTAGTCGAAACTGCTGCAAATCGTGCAGTTACCTGCCGCTCGGCCCGGGTTAGTAAAGAGCAGGTAAGCGAAAGGAGCAGTTATGAATGGGGATCGATCGAGCCCCTCGATGCTTTACGCCGGAGTCGTTGGCGCCGCCCTTGTTCTGGTCGGCATCATCGGGTTCTTCTACAACGCCACCTTCACGAGTGACGAGTCCGTGCGGGACGCCGTGTTCGGCATCCTGGACGTGAACGGTTGGCACAACGTCCTGCACGTCATGACCGGAGTGCTCGGACTGCTCGCCTTCAGCGCGGGCGCGCATGCCGCCCGGACCTACGCGATGGCGGTCGGGCTTCTCTACCTGGCCGTGGCCGTGTGGGGCTTCGTGATCGGGAGCGGCGACTCGATCCTGAGCATCATCCCGGTCAACACCGAGGACAACATCCTCCACCTGCTGCTCGGCGTGGCGGGGGTGGGAGCAGCGCTCGCGACGCCTGCAGAGGCTCGTGCGAGCGCCCCGCCCGCGGCCGCCTGACGCCCGCGCAGCAGTACCCTGGGGAAGTCCGGCCACCGCCGGGCTTCCCTGCGTGTAGGAGCCGTCACGTTCGTCACCCACCCGCGCGCTTTCAGCCGCCACGATCGCGGCCATGCCCAACGGTTTTGCGATTTCCCATGGCAGTGATGGAGAATCGCAAATGCGATCGCTGGACCGAGGCGTCGCCGCGTTGGCGGAGCGGCAGCACGGGGTCGTCAGCCGTACCCAACTCCTTGATGCCGGACTGGGCTCCGGGGCAATTGAGCTGCGGTTGGCGCGCGGTCGGCTACACCGAGTGCACGCCGGCGTCTACGCGGTCGGGCACCCGATCCTCACCCCCGAGGGTCGCTGGATGGCCGCCGTCCTGTCGGGCGGGGCGGGTGCGGTGCTGAGCTACAGGTCGGCGGCGGCGCACTGGGGCATCCGGCAGGAGGGAAGCCGACCAGCCGAGGTGACGGTCGCTCGAATCCTGCGCTCTCGGCCTCGTCTCCTTTTCCACCGCTCCTCATTACCTGACGATGAGGTCGCCGTCCGGGAGGGAATCCCCGTCACCACCGTGCCCCGCACGTTGTTCGACCTTGCCGCCGTGATCCCACTCCACCAGCTGAACAGGGCCGTCAACGAAGCTGAGATTCGCCGGCTCTGGGATCCGCTTTCCCTGGATGACCTCCTCATTCGGCATCCGCGTCGCCCGGGCGCAGCGGTGCTCCGTGCCGTCCTCGCTACACCCGGCGCTGGCATCACCCGGAGCGAGCTGGAGGACCGTTTCCTCGAATTGCTGCGTGGCGCTCGACTCCCGCGGCCGGGGACGAACGTGCCCATCGAGGTGAATGGCGTCTGGATCGAGCCGGACTGCACCTGGCGCGAGCAGCGGCTGATCGTCGAGCTCGACGGGAATGCGACTCATGCCACGAGGTCCGCGTTCGAGAGCGACCGGGCCCGTGACCGCGCCCTCGTCGCAGGCGGTTGGCGCGTGATGAGGATCACCTGGCGCCAGCTGCACGATGAGCCCGAGGCACTCACCCGAGATCTGCGGGCATCTCTGACGGCGCGGCCCGTCGCTAACCTTCGGCGGGCGTGATCTCCACCAACCAGTTCAAGAACGGCAGCCACATCGAGCTCGACGGCCAGGTCTTCAGGATCGTCGAGTTCCAGCACGTGAAGCCCGGGAAGGGCGGCGCCTTCGTGCGCTCGAAGCTGAAGAACCTGAGCTCCGGCTCGGTGATCGACAAGACCTTCCGGGCGGGGGAGAAGGTCCGCCCGGTGCGGACCGAGACACGCCGCATGCAGTACCTGTACGAGTCGGGCGACGAGGCCGTGATGATGGACATGAGCGACTACGACCAGGTCCCGCTCCCGAAGGCGGTCGCGGGCGAGGCACTCGATTGGATCTTGCCCAACGACGAGGTCGACGTGCTGTTCGTGGACGGCCGGCCGGGCGACGTGCAGGTGCCGAGCGCGATCGAGATGGAGGTCAAGAAGACCGAGCCCGGCGTGCGTGGCGACACTGCGTCCGGAGGAGGCAACAAGCCCGCCGTGCTGGAGTCCGGCGTGACCGTAAACGTTCCCCTGTTCGTCAACATCGGCGACCGGGTGCGGGTCGACACGCGCACACGCGAGTACGTTTCGCGGGCGTGAGCCGCTCGGGTCGATGCGCCGCACGGACCAGCGACGGGCAGCAATCTTCGCGCTGTACGAGCACGAGGTGACCGGGGCGTCCCTGGCGGACCTGATCGAGCGTGGCCCGTTCCCGGACGCGCGCGGTGCCGAGCAGGAGGCGCCCGTCCAGGCCGGCCCGCTGACCGAATTCGCGGGCGACCTGGTCCGCGGGGTGCAGGAACAGGGACCCGAGTTGGATGCGCTCATCTCGCGCGCCTCCGAGGGCTGGGCGCTGGACCGGATTGCGCCGCTCGAGCGCTCAATCCTGCGAGTGGCGCTGTACGAGGTCCTGCACCGCCCCGACGTGCCGGACGAGGTCGCGCTCGACGAGGCCGTCGAAGCGGCGAAGATGTTTTGCGGCACAGACGCGCCCGGGTTCGTGAACGGCGTGCTGGGCGGCGTGGTGCGTGGACTCGACCGCGATCATGCCAGCGGCCCCGGAGGCCGTCCGGGTGACTGACGAGGTCTTGCAGTCACTGGAGGACATTGCTCGCCGCCTGGAGGAGGGCGCCCGGCATCTGCGCGACGAAAGCCTGGAGCCCGACGACGCTGTCCGGGTCGCGGGCGAGTGTGCCGAGCTCGCCTCCCAGGCCGCTGTGGAGCTCGACCGGATCGCCCGCGTGTCCTCGTCCGACCCGACCGAGGTGCCGGGGCAGGAGGAGCTGCTCTGAGCGCTCAGGCCGGCGCGGCCAGCAGCCCCGAATCGTCGGCCGTCTACCCAGACGACCTGCGCGACCTGATCGAGCAGTTCCTGACGGGATTGCGTTTTGGGGAGGACTCCCCGACGGCGGGTCTGGAGGAGGCGATGCGTTACTCGCTGCTCGCCGGCGGCAAGCGGATTCGCCCGGTGCTCACGCTTGCCGCCGCCCGTGCGCTGGGCGCCGATCCCGCCGGGCTCCTTCCGGCCGCCGCCGCGATCGAGCTCGTGCACACCTACTCGCTGATCCACGACGACCTCCCCGCGATGGATGACGACGACCTCCGCCGCGGGCGCCCCACGTGTCACATCGCCTTCGGCGAGAACGTCGCGATCCTGGCCGGCGACGGGCTGATGGCGGAGGCCTACCGGTTGATCCTCGAGCGCCAGGCAGGCGAGCCGGCAAGGCTGCTGGCCGCGCTGCGGGAGCTGTCGGACGCGATTGGCGTGGACGGGATGGTGGGTGGCCAGTACGTGGACGTCGCCGGTGACCCGGAGCTGGACCGCGATTCCCTGCGCGGCATGCACGCGATGAAGACAGGCAAGCTGATCGCCGCCGCGATCGGCGTTGCGCCGCTCTTGCTGGGAGCTCCCGAGAGTGCCAGAATCGCCCTCGCCCGGTTTGCGTCCGAGGTTGGCCTCCTGTTCCAGATCGTCGACGACATCCTGGACGTGACCGGCTCAGAGGAACAGATGGGCAAGGCCTCCGGCACCGACGAACGGCTCGGCAAGCGCACGTATGTGAGCGTCTTCGGACTCGCGCGCGCACGGGAGCTGGCGGCGCGCTCGCACGACAGCGCCCGCGCCGCACTCGACGAGGCGCGCCGGGTGCTCCCGGCGGAGCCGCGCGACCTCGAGCTGATGACCGACTTCATGCACGCGAGGAACGCCTGATGGCCCGCCGCGAGGACGAACGGGAGCGGCTGCTCGACGGCGTGGCCGGGCCCGAAGACCTGAAGGGGCTGGACGACGACCAGCTCGTCCAGCTCGCGCAGGAGGTCCGCGAGTACATCATCGACACGGTCGGGGAGATCGGAGGCCACTTCGGCGCGAACCTCGGAACCTGTGAGCTGGCTGTCGCACTGCACAGCCTGCTGGACTCCCCGCGCGACAAGATCCTCTGGGACGTGGGCCATCAGGCCTATCCCCACAAGGTGCTGACGGGCAGGCGGGACCGGCTGCCGACGATCCGCAGCTACGGCGGCCTGGCGCCTTTCTGCTCCCGCGAAGAGTCGGTGCACGACATCATGGGCGCCGGCCACGCCTCCACCGCCGCGAGCTACGCGGTCGGGATCAAGGAGGCGATGCGAAAGCGCCGTGAGCTGGGCATCGCGCCCGAGACGGACGAGCCGGAGCCGAGGGTGGTCGCGGTCGTCGGCGACGGAGCCATGACGGGCGGCGTGAACTTCGAGGCGCTCTTGAACGCGGGTGGGCTCGACACGCCGATCGTGATCGTGCTGAACGACAACGGGATGTCGATCTCACCGAACGTGGGCGCGCTGTCGCGCTACTTCAACCGGCTGCGGCTGAACCCGAGGGGCCACCAGGCCCGCGAGGCGGTCGAAACCGGGCTGACCAGGCTGCCGGCCGGCATCGGATCCCGTATCGAGCGGCTCGGCCCGCAGTTGAAGGAGTCGATCAAGGCGTTCTGGGCGCCCGGCCTCTTCTTCGAGGAGCTCGACCTCGCGTACATGGGGGTGATCGACGGCCACGATGTGAAGGCGCTGCGGCGTGCGCTGGGCCAGGCCCTGAACGCGAACCGGCCCGTGGTCGTCCACATCAAGACGGTCAAGGGCAAGGGCTTCGCGCCGGCGGAGGAGGGTGGCCTCGAGGGCATGGAGAAGTGGCACGCGGCGAAGCCGAAGTCGATCGAGAACGGCCGGGTCGCGGCCGCGAAGAAGCCCACCGCGAAGGCAGCACCGAGCCCCCCGCAGTACACGGAGGTGTTCGGCCGCGCGCTCGTCGAGGAGGCACGTCGTGACCAGCGGGTGATCGGCATCACCGCCGCGATGGCGGGTGGCACGGGCCTGTCGATGCTCGCCGAGGAGGTCCCGGAGCAGTACTACGACGTCGGGATCGCCGAGCAGCACGCCGTGCTGTTCGCGGCCGGGCTCGCACTTGAGGGAATGAAGCCGGTCGCGGCGATCTACTCCACCTTCCTCCAGCGCGGGTTCGACCAGATCGTGCACGATGTGTGCCTCCAGAGGCTCGACGTCACGTTCTGCATGGATCGCGCGGGGCTGGTCGGCGACGACGGCCCCACACACCACGGGTCCTACGACATCTCGTATCTGCGCGCGCTCCCGAACATCGTCGTGATGGCGCCGCGCGACGAGGCACAGCTGATCCACATGCTGCGCACCGCGATCGCGCACGACGGCCCGGTGGCCGTGCGGTATCCGCGCGGCGCCGCGGTCGGTGTGCCGCTGCCCGGGCGTGCGGCTGAGATCCGCATCGGCACCGGTGAGACGCTCGCGCAGGGCGAACGAGTCGCGCTTGTGGGATACGGCACCGGCGTGCAGATCGGGCTCGACGCCGCCGCGGCGCTGCGCGAGCACGGGCTGGACCCGACGGTCTGTGACGCGCGCTTCGCGAAGCCGCTGGACCGTGAGCTGCTGCACTCACTGGCCGCGTCCCACGAGCTGCTCGTAACCGTCGAGGAGAACGTGCTCGCCGGCGGCTTCGGGTCGGCGGTGCTGGAGCAGCTCTCCGATTCGGGGACGCTCACGGGCGGACCCGCCGTGATCCGCTTCGGCCTCCCGGACCGCTACGTCACCCACGGCAAGCCCGACCTGCTGCGGGAAGCGGTCGGCCTGACCGCTGAGCGAGTCGTGGAACGGGTGCTAGGCGCGCTCGACCGCAGCGACGCTCTGCACAGCGCGTGAGCGTGAGCCGGCCCGTGCCCCGCGGCGTGAACCGGGCCGTGGTGGTCGCCCTCTGCCTGGCGGCCGCAGGCGGCATCGCCGTGCTGCTGATCGCCGACTCGTACCACGAGGCGGCCACCCTCGGCTACACGGCCGGCTTGTTGCTCTTTTTCTCTGGGACTTGTCTCGCTGATGCTCGGACGGCTGCGGCCGGGCGATGGTGCGATGGTGAACCGGCTTGTCGCCCTCACGGTGGTGGCGACGTTCGTCACGGCGACGCTCCTCACGATTGGGATCGTCGGGGACGTGACTGACGCGCTCTACTTCCGTCTCACCGCCGTGGTCGCTGTCCTGTCCACTCTCGGGACGGCGCTCGTACCTTTACTGCGCGGGATGCGAGGGGCGGCCTAGCGGGCGCCGACGAGCTCCGGCTCACGCTCTGCTGTGAGTGGCATCTGAACCGCCTCGGGCGCTCGCTGCTTATCGCGTGCGGTCGAGTGCTCACCGAAAAGCGCCACGAGCAGGAATGGGGTGAACCACACTATGTAGAGGTAGAACCAGTGGATCGCGATCAGCTGCGTGGCGATCAGCACCGCGGCCCCGAGCGCGGCGACCTGAAGTGTGTCGCGCCTGCGGGGAACGAAAGCGACCGTTACGGCGAGGCCGACCACCGCTGCCTTCACAACCCAGAGAAGCGGGTTGAGACCGGGGTTCTGACCCCAGACGCTGAACGGCGACTCGCGGGTGAGCTGGAAACCGACCGTCTGGTCGTAGAGCGCCTTCACGCCACCGTCAGTGGGGACGTACGGCAGCACCGCGATCACGCCCACGAGCGCAGCCGTGAGGCCGAACCAGCCCCATGAGCGCAGCTTCGCCTCGCCGCGTCCGCTCGCAAACAGCGGTGCCAGCGCGAGCGGCGCGAACTTCGCGGCGCCGGCAAGCGCGATCATCGCGCCGCGCGCGGGCGCCGAAGTCAGCCCTAGCAGAGCGAACACGATCAGCGCCGAGATCAGCGTGTCGTTGGCGCTGATCATCAAGGGGAACAGCGTGTAGGGGAAGCTCACCCACCCGTACGCGAACGTGAGCCCGAGGAGGCGGCCGGAGCGCCCGGAGCGCAGACGGAGCCCGAGCAGGAACAGGCCGAGAATCGTGAGCGCGTCGAAGGCGATGCTTGCCGCCCGTGCTGCCGTGAGATCGTAGTCCTGCGGTGCGTCGATCTGCTGCTGGGTGGGTTGCCAGATCCGCACGAATGGGTCGTAGGCGAGGTAGTTGACCGGCCCGTAGGTGTCGAAGTGCGAGTCGTCCTCCCCGCTGTCAACGTACAGGGGCTTGTCCTCCTGGATGCGCGTGGCGCCGACCGCGCTGCCGTAGCCGACGTCGCCCACCTCGCCCTCGGTGAGCGCGAGGCCGATCCGAAGACCGCCCAGCAACACGATGCCTGTGACCAGCATGGCCGCAGGCAGGAAGGGGACCAGCGGTTGCCCGGTGCGCCGGGGGCGGAACCCGGCGACCAGCATGCGCGCCAGGAAGTAGGCCAGGACCGGGTAGACGAGCGGGACCGAAGTCCCGATCTCGCCCTTGTTGAAGAAGAAGTGCGAGAGGCCGAACCCGCCCACCAGCACGAGCAGGTCGAGGTGCAGTATCCGGAAAGGCCGCCGCGGGTTCACGAACGGCGCCACGAACAGAAGACAGAGCGGGAGCCAGACGTACCAGGCCTCGAAGGTGTCTCCGAAGTAGCCGGTATAGCCGCGCGCCATCACCCACTCAGCCTGGGTGCCCTGCCAGGCTTCGATCAGGCCGCCGGTGTGGCCGTCGACCCTGACGTAGGCGAGTTCCTTGCCCTCCGACTCGAACGTGATGCCCCAGCTGTCGCTGCCCTGGAAGTGAGTCACGTTCCCGGGGCGAAGATCCGGATGGCGGCGGCGCTCGTCGCGTACCTGGGGAGTGCCTTCGGCGATTCGTACTGCGCGCGGGTGGGAGACCGGGAGATCCTCCTGCACGGTCGGGGAAAGGTTCGGTTGAGCGCTGCTGCGCTCCCCTGCAAACGCAGGCTGACGCGCGGCCAGGAGCGCGAGCGCCACCATGGTCATGCCGACGAGCGATCGAGCGCGACGAGCCCTCACATCGGAGTCATCGGCGTCCCCGAATGGCTGCTTGAGATGGTGGGGCTCAACCGGGTGCAACGCCGCACCCAAAAGGGAGAGCGCCCCGCTTTCGCGGGGCACCCTTGGGGAGGAGAGATATCGCTATGTGTGATGTGTGCGCGGAAAGCTTTTCGTTACGTCGCTACGCCCGCGCGCTGTAGCGCGTGGTCACCGCCAGCAGCCCCTGTGCTGCTGCAACGGCCACGAAGAGCCCGGCCGCCCCGACGTCGCCGCCGATCGCGAAGACCAGGGCGGCGAGCGCCGACGCGAGCGCGAGGCCCAGGTCGACATCGGCATGTGCCGAGACCCGCAGCGCTCCTGGACCACCGCGTCCTGATATCTGTGTGGCCGCGGCGAGTCCGGTGCCCATCATCAGCACGCCTACCACGACTGCGACCACGAGCGCGGACGCATCGAAGCCGAGCGCGAAGGGCAATGCCATCACGATCGAGGCCAACGCAACCTCGAGCGCTGCGTGGATGGGGAGGGGTACGAGTCTGGCGAGCGTCATGTCGCTATTAGTTGTAACTCCTGGGCGCCGGTTTCTATGTGAAGCTCGTCACAGACACTCTCGCCGGTACCTTTTGTCTATGCAGGAGAAAAGCAGGCTCGACACGCTGCTGGCGGCGCGCGGGATCTACGACTCGCGGAGCCGCGCCGCTGCGGCGGTGATGGCAGGCGAGGTGCGGGTCGGCCCGCAGCGAACCGTCGCCACCAAGTCCGGGATGCTCGTGGCGCCGGACGTGGAGGTTGAGGTGAGCGCCGGGCGGCGCTACGCCTCGCGTGGCGGTCGGAAGCTCGAGCGTGCCCTGGCAACCTTCGGCGTCGAGGTCCAGGGTCGCCTGTGTCTCGACGTGGGCGCCTCGACCGGAGGGTTCACGGATTGCCTGCTCCAGGCCGGCGCTTCCCGTGTCGCGTGTGTGGACG
>Ga0190275_10000509_pt1 | contig 33775 bp, 37 predicted proteins | sample Popmic550T_FD_133745 | JGI IMG/M metagenome (GOLD analysis project Ga0190275, IMG submission 133745) | Populus adjacent soil microbial communities from riparian zone of Yellowstone River, Montana, USA - 550 T | ecosystem: Environmental > Terrestrial > Soil > Riparian zone > Trees stand | place...
CGAGCTGCCGCAGGTCTGCGATGACCTCGTCCATCCGAGTGGCGATCGCGTCAGCGCTCTCGCCGCCCGGGACAGGGTGCGTCCACAGGGTCCAGTCCGGGTGGCTCCGTCGGATCTGCGTGCTGGTCAGTCCCTCGTAGTCGCCGTAGGACCACTCGACCAGCCGCTCATCGGTCAGAGCATCGGGATAACCAGCGAAGTCGGCGGTGCGCCGAGCGCGCTGCAGCGGGCTGGTCAGAACGAGAGCGAAAGACTGTCCGGTCAGCGGAGCGGTGATGTCACGAGCGGCCTGTTCTCCCTCGGGCAGCAGGGGCAGATTCGTCGACGAGGTATGCCGTCCGGACTTGCTCCACTCGGTGGCGCCGTGCCGGACGAGCCAGACGTCGTGCTGCTTGGCCTCGGGCGTTGATGTCGCTGCCGGGGGAAGGTTGGGCATGGGGCTGAGTCTGCACCGATGACCAACGCGGTCGTGCGGTCAGCCGCTCCTGGTCGGCGACGGGATGCAGGGAAGGCACGGAATTCGGTCCTGTCCGGGTTCGGCCGGCACCGCTGCGCAAGCGGCGATCGGAGCGGCGTCCGAAGCGTCGTCGGGCGTCGTCGTGGCCAGCGGCGTACGGATCGTGAACCACGACAGCACCCCACCGCCGGCCAGCAGGATGGCGTTACCGATCATCGCTTTGGTGAACGCCGAGTCCAGCTCGGCAGGGTCCAGCTCGGCATCGGTGGACAGACCCACCAGCAGCGGCAATCCGGCGACGGCAAGCAATCCGGCGGCCCTGGCCACGGCGTTGTTCACCCCGCTGGCCACCCCGGCAAAACGATCGGCGGCCGCGGCCAAGACAGTCGCGGTCAACGGGGCGACCAGTGCGCTGAGCCCCAGCCCGAAGATCACCGCTCCGGGCAGCACGTCGGTCACGTAGTCGGCGTCGGGGCCGGCGCGCAGCAAGAGCAGGACACCTCCGGCGCAGATCAGTGGCCCCACGGTCATCAGGATCCGCGGGCCGATCCGCCCGGCCAGGACGCCGGCGCGGGCTGAGAGCAACAGCATCAATACGGTCACCGGCAGCATCGCCAGCCCGGCGCCGGTCGCGGAGAATCCGGAGACCACCTGGAGCTGCAGGATCAGGATGAAGAACACCGCCGACAGGGCTGCGTACACGAGGAAGGTCATGCCGTTCGCAGCGCTGAACTGTCGCGAGGAGAAGATTCCCAGCGGGACCATGGGGCTGGCCTCGCGACGCTGGCTGATGAGGAAGGCGGCCCCGCCGGCGAGTCCGACAGCCGTGGCGACTATGACGTCCGGCCGGCCCAGATCGTCGGCGGCATAGATCAGCGCGTACGTACCGGCTCCCAGGGTGAGAACCGCGAAGGCTGCGCCGAGCCAGTCGAAATGACCCGCGGACAGTTCGTCGCGGCTCTCCGGCACGTGGCGGTGTCCCACCCAAAGGGCGACCGCAGCCAGCGGGACGTTGATCAGGAAGATCCACCGCCAGCTCACCTGATCGATGAGGAAGCCCCCCAGGAACGGACCGATCAACGTCGCGACGCCACCGAGGCCAGCCCAGGTTCCGATCGCGCGAGCCCGGTCGCCGGGAACGAAGGATGCCTGGATCAGCGCCAGGCTTCCAGGCGTGAGCAGCGCTCCACCGATCCCCTGCAGCGCCCGCGCGGCCACCAGTTGCCAGATGTTCTGGGACAGACCACACAACAGGGAGGCAACAGCGAACCAGGCGATGCCGAACAGGAAGATCCGCCGACGTCCGATCCGGTCACCCAGCGAGCCACCAACGAGGATGAAGGAGGCCAACGTCAGCGTGTAGGCATTGATCGTCCATTGCAGACCCGACAGGGGTGCATCGAACTCGTCGGCGAGGGTAGGCAGCGCCACGTTGACGACGGTCGCGTCGAGCATGGCGATCGAGGAACCCAGGATCGTGGTGAGCAGGATCCAACGAGCCTTGGCCGTGCCCCACTGGACGTCTGCCCCGGCCACGGTGCGCACCACCAACCTCTCGTGCCCAGCAGTGACCGGAGAGTACGGCTGACCTGGTCAGCCGACGACGGCGTGGGTGATGAAGTAGGCCACCGCGGCGACCCCCCCGGCCGCTGGAAGGGTGAACACCCAGGCCGCCACGATGTTCCCGGCCACACCCCAGCGGACCGCAGACAGCCGCCGGGTGGATCCGACGCCCATGATCGATGTGGTGATCACGTGGGTGGTGGAGACCGGCACTGCGAACACCGTGGCGGTCGTGATCATGACTCCCGACGCGACCGTCTGCGCTGAGAAGCCGCCGGCCGGGGTGAGTTGGATGATGCGCCGCCCGAGCGTGCGCATGATCCGCCAGCCGCCCGCGTACGTCCCGGCGCTGATCGCCAATGCGGCGGCAATGACCACCCAGAGCGGCACGTCGAAGGTGTCGATCTCACCGGAGGTCACCAGGGCGAGGGTGATGATCCCCATGGTCTTCTGCGCGTCCTGCAGCCCGTGGCCGAAGGCCATCGTGCCGGCCGAGATGATCTGTGCGTACCGGAAGCCACGATTGGCCCGAGCGACGTGCGCGTTTCGGAACGACCACAGCACAACGAGCATGAACATGAAGCCGAGGCCGAAGCCGACCAGGGGCGCGATGATCATCGGGATCAGCACCTTCTCCACGACGCCCATCCATTGGACCGTGTGCGCGGCGGCCAGCGCGGCTCCGATCAGACCGCCGATCAGCGCGTGAGAGGAGGACGAGGGCAGCCCGAAGTACCAGGTGATCATGTTCCAGGTGATCGCGCCGATCAGCGCGGCGAAGACGATCTCCAGCCCGCCAGCCCCGGTGGGCGTATCGATGATCCCTGAGCCGACGGTCTTGGCCACCTTCGTGGAGATCAGCGCACCGACGATGTTCATCACTGCGGCAAGGGCCAACGCCGTACGGGGAGTCAGTGCCTTGGTCGAGACCGAGGTTGCGATTGCGTTCGCCGCGTCGTGGAAACCGTTGGTGTAGTCGAAGACGAGCGCGATGGCGATGATCGCGATCAATGCGAGGGTGGCGCCTTCCACCGTCTAGGACTCCTTGACAGCGATGGTCTCCACCACATTGGCCACGTGCTCGAAGGCGTCAGCGGCCTCTTCGAGCAGATCCGCGACCTCCTTGAGTTTCATGACCTCGAGGGCCTCGAACTCCCCTGAGAACAGCCGGGAGAGCAGGCGGCGATAGAGCTTGTCCGCTTCGTTCTCGAGCCGGTTGACCTCGATCCAGTAGTCGGGGAGGTCCTTCATCGTCTGCAGGCGGGGCATCGCCTCAGCCGTGGTGTGTGCTGCGCGCAGGATCAGCTCGACCTGCTGGGCCATCTCGGCCGGAAGCGTGCCCAGGCCGGTGAGCACGATGATGTCGGCCGCGGCCTCGATCGCGTCCATCACGTCGTCGAGATCGGAGGCGAGGTTGTAGATGTCCTCGCGATCGAATGGCGTTACGAAGCTGGAGTTGAGCTGCTTGAAGATCGAGTGGGTGATCGTGTCGCCCTCGTGTTCGTGCTCGTGCAACTTTTTCACGAGTTCGTCGCGGTTGCCGTTGAGGTGCACGAAGTCGGCGAGAACCTGGGTCGCTGCTACCAGGTTGTTGGCCGAGTCGGTGAACATCGAGTAGAAGCTGTGATCCTTCGGGGTGAGGCTGAAGCGCGGCACCTGTTGGCTCCGAGAGGTTGAGGACGCGGCGACTCCCGCCGTCGGGCAGCATAGGTGAACCCCCGATGAACTGCGGACTGCTGGTCCGGGGACAGCGATGGGGGCTATGCCGGGCCTGCCGCGAAGGCGGGCAGAGTTGGGGTGTGTTGAACCGGATGGCGGCTGGAATCGTTACCTCTCCATGAGGCGCGCGGGCGCCTTCGTGGCGCTTCTTGCCGGGACGTTGTTGGGCGCGGTGCTGATGGCACCGAGCGCCTCGGCCCACGCCACGCTGAGCTCCTCCGATCCCGCCGACGGTGCACGTCTGGATGAGGTACCCGAGCGGGTTGTGCTCACGTTCAGCGAGGCGGTGGGGTTGGCCAACGGCTTCGTGCGGGTCACCGACGAGGCCGATGCGCAGGTGGACGACGGTTCGCCCGTGGCCGACGGCGGCCGAGTCTCGGTGGGGTTGCGCGACGACCTGCCCGACGGCAGCTATCTGATCAGCTATCGCCTGACCTCGTCGGATTCTCATCCGATCGGCGGTGCGCTTGCCTTCGTCGTCGGCGACGGTGCCCTGCTCGACCCGGAGGACGGTGCGGCTGGGGCCAACGGTTCGACCGGCGATCCCGTGGTCAATGCCGTGTTCTCGATCGTCCGCTGGCTGTCCTACGCAGGACTGGTGCTGCTCGTCGGGCCGTTGGTCATCTCGGGGCTGTGCTGGGCAGCGACCAGGACGGTGCCAGCTCTCTTTCGGCTGTTCGGTCTCGGCGCCGGGCTGTCCATCGGCACTGCCCTTCTGTCGGTGGTCCTGCAAGCCCTGTACGTGTCCGGGGCTCCTCTGACCCGGGTGCTGAGCGCTGATGTCCCCGCCGCATTGGGGACCCGATACGGCACCGGGATGCTGGTCCGGGTCGCATTGGTCGCCATCCTGGTTATGTCGATCAGGTGGGCGGTGCTGACTCGCCCCGCGATCGGGGACGACGCAACGTTCGGCGTCAGGCCCCCGGCGGAATTCTGGGCAGCCGCGGTTCCGCTTGTCGCGATCGCACTGACCTTCTCAGCCGCTGGGCACGCCGTCGCCTCGAGCACCCCAGCACTGTCGATCGTCAGTGATTGCGTCCATGTGCTGGCGATGTCGATCTGGCTGGGTGGCCTGGTTGCCCTGGTTGTCGTGCTCCCGCAACGCGACACGGCAGTGTTGTCCCGAGTACTTCCGCGTCTGTCGACTGTGGCACTGGTCTGCGTCGGGGCGCTGCTGGTCAGCGGCAGCGTGATGGCGGTGCTCGAGATTGCGCCGCTGGCCGCGTTGTGGTCGACCACCTACGGGCTCCTCGTGACGCTCAAGGTGATCGGCTTCGCGATTCTCGTCACGCTGGGCAAAGTGGCTCGTACCAGGGTCAGGGCGCGATACGCCGCGTCGACGAAGGCCGCAGACGCGCGGCCCCTGACCCAGGACCCGTTCGACGAGCCCGATGATCCCGATCGCGATCCCGATCTCGGGCCGCGGGGGCTGCGACGGTCCTTGCTGCTGGAGGCGGGAGTGGCAGCAATTGTGTTGGTGCTGGCCGCGGTGCTGGTCGCGACCGTCCCCGCCAGGGCCGCCTACACCGCACCCTTTGCCGAGAGCATCGCGCTGCCCGAGGGCGGCAGTGTGGAGGTCACCGTGCAGCCGGCGCGCTCCGGCCCCAACCTGGTGCACATCTATCTCTTCGACGAAGCGGGGCAACCGTGGGAAGTACGCGAGGTCACCGCTGTCGCCGAACTGAGCGCCCAACAGATCGGGCCGCTGGATATTCCTCTGGAGCCGGCAGGCGCGGGCCACTACGTGGCATCCGGCGTCGCCTTCCCGACAGCGGGACTGTGGGAGCTGACTATCAGTGTGCGACTCGGTGAGTTCGATGCGAGCACAGTCAGAGCGGAGGTGCCCGTGGCCTGAGGTTGCGCCTGTCTGCCTGTCCTCGACCGGCTACCTTCTATTCTCCTGAAAGCGAGAAAGTCTTGTCCTCCCGTAGGTACCTCTTGTCTCCCAGACGATCCCCCGGTGTTGGCCTGAGAGCCGCCGTGCTCATTGTCGGCGTCGTCGTGATTTGCGCCCTGCTGACCGGAACCGCCTCGGCGCATGTCACGGTGAACAGCACCGAAGCCACCCAGGGTGGTTACGGCGTGGTCACCTTCCGGGTGCCGAATGAGAGCGACACCGCCGGAACCGTGCAGTTGCGGGTCCAGCTGCCCGAGGACACCCCGTTCGCCTCGGTTCGGACCACCCCCATCCCGGGCTGGGGACCAACTCTCACCAGCGTCACGCTGGACCCTCCGGTTGACAGCGGTGGGCAGCAGGTCAGCGAGGCGGTGAGTGTCGTCACCTGGACCGCCGACGCCTCGACGAGGATCGAGCCGGGAACCTACCTGGAGTTTCCGCTCAGCCTCGGACCGTTTCCTGACGTCGACTCGATCGTCTTCAAGGCCATTCAGACCTATGACGACGGCACCGAGGTTGCCTGGATCGAAGAGGCGGCCGAGGGCAACGCCGAGCCCGAGCATCCCGCGCCGGTCTTGTTCCTCGCCGACTCACCGGGGCTCGGAGCGAATACTGACAGCGAGAGCGAGTCGGGGACCGCAGCGCAGGACAATGGAACTGGACTGGCAGTGGCGGCACTCACGGTCGGCGTGGTGGCTCTCGGCGTGGCTCTGCTGGGATTGTTATTCGGACTGCAGGCGCGGCGTCGTACCGTGGAGCAGTGATCAGACCTCGGCGGCTCCCGGCAGGTGCGGCCGCACTGCTGCTTGGTGGGCTGCTGGCGCTGGCCGGCTGCGGCGCGTCGGCTGACGAGCACGAGGGGCACGACATGTCGTCGATGGAATCGGGCATAGCCACGGTCGAGGGCGGACCGGACACGCCATACCGAGGGCTGGCCCCGACCGAGCCGTTCGTCCGGCCGGCGTTCACCCTGACCGACACCGACGGGGTGGCCTACGACTTCATGGCCGAGACCACGGGGGAATTGACCCTGCTGTTCTTCGGCTTCACGAACTGTCCGGACGTGTGCCCGACGACGATGGCCAATGTGGCCGTGGCGCTTCGCAACGTCGATCCGGCGCTGGCCGAAGCGGTCAATGTCGTGTTCGTCACGACCGATCCTGCGCGCGATGACGGGGCAACGCTGAGGTCGTATCTCGACCGCTTCGACACCGACCTGCCGGTCACCTTCATCGGGTTGACGGGGGACCTTGCAGCGGTCGAGGCGGCCCAGGCCGACGCCGGGGTCCCGGTGGCCGAGGACAACGGGGCGACCCATTCGACTCTGTTGCTGCTCTTCGGGCGTGACGACCTCGCGCGGGTGGCGTTCCTGGCCGGAAGCGTTCCCGATGACATCACCCACGACCTGGAGGTCGTCGCGGCAGAGTGATGATCACTCGCGGTCCTCGGTCCGGGTCCGCGGCGCGGCGCGAACCTTGGGCGAATCGGGGCGTGGCTGTGGCAGTGGCGGCAGCTGTATTCGTGGTGATGTCAGCTGGCCCCGCGTCGGCCCACCTCGGAGATTCGCCCTCAGCGGACAACTTCTCCGGCTCGGTGACCTCGATCAGTCCGGACCTGCCCTCCGGAATCACGGTAGAGATCATCGAGTTCGGCAACCGTCTACGGCTGACCAACACCTCCGACGAGACGGTGGCCGTGCCGGGATATTCCGCGGAGCCCTATCTCCAGATCGGCCCGGACGGGGTGCACCGCAACGAGAACAGTCCGGCGACCTACCTCAATCTCAGTCGGGACGGCACCACGCCATTGCCCGAACGGGTCGATCCGAAGGCAGATCCGTCCTGGGCGCGAGTGAGTTCGGAGCCGGTGTACGAGTGGCACGATCACCGCACCCACTGGATGTCGGCTCTCTTGCCGCCCGAGGTACGCGCCGATCCGGAATCCCCGCACCGGGTGATCGAGTGGACGATCCCGCTGCAGATCGACGGCGCGACCTACGAGGTCTCCGGGGTTCTCGACTGGACGCCGCCGCCACCCGGCTGGTTGTCCTACCTCGTCCTGGTCGGGTTGATCGCACTGGGCGCCGGCGCGGGCTGGGTATGGCGTTCCGGGCGGCTGGCGACGTGGCTGCTCGTCCTGGCCAGCGCGGCCTCGCTCTGGCACGCCACGAGCACACCGGTCGTACAGAGTTCTTCGTCCTCAGTCGTCTACGGCGTGCTGACGGTCGGCCTGCCCACCGCGATTCTCCTTGCCCTGTCAGCCTTCGCCGTACGAGCAGCGCGACGTTCCTCGGCTGGGCAACCCTCTGGTTCGCTGCCCTATCTGGTGGGGATCGCCGGGTGGCTGTCCATCGCCGAGGCGATTCCGGATCTTGATGTGCTGTTTCGCTCGAACGTCGCTTCCCTCGGTCCGGCGTGGGCCGCCCGCCTGGCTGTGCTGTTGTTGCTGGGACTCGGAGCGGGACTGGCGATCGGCGCGGTCGGTCTGGCGCGTTCCCGGTCAAAGCCGGTGGGGGACAGCGTCGCACCGGCCGTGTCGTCCTGACGGTTCAGGGTCTGCGGGCCGACGGGCGGCGGTGCAGTAGTCTCGACTCTCCGTAAGGGGCTGTGGCGCAGCTGGTAGCGCACCACACTGGCAGTGTGGGGGTCAGGGGTTCGAGTCCCCTCAGCTCCACCCTTGTCGGTCGAGGCCATCATCGCGTGGATGCCTTACCCCGGCTACGGCGCGCACGCGCTTCTAGGCGGGTGGTGCGCCCTGGGCTCTGCCCGGGCGGGTGATCGGGCCGATCCGCTCCTCGTACAGCTTCTCGTTGACGCTCAGGGCCCGCATCAGTTCGAAGACCGCGGCCGGCGGGATCTTCACTCTGGAGACCACCCGGCAAGGGGTGACCTGCGCGTTTCCCTCCGATCCGGGGGCTTGCTGGGCGGGGAGCATCACCGCGAAGTCCAGCGTGAACTCGTACGGCGTGTGCCAGACGGCCACCACGTTGCTGTACACGCCACCGGTCTCGTCCTCAGGGACCTGGAAGGCGAAGGACTGTTCAGGGGTCTGCGTCATGGCATCGAGAATGCCACCGACATCAGGATCCGAGACTCAGGGAGGGTGCTGCCCTCAATGCGCGAGAGTGTCCGGGGACAGGTGGGAAAGGGCTCGGAAAGTCGTCGATCCGGATCGTGTGGCCCCCGGCGCCAGAGCGCGAAGCCCGGGCTAAGCTGCCTGCGTGACCATCGCCCCGGCGCCGATCGTCTCTCGGCCGAGCCCTCCGCGAGAGGCGAAAAAGGGCTCGGTCTTCCTCAACCTCCTGAGCACGACCGATCACAAGCTGATCGGCATCATGTACACGGTCGCTTCGTTCGGGTTCTTCATGGCCGGCGGGGTCATGGCGATGCTGATGCGAGCCGAACTGGCCCGCTCCGGCACCCAGTTCCTGTCTCCCGAGCAGTACAACCAGCTGTTCACGATGCACGGCACGCTCATGCTGTTGCTGTTCGCAACGCCGCTGGTCTTCGCCTTCGCCAACCTCGTACTCCCGTTGCAGATCGGCGCCCCCGATGTCGCCTTCCCGCGGCTGAACGCCTTCTCTTTCTGGCTGTTCCTCTTCGGCGGGCTGACCGTGATGGCCTCGTTCCTGACGCCAGGCGGAGCCGCGGACTTCGGTTGGTATGCCTACTCACCGCTGACCGACATGACCAACTCACCTGGTGTGGGTCCGGACATGTGGATCGTGGGCTTGGCCCTGGCGGGACTGGGCACCATCCTCGGCGCGGTCAACATGGTCGCCACGGTCGTCTGTCTACGGGCACCGGGCATGACGATGTGGCGGATGCCGATCTTCACCTGGAACATCCTGGTGACCAGCATCCTGGTCCTGCTGGCCTTCCCGCTGTTCACCTCGGCGCTGCTCGTGCTGCTGGCCGACCGGCATCTCGACTCGCAGGTCTTCGTGGCCGACAACGCCGGCCCGCTGCTCTGGCAGCACCTGTTCTGGTTCTTCGGCCATCCCGAGGTCTACATCGTCGCGCTGCCCTACTTCGGAATCATCACCGAGATCATCCCGGTATTCAGCCGCAAACCACTGTTCGGCTACACCGGCATGGTCCTGGCCACCTTGTCGATCGCGGCGCTGTCCTTCACGGTGTGGGCGCACCACATGTTCGCCACCGGCGCGGTCCTGCTGCCCTTCTTCAGTCTGCTGACATTCCTGATCGCCGTCCCCACCGGCATCAAGTTCTTCAACTGGATCGGGACGATGTGGCATGGCCAGATCGAGCTGAAGACTCCGATGTTGTTCTCCATCGGATTCCTCATCACGTTCCTGCTGGGTGGCCTGACTGGCATCATCCTGGCCTCCCCGCCGTTGGACTTCCACCTCAACGACAGCTACTTCGTGGTGGCCCACTTCCACTACGTGCTCTTCGGGACCATCGTTTTCGCCGCGTACGGCGGGATCTACTTCTGGTTCCCGAAGATGACCGGCCGCATGCTCGACGAGAAACTCGGGCAGTTGAACTTCTGGATGACCTTCATCGGCTTCCATGTCACGTTCTTGATTCAGCATTGGCTGGGCAATATCGGAATGCCGCGTCGCTACATCGACTACGAGGCAAGCACCGGCTGGCAGACGCTGAACACGATCTCAACGATCGGCTCGTTCGTGCTGGGCGCCTCGCTGCTCCCGCTGATCTGGAACGTGATCAAGAGCTGGCGCTACGGCGAGCTCGTGGTCGAGGACGACCCCTGGGGTTACGGAAATTCGCTGGAGTGGGCGACCTCGTGTCCACCACCGCGGCACAACTTCACCGAGATCCCGCGGATCCGATCCGAACGTCCGGCATTCGAAGCGCACTACCCGCACCTGGCCGACCGGTTGCAAGCCGAACGCCACGTCAGCCGGCGCAAGAACAAGGAAATCCCGCTCGTGGACCGGGAATCCGACGATTCCGGAGACGGCGGCACCGTCAGTCGGTGAGCCTCACCGCTCTTCGCCCGACGCTGATCGCTGCTGTCCTGCACTGAGTCATGATGGCTAGTGATCCTGGTCGTAGCGCGCTGCTGACCGTCACCGGGCCGGATCATCCGGGTGTCACCGCGCGGCTGTTCGCCGAATTGGCCTCCCTTGACATCGAGATCGTCGATGTCGAACAGGTGGTCATCCGGGGCCAACTCGTACTCGGGGTGTTGCTCGCCGTCCGGACGGACGAAGCGGAGATCGCCGGGCTGGCCGCCCGGGTGGCCGGTGAGGTGGGTGTGTCGATCGAGGTGTCATTCGACGAGGCCGCCGGCGACCTCGCCGAGCACCGGCGTCGGCGCAACCACGTCATCGTGCTCGGAGCCCCGCTGCCCGCCACGGCGGTCGCCGCGGTCGCCAGCGCCATCGCCGAGGTCGGCGGCAACATCGACACGATCTCTCGGCTGTCGAGCTACCCGGTCACCAGCTTGGAACTGATGGTCTCCGGTGCCAAGTCGCCGAAGCTCCGGGTGGCGCTGTCCGCAGTGGCCAGCCAGACCGGAGTGGACATCGCGGTGGAAAAGGCGGGTCTGCTGCGGCGAAACAAGCGCCTGATCGTGCTCGACGTCGACTCGACGCTGATCCAAGGCGAAGTCATCGACTCGCTGGCCGCCAAGGTCGGACGCGAGCCCGAGGTCGCCGCCATCACTGCGGCGACGATGGCCGGCGAGCTCGATTTCGCCGAATCGCTGCGGGCCCGGGTCGCGGTGCTCGAAGGCCTACCGGCCACGGCACTGGACGAGGTATACGCCGAGCTGGTGCTCACACCTGGCGCACGCACCCTTGTCCGGACCCTCAAGGCGATGGGTTACCGCTGCGGCATCGTCAGCGGAGGCTTCACCCAGATCACCGATCGGCTCGTCACCCGGCTCGATCTCGACTTCTCCGCCGCCAACACCCTGGAGATCGTCGGCGGCCGGCTGACTGGTGGCTTGGAGGGCGAACTGGTGGACCGCAGCGGAAAGGCTGAGGCGCTCAAGAGATTTGCTGCGCAGTTCAACATTCCCTTGAGTCAGACCGTGGCTGTCGGCGATGGTGCCAACGACATCGACATGTTGGCGACCGCGGGGCTGGGCGTGGCCTTCAATGCCAAGCCGCTGGTACGGGAAAGCGCACATGCGGCACTGAACCAGCCCTATCTCGACGCGATCCTGTTCGTGCTCGGAATAAGCCGCGCCGATGTCGAATCCCTTGACGACCCGGCGACCTAGGCAGGCGCAGGCGGTGAACGCGGGGGCCCATTCGCCTCATCCTCACCCCCGGACACGAGCTGTCGACCACGAGTCCGTGGCCTACGTCGCGGAACTCAGTCCGGGATGAGCGCGAATTCTGTGGCGATGACCGGCTCGCCGCGCGAGAGTTGCCGTCCAAAGCCCGGCAGAGAGGCCATCACCCGCCGATGGTGTTCCCGAGCACGTCCCAGCCGATGTTGGGGCCTACCAGTGGAGTCCGGTCGGCGGCCGTCGACCAATAGCGGGATCTGCAGCGGGCGATCGCCCTCGCAAGCTTCCGCGGGCATGCCGGAGGAGACCACCTCCATGGTCATCAGACCGACCTGGTCGTGGCGGCGTAGCGCGTACTTGCGCCCCCCACGCGAGGGTTTCCCGGGCGATGCTTTGGCCACGGGGCGGCCGTCGACCTCGACCAGCTTGTAGACCATCCCCGCCGTCGGTGCACCTGACCCGGTCACCACCGAGGTGCCCACGCCGTAGCTGTCGACCGGCGCTACGGCGAGCGCGGCGATCGCGTGCTCGTCCAGGTCACTGGTGACAACGATGCGGGTATCCCGCGCGCCGAGCGAGTCGAGAAGTTCGCGCGCCTGGGCGGCCAGCGAGCCCAGGTCCCCCGAGTCCAGCCGGATCGCACCGAGTTCGGGGCCGGCCACACCTACGGCCTTCCGAATGCCCTCCATAACGTCGTAGGTGTCCACCAGCAGGGTGGTGTTCGCACCGGCGGCCGCAATCTGGGCCGCGAAGGCCGTCTCCTCGTCGTCGTGCAGCAACGTGAAGGCATGCGCGCTGGTTCCGGCGGTGGGCAGGCCGTACCGAGCTCCGGCCGCGAGGTTCGAGGTGGCCGAGAACCCGGCGAGATAGGCAGCCCGAGCTGCCGCGACTGCTGCTTGCTCGTGCGTCCGCCGGGAGCCCATCTCGATGCAGGGGCGTTCGCCGGCGGCACCCACCATCCGGGCGGCTGCCGAGGCGATGGCGCTGTCGTGGTTGAGCACGGAAAGGATCAGCGTCTCGAGCAGGACCGTTTCGGCGAAACTGCCTCCTACGGTGAGGACGGGCGAGCCCGGGAAGTACAGCTCGCCCTCGGCGTAACCGTCGATGTCACCGGAAAAGGCATACCCAGCAAGCCATTCCAGGGTGTCGGCGTCGACCACCTCCTTAGCGCGAAGCTCAGCGAGTTCTTCTTCGCCGAACTGGAACGCCTCGATGGCATCGATCAGGCGTTCGGTCCCGGCGACCACGCCGTAGCGCCGTCCCGGCGGGAGCTGGCGTGCGAAGACCTCGAACACGCACGGGCGGTGCGCCGTCCCGTCCTTCAGGGCGGCAGCGAGCATCGTCAACTCGTAGTGGTCGGTCAGCAATGCCGTGGATGCCGTGGACACAGATCCGCAGCGTAGGCGTGATCTCGCTCCTGCGACCCGGCACAATAGGCAGTCGTGAGGAACATCGTGCGGAGCACGTCATGACACCGTGACCGGAATCATCGCGCCGGAGCGCACCGAAGAGGTCGTGGGCGACGAGGACGAACAGACCGATCGTCCGTGGGTCACGATCGTCTGGAACGACCCGGTGAATCTGATGAACTACGTGACCTACGTCTTCCAGAAGCTGTTCAACTACGACGAGCCGACCGCCACGAAGCTGATGCTCCAGGTACACCACGAAGGCAAGGCGATCGTGAGCTCGGGGGCAAAGGAGCGGATGGAGTCCGACACGTCGCGGCTGCACGCCTACGGTCTGTGGGCCAGCTACCAGCGGGACTCGTGACCCCGTTTCGCTGGAAGCGGGGCCGGCTGTTGGCCGACATCGAGGCTCATGAGGCAGTGCTGCTGCGTCAAGTGGTCACCGAGATCCGCGACCTGCTCAGCGACCCGGAGTCCGACGACACAAAGTCCGTTGGCATTGTGGCCGGCAGCGGTTCTGCAGACGCCGGTGCCATGCAGGACCCGGTAACTGCGCGCCTACTCCCGGACGGACACCGCAGCGACCCGGATCTGGCCGAGGACTACCGCGGCCTCACCGAGGCGGGGTTGCGCGCGGAGAAGCGCGCCGACGCCGCTCTCCTGTTGCAAACCGTGGGCGAGAACGGTGGCCGGATCGAGCTCGACGCAGCCGCGGCAGAAGCGTGGCTTCGCACGATCAACGACGTGCGCCTGAGCATCGGCGTACGGCTGGACATCAACGAGTCCGATGACCCGATGGTCCGTGCAGAGCAGACCGGGGACCCGCGCTGGGCGGTGTATTCCTGGCTGACCGCCGTGCAGGGCCTGCTGGTGGACGCTGTGAGCGCCAAGCACTGATCAGCCGCCACCGGAGCCGTAATTAGACTGGTCGGTGTGCTTGCGATCCGGCAGGAGTTGGTCGACCAGATCAGCGCCCACGCGCGTCGGGACCATCCTGACGAGGCGTGCGGGGTGATCGCCGGACCTGTCGGAAGCGACCATCCGCAGCGGTTCATCCCGATGCTGAACGCCGCACGGTCGCCGACGTTCTACGAGTTCGAGTCCGGCGACCTGCTCGAGCTCTACCGGGAACTGGACGACCTCGACGAGCAAGTCATCGTCAACTACCACTCGCACACCGCCACCGAGCCCTATCCGTCGCGGACCGACATCAGCTACGCCAGTGGTCCACTGTCCGACCCCGCTACGCACTACGTGCTGGTATCCACCCGCAAACACGGCAACGACGAGGGTCCGGTGGAGCTGCGCTCATTCCGGATCATCGACGGCGAGGTCACCGAAGAGCCGGTCGAGATCGTCCCCGGCTGATTGCTGCGCGCCTTGTCGGAATCGAATGGGTGCTGTCCGGCGTTACCCGTGCAGGCGCACCACCAAACCGCCCCAAGCCTCCGGCGAAATCGTCGGAATTGGTTCCACAGCCGTACCCGAGGAGAATCAGCACCCATGGCTATCGAGATCCGCATCCCCACGATCCTGCGCACCCACACCGGTGGGGAGAAGACCGTGCAGGGCTCCGGAGACAGCCTCAGCGCCCTCATCGACGACCTGGATTCCAGACACTCGGGCATCAAGGGCCGGCTCATCTCCGACGACGGGTCGTTGCACCGATTCGTGAACGTCTACGTCAACGACGAGGACGTGCGCTTCACCGGCGCCCTCGAGACACCCCTCAAGGACGGGGACTCGGTAACCGTGTTGCCTGCGGTCGCCGGAGGGGCCGCGGCGCTGCAGCGCTAGTCCTGCCATGGCTCGCTTCGACTCCTTGATCGACTCACTCGGCGGTACTCCGCTGGTGGGTCTGCCTGCCCTGTCACCGACCCCGGAAGTCCGCCTCTGGGCCAAGCTGGAGGATCACAATCCGACCGGCTCGGTGAAGGACCGCGCGGCCATTTTCATGATCGAGGCAGCCGAGGCCGAGGGCCGGCTGCAACCCGGCAGCACCATCATGGAGCCCACCAGCGGCAATACCGGCATCTCATTGGCGATGATCGCCCGCCAGCGCGGCTACCACCTGATCTGCGTCATGCCGGAGAACACCTCGATCGAGCGCCGCCAACTGCTGCAGATGTACGGGGCGCGGATCATCGCCTCGCCGGCCGAGGGCGGGTCGAATGAGGCAGTGGCGGTGGCCAAGCGCCTGGCCGCCGAGAATCCCGACTGGGTGATGCTCTACCAGTACGGCAATCCGGCCAACGCTCGCGCGCACTACGAGACGACCGGTCCGGAGATCCTCGCCGACCTGCCGACGATCACCCATTTCGTCGGTGGGCTCGGCACCGCCGGAACGCTGATGGGTGTCGGGCGTTTCCTGCGCGAGAAGGTTCCCGGAGTGGCGATCGTGGCCGCCGAGCCGCGCTACGGCGAGGTCGTCTACGGCCTGCGCAACATCGACGAGGGATTCATCCCCGAGCTCTATGACGCATCGGTGTTGACCACCCGATTTTCGGTGGGCCCAGATGACGCGATCCGTCGTACCCGAGAGCTGGTCGCTCGCGAGGGCATCTTCGCCGGCATCTCGACCGGAGCGATCCTGCACGCAGCACTCGGGGTCGCCGACCGCGCAGTCGCTGCGGGTGGTAGCGCAGACATCGCACTGATCGTCTGCGACGGAGGATGGAAATACCTGTCCACCGGCGCGTACGACGGCACCATCGCCGAGGCGGCTGACGCGCTGGATGGCCAGCTCTGGGCGTGAGTTCGGCGCGGGCCGACCGTGTCGGTGGCGGTGCGTGATCACCACCTCATTACCCTGTAAGTCATGAGTGCAGCGGGTTCACCGATCGGCGTCTTCGACTCCGGGGTGGGCGGACTGACGGTTGCCCGGGCGATCATGGATCAGCTACCCGCAGAATCCATCCGCTATCTGGGTGACACCGCCCACGGACCCTATGGTCCGCAGCCCATCGCAGGCGTGCGCGCGCATGCTCTGGCAGCCATGGATCAGTTGGTCGAGTCCGGGGTCAAGATGCTGGTCGTCGCCTGCAACTCGGCTAGCGCCGCCTGCCTGGCAGATGCCCGCGAACGCTACGACGTGCCGGTGGTCGAAGTGATCCTGCCAGCTGTACGCCGGGCGATATCGGCCACACGAAGCGGTTCGATCGGCGTCATCGGGACCGAGGCGACGGTGCGCAGCGGCGCCTACGATGACGCGTTCGCCGCCGCGCCCCAGGTGAGGATCACCACGGTTGCCTGCCCGAGTTTCGTCGACTTCGTGGAGCGGGGGGTCACCAGCGGTCGGCAGGTCTTGGGCCTGGCGCAGTCCTATCTGGAGCCGCTGCAGCGTGCCCAGGTGGACACCCTGGTGCTCGGCTGTACGCACTACCCGATGCTGATCGGGGCGATCGGCCATGTCATGGGAGACGCGGTGACCCTGGTCTCCAGCGCGGAGGAGACGGCCAAGGACGTCTTCCGGGTGTTGACCGACAAGGAGCTTCTCCGAGACGGGTCGGGCTCACCTGGTCAGCCTGATGAGGACGTGTCGCCGGGCGAGCATCGGTTCTTCTCCACCGGCGACGCGGAGACCTTTCACCGACTCGCCGAACGCTTCCTCGGCCCGGCGGTCGGACCGATAGCGACTCTGCCGGCGGCCCAGTCCTCCCATGAGGCAACAGAGGCTGACGGACAAGACTCAGCCGAAGCGGCGATCGAGCACCCGACGCAGGAGTTGCCAGCAACCGACCTGCCTCCCGCGGCCGGGCCGGTTGAGCCGGTCGAGCCCGATGGGTCACGTCCCGATGCCCCCGATGAGGGCGATGCCCCCGATGAGTCCGACGCCCCCGATGAGGCCGATCAGTCGGATGCCCTCAATGAGGCAGATCAACCTGACGAGCAGGTTGACCCGCTCGAGTCCGATGAGCCGACTGACACCTCACCCGGCCGGGTGGCGGTGCCAGTCCCGGTGCCCTACTCCGCGGAGAGCATTCCCGTACCGAGCTCGTCTACCGAGCAATGAGATTGACGGTTGTCGGCTGCTCGGGCTCGATGCCCGGTCCGGAGTCCCCGGCGTCCTGCTACCTGATAGAGCATGAAGGCGTCCGAATCGTGCTGGACATGGGTAATGGGTCAGCCGGTGCGCTGCAGCGGCACGCGGACCTGCGCAGCATCGATGCCATCGTCCTGTCGCACCTTCATGCCGATCACTGCTTGGACACCTCGTCGTTCGTCGTCTGGCACCGATACTCGCAGGGTTCTCGGGGTCCGGTGCCGCTCTACGGTCCGACGGGCACTCGGGAACGGCTTGCCGCGGCCTACGAGCAGCCGCCATCGGACCTGAGTGACGTCTTCGACTTCCGTACGGCGGCGCAGGACGTGACCGCCGACGTCGGCGCTTTGTCGTTGTCCTTCGCCCGGGTGAACCATCCCGTGCCCACCTACGCAGTGCGGGTCACCGCAGACTCGGCGGGCCTCGTCTACTCCGGGGACACCGGGGTCAGCGACGAGCTGGTCACGCTGGCCCGGGGCGCCGATGTGTTCCTCTGCGAGGCCGCTCAGCCCGACGGCGAGCCTGGGTACCCCCCGGGCCTGCATCTGACCGGGGCACAGGCCGGCGAACACGCGGCCGCGGCTGGTGTCGGCACCTTGGTGTTGACCCATATCCCGCCGTGGGTCGATGCGCAGGCTCAGCTCGCGGCCGCCCGGTCGGTCTTCCCGGCAACCGAACTCGCCACCTCGGGCGCCACCTACGACCTCTGAGTTGCCGCGAGAGGTCAAGCCGGCAGGTAGGACAGCCGGACCTGGCGATCGGGGTTGTCGCCATTGGGGTCCACCAGGCAGATCGACTGCCAGGTTCCCAGCGCCGGCCGGCCGTCGAGGACCGGCATCGAGGCGTAGGGCGCGACGAAGGCCGGCAGAACGTGATCTCGTCCATGTCCGGGTGAGCCGTGCCTGTGTTGCCAGCGATCGTCGGTAGGCAGCAGCGAGTCCAGCGCATGGAGCAGGTCGTCGTCGCTGCCAGCACCGGTCTCGAGTATCGCCACTCCGGCAGTGGCGTGCGGGACGAAGACATGCAGAAGACCCTCGGCGGCACCACATTGGCGCAGGAAGTCCTGACATCGGCTGGTCAGATCCACTACGGCCGGGCGGTTGCCGGTGCTGACCCGGATCAGTTCAGAACGCATGCCGCAATCCTCTCGTCTACGGCGCAGCGGACCACAACAGGGGAAGACAGCTACCTACCTATCGTCACAGGGGTCCCCTGAGTCCGGAGGAGGGCGACTAGGGTCGCTGGCCGTGACCCGACCCGAAAATCGCGCTGCCGACCAACTCCGTCCTGTGACCATCACCCGCAACTGGCTAGATCACGCCGAGGGATCGGTCCTGGTTGAGTTCGGCCGGACCCGGGTGCTGTGTGCGGCGAGCGTGACCGTGGGCGTTCCTCGCTGGCGCCGTGGCTCCGGGCTGGGCTGGGTCACCGCGGAGTACGCGATGCTGCCCCGCTCCACCCACACCCGAAGCGACCGGGAGTCCGTACGCGGCAAGATCGGTGGGCGTACTCACGAGATCAGCCGGCTGATCGGCCGAGCGCTGCGTGCCAGCATCGACCTGTCGGCGCTGGGCGAGAACAGCATCGCGCTGGACTGCGATGTCCTGCAGGCCGATGGCGGAACGCGCACGGCGGCAATCACCGGCGCCTACGTGGCCCTGGCCGATGCCGTGAGCTGGCTGCGGGAGAACGGAAAATTGGCCAAGCCCGATCCGCTGCACACCTCGGTCTCGGCCGTCAGCGTCGGCGTCGTCGATGGTGAGCCGCGGTTGGATCTGGAGTACGTCGAGGACGTCGCGGCCGACACCGACATGAACATCGTGTGCACCGGCACCGGGGACTTCATCGAAGTCCAGGGCACGGCAGAGGGAGTCGTCTTCGACCGGGCGACACTCGACGTGCTCCTCGATCTCGCAGTCGCCGGATGCGCGACGTTGACCCAGGCCCAGCAGCGCGCACTGGCGTCCTGAGTCGAGCGCCGTGACTGGACGACAACTGGTTCTGGCGACCCGCAACCAGAAGAAGCTGGTCGAGCTTCGGCGAATTCTCCAGGCGGTCGTTGCAGTCGAGGTCCTCGGACTGGATGACCTGCCCGCCTTTCACGAGGCGCCGGAGACCGGCGACACCTTCGCCGAGAACGCATTGGCCAAGGCACGCGATGCGGTGGCCGCAACGGGACTGGCAGCCATCGCCGACGATTCCGGGCTGGCGGTGGACGCGCTCAACGGGATGCCGGGCGTCCTGTCGGCACGGTGGTCAGGTCGGCACGGTGATGACCACGCCAACCTGGAATTGTTGCTCGGCCAGATCGCTGATGTGCCCGATGACCGCCGCGGGGCAGCCTTTGTCTGTGCCGCTGCCTTCGTGGGCCCGGACGGTTTCGAGCGTGTCGTGGAAGCTCAGATGCGGGGTCGGATCGTTCGCGAGCCCAGAGGTAGTGGTGGGTTCGGGTACGACCCGATCTTCGTTGCTGACGGACACGAACTCAGTACCGCTGAGATGACCGCGGAGAGCAAGGACGCGATCAGCCATCGCGGCAAGGCCTTTCGCACGCTGGCCCCCGTCATCGCGAGTGCCCTGCACCGCTGAGACTCAGAGACCTTCGGCGAGCACGAAGGCGATGACGAAGCCCAGAGCGGTGGCCAGGGCGATGGCAGGTTTGCCCCGCTCGAAGGCCTCGGGCATCAGGGTGTCGGCCAGGCTGGCCAGCACCGCTCCGCCGGCAAAAGCGAGCGCGAAGCCGAGCGCGGTCTCGTTCACGCCGTTCAGTGCTGAGAATCCGACGACGACTGCGACCGTGAGCAGCGCCGCAGCGATGGACCAGATGCCGATGGCGAAGCGTGCGGTCCGTCCAGCTGCACGCATCGACATCGCGCCGACCAGCGCTTCGGGGAAGTTGCTGGCGAAGATCGCGAACAGCAGGGCGAGGCTGCCCGCGGTGATGCCCAAGTCGGCACTGGCGATCAGCGACACTCCCAGCGCGGTGTTTTCCGGCACTCCGTCGAGGGTCACCGCGGCGAGCAACGCGAACCCGACGGCCGAGCCGGCCGGGCCACCCGGGCCAGCCGCCACCCGGCGGTCCAACCAGCTGCTGACGACCACGAAGGTGGCGGCTCCCACGAGCAAGCCAATTGCGGAGGGCAACACACCGGCCAGTTCCACCGCCTCCGGGAAGAGCTCGAAGGACAGCGCGCTGATCAGGGTCCCGCTTGCGAAGGCCAGAAATACGCCGGTCACCCAGCGAGCTGGCTTCCAGTACGAGCCAAGAGCGCCACCCAGCACCAGTGCGCTGGATCCGATAACCCCGACCAGCAGAGCAGTCAGCATCGTCAGCGCCTCCGGTCTCTAGCGTGCGGGAGGGGGGAGTCGAACCCCCACGCCCGAAGGCACCAGATCCTAAGTCTGGCGTGGCTGCCGTTACACCACTCCCGCTCGCAGCGCAGTCTAGGGAGGACGGGTCGGAGCCGCGATCGTGAACATGGCAGGCTTAGGACGTGGCCCGAGACCCCAAGCAGATCCAAGCCGAGATCGATCAGGCGCGTAACGCCCTTGCCAGCACATTGGACGAGATCGCCTATCGCACCAGCCCGAAGAAGATCGCCGGTGATGCACGTTCGGCGGCGACGACCTGGCTGGCCTCGACCCCCGGCAGGATCACTCTGGGGGCACTGGGTGCGGTGACCGCTCTTCTGGTGGTCCGAAAGATCCGCAACCGCTAGGAAGCGCCTAGACGATGCGCGGCCAACCTGTACGGATCGCGCCGGGTCCATGACTGCGGAGTTTCTGCGCGACGCGGCGATGACGGCGGTGATCTTCGGCGTTTTCGCATCGTCATGGTTCGGCTGGGCGCAGGAGGATCCGCCACCCACGTGGCGCAAGTTTCTGACCGCGGGCGCCATCGCGTCTGTGTTGACCGCGGTCGCCGGTGGCGTCCTGGCTTGGCAGCACTGGCAGGACGGGTCGGTATTCGACGCGGACACGAGTCGCACCTTCGGAGTGATCGTCGGCATCGAGTTCGCCGCAGCGGCAATCGGCGCAGGCATCCTGGAGGTGCGGCGTAAGAAGGAACTCATCCCGGCCTGGATCGCGCTGGTCGTCGGGGTGCACCTGTTTCCCGTCGCGGCGCTGCTCGGGTATCCGCTGATCCATGTCGTGGGGGCGATGATCACCGTCGTGGCGCTCGTGTCGATCCCACGTGCCAGGGCTCGTGAGCTCCCCGTCAGCGCGGTCACCGGGCTCGGCGCCGGCACGGTTCTGCTTGCCGGTGCCCTCTTGGCCCTGTTAAGCGCGCTCTTCTGGCCCTGATCGCCCGGCTGGGCGGTCAGTCCAGACCGAGATCGCGGCGCAACTTGGACACGTGCCCGGTGGCTTTGACGTTGTAGAAGGCGTGTTCTACGACGCCCTCGGCGTCCAGCACGACCGTGGACCGGATCACGCCGGTGATCGTCTTGCCGTAGTTCTGCTTCTCGCCCCACGCGCCGTAGGACTGCAACGTCACGCGGTCGGGATCGGACAGCAACGGAAAGCCCAACCCCTCCTGCTCGGCGAACTTCCCCAAGGCCTCAGGGCCATCCGGGGAGATTCCGACCACGGCGTAACCAGCGCTGCGCAGGTCATCGTCGGCGGCCTGGAAGTCGATCGCCTGCGTCGTACATCCGGGTGTCATCGCTTTGGGATAGAAGTAGAGGATCGCCTTCTTGCCCGTGAGGTCGCTCAAGGACACCCGGCTGCCGTCGGCGGCGGTCAGGTCGAAATCCGGGGCTCGGTCACCGGGGGAGAGTTGGTCGCTCACTGCCCCACCGTATCCGCTGGCTTCAGTCGCGCAGCGCCGCCTGCATTGCTCCTGAAATGGCGCGATGTTGTACGAGCAACTCGTCCAATCCGGGGCGAACCGGGATGCCGTCCAGCACGACGGGGCTGCCGGCGACCAGGGTATGTCTGGCCGCGCTCGGACCACAGCGCAGCCAAGCCTCGATCGGATCGCTGAGCGCCCCGGCAAAAGCCGCTCCCTCGAGCGACCAGACCACCAGGTCACCGCAGGCTCCGACGGACAACTCGCCGATCTCGCCGATCCGGCCCAGGCAACCGGCGCCGCCACGGGTGGCGATCTCCAGCGCGTCCCGGGCAGACATTGCGGCTGCCCCATGCCGGAGCTTGCCCTGCAGCATCGCGGTGCGTGCCTCCAACCACAGGGAAGCGGAATCGGCTGAGGACGAGCCGTCGCAACCCAGGCCGACTGGTGCGCCGGCGGCCCGGAGCTCGGCCACCGGGGCCAGCCCGCTGCCCAGGATCATGTTGCTGCTCGGGCAGTGCGCGGCTCCGGTGCCCCACCCACCCAATCGCGCCACCTCTGAGGCGTCCGGCCAGACGCAGTGCGCAATCCAGGACCGGGACGAGGCCCAGCCGACATCCTCGAAGTAGTCGACAGGCCGACGGCCGAACTTCTCCAGGCAGAAGGCGTCCTCATCCTTGGTTTCGCACAGGTGCGTGTGCAGCCGTACGTCAAGGCGTTCGGCAAGCTCGGCGGTCGCCCGCATCAGCTCGGTGGACACCGAGAAAGGGGAACAGGGGGCCAGTGCGATTCGCAACATAGACGCCGGTGACCGATCGTGGTGCAGTTCGACCAGGCGCTGGGAGTCGGCCAGGATCTCATCGTCAGGCTGCACGACCGAGTCCGGCGGCAGCCCGCCGTCCTTGACCGACAACGACATCGAGCCACGTGTGGGATGGAAGCGCATTCCCAGTTCCTGGGCGGCACGGATCTCGGCGGTGATCAGGTCACCCGCGCCATGCGGGTGCACGTAGAGGTGATCGGTCGACGTGGTCGCCCCTCCGAGAGCCAGCTCGGTCAGCCCGACATACGCGCTGACGTAGGCGGCTTCCTCGTCCAGGCGCGACCACAGCGGGTACAGCGTGACCAGCCAGTCGAACAACCCGCCGGTCAGCGCGGGAGCAAACGCACGGGTGAGGTTCTGGTAGATGTGGTGATGTGTGTTGACCAGTCCAGGAGTCACCAGGCAGCCATCGGCGTCCAGGGTCCGCGTTGCCGGTGGCTGCGGATCGGCTGGGCCACCGAGTGCTGTGATGACCCCGTCGGTGATGGCGACCCAGCCGCCGGGGATCTCACGTCGCGCGTCGTCGACCGTGGCCAAGAGTTCGGCTCCCCGGACCACGAGGTCTGCTGGCATGCGAGTGTCGGTCACGGACAGGTCCCTTCCGATCCCGGGATCGCTCCACCTGCTCGCGTCATAGCGCGTACGAAGCGATCATCTGCCCGAGTTTTCGGATATCTGACTTCCCCTTGAACTCAAGCCTTACCTTTCCAAGCCCGCTGAACCACAGATCCAGCTCTGCATCCAAGTCGAATGATCCAGCAGTCTCGACGGAAAGGCCTGGATCTTGCTGTATGGAAGAGAAGTGAAGTCGCGCTTCTTGCCAGTGATGCCTTGCACATTGACTGCGATCAGCCGCTTGTCCGTAAAGACGACGAAGTCGCGCACAGCTTTGAAGCACGAAACGATCCGCTCCCCCGGCACGAGCAGAGGCTCAACTAAAGGCTCGAGGTCGCCGGAAGGGCATTCGTTCAGTTTGAAAAGCGAACCGTTCGAGAAATCAATCATGCTGCGAACGCTACTGGTGCGAAGCTCCGAAGAGCCGTTGAGCGCTGTGTGGTCCAAGGTGACCGGCGCGTGGGGTCTGCCTGGTCGGAGGCCTGTCGCCTAGGGTCGCTCTGTGCCAGTCATCACGCCCAGCACGGTCGACGAGGTGCTCAGCCAACTCGGCGAGCGCCCGGACGCGCTGCTGCTCTCCGGGGGCACCGACGTCATGGTCGAAATCAACATGGCCCATCGGAAGGCACCGGCCGAGGTCATCGCCCTGCGCCGGGTCGAGGAGCTCCGCCGCTGGGAGCACCACACAACCCCTGACGGAACCGGCGGCACGGTCATGATCGGCTCCGGCGTGCCGTACGCGGAGATGGAACACGGACCGCTCGCCGAGCACTTTCCAGCGCTGGCCGAAGCCGCCCGCACCGTCGGCTCACCGCAGATCCGCGCCGCGGGCACCCTCGGCGGCAATCTGGGCACCTGCTCCCCGGCCGGCGACGGGCTGCCGGTCCTCTACGCCCTGGACGCTGTGGTGCACCTGCGCTCGGCATCGGGTGCGCGGGATGTCCCCGTCGGGGAGTTCATGGTCGGGGTGAAGAAGAACGTGCTCGAGCCCGGCGAGCTGATCACGGGCGTCACGTTGCCGGTCCGACGCGGCTGGCAGGGATATTCGAAGGTCGGGGTAAGAAACGCAATGGTCATTGCCACCGCGTCAGCCTGTCTGGCCATGGACCGGGAGCGGGGATCGGTCAGCCTGGCCCTTGGCGCCGTGGGAACCACGATCCTGCGCTGTCGCGATGCCGAGAACTGGCTGGCCGCGGAGATCGCCCTGACTGATGCACAGTTGGAGATCGGCGACGATGTGGTGCGCGAGTTCGGGCAGCGGGCCGCGGCCGATGCCCGGCCGATCGATGACCACCGCTCGACGGCGGCCTACCGCGGACATGCGGTGGGAGTCCTGGCGAGCCGACTCCTGAGAAGGGCAGTGGCATGACCTCTACGCCTCTGGGGTCACCGGAGATCTACCGGTTGACCGTGAACGGTGAATCCCACGACGTGCAGGACGCCTGGCTCGGCGAGAGCCTGCTCTATGTACTTCGTGAGCGGCTGGGCCTGCCCGGGTCGAAGGGAGCCTGCGAGCAGGGCGAGTGCGGCAGTTGCACGGTGCTGCTGGACGGGGCTGCTGTCTGCGCGTGCCTGGTGATGGCTGCCTCGGCCACCGACGCTGACATCGTGACCGTGGAGGGCTTGCCGACATCAGAGGCCGCACCGCTGACTGACGTACAAGCAGCCTTTCTCGACGAGGGTGCGGTGCAGTGCGGGTTCTGTACGCCGGGGCTGATCGTCGCCGTGCACCACCTCCTTGACCACAACCCCCGGCCAACCGCGCTCGAAACCCGAGAAGCGTTGTCCGGCAACATCTGCAGATGCACAGGGTATGGGCGGATCTTCGCCGCCGTGGACGCCGTCGTCGCCAGCCGAGCTGAGCAGAGCGCGCCGTGACGGACACCACCGGCACCACGACGGCAACGGCCACCGCTACGACACAGGCAAGTGCGCTGCGACACGGAACGCTGGGCACCAACGCGGCACGGCCCGACGGCGTACCCAAGGTCCAGGGCCGGTTCGCCTTCTCCAACGACCTCTGGGCCGAGAACATGTTGTGGGGCGCAACGCTGCGATCGCCGCATCCCTATGCCCGGATCAAGTCGATCGATGTCACCGGTGCCTGGAAGATCGCCGGGGTCGAGGCGATCCTGACCGCCGAGGACGTTCCGGGCCAGCCGAACTACGGGCTGATCCGTCAGGACCAGCATGTGTTCGCCACCAGTTATGTGCGCTACCGCGGAGAGCCGGTGGCCGCTGTCGCCGCCGATCATCCTGAGACCTGCCGACGAGCACTGGCAGCGATCGTCGTGGACTACGAGGTGCTCGAGCCGTTGACCGATCCCGAAGTGGCCATTGCGGGGACGCGCGAGCCGATCCATCCGGACGGCAACATCATCCGTCACCAGCGCATCCTCTGCGGTGACCCGGACGCGACCGGTCCGATCGTGGTCGAGGGCGACTACGAGATGGGTATGCAGGACCAGGCCTTTCTCGGGCCGGAGGCCGCCCTGGCCGTACCCGACGACGACGGCGGCGGACTCGAGCTCTACATCGCCACCCAGTGGTTGCATGAGGATCGCAAGCAGGTCGCGGAGTGTCTGGGACTGCCCGAGGAACGCGTCCGGTTGGTCCTGGGCGGTGTCGGTGGCGCCTTCGGGGCGCGCGAGGACATCAGCCTGCAGGTGCACTGCAGCCTGCTGGCGCTGCGCACAGGTCGGCCGATCAAGATGCAGTACGGCCGCGAGGAGAGCTTCTACGGTCACGTGCACCGCCACCCGGCCAAGATCTGGATGCGCCATCACGCCACTGCGGACGGCGTGATCATCAAGATCGAGGCGCGGATGGTCTTCGATGGAGGCGCCTACGCATCCACGTCGCCGGCCGTCCTGATCAACGGCGTGACCCATGCGCAAGGTCCCTACCGCTGTCCTAACGCGGTCGTCGACGGCTGGGCCACCCGTACGAACAACCCACCGTGCGGCGCGATGCGCGGTTTCGGGGTCGTACAAGCCTGTTTTGCCCACGAGGGGCAGATGGACAAGCTGGCCGCTGCTGCCGGCCTGAGTCCGGTGGAAGTACGGCTGCGCAATGCCATGCGCACCGGCGACCCGCTGATCACCGGGCAGCCAGTGGACAGCGTCGCACCGGTCGAGCGGTGCATCCGGGAGACCGATGCCCTCCCCATGCCGCCGGATCTGCCCTCGGATGCCGACGTCCTGTCCCTGCCGGGCGGCACCGGGCGGACCGCCGACCGGGGCCATGTCGTCCGCGGAGTCGGGTACGGCGTGGCCATCAAGAACCTGATGTATTCCGAAGGTTTCGACGACTACTCGACCGCGCGTTGCCAGCTCAACGACGGCATCGTGACGTTGAAGTTCGCCACCTCCGAAGTGGGACAGGGTTTCGTGATGCTCGCCCAGCAGATCGCTCGGACGATCCTGGGCGTGGACGAGGTCATGCTGGACACGATCGACACCCAGATCGGCTCCTCGGGCAGCACGTCGGCCAGCAGGCAGACCTGGATGTCGGGCGGCGCGGTGGACGCGGCCTGTCGCAAGGTGCGCGAACTGCTCTTCGAGTCGGTGGCCGCCAAGCACGGCCTGCCCGCCTTGCAGCTGGCGATCGACGGCACCGACGTGGTGGACACGATCGGCTCGTTGCGGATTCCGGTGGCCGATGCTTCGGCGGGCCTCCGGTTGGACGAGACGGTGGAGTACCGGCATCGGGTCACCGAGGACCTGGACGAGAACGGTCAGGGCAACTGTCACGTGGCCTTCGCCTTCGTCGCGCACCGCGCCGTGGTCGACGTCGACCCGGAGTTGGGTCTGGTCAAGGTGGTGCAGGTAGCCACCGCTCAGGACATCGGGCGCGCACTCAACCCGCTGTCGGTCGCCGGGCAGATCGAAGGTGGCATCGCCCAAGGGCTGGGGCTGGCGGTGATGGAGGAGATCATCGTGACCGACGGGATGGTCCGCAACGCCAGCTTCACCGACTATCTGCTGCCGACCACCCTGGACGCTCCGACGGTGGTGTTCAGCCTGATCGAGGAGCCAGATCCCCAAGCGCCATTGGGGGCCAAGGGAGTCGGTGAACCGCCGTGCATCTCGGTGACTCCGGCGATCGCCGCCGCCATCCGGGATGCCACCGGTCGTGACATCCGCCGGGTACCCGTACGCCCCCAGGACATCTGCCTGAGCTGAACACACCAGCGTAAGAAGTGCTCAGGCGACGGGTGGCAGGGCGTCGTGCCAGGTGCGGCCCAACTGTTCTCGGCCCTGTGCGGTCGGCCTGCCCCAGAGCCGCAGCCTCGCCATGCCACCATCGGGATAGATGTCGAGGCGTACGTCTGTGACTCCGGGACCGTCCGGCGCGAGTACGAAGCGGTGCGGGGTGTCGGGCTGCAGCCTGGTCCTGGGCAGCAGCTCTGACCACGAGCCAGGCTGGGCCGGATCGCTGCCCTCGAGACAGCCCGTCAGGCGGGCACCGCCAGGGGAGTTGCCGACGAAGTAGGACGTATCCAGTTCGGCCAGCCTGACGACTCCCGGGCAGGCCAGTCCGACAGTCACCCAGTCGTTGCCGTCGTCGCGCCGACGTGCGGTCTCCCACCCGCCGCCCATGTTCAGAGCATGTCCGCGACTGATGAGCTGATGTGGCCTGCCATAGAACTCGTTGCTGCACCCGGTGATCCGGCCACCGTTCTCCAGCGCGGCCAAGTCGAATGGTCCAGCATCCAGCGGACGTGGATCGGCGATCGGTACGCCATAGACCCGCAGTCGGGCCACCCCGCCGTCCGGGAAGATGTTCAGCCGGACATGGGTCACGCGGACTGGTGACTCGACCGCGAAAGCATTGGGCGACCCGCCCTGCAGTTCGACCCTGGCCAGCAGCGGAAACCAAGCAGCCGCCGCCAATTCGTCGACCGAGGGGTATCCGTTGAGGGCGGCGCCGTCCAAGGAAGCGTAGGGCGGGAAGTTTCCGGTGAACCACGCCGTGTCGATGACCACGCCCTGAATCCGGCCGGGCGCACCCAGCCGCACGATCGCCCAGTCGTGACCGGCCTCGCGACGGCGGCGGGTCTCCCAGCCGTCGTAGACCTTCCCCTTGTGGCCAAAGTCGGCCACCGGGGCGGCCGGCCAGGGCAGTACGAGGTTCTCCTTCTCGGCGAAGAATTCGTCGTTGGCGGCGACGACGGCACCCGACAGGGAGCGCGAGGCGAGATCCGGGAGGGTGGTGAATCCCGGGATGCCAGCGGCCGGATGCGAGCCCTGTGCAGGTGCCGAGCTTTCAGTCATGCGTTCCCTCGGGTCAGGAGCCGGCCATGCGGTTGCGCGCCGGTCTCGCGTCCGCCTACCCAACTCTGTCGCACGATGCCAGACAACGTCCGTCCTGCGTACGGGGTCAACGAGTGTCGGTGCTCGAGCCGCTCGGGATCGACGACAAACGCCTCGTCCGGGGCGAAGACGGCGAAGTCCGCGTCGTAGCCGCTGGCGATCCGTCCCTTGCGCGTCAGTCCGGCCAGGGCCGCGGGGCGCTCGGCCATCCAGCCGACCACGTCCACCAGGCTGAAGCCGCGCTGTCGGGCCCCTGTCCAGACTGCGGACAGAGCGAGCTGCAGAGAACTGATCCCGCCCCAAGCTGCACCGAAGTCGCCGGTGTCCAGCCTCTTCAATGCCGGTGTCGACGGCGAATGGTCGGACACGATGCAATCGATGTCCCCGGTGCGCAAGCCGTCCCACAACCGGTCGCGGTTCTCGCCCTCCCGAATCGGCGGACAACACTTGAACTGCGTGGCACCGTCGGGGACGTCCTCGGCGGCGAAGGTCAGATAATGCGGGCAGGTCTCGACGCTCACGACTGCCCCTCCGCTGCGTGCCTGGCGCACCATCGGCATCGCATCGGCATCTGCCAGGTGCAGAACATGTGCCCGGCAGCCCGTCTCCCGAGCGCCCGCGATGACGGCTGCGATCGCGGTTTGTTCTGCGCCCCGCGGTCGGGAGGCGAGGAAGTCCGCGTAGCGGGGGCCTCGCGGCTGGGGCGCAGTCTCGATGGTGTGCGCGTCCTCGGCGTGCACGATCAACAGGCCGTCGAAGTCGGCGAGTTCGTTCATCGCCGCCCGCATGCCCGCGTTGTCCAGTGCAGGGAATTCATCGACGCCGGAATGCAACAGGAAACACTTGAATCCGAAGACACCTGCGTCGTGCAGCTGTTGGAGCCTCCCCAGGTTCTCGGGAACTGCGCCACCCCAGAATCCGACATCGACATGACACTTTCCATGTGCCGCAGCACGTTTGGTGGCCAATGAATCGACATCGATGGTGGGCGGGATGCTGTTGAGCGGCATGTCGATGATCGTCGTGATGCCGCCCGCCGCCGCCGCCTTCGTCGCAGTGGCAAAGCCCTCCCATTCCGTGCGTCCCGGCTCATTGACGTGTACGTGTGTGTCGACGAGTCCCGGCAGGAGCACCACGTCGTCTCGCAGTTCGACGACGCGATCGGTCGAGACAGCCGCGTCGTAGGCCGTGATCAGCACGATTCGCCCGTCTCGCACGCCCACGCTGCCCGGCACTTCGGCTGTCAGAGCACCATCGGAAACCAGCATCGCCCGCGGAGCACGGATAAGCAGATCAACGTCGGAGGGCATGTGGTGACCCTCCCATCCTGTTCTGACCGCGGCTTGCCCTGGAGTTCAATGCGCGCCGCCGGCCTCCAAGGCGATGACACCGAGGATGACCAACACCAAGCCCCCGACTTGAATCGCTGAGAGGCCTTCGCCGAACAAGGGAATGCTGAGCACCGCAACCGCTGCGACGCCGACGGCAGCCCAGATTCCATAGGCGATGCCCAGCGGGACGCCCCTGGTGAGAGTGAAGGACAGCAGCACGAATGCCAGGACATAGCCCACGACCACGACGACGGCAAAACCGAGCTTGGAAAAGCCTTCAGATGCTCGAAGGCTCAAGGTCGCAACCACCTCGCTGACGATCGCACCGGCAAGGAACAGATAGCCCATAACAGTTCTCCTCGACGTCGTGGCGGGACCGCTGCAGTATCTCGCGTGACTGCCCGAGAAGGTGCTATGGTTCACTACATGAGTAATGAACCAACGAACATGCAGGATGCGCAGCCTGCATGGAGGCGGCGTGAATGAGGATGGCGGCCCGATCTTCCGCCAGATCGCCGACCAGATCGAGAACGCGATCGTGGACGCAACGCTCGCCGAAGAAGCCCAGGCGCCCTCGACAACCGAGTTGGCCGCCTTCCACCGGATCAACCCCGCTACCGCCGCCAAGGGGATCAACCAGTTGGTGGCAGACGGGGTCCTCTACAAGAAACGAGGAGTCGGGATGTTCGTCGCATCCGGTGCCAGGGAGCAACTGCTCAAGCGCCGTCGCAACGAGTTCGCACAGCTTTACCTGCGCCCCCTGTTGGCCGAGGCCGACAAGCTCGGAATCGGTGCCCAGGAACTCACCAGCATGATCAACGATCGGAAGGATCCCCGATGAACGTCGACGGCACGCTCCCTTCCGCGGAGGAGTCGAGACCAGTCGCGACCATGCACGAGGTCACCATGCGATTCCGCGGCCACACCGCCCTCGACAACGTCAGCGTTGCCTTCCAGGAGAACGTCATCACCGGTTTGCTCGGCCGGAACGGCGCCGGCAAGACCACGATGATGCAGCTGATGGCCGGCCATCTCGTGCCCACGTCGGGGCAGGTCGAGGTCTTCGGGGCCAACCCGTACGAGAACGAATCGGTGCTGGCACGGATGTCTTTGGTGAAGGAGAACCAAAAATACCCCGAGTACTTCCGCGTCACCGACGCGTTGTCAGCGGCCGCCATGCTGTTTCCCAACTGGGACGCGGCCTTCGCGCAGTCACTGCTGGCCGACTTCGACCTTCCAGAAAAACGGCGGATCAAGAAGCTCTCTCGCGGCATGCTGTCCGCGGTGGGCATCGTGATCGGGTTGGCTTCCCGAGCGCCCATCACATTCTTCGACGAGCCCTATCTCGGACTGGACGCGGTTGCGCGGCAGATGTTCTACGACCGCTTGCTCGCCGACTACGCCGAGAACTCTCGCACGATCGTCTTGTCCACGCACCTCATCGAGGAGATCGCTGACCTGTTGGAGCATGTGGTGCTTCTTGATCGCGGCAGGATCCTTGCCGACGCCGGCGCCGATGACCTGCGGGCCAGTGCCATTTCGGTGAGCGGTCGAAGCGATCAGATTGATCGATTCGCCGCCGGCCGCGACCTGCTGCGCCGGGAGGGTGCGGGTCAGTTGTCGCGGGCGGTGGTACGGGTCCAGAGCCGCGACGATCGGACCGAGGCCGATGCCTTGGGGTTGGAGGTCGCACCGGTCTCCCTGCAACACCTCGTGGTCTCGCTGACCAGCCATGGCGAGGCGACCATCCCACCGTCGGCTGATTCTGCCGACCTCGAGGAGGTCTCCCGGTGAACCGCATCGTGTCGGCCGCCCGACTCCATCTGGTCGCTCCCTGGCTTCCATTGTTGCTGCCTTGGGCGATCATGGCCTCCAGCCTCGCCATCAACATCCTCATCTGGGGGGTCGCCGACATCGCCGAACAGACCGGCGGTCGGGCCGGGACGGGCGGCTTGGCCTCGCTCTACATCACGCTGTGTGTCGTTTACATGCAAGCGGTCTCGTCCTTGCTGCCCTTCGCAATGGGCCTCAGCCTGACCCGCCGGACGTTCTATTTGGGCACCTCTCTGTTTGCCGTCGGGCAGTCGTTCGCAAGCGGGCTCCTGCTCTACGCATTCCTGCTGATCGAGCGGGGGACCGGCGGCTGGGGCGTGGGTTTGAAGTTCTTCCGGGGCTTTTGGCTCGTGGACAACGCGGTACTGCAGGTTGTGATTTTCGCCGTGCCGATGCTTGCTGTGGCTTTCCTTGGCATGGCAGTCGGCGCGGTGTACAAGCGTTTCGGATCGGTCGGTGTGTATGCCCTCACGATCGGGGCGATCCTCGGCTTGGGCGGGTCGGTCGCGTTGATTACCTGGCAGAACGGCTGGCCCGGTGTGGGCGCTTGGTTCACTGATCAATCCATCCTCGCGCTCCTGGCCGGTTGGCCGCTGCTGCTGGCACTTCTGTTCGCAGCTGGCGGCTACGCCGGGCTGCGCAGAGTCGTCCCGTGACCAGCTCGGTGTCCAGGATTCTGGCTGGAGCCAGGGTCCACCTCATCGCGCCCAAGTTCTGGCTGGCGGCGCCATGGCTGGTCCTGGGTGCGAGCCTGTTGGTGAGCCTTCTTGCCGCAGTCGTCATGGACAACCCGGACTTGAATCTCTACGGGAGCGGCGGCCTGGTCCTGTTCTACGTCACCTTCTGTGTCGTCTACGCCCAGGCAATGGCTGCGTTGCTGCCGTTCTCGATGGGGTTGAGCCTGACCCGCCGAAGCTTCTACCTGGGCACGACGCTGTTCGCGGCGGGGCAATCCGTCGGGTATGGGGTGGTGTTCTACCTACTGCTGTTGATCGAGCGCGGCACCGGCGGATGGGGCCTTGCACAGCAGTTCTTCGCCGGGGGCTGGTATGCCCCGCAGTACTCATGGACGGTGGACAACCCGGCTGCGCAGGTTGCCATCTTCGCTGTCCCGATGTTCGTCCTCGCCATCTTCGGGATGTTCGTCGGGGCCTTGTATCGGCGGTTCGGCCCTCGCGCGCTCTACGCGTTGGCGATCGGCGGCATTCTCGGAGTTGGCGGTGCTCTTGTCGGGCTGATCCTGTGGCTGAAGGATGCTTTTCTTGGGTTCTTCCTTGACCACCCGGTGGTGGCTCTGTTCGCCGGATGGCCGCTGATCCTCGCTGTCGTCTTCGGCGGCGCCGGCTACCTCAGCATCCGGCGTTACGTCCCCTGAGTAGGCGATGAGACAGCGCTAGGCGGCCAGGGCGAGGGCGAAGGGGAGCACGGCTGTGACGCCGGAGCGACGCAGTTCCCGGCCGGCCACGGTCATCGTCCAGCGCGAGTCAGCCAGATCATCGATGAGCAGGATCGGCTGGTCGCCCAGCTCGGCGATCCGGTCAGCTAGCTCGGGCCCGACCACGAACCGCTCCCAAACGGCGGCCAGCCGGAAGGCACTGTTGCCCCCGGGCTGCCCGGTGGGTCCTCCATGGGCGAGGTCCAGCTCTCCGAGGTAGGGCAGCCGACCCAGCCGGCCGAGTCCTCGAGCCAGCCCGTCGACCAGCAGCGGTCGGCGCCGGGAGGGAATGGAGACGATGGCGCCGGGCCGA
>Ga0190275_10000510_pt1 | contig 33774 bp, 29 predicted proteins | sample Popmic550T_FD_133745 | JGI IMG/M metagenome (GOLD analysis project Ga0190275, IMG submission 133745) | Populus adjacent soil microbial communities from riparian zone of Yellowstone River, Montana, USA - 550 T | ecosystem: Environmental > Terrestrial > Soil > Riparian zone > Trees stand | place...
AAATCCTCGCCGCCGAGGAAGGTGTCGCCGTTGGTCGACTTCACCTCGAACACGCCGTCGCCGATCTCGAGCACCGAGATGTCGAAGGTGCCGCCGCCGAGATCGTAGACCGCGATCGTCTTGCCGTCCTGCTTGTCGAGGCCGTAGGCGAGCGCCGCCGCGGTCGGCTCGTTGATGATGCGCAGGACCTCAAGGCCGGCGATCTGGCCGGCGTCCTTGGTCGCCTGGCGCTGGGCGTCGTTGAAGTAAGCGGGGACGGTGATCACCGCCTGGGTGACGTTCTCGCCGAGATAGGCCTCGGCGGTTTCCTTCATCTTCTGGAGGATGAAGGCGGAAATCTGCGACGGGCTGTAATCCTTGGCTCCGGCATTGACCCAGGCGTCGCCATTGGGGCCGCGGCTGATCTTGTAGGGGACCAGCTCGGTGTCCTTCTTGGTGATCGGATCGTCGAAGCGGCGGCCGATCAGGCGCTTCACCGCGAAGACGGTGTTCTCGGGATTGGTGACCGCCTGGCGCTTGGCCGGCTGGCCGACCAGCCGCTCGCCGTCCTTCGCGAAAGCGACGATCGAGGGAGTGGTGCGCGCGCCTTCCGCATTCTCGACCACCTTGGGCTTGCCGCCTTCCATGACGGCGACGCAGCTGTTGGTGGTGCCGAGGTCGATTCCGATGACTCTAGCCATATTAATCCTCTTGTGCCCCAAAAGTTTACCGCACCCCTGCGTCCTTCGAGCGAGGCACGCGGAGTGTTTCGGGAGCGATATAGGGGTGGATTCCGACGCGACAAGAAGTGCGGCCGGCGCTAGGAACCCGCTCCGATGAAGAAGATGCTCAAAAGCCACGTTTTTGCCGCCCTCGGCGCGGCGGCGATGCTGGCGGCCTGCGACCGGCCGCCGCCGGACGGCACGGTCAGGGTGAGCGACGTCTGGGTAAGGCTTCCGGCGGTGAAGAGCCGTCCCGGCGGCGCCTATTTCCGGATGGAGGCGGGGAGCGAGGGCACCAGGCTGGTCGGAGTCTCGAGCCCGTCCGTGCGCTGGATCGAGCTTCACGAGACCAGCCTGATGGGCAGCACCGCCAGGATGAAGCAACGCAAGGAGATCGAGTTCCCGAGCCGGGGCGAGCTCGTCTTCGAGCCGGGCGGCCGCCACCTGATGCTGTTCGGGATCAGCGCCAGCGTGAAAGCCGGCGACCGGATCCCGCTCACCTTCTCGTTCAACGTCGCGCCCCCGATCACGGTCGACGCGGAGGTGCGGGCGGCGGGGGACGAATCGCCGCACGAGAAGCATTGACGGGAGAAAATCCTCCCCGGCATTTGCCGGGGAGGGGGACCGCGCGAAAGCGCGGTGGAGGGGGTTCTTCGGAGTCAGCAACGCCCCTCCACCAGGCTTCGCCTGGTCCCCCTCCCCCGGAAATCCGGGGGAGGATTTGCCGTAGGGCGGCCGTCCGCGCTACCTTCCTCCGGCAACAAGGGGGAGGCGGACATGTCGGGATTCAGGGAATTCATCGCCAAGGGGAACGTGCTCGATCTGGCGGTAGCGGTGATCATCGGCGCGGCGTTCGCGACCATCGTCTCCTCGCTGACCGACGACATCATCATGCCGGTGATCGGCTGGCTGTTCGGCGGGCTCGATTTCTCGAGCTACTTCGTGCGCCTGGGCCCGATCCCGGCGGGCTATGCCGGCGACCCGAACAATTATGCCGCCCTCAAGGAAGCCGGGGTGCCGATGATCGGCTACGGCCAGTTCGCCACCGCCGTAGTCGCCTTCCTGATCCTCGCCTTCGTCATCTACCGGCTGGTTCGGGCGGCGGCCCGGGTGAAGCTGACTCCGGAGGCGCCGGTCGCCGGTCCGAGCGAGGAGCTGCTGGTCCTTCGCGAAATTCGCGACACGCTCAAGGCGCGGCCCTGAATCATTGAAAAGTTGCGCTTTTCCCGCTAGCCGAAGGCGGGATTGAGCGGGGGATAGATGATGTTTCGCTGGTTTGGCCGGGCGCTCGCCGCGGCGGCGGCTTTGCTGGTCTCGTACGGCCCCGCCCGGGCGATCGATCCCTTGCCCGCGGAGGCGAAGGCGGTTCCGGACCCGGCGGTCAGGACTGGCACCCTCGCCAACGGCCTTCGCTACGCGATCATGCGCAACGGCTCGCCCGCCCGGGCGGTGTCGATCCGCCTCGCCGTCCGTGCCGGCAGCTATGACGAGACGGACTCGGAGGGCGGCTTCGCCCATTTCATCGAGCATATGGCCTTCCGGTCCACCCGCCAGGCGCCCGAGGGTTCGCTCGACACCCGTTTCGCGAACCTCGGAGTCACGTTCGGCCGCGACGAGAATGCGGTGACCGGCCTTGAGGCGACCACCTACCAGATGGACGTTCCGGTCGCCGACCCGGCGGCGGTCGCCAAGGTGCTCGAATGGCTTCGCGGCGCCGCCGACGGAATCCTGTTCGCGCCCTCCGCGGTCGAGCTGGAGAAAGGCGTCGTCGTCGCCGAGCTGCGCGCCCGGACGAGCCCGGCGACGATCGTCGGGCGCGAGGCCGCCCGCTTCCAGGCGCCGGAGCTGCGCTCGATCGGGCGCGAGGTGGGCGGAACGGAGGCCTCGGTCCGGGCGGCGACTCCGGCCGCGCTCCAGGCTTTTTACGACCGCTGGTACCGGCCGGACAATGCCGTCCTGGTCATTGTCGGCGATTCCGATGCCGACGCCATGCTGAAGTCGGCGGAAGCGGCGTTCGGGAGCTGGACCGGCCGGGGGGCGCCGGGCAACCGAGCGAAGCCGGCGACCCTGGCCCAGCGCGGCCTGGACAGCTTTTCGAGGAACGGCCCGTCGCTTCCGCTCGCGGAGAGCGCCTGCCGGGTCGCGCCGCTCGACGGGCCGCGCGATGCCAGCCTCGAGCGGATGCGCCGCGAGGCCCTTTCCCAGATCTGGGTGACGATCCTCAGCGACCGCGCGACCCAGGCGACCACCCGGCCGGGCTCGGCGCTGCTGGGAGCCGCGCCGATAGTCAACCGGAGCCTGCCCGACGCCCGAATCGCCTGCCTGATCGCGGTTCCCAACCAGGGCAAGTGGCGCGAGGGGCTGGCCGAGGCCCAGGCGGAGCTTCGCCGCTTCGCCGAGGCCGGGCCGACCCCCCTGGAGGTCGAAACCGCCGCCGAGCAGCTGCGGTCCCGGCTGCGCGGCTCCCTCTACCAGAGCGGTACCCGGGCAACCCGCGACCTCGCCCAGGCGATCGTCGAGGCCGAGCTGGCTGGAACCTCCTATCTCCATCCCAAAGAGTCGATGCGCGTCTACGACCTGCTGGTCGCCGGCCTGACTCCGGCCGACGTCAAGCGCGCCTTCGAGGCGGACTGGAGCGGCAACGGGCCGCTGCTGGTGCTGACCGGGCCGGAGGAGGTGAGCCCGGCGGAGCTGGCGGCGGCGTGGCGGGCGAACGAGACCGCGGCGCCGCTCGCGACCTTCGCGGATCGCGAAGCCGCCCAATGGGCCTATTGGAAGTTCGGCAAGCGCGGCAAGGTCGCTTCGCGCGCCGCCGGCCCCGAATTCACTCGGCTCGTCTTCAGGAACGGGATCGTGCTCAACTTCAAGCAGACCGATTTCCAGTCCGGCGGAGTCGATATCCGGGTCCGTTTCGGCCATGGCGAGCGCGGCCTCAGCGTCGCCGACCGGATGCCGATGATGCTTGCCGCGGGCATGTTCCCGAACGGCGGGCTCGGGAAGATGGACTTCGAGCAGATCGGAAGCGCGCTCATCAACTCGACCTGGGCTTTCACCCTGGAGGCGCGGCCGACCGCCTTCATGCTGACCAGCAGCACCCTGAGCGACAATGTCGAGCAGCAGATGCGCCTGCTCACCGCCTACATGACCGATCCCGGCTTCCGGCCGCTGATCGACGAGAAGCTGCCGACCGCGCTCGACCTCAGCTATCGAATGTTCGATACCGATCCCTCGTTCGTGGCGACCCTGGCCATGGAGCGCGTGCTCTTCCCGGGCCGCGAGTCGCTTCCGCCGCGCGAGCGCCTGGCCGCCTATCGGGCCGCCGATTTCGAGCGCATGCTGAAGCCCGCGCTGACCGGGTCGCCCGTCGAAGTGACGATCGTCGGGGACATCGCGGAAGAAGTGGCGAAGCGGGCGGTGGCGACCACCTTCGGAGCCTTGCCGCCCCGCCCGGCGCTATCGCCGCTGCCGGAAGGCAAGGGCCCCTTCCGCTATTTCCCGGAACGCCTGCCGCCGCCGGTGACCGAGACCCATCGCGGGCCGGCCGACAAGGCCGCCGCGGTCATCGCCTGGCCGCTCTACGTCGCCAGCCCGGAGCGGCGGCGGGAGGAATATGCGATCCACCTGCTGCGCTCGATCCTGGAGACGCGCCTGCTCCGGCAGGTGCGGGTGGTGATGGGCAAGGTCTATGCGCCCAGCGTCGGCCTCGCCACGCCCGACGATGCCGATCAGGGCATCCTCACCGTCACCCTCGAAGCCGCTCCGGACGAGATCCGGCCGCTGGTGGACGCCGCCCGGGGAGTCGCCGCCGACCTCGCCAGGGGCGCGATCAGCCAGGAGGAGCTCGACGCCGCCCGAACCCCGGTCCTCGCCTCGGCCGACCAGGCGCAGCGCGAGAATGGCGCGTGGGCGTCGATCATCGCCCATGCCGGAGCGGATCGGGCCGCGCTTCGCGAGCTTACCGGCCTTCGCTCCGACCTCGAGGCGCTGACGCTCGACGACGTCCGCCGCGCCGCCACCACCTGGCTGACGCCCGAGCCGATGCTTTCCCGCGCCCTTCCCGCCCCGCGCTGAGGTGGACCGCTTTGATTCCTCCCCCGGATTTCCGGGGGAGGGGACCGCGCCCTTCGACGCCGCCTGCGGCGTCGCTCAGGATAAACTGCGCCTTCCGCGCAGCGCGGTGGAGGGGTTCTGTCGAACCCGGCAAGGCCCCTCCATCATGCTTCGCATGGTCCCCCTCCCCTGCCAATGCAGGGGAGGAATTCAGAGGCGTCGCCCTAGAAACGCTTGCGGACGGTGAGGCCCATGGTCCTCGGCTGACCGACGTGGAAGCCGAGGCGGGCCCGCCCGCCGCGCTCCCGGTCGAAGGCCAGGATCGCATTCTCGTCGAACAGATTGTTGACGTAGATGACGGCGCCCAGACCGTTGCCCAGCTCGATTCCGGCGCTGAGGTTGACCAGCTGATAGTCGGGCAGCTGGAGGTTGAGGGTGGTCGAGGCGCCGGCGGGAGCGCCGCCGAACGGCAGTCCGTGGACGAAGGTGCGGGCGTTATTCTCCTGGTCGCCGGGCTGGGTGAACCGGGTTCCATTATGCTGGAAGGTGATCCCCATATAGGCCTCGCCCCCGTCGTCATCGACCGGGACGGTGTAGAAGGCGCTTGCGGCGATCTGGAAATTGGGAACCGAGGGCAGCCTGTTGCCCTCCTTGATCCCTTCGAGCACCGTGCCGTCCTGCTTCAGCCTTGTCTCATCGAACTGCGCTTCGACCCAGCTGCCCGCGATCGACAGATCGAGGCCCTTGGTCGGCCGGGCGCTGAACTCGAATTCCACGCCCATCGTGTGCGAGTCGGCGTTGAACACGACGCGCGACGAGCAGGAACCCGCGTCGGCGGTGATCTGCAGGTCCTTGATATCGGTGTAAAAGGCGGCCGCGTTGACGGTGATCGGTCCGAACTTCGATTTCACGCCCGCTTCGTAATTCCACAAAGTCTCGTCATTGTAGCGGTCGTTGTTGCCATAATTGATTACGTCCTGGGCGCTGCACAGCCCTTCGTTGAGCGGATCGTTGACCCCGCCCAGCCGGAAGCCCTTCGACGCCTGGAGGTTGATGATGACGTTGTCGGAGGCCTCGTAGCTGAGCAGCAGCCGAGGCGAGAAGCCGTCGGACTTGGTCTCGTCCGTCTGATTGTCGCCATTGGCGAAGAGACCGCCCGACTTGAAGCCGCGCACCTCCTTGAAGTCGTAATAGCGCAGCCCCGCGGTCGCGGTCAGGGCCTCGCTGATGTCGTAGCTCGCCTCGCCGAACAGCGCCTTCTGCTTGATGTCGTAAGGCAGGTCGGCATTGTAGGGCGAGTTGAGCGGGAAGCCGTTCGCGACCGCCGCCGACGTCCCCGCGCCGAGGCGGGCGTCGGTGAAGACGTCGTACCCCGGAGTCGGCAGCCGCTGGGCATAGATCCGGTTCACGTCCGAATAGAAGGCGCCGATCAGCCACTGGAACGGCCCCTCCCCGCTCGACGAGACGCGCAATTCCTGGGTCCAGGTCTTGAGGTCGGTCGTATCGACGAGGTTCGAGGGCAGAAGCACTCCGGCCGTCGGGAATCCGAGGTCGACCGAGACGCTGCCGGTCAGCGCGCTGGCGTCGCGGCTGACGAGGATGTCGCGGTTGATATAGGTCGTCACCGAAGTGAGCTCGACTCCGCCGAGGTCCGCGCTGGCGGTGAGGTCGGCGAGCAGGGTATCGTCTTTGAACTCCTCGTCGAGCAGCAGATATTGCTCGCGCTCGCGAAAGTTCACCGCCGGCCGGGTGGTCGTGAAGGGATTGGCATAGAGGTTGTACACCTCCTGCCGGTTGAAGCCGTGGGCGCGGACCTCCTGGTAGACGACCCGCGGGGTGATCGAGATGTCGGGCGTCGGCTGGAACAGCAAGGCGATCCGGCCGCCGGTGCGGCGCCCGTCATTGACGTCCTCGTCAATGCCGCCGCCCTCGCGGCGGGCGTTGATGAAGCCGGCATATTGGGTGTGATAGCCGACGACCCTTATTGCCGCCGTATCGCCCAGGGGGACGTTGATCGCGCCCTTGAGGTGGCCGCCGAAGCTTTCCTTGACCATGTTGATATTGGCTTCGACCAGGCCTTCCATCTTCGCGACGTCGGGCTGGTTGGTGATGTAGCGGATGGTGCCGCCGACGGAGCCGGAGCCGAACAGGGTGCCCTGCGGGCCGCGCAGGGTTTCGACCCGGTTCAAGTCGAACAGGTCCAGGTCGGGCTGGAACAGCGACAGCGAGATCACCGATTCGTCGAGATAGACTCCGACCTGCTCCTTGACGCCCGGCTGGTCGCGGATGATCTGGCCGGCGGAGACTCCGCGGATCGAGATCTGGCTCTGGCCGGGCCCGAGATTCTGGACGTTGAGGCCGGCGACGTTGCGCGACAGATCCTCGATGGTGCCCGCGCCTAGACGCTGGATGTCTTTCTCGGTCTGGGCGTTGATCGAGAAGGGAACCTCGAGAAGGGTGGTCTCGCGCTTGGTCGCGGTGACGTAGATGGTGGAATCGTCGCCGACCTCCTCGGCCGCCTCGTTGGCGGCCTGGGCGGCCTGCTCGGACTCGGTCTGGCCGTAAGCCGGCGACGCAGCCGCGAGACAGGCGGCGAACGAGACGCCGGTCATGAAGACGGCCTTGCCGACGCCGTTGCGGTTCCAGAGACGAGCCATCTTACGTTCCCCTTCGTTGTGGCAGTGCAACAATCTCCTCTTCTGGAACACGAAGATCAAGGCGAAGGCCGCCGCCGACGCGGAAAATCCGCCACACTGTTGCAGAAGCGATACAGGGGATTCCTCCCCGCGATTCGCGGGGAGGGGGACCAGGCGAAGCCTGGTGGAGGGGTTCTTGGCAGCCAGGAGGACCCCTCCACCGCGCTTTGCGCGGTCCCCCTCCCCCGCAAATGCGGGGGAGGAATGCTTGACTCGCCATCGCCCAGCCCAAATGCTGCCCCCTTCCGGAGGGGTAATGGCCAGGATGACTCGGCGGATGGCGATCAAGGCGGGAGCGGCGGCGGCCGCCGTGGCCGGCGCCCCCGCGCTCGGCGCCTCCCGCCGGCCCGACACGATCGTCGTCGGCGCGGGCGTGTTCGGGGCCTGCACGGCGCGCGCGCTCCAGCGCTCGGGCCAGCAGGTGCTGCTGATCGACGCCTGGGGCCCGGCCCACGCCCGCGCCTCGTCCGGCGGGGAATCGCGGCTGACCCGGGGAAGCTACGGCGGCGACGAAGTCTATACGCGCATGGCCTGGGACTCGCTCGCCGAATGGCGCGCTTTGTCGGCGCGGGCCGAGCTGCCGCTCTTCCACAAGGCCGGAGTGCTCTTCTTCTTCCCGACCGCCGAGGATTATGTCCGCAAGACGGTGGAGGTGCATGGCCGGCTCAAGCTGCCGACCCGGCTGATGGAACGGCCGGAGATGCGGCGCCGCTTCCCGATGATCGATTTCGACGGAATCGAGCTCGGCCTGTGGGAGCCCGAGTTCGGCGCCCTGATGGCTCGGCGGGCGGTCCAGACGATCGTCGCCGAGTTCGTCGCGGCCGGCGGCGAGTATCGCCGCGGGGCGGTGGAGCCGCCCGAGGACGGCGACGGACCGCTCGAGCGCCTGAGCCTGAGGGGCGGCGAGAAAGCGTCCGCCGCCCGCTACGTCTTCGCCTGCGGCCCCTGGCTTCCGAAGCTGTTTCCGGCCCTGCTCGGCCGCCGGATCTTCCCGACGCGGCAGGAGGTGTTCTTCTTCCGCCCGCCGGCCGGCGACCCGCGTTTCGGGCCCGACGCCCTGCCCGGCTGGGCGGATTTCAACGCCGGCGACATCTTCTACGGCTTCCCCGACCTCGAAGGCCGGGGGTTCAAGATCGGCCACGATCTGCACGGCCCGCCGATCGATCCCGACCAGGGCGATCGCACCCCCTCCCCCGCCGCGCTCGCCGAGGTGCGCGCCTATATGGAGCGCCGCTTCCCCGGCCTGCGCGGAGCGCCCCTGAGCGAGGCTCGGGTCTGCCAATATGAGAACAGCGCCAATGGCGACCTGCTGATCGACTGGCATCCGCTGCGCCCCAACGTCGCCCTGGTCGGCGCCGGCTCGGGCCACGGTTTCAAGCACGGCCCCGCCGTCGGCGCCTATGCCGCGAAGCTCGTGACCGGAACGCTGGCCGCCCCGGAGCCCCGCTTCTCGCTCGCCTCGAAGGGCGAGCGGCAGGCCCGGGCGGTGCATTGAAGGAGAGAGTGATGGAACAGCCGATCGACAGCTTCCGCTCCTCGACCTGGGGCTGGCTTCGCGGAACGCTCGCCGGCTGGGGGACGATCGCCCTCGTCCCCGCCGGAATATTGCTGACCGCGCCGGGCGAATGGGGCCGCTGGCCGCTCCTGATCAGCGCCCTCGCCTTCCTGATCGTGGCCTGGAAATGGTTCGAGAGCATGGCCGCCCGCTACGACATCTGCCCGGACCGGCTGATCGTCCGGGAGGGCATTTTCATCAAGAGCCTCGACGAGGTCGAGCTCTACCGAGTCAAGGACGTCAGGCTGGACTTCAGCCTGGTCAACCAGATGGCGGGGATCGGCACCATCACCGTGACCTCCAGCGACGAGACCACCCGCGGCGGCGCCCTCGTCCTCCGCCACGTCGAACGCGCCGCCCAGCGCCGCGAGGATTTGCGCCGGCTGGTCGAGGCCGCCCGGCAGAAGCGGCGCGTGCGCGAGATCGACATGATGCACGAGGATTATTGAGGATCCGAAATCCTCCCCGAGATTTCTCGGGGAGGGGGACCGCGCGAAGCGCGGTGGAGGGGTTCTTCGGAGTCAGTAAGGCCCCTCCACCAGGCTGCGCCGAAGGCGCAGTTTATCCTGAGCGACGCCGCAGGCGGCGTCGAAGGGCCTGGTTCCCCTCCCCTGCAAAGGCAGGGGAGGATTTTTGCGGGTCAACCCTTCCGGGCCACCCCGACCATGGCCGGCCTGAGCAGCCGGTCCTTGATCATGTAGCCGGCCTGCATCTCCTGGACGATGGTGCCGGGCTCGGCATCGCTCGGCACCTCGATCATCGCCTGGTGGCGATGGGGGTCGAGGGGCTGGCCGAGGGCTTCGACCCGGGTAATGCCGTTACGCTGGAAGACGGTGTCGAGCTCGCGCCCCGTCGCCTCGATTCCGGCGATCAGGGCCTTCATCCGCTCGTCCTGGCGCAGATCCTCGGGAATCGCGGCGAGGGCGCGGTCGAGATTGTCCTTCACCGACAGGACGTCGCGAGCGAAACCGGTGGCCGCATAGGTGGCGGCGGTCTGCTTCTCCTGCTCGAGCCGGCGGCGGACATTCTGGGTCTCGGCCTGGGCGTAGAGGACGTGCTGGCGGACCTGCTCGAGCTCCTTCACCAGCTCGGAGAAGTCCTGCTCCTGCGCCTCCGCCTGATCCTCGGCGGTGACTTCTTCATTGGTCTCGTCGTGCAGTTCCTGGTCTTCGTTCATGCCATCAATCTCGATAGTGCCTGTGCCGTGAAATCCACCATGGGTACGACCCGCGCATAGTTCAACCGCGTCGGCCCGATCACGCCGACCACGCCGACCACCTTGCCGTCCCGCCCCCGATAAGGCGCGGCGATGACGGAAGATCCGGAAAGCGCGAACAATTTATTCTCCGAGCCGATGAAGATCTTCATCCCCTGCCCGGCCCGGGCGCTGTCGAGCAGGCGGACGATCTCCTCCTTGCCGTCCAGCTCCTCGAGCAGCTGCCGGACCCGCTCGAGATCGGCGGCGGCGCCGGGCTCGAGCAGATTGGCCTGGCCGCGGACGATCAGCACCGGCCGCTGCGCCCCGTCCTCCGACCACAATGCTAGGCCGCGGTCGATCAGCTGCCGGGCGGCATCGTCGAGCGCGGCCTTGCCGGCCTGGATCTCGGCCGCGAGCCGGCGCTGCGCTTCCGGCAAGGTGAGGCCGGAGAGCCGCGCGCTGACGTAATTGCCGACTTCGGTGAGGGCGGAGGCGGTGATCCCGGGCGGAAGGTCGACGACCCGGTTCTCGACGCTGCCCTCGGCGCCGACCATCACCGCCAGCGCCTGGGTCGGGGACAGCTGGACGAAGCCCAATTGCCGAAGCACCGGCTCGCGCTTTGGCACAAGGACGATTCCGGCGCAGGCGGAGAGGCCCGACAAAGCGGCGGTGGCGGCCGAGAGCGCCTCCTCGATCGGCCCGCCCCGCTCCAGCCGAGCCTCGATCGCCGCCCGCTCCTCCGGGCTGGGCTCGGCGGCCTGCATCATTCCGTCGACGAACAGGCGAAGGCCGGTCTCGGTCGGCACCCGCCCCGCCGAAGTATGGGGATGGGCGAGCAGCCCGAGCTCCTCGAGATCCTGCATGACGTTGCGGATCGAGGCCGGCGACAGGTTGAGGCCCGGCAGTCTGGAGATGGTCCGCGAGCCGACCGGGGCTCCGGAGCCGAGATAATTCTCGACCACCATCCGGAACACTTCCCGGGCGCGTTCGGTGAGCTCGCTGACAGGAGTGGAGGCCATCCGGGGCTATGTAGCCACATCGTCACCCCGGCGAAAGCCGGGGCCTTGGGTCCCGGACCGTCATCCCGGCGAAAGCCGGGACCTCGGGGAGACCCGCCGAGACTTTTCGACCTGAGGTCCCGGCTTTCGCCGGGATGACGGGGGTTTCGCGCTAATGGCGTTGTGGGTACAGCCGCCCCGTCTCAATCGAAAGGAACCTCATGCGCCCATCCGGACGCGCCCCCGACCAGATGCGCGAGATCGTCATGGAGGCCGGCTTCACCCGTCACGCCGAGGGGAGCTGCCTGATCGGCTTCGGAGACACCCGGGTGCTGTGCACCGCCTCGGTCGAGCAGAGCCTGCCGTCCTGGCTTCGCGGCAAGGGCAGGGGCTGGGTCACGGCCGAATATGGAATGCTTCCGCGCGCGACCCACACGCGGGGGCGCCGGGAGGCGGCGGCCGGCAAGCAGTCGGGGCGGACCCAGGAGATTCAAAGGCTGATCGGCCGTTCGCTGAGGGCCGTCGTCGATCTCCAGGCGCTGGGCGAGCGCCAGGTCACGGTCGATTGCGACGTCATCCAGGCCGATGGCGGGACCCGCACCGCGGCCATTTCGGGCGGCTGGGTGGCGCTCCGGATCGCCGTCGACGGCCTGCTCCGGCAGCAGCTTCTCACCGTCGATCCGATCCGCCAGAAGATCGCGGCGGTGAGCTGCGGGATCCATGGCGGCGCCGCGGTTCTCGACCTCGATTACGAGGAGGATTCGAGCGCCGGCGCGGACGGCAATTTCGTTCTGACCGGCGACGGCAACATCGTCGAGGCGCAGGTCACGGCCGAGGGCGAGACCTATGACGAGGAAGGGCTTCTCCGACTCCTCCGCCTCGCGCGCATCGGCTGCGGCGAGATTTTCGCCGCTCAGGACAAGGCGACCGGACGATGAGGAAGCTCCAGCCGGGCCGCCTGGTCATCGCCAGCCACAATGAAGGCAAGGTTCGCGAGATTCGCGAGTTGCTCGGACCTTATGGGGTGGAGCCGGTCTCGGCGGCGGAGCTCGACCTGCCCGAGCCCGACGAGATCGGGACCACCTTCATCGACAATGCCGACCTGAAGGCACGGGAGGCGGCGGACCTTTCCGGCCTGCCGGCGCTCGCCGACGATAGCGGCCTGTGCGTCGAGGCCCTGGAGGGCCGGCCCGGAATCTTCTCCGCCCGCTGGGCCCTGGCCGCCGATCCTCGCGTGGCGCCGGCCGCGGGTCCCGGCGAGGTCGAGGGGCCGCGCGATTTCGGCCTGGCGATGCGCCGGGTGTGGGAAGAAATGGACGCGCTCGGGCCGGAAGCGAGCCGAAATGCCCATTTCGTCTGCGCCCTCGCCGTCTGCTGGCCGGACGGGCGCAGCGAATGGTTCGAGGGACGGGTCGAGGGCACCCTCGTGTGGCCGCCGCGCGGCGACCGGGGCTTCGGCTACGACCCGATCTTCGTGCCCGCGGGCCGCGACATCACCTTCGGCGAGATGGATCCGGCGGAGAAGCACCGGATCAGCCACCGGGCGGACGCGTTCGGCAAGCTGGTGGCGGCGCTTTTCTAGGATATGGGCAATCCAAAACCGTTCGGGCTGAGCTTGTCGAAGCCCTCTCCTGAACCGACGCTGGAACGAGGAAAGCCCTTCGACAGGCTCAGGGCGAACGGTGTGTCCGAAGGCCTCGCCCTCTACGTCCACTGGCCCTTCTGCATCTCGAAATGCCCTTATTGCGACTTCAACAGCCATGTCCGCGAGTCGATCGACCAGGCGGCGTGGCGCGACGCTTTGCTCCGGGACCTGGCCTGGGAAGCGGAGGCCTTTCCCGGGCGCGGCCTCGCCTCGATCTTCTTCGGCGGCGGAACGCCGTCGCTGATGGAGCCGGCGACGGTGGCGGCCCTGATCGAGGCGGCGGATCGCCATTGGGGCCTTGCGCCGGATGTCGAGATCACCCTCGAGGCGAACCCCTCGTCGGTCGAGGCCTCACGCTTTGCCGACCTCGCCGCGGCGGGCGTGAACCGGGTCTCGCTCGGCCTCCAGTCGCTCGACGACGAGGCCCTGCGCTTCCTCGGCCGGGCGCATGGCGTCGCCGAGGGCCTTGCCGCCCTGGAGACGGCGCAAGGCTGCTTCGGCCGGGTCAGCTTCGACCTCATCTATGCGCTTCCCGGCCAAAGCGAAGACGCCTGGGCGTCGCAGCTCGGTCGGGCGCTCGGCTTCGGCACCGGCCATCTCTCGCTCTACCAGCTGACCATCGAGCCCGGCACGCGCTTCGCCGCCATGGCCGCGCGAGGCGCGATGGCGGCGCGCGATCCGGACGAGGCGGCGGGTCTCTACGAGCTGACTCAGGCGATGACGGACTCTGCCGGGCTGCCGGCCTACGAGATTTCGAACCACGCCCGGCCCGGCGAGGCGAGCCGCCACAATCTCGCTTACTGGCGCTACCGGCCCTATCTGGGCGTCGGCCCGGGCGCGCACGGCCGCCGCGGCGGCGTCGCGACCCGGCGCCACCGCAAGCCCGAGAATTGGCTGGGAGCGCTGGAGCGCAACGGCCACGGGCTTGCCGAGGAGATCGTGCTGAGCCCGCCGGAGCAGGCGACCGAGGCGCTGCTGATGGGGCTTCGGCTGAGCGAGGGCGTCGAGACGGCGGCGGTGGAGGGCCGGCTCGATCCGGGCGCGGTGGAGCGGCTGGAGCGCCATGGCTTGCTGGCGCGGGACGGCGGGCGGCTGGCGGTGACCCCGGCGGGGCGCCTTCTGCTCGACGCGATTCTCGCCGAGATCGTCACCCCGGCGTAAGCCGGGGCCTCGGGGGAGACCCACCGAGACTATTTGACCCGGGCTCCCGGCTTTCGCCGGGATGACGGCGCCTCTCCTAGTCGAAGCTTTTCGGCGCCGGGGAAACGACGATCGTTCCCGTGGCCGTGACTTCGCGCACCTCGAGCGAACGATCCGCGATTCCCGACGAGGTGAAGCGGAACGGGCCGTCGACTCCGGCGAAGCCGACCGGGTCGCGAAGCTCGCGTTCCGGGAAGGGTCGGCCCAGGCGCCAGTTCTTGGCGATCCGGACGGTCAGGAGCACGGCGTCGTAGCCCAGGCTGGCGAGCCGGTAGGGATTGGCGCCGTAGCGGGCGCGGTAGCGGGTGCGCAGCTGGTTGAACATCGAATCGCCGACGCTCGCATACCAGGCGCCGCGCAAGGCCGAGGTCCGGCCGAGGCCGGTCTCGGTCGCCCACAATTCCGTGCCGAGCAGCCGGACCCGCGCATTCGCGCCGCTCTTCAGGAGCGGCGCGGCCGTGGCGGCGCCGCGGCCGCCGTCGGCGATCAGAACGGCATCGTAATCGCCCTGCCCGTAGAGCCGGGCGACCGCGGTCCTGACCGCCGCGGGTCCACCGTCGTAGCTCTGCATCGAGACGAGACGGCCGCCTTCCCCCTCGACCGCTCCGACCATCGCGTCCGAGGCGCGGCGGCCGTACACCCCGACCGGGGCCAGCGCTCCGAAACGCTCGAGCCCGACGCTTCGGGCATGGCCGACGACCCGGGCGATCGACTGGCCGGGGGTGAAGCCCATCAGATAGACCCCGTTGCCGGCGACGCTGCTGTCGTTGGAGAAGCTGATCACCGGAATGTCGGCCCGGCGCGCGACCGGGGCGACGGCGCGGACATCGTCGGCGAGGAGCGGGCCGAGGAAGAGGCCGTTGCCGTCGGCGAGCGCCCGATTCGCGGCCTCGGCGGCGCCGCCGCGCGCCGTGTCGTAGACGGTGATCCGGATCCGATCGCCGCCGGCGTCGAGCAGGGCCAGGTTGGCGGCATTGGCGATGGACTGGCCGACTCCGGCATTGGCGCCCGAGGTCGGCACCAGCACCGCGACCCGGTTGCGGGTCTCCTCCGGTGGCAGGAGCGGACCCGGCTCCTCGTCGCGCGGCTGCTCGATTTCCGGCGGCGCTTCTTCCGGAGGAAGATCGGGGCGCGGCTTGGGGACGAGCTGGCAGCCGGCCAGCGCCATCGCCAGCAAGGCGGAGGCGCCAAGGCCAAGGATCGTGCGCCGCGCTTGCGACCCGGGGGATTGCTCTGCCATGACCCTCATCCTCATGAACGCGCTGCCACCCGGCCTCTATATCGTCGCGACCCCCATCGGCAATCTTTCCGATCTCAGCGCGCGCGCGTCGCAGGTGCTGGCGCAAGCGGACCTGATCGCGGTCGAGGACAGCCGGGTCACCGCCAAGCTCCTCCGCCATATCGGCGTCAAGCGGCCGATGCTGCCCTATCACGACCATAATGCCGAGCGGGTGAGGCCGCAGCTGCTGGAGCGGATGCGCCAGGGCGCTGTGGCCCTGGTCTCGGACGCTGGGACTCCGCTCATCTCCGACCCGGGCTACAAGCTGGTGCGCGACGCCCGAGCCGCCGGGATTGCGGTGACCACCATTCCCGGCCCCTGCGCCGTCGTCGCGGCGCTCACTTTGGCCGGGCTCCCGACCGACCGATTCCTGTTCCTCGGCTTCCTTCCGCCCAAGGCCGGCGCCAAGGCGACGGCGATCGCCGAGGTCGCGGCGGTTCGGGCGACCCTGGTCCTCTACGAAAGCGGCCCGCGCCTCGCCGCCACCCTGCAGGCGTTGCGGGCCGGCCTGGGCGACCGCGAGGCGGCGGTGGCTCGGGAGATCAGCAAGAGGTTCGAGGAGACGGTGACCGGGACCCTGTCCGGGCTTGCGGAGCGCTATTCGGAGGCGCCGCCCAAGGGTGAGATCGTCATTGTCGTCGCGCCTCCGGGCGAAGCCGAGGCGGCCGGCGAGGCGGAGGTGGACGAAGCGCTTCGCGAGGCGATGGGCCGACTTTCGGCGTCGCGGGCGGCGGCCGAGGTGGCGGAGACGCTGGGCGTGCCGAGGCGCCAGGCCTATGAGCGGGCGATGAAGCTCAAATGACCCGGCAGCGGGCGGAGCGGGGCGGCCGCCGGGCGGAGAGGCTCGCTTCGCTCTGGCTCCAGCTCAAGGGCTGGAAGATCCTCGGCCGGAGGGTGCGTACCCCGGTCGGCGAGGTCGACCTGGTGGCACGGCGCGGCCGGATCGTGGCGTTCGTGGAGGTGAAGGCGCGGGCGACGGCCGAGGAAGCCGGTCTCGCGCTCGACGAATGGCGCTTGCGGCGGGTGGCGGCGGCGGCCGAAGCCCTCGCCCATCGTTATGCGCGCGCCGGCGACGACATCCGCCTCGACGCCATCTTCATCGTCCCGCGCCGGCTGCCGCGGCACATGGCCAATATCTGGCATGGATGACAGAGATCGCCACGTCTACTAGACGCCGAACGCGCCGCAGCTCCGCTCATCCTGAGTAGCCGGTGAGCCTGTCGAACCGGCGTATCGAAGGACGGTCCTTCGATACGGGCCTTCGCCAAGCTCAGTCCCTACACAGGATGAGCGGGTTTGAGGCCTCAGGAGAATAGAATGACGCTGAGAGTGGCTGTCCAGATGGATCCCCTGGAAGGGATCAATATCGAGGGGGATTCGACCTTCGCGATCATGCTCGGGGCGCAAAAGCGCGGGCACGCCCTCTGGTATTATCGGGCCGAGGACCTCAGCTTCACGGACGGCCGCCTGTGGACGATGGCCTGGCCGGTGACGGTGAAGCCGGTCCAGGGCCATCATTTCACGCTCGGCGACCACGTCCTCCTCGATCTCGGCCGCGACACCGACGTCGTCCTGATGCGCCAGGATCCGCCCTTCGACCTCGGCTACATCACCGCCACCCATCTGCTCGAACGGATCCAGGGCGAGACCCTGGTCGTCAACGACCCCGCTTCGGTCCGCAATGCGCCGGAGAAGATCTGGGTGCTCGACTTCGCGCGCTACATGCCGCCGACGCTCCTCACCCGTTCGGTCGGAGCGGCCCGCGGCTTCCTCGAGAAGCATGGTGAGATCGTCGTCAAGCCGCTCCACGGCAATGCCGGCAAGGCGGTGTTCAAGGTCGGCCGCGACGGCGCCAACCTCGCCTCGCTGATCGAGATGTTCAACGCCGCCTATCGCGAGCCGCACGTCGTCCAGGCCTTCGTCCCGGAGATCGCCGAGGGCGACAAGAGGATCGTCCTAATCGACGGCGAGGTGGCGGGCGCGATCAACCGGATCCCCGGCGCCGGCGAGATTCGCTCGAACCTGGCCGTCGGCGGATCCGCGGCGAAGACCGAGCTCACCGAGACGGAGCGGGAGATTTGTGCGGCGCTCGCGCCCGAGCTCAAGGCGCGTGGACTGCTCTTCGTCGGAATCGACGTGATCGGCGGCAAGTGGCTCACTGAGATCAACGTCACCTCGCCGACCGGGATCGTCGCCATCGACAAATATAACGGCACCGACACTCCGGCGCTGATCTGGGACTCGATCGAAGCGAAGCTGGCCTGAGCATGGGCGACTGGACGATCCGCCTCATCGACCAGACCGGCTATGTCGGAATCTTCCTGCTGATGTTCCTCGAGACGGTCTTCCCGCCCATCCCCTCCGAGGTGATCATGCCGGTCGCCGGGGCGAGGGCGGCGCGGGGCCCGCTCACCCTGTGGGGCGTGATCGCGAGCGGAACCGCCGGGGCGATGCTCGGCAACCTCTTCTGGTATGCGCTGGCCCGGGTGATCGGGATGAAGCGCTTCCGGCCGTTCATCGAAAGCTACGGCCGCTGGCTGACGATGGACTGGGACGATGTCGAGAAAGCGGAAAAGCTGTTCGGACGCTTCGGCGGGACCATCGTCTCGCTGGGGCGGATGCTTCCGACGATCCGCTCGGTGATCTCGATCCCGGCCGGGCTGCTCAACATGCGGCTGAAGAGCTTCTTCCTCTGGTCGACCCTCGGGACGACGATATGGACGGCGGTGCTGGCGACGGCCGGCTGGGGCCTTGGAATGGCCTTCGACGATATCGAGAAGATATTGGGGCCGCTTTCGGCCGCGATCATCGTCCTGATCGTCGTCGCCTATGTCTGGCGCCAGCTGACCTGGCGACGACGGCATCCCTGACCCCCCGGCGTCATCCCGGCGAAAGCCGGGACCTCAGGACGAGAAGTCGCAGCGGGTCTCAACGAGGTCCCGGCTTTCGCCGGGATGACGGCTAGAGCCGCATGCGCTAAATCCGCATGACCCGTCATGCCGGGCTTGACCCGGTATCCACCTTCTTCTTGCAGCGATGGCCGGTAGAAGATGGATCCCGGATCAAGTCCGGGATGACGATTCAGGTTTAGCGCACGATGCTCTAAGCCCTCGGGTGGGCGTTGCGGTAGACGTCGAGGAGGTGGGCGGCGTCGACGGCGGTGTAGATCTGGGTCGAGGAGAGGCTGGCATGGCCGAGCAGCTCCTGCAGCGAGCGAAGGTCGGCGCCCCGGCCGAGCAGGTGGGTGGCGAAGCTGTGGCGCAGGGCGTGGGGCGTGGTGCGATCGGAAAGGCCGAGGCGCGCGCGCGCCTTGCGGACGACCCGCCGGATCATCTCGCCGTTGAGCGGCCCGCCGCGCGCGCCCCGGAACAAAGGCCGGTCGCGCTCCGGCGGATAGGGACAGAGCGACAGATAAACCTCGATGGCGGTCCGGACCGGCTCGAGCAAAGGCACGATCCGGGTCTTCGCCCTCTTGCCGGTGACGCTGAGCGCCTCGCCGAGCGGCAGAGCCTCGCCCGTGAGGCCGAGCGCCTCGGCGACCCGCAGGCCCGAACCGTAGAGCAGTAGAAGCACCGCATAGTCGCGCGCGGCGATCCACTCCGAGCTCGCGTCCTCGCCGGCTTCCTCGGCGAGCGCCATGACATCGTCGGGCGCGACCGGCCGGGGCACGCTTCGCGGCCTCTTGGGTCCTTTGAGACGGGGCAGGCTCGGTTCCCCTCCCCTTTCGGCCGAAGCGAAGGCGAGGAAGGAGCGGACTGCGGACAGCTCGCGCGCCGCCGAGCTGTTGCCGAGCCCCTGCGCCCGTCGATGGGCGAGGAATGCGCGCAGGTCCTTCGCCTCCAGCCCGGCGAGGGCTGGGCCATCGACGGCGCCGCCGAGATGCCCGGCGAGGAAATCGATCAGGCGATGGGCGGTGGCCGAATAAGCGCGGACCGTGTGCGGAGAGCGGCGGCGGTCCTGGGCGAGATGCCGCTGCCAGCGCAGGGCGGTTTCGGCGGCCGGATGGCCGGTCAGGGGATCAGCCACCGGCCCATCGAGCGGGTAAGGACCCGGCCGAGGAACATCAGAAGCTCCGAGCCGTGACGGGTCTCGAAGCCCTGAGCCTCGCGCTGGCCGAGGGCGAGAAGGCCGCTCGGCAAGGGCGGCTCGCTGTCGAGCCGGACCAGGGCCTCGGCCCGGATCAGCTCGCAGGCCGGCCCGAACAGGGGATGGCCGCGGCCGACCCCGCGAAGCACCACTCCGTCCAGCCCCTCGAGCGAGCGGCGGATGACGCGTGAGTCGACGAACTGGAGGCCGGAGGCATCGGCGCGAACGCCTTTGTCGCCGGCGAACAGGGCGACGGCGACGGCGTCGAGGCCGAGTATCTGCGGCCATTCCTGGGTGACGATATGGATGAGATGGTCGAAGCCTTCCGCCTCGATCGCCGCGAGCACCGCCTCGTGGATCGAGGCGACCGCCCCCGAATGGCCGCGGGCGAAAGCGATGAGGTCCTGATTGGCCTCCTCCGCCGCCGCGACCCGGGCGCGCAGCTTCGCCACCGCCCGGTCCTCGAAGTTGATCACCTTTCCCATCGCGTGGAGGCTAACCCGAACAAGGTTAAGAAGCGATGGCCAGTTTTTGCCTCGTCGCGCGGCAGGCCGGGCTGGTCGACCGGTCGGTCGCCGCATTCGCGATATCGGTATAATGTCGAGTGCCTCCCGACGCCGGAGCCTCGACGAATGACAATCCGCCCCCGCCTCGTCTCCATCGCCGCCGCATTCTCTCTGCTGTGGACGTGTATCCCGAATGCCGAGACGCCGGCGGACGCCTCGGCGGGCGAGTTGTCGGCGCGGGTGCCAAGAACCTCCGCGGGGCCCGCCAGGACGGGGCTTCGACGCCTTCGGCAGCAGGACGCCTTGCTCTACGTGCCGAGCGGGTACCGGGCCCGGCAAGCCGCGCCACTGCTGGTCATGTTCCACGGCGCCGGGGGCAATGCCGGCCAATCGATCGGGCTTGCTCGCGGCCTTGCCGAACGGCAGGGTTTCCTCCTGCTGGCGCCCAAGTCGCGAGCCGCCAGTTGGGACATCATCTCGAGCCGGAGCTTCGGAGCCGATGTGGTCGGTCTGGACTCCACCCTGCAAGAGGTGTTCGCGGCTTACAGCATCGATCGGAAGCGGGTCGCCGTGGGCGGATTCTCCGACGGCGCCAGCTATGCCCTGTCGCTGGGGCTGATCAACGGCGACCTGTTCAGCGACGTCTTCGCCTTCGCCCCCGGCTTCGTGGCGCCGGGGCGCTTGCAAGGGAAGCCGCGCATCTTCATCAGCCACGGTACGACGGACCGGGTGCTGCCGATCGGCTCCACCAGCCGCCGGATCGTGCCCCGGCTGAAGCGGGCGGGCTACAAGGTGGACTATGAAGAGTTCGCCGGGGGCCACGAAATCCCGGACCGTATCGCCCGGCGGTTCCTGGAGACGCTGGCGGCGGCGCCCCGTTATTCCGGCGAAGGCCGGGATCCATGAACACGGCCGGACGAGATCGTTCGCCGAGAGTTCAAACCGGGACGCTGCCCACACCAAGGTCCGATTGCATCGCGCGAAAGTTCGTGATATGTTCCCGGCAATGGGTCTTTGACATCGCAGGTTTCATACGGGAGCCCACCGGCTCCGCCTCCGTCCGAATTTAGAGCATCATGCGTTAAACTTGAATCGTCATCCCGGACTTGATCCGGGATCCACCGTCATCCCGGACTTGATCCGGGATCCATCTCTTACCGGCCGTCGCCGAAAAGGAAGGTGGATGCCGGGTCAAGCCCGGCATGACGGATGATGCGGATTTAGCGCATGCCGATCTAGACCCCGATGTTGGTCGGGAAGTTGACTCCCCCGGACAGCGCTGTCGAAAAACGCCCGAAGTCGCGTCCACTTCGTCCACTTCGTCCGGTTCCGGCCACAAGAGTGTCGGCGCGCCCCGGCTTCAGCCGATCTTCTGGCCCGTCTTCGCCCAATCCGAAGCGAAGCCCTCCAGGCCCTTGTCGGTCAGCGGGTGCTTGAAGAGCTGGCGGATGACGGCGGGCGGCGCGGTCATGACGTCGGCGCCGATCATCGCCGACTGGAGGACGTGGATCGGATGGCGGATGCTGGCGACGAGGATCTGGGTCTCGAAATCGTAATTGTCGTAGATGGTCCGGATCTCGGAGATGATCTGCATCCCGTCGAAGCCGGTATCGTCGTGGCGGCCGACGAAGGGCGAGATGAAGGTCGCGCCCGCCTTGGCCGCGAGCAGCGCCTGGTTGGCGGTGAAGCACAAGGTGACGTTGACCATCGTGCCCTCGCCGGTGAGCGCCTTGCAGGTCTTGAGCCCGTCGACGGTGAGCGGGACCTTGACCGCGATATTGTCGGCGATCTTCCGAAGTATCTCGGCCTCCCGCATCATCTCCGCATGGTCGGCGGCGACGACCTCGGCCGAGACCGGTCCCGGAACGATTCCGCAGATCTCGCGCACCACCTCGAGGAAATCGCGGCCCGCTTTGTGGATGAGGGACGGGTTGGTGGTGACCCCGTCGAGCAGGCCCGTCTCCGCCAGGTCGCGGATCTCGGCGGTATCGGCGGTGTCGACGAAGAATTTCATGTCACGGGTCCTCGGATGGGGATTCGGTGCCCTTTAAGGCCTTCTCTGCCGATATCGAACACCGTTCGGGCTGAGCCTGTCGAAGCCCTTCCTTTCCACAAAGGAGTCGGGGAAGGAAAGGGCTTCGACAAGCTCAGCCCGAACGGACAGGGAGTGGCCCAGCCAAAGGGAACATGATGGGAAGTGCCTTGGCGACCTCTGAAGAGCGGCGGGACCTGAACAAGGCGATCTGGGCGATCGCCTTGCCCTCGATGCTGACCAATGTCGCTACCGCCCTGTTCGGGATCGCCGACCTTTGGGTGATCGGCCAGCTCGGCCAGGCGGAGCCGCAGGCCGGGGTCGAGCTCGGCGCCAAGTTCATGATGGGCCTGCTCATCGTCTTCAACTTCCTCAGGACCGGGACGATCGCTCTCACCGCCCAGGCGGCGGGCCGGGGCGACGAGGCGGCGCAGGCGGCGACCCTCGCCCGGGCGCTCGGCCTGTCGCTGGCGATCGGGCTCGTCCTGCTCGCGTTCAAGCCGCTGATCGTGCCGTGGGGAATGGAGTTGCTCCATGCCCGCGGCGGCGTTGCGCGCGAGGCGGGCATCTATGTCGGCATTCGCTATTGGGGCGGCCTGCTCTGGCTCGCCAACGTCGCTCTGATGGGCTGGCTGATCGGGCGGCGGCGGGTTCGGGCGGTGCTGTGGACGGAGATCCTTTCCAACCTCATCCACATAGCGCTCGACCTGCTGTTCGTGCTCGGCTTCGGCTGGGGCGTGGCCGGCGTGGCGGCCGCCACCTTGCTGTCCGAAGGTGGCAAGACTCTCGCTTTGCTGATCGTCACCGCGCGCGAAGGGCCGGCGCGGGCTGCCCTGACCGCGGCGGTGCGGCGGCAGACCTGGAGCGCGGCTCAGATGGGCGCCCTGCTCCGCCTCAACCGCGACCTCTTCCTTCGCACCCTGCTGCTCACCGCCGCCATCCTCCTCCTCACCCGCCAGGGGGCTCAGCAAGGGCCCTTGGTGCTGGCGGCCAACGGCATCCTCTACCAGCTGTTCATCCTCTCGGCTTTGATCCTCGACGGCTTCGAGAGCGCCGCCCAGGTGCTGTGCGGAGAGGCCGTGGGCGCGAAGGACCGCCGCCGCTTCGACGCTCTGGTGAAGGCGCTGCTGCTCTGGGGCCTCGGCGGCGGAATCCTGTTCAGCGCGGTCTACGCGGCCGGCGGATCCCGCTTCGCGGCGAGCTTCAGCACCGACCCCGCGGTCGTCGCGACGACCCTCGCCTACGTCCCCTGGGCGGTGCTTCTGCCGGTGCTGGGGGTCAGCTCCTACATGCTCGACGGAATCTATATCGGCGCCACCTGGACCCGGGCGCTGCTGCTGACGATGGCGGCCGCCTGTGCCGTCTATGCGGCCCTGCTGTTCGCCGCGGGGGGCATGGGCAATCACGGCCTGTGGCTCGCCTTCAGCCTGTTCCTGGTGGCGCGCGCGGCGGCCCAGGTGGCGCTGCTTCCGGGGCTGAGGCGGAAGACGTTCGACTGATCCTCGTCATCCCGGCGGAACCCGGGACCTCGGGCCGGAAAGTCTCGGCGGGTCTCCCCGAGGTCCCGGCTTTCGCCGGGATGACGATCAGCGCCGTCCGAACAGCCCCGCCACCAGCGGGTCACCGGCGGCGTTCGGGTCGGCGCGGATCGCCGCTTCCTCGCGGCCGATGGCCCGATAGAGGGCGGCGGCGGTCTTGCGGGTGACGTCGGCCTGGAGGCCGGGGAAGTTGATCCCGGTCGCGACCGACAGAACCCGCTGGATGACCCCATTCTCGGCCAGTCGCAGGGCATTGCCGACGCCGGGGAAGAGGGCGTCGAAGATGCGCTCGCCCATCGACCGGGCGAGATAGTCGGTGGCGGCGGTGGGGCCGCCACGGACGATCGAGCGCGCGTCGGCGATGGTCATGTCGCGGATCGAATCGTAAACGACCGGCGCCGCCCGCTCCGCCCCCTCCCCGGCCGCCCGGTTGACGACCCGGAGCAGCCGGTCCTGGACCGCGCGGGTTCCGAGCGCCACCGCGAGCGCCGCCGTCACCGCTTTGCCGCCGAGCTGGGGCGGCGGCTGGATCCGGGCGATGTCGTCGCGGAAGAAGCCCTCGTCGACGAGCAGCCGGGCGAAGGCGCGCTGCGCGGATAGGGTGAGAAGCCGCCGGATGGCAGGCTCGAGATCGGGGACATCGCCGAGGCGGGTGATGCAACCGGGGAGAGTCAGCAGGGGCAAAGCGAGGCCGGCGGTTACGAGGCTGCGTCGGGAGAACTGAGGGACCATGTCAGGAGTAACGACGCTTCGCTGGGGTTGTTGCACCTCTCTCCGTCATTCCCGCGGATCAGGGCTGTCCCCCGCTCGCCTTCAGCAGGTTTGCGAACTCGCGGCGGGTGCGGGGTCCATAAGTGGCGAAGCTCGGGTTCGGCCGCTCCGCGTAAGCCGCGCGGCTCCTGGCGACCGCATCGGCCCCGGCCTCTGCGGCGAGCTTGCCGGAGTCGAGCCCATAGGGCCTGGCCGCGTTGAGGCCGAAGACCTTGCGCCTGAGCTTCGGTGTGATCTCGGGATAGCCGTGCGCATCGCGCAAGGCCTCCGAGATCTGGAAGGTCCGGAAGGCCTGGATCTGGTCCTGGGGCGAGCCGTACCAGATGGAGTCGGTGCCCCAGAGCACATTGTCCTCGCCGACTTGCTTGAACAATTTACCGAGCAGATGGGCGGCGCTGTCCGGGTCGCGGGTGGAGACGAAGCGCCAGGTCGAGCCGAGCTCGGCATAGACGTTGGCGTTGCGCTTCACCCCCGCCTCCCTGAGCGAGGTGATCAGCGAGTCGACGCCGTCGGTCCGCTTCGGGTCGTAAGGCCCCTCCTTCTCGCCGGCGACATAGCCCGAATGGTAGATGAGGAAGTTCATGTCCGGGAAGCGCTTCGCGATCGGGCCGATGTCGCGGCAGGTCGAATGCTCATAGCTTCGGGGGCCGAAGGGCAGGCCCTTGTGGATGGCGATGTTGCGTATGCCGAGCTTGCGCGCCTTCTCGACGAAGGCGATTCCGACGTCGTCGGTCATCCAGAAGCCGGCGCCGCCTGGTCCCCATTGGGTGTAGGTCTTGAACGCGCTGACCCCGAAGCCGGCGAGCCGGTCCATGTCCTCCACGTCGCCGGGCTGGTTGGGATTGACCCGGCCGTGGAGCATCAGCCGCTTGCTGCCCTCCATCTTCTCGACGATCGCCCGGGTCGCCGCGGCTTCCTCGATGGTCAGCGGCTCGCCCTCGCGGGTCGAGGGCACGAAGGAGAGGACCATCAGGTCCGTGTCGGAATCGAGGAACACGTCCTTGATGAACTCGGAGGGGCCGAGGCAATTGAGATAGGCGCGGTCGCCGGGCTTCTCGGAGAGGGCGCATCGGGTCTTTTCCATGCCGGAGAGCGGCTTCGCCCCGGCCGGCACGGTCTTAAGCCAGGCCCCGGTCGGGTTTACGAAATGGCCCTGGACGTCGAAAATCCATTCCGTCTTGCCGAGCTCGGCGGCGGCGAGCTGAGGCTCGGTCGCCGCCTCCGCGCTGAGCGCGAAGAAGCCGCCGGTGCGTCCGGCCGCGGCATGGGCCTCGTTATAGGCGAGCAGAGTCGCCGCCGCGCCGCAGGACGAGACGAGGAAGTCGCGGCGGCTTTGGCCGAGGCGCTTCGAAAGGCCGGAGGCACGCTCCGAAGCGAGGGCCCTGGCGCGCATCAGGCTCGAATCGAGCGGAATCGGAACGAACTCGCCGTTCGAGGTCGAGTCGAGCTTGATCGGAAGGCGCCTGCCTTCGGGGTCGAGATCGCTCATGTCGAGCTCCTCAAATGGGACGCGAAGATGTGTGTCTCCAAATAGGCGACGGTGGCAAGCGCGGACCCCGCAGCTGCGCAATCGCGGTCAAGCCATTCGTCATCCCGGCGGAAGCCGGGACCTCGTCGAGGCCTGCCGAGACTTCTCGTCCCGGAGGTCCCGGCTTTCGATGGGATGACGGATCAGAAGCGAATTCCGTATCTGCGCGCCCCGCCGGTTGTGTTTTGCCCGCCGGGACTCGATCTAGGCTCCAATGAACCGCTGCCGAGTCCTCCTTCTCAACGCCGCTCTGGGACCGCTCGATTACCGCGTTCCGGCGGGAATGGAGGTGGCGCCGGGGTCGATCGTCCTCGCTCCGCTCGGGCCTCGGCAGATGACGGGGGTGGTGTGGGAGCCGGAGCGGCTCGAAGCGGAATCGGTGGGTGACAACCGCCTCAGGCCCCTCCTCCAGGCCTACGATCTGCCGCCGCTCGCCGAGTCGCTGAGGCGGCTGATCGAATGGACGGCCGATTACTATCTCGCGCCGCTCGCCTCGGTGCTTCGGATGGCCCTCGCCTCCGCCAGCGCCCTGGAGGGCGGCCGGACGGTGACCGAATATCGCGCCACCGGCTTCGTTCCGGAACGGCTGACTCCGCAGCGGGCGCAGGCGCTGGAGCGGATCGGCGAGCGGCAGGGGCTGGTGCGCGAGCTGGCGATCGCCGCCTCGGTGTCGGACGGGGTGATTCGCGGGCTGGTCAAGGCGGGAGCGATCGAGGCGGTCGAGGTTTCGGTCGACGATCCCTTCCCGCTTCCCGATCCGGACCATGGGCCGCCCGAGCTCGAGCTGGCGCAGGGGGCCGCGGCCCAAGTCTTCGTCGAGGCGGTGCGGGCGGCCGAATTCGCCCCCTTCCTGCTCGACGGAGTCACCGGATCGGGCAAGACCGAAGTCTATTTCGAGGCGGTGGCCGAAGCGCTTCGCCTCGGTCGGCAGACCCTGGTGCTGCTCCCCGAGATCGCCTTGACCGAGCCCTTCCTCAAGCGTTTCGCCGCCCGCTTCGGCCATGATCAGGTCGCCTGGCATTCGGGCCTGAGGCAATCGCAGCGCCGCCGCGCCTGGCGGGCGATCGCGAGCGGCGACGCCAGGGTGGTGGTCGGCGCCCGCTCCTCCCTTTTCCTCCCTTATCCCAGGCTCGGCCTGATCGTCGTCGACGAGGCGCACGAGACCAGCTTCAAGCAGGAGGAGGGTGTCCCCTACCATGCCCGCGACGTCGCGGTGATGCGGGCCAAGCTCGAGCGGATCCCGATCATCCTCGCCTCGGCGACTCCGGCGATCGAATCCCGGCAGATGGCCGAGATCGGAGTCTATAAGGAAGTGAAGCTGCCCGAGCGCTACGGAGTCGCCGAGCTTCCGGAGATCGAGGCGCTCGACCTCACCGCCGATCCGCCGCCGCGCGGGCGCTGGCTGGCGCCGCGGCTGGTCAGGGAGCTCGAGGAGACTCTCGAGCGGGGCGAGCAGGCCCTGCTCTTCCTCAACCGCCGGGGCTACGCCCCTTTGACCCTGTGCCGCCATTGCGGCCACCGCTTCCAATGCCCCAATTGCACCGCCTGGATGGTCGAGCACCGGCTCGTCCGCCGCCTCGCCTGCCACCATTGCGGCCACATGATGCCGCCGCCTCAGGCCTGCCCGGAATGCGGCGAGGAAGGCACTTTGGTGCCGGTCGGGCCGGGCGTCGAGCGGATCGCGGACGAGGTGGCGGCGCTCTTTCCGGACGCACGCACCGCCGTCGTCACTTCGGACACGATCTGGTCGCCGGCCAAGGCCGCCGAGTTCGTCGGCCGGATGGAGGCGGGCGAGATCGACATCGTCGTCGGCACCCAGCTGGTCACCAAGGGCTATCATTTCCCCAACCTCACCCTGGTCGGCGTGGTCGACGCGGATCTAGGCCTTCAGGGCGGCGATCTGCGGGCCGGCGAGCGCACCTTCCAGCAGATCGCCCAGGTCGCCGGCCGGGCGGGGCGGGGCGAGAGGCCGGGGCGGGTGCTGGTCCAGACCCACGAGCCGTCGGCGGCGGTGATCGAGGCGCTGGTCAGCGGCGATTCCGAAAGCTTCTACGCCGCCGAAACCCGATCGCGGCGCGAGGCGGCGATGCCGCCTTTCGGCCGGCTGGCCGGAATCGTCATCTCGTCCGAGGATCTGGGCGAGGCGACGGAAGCGGCGAAGTCGATCGGCCGGGCGGCGCCCCGGGTCGACAACATGGCGGTCTTCGGTCCCGCCCCGGCGCCGCTCGCAATGCTTCGCGGCCGCCACCGCCAGCGCCTTCTCGTCCACGCCGCCCGCTCGGTCGACATGCAGGACGTGATCCGCGACTGGCTCGGCAAATTGAGCTGGCCGCGCGGGGTTAGGGTGACGGTCGACGTCGACCCCTATTCCTTCCTGTAATTAATCCGGTGTCAGACACCGAATTAAATTCGGTGTCGGTAAAATCGGTGTCAGACACCGAATTGAGAGTGGCAAGCGAATTTGGTATTTTGCGGCAAATCGGCTAAGCGCCTGCCGCTCAAGGAAAAGTTTTGGGGGTGGACGATGAACCGGTTGATCAAGCTGGCCTGGCTGGCTTTGCTCCTATGCATACCCGCGGCGGCCCAGGCCGATTGGAAGCAGGCGACCACCACCAATTTCATCGTCTATTCCGAGGGCGGCGAGGCGCAGCTGCGCGAGTTCGCGACCAAGCTCGAGAAGTTCAACTACGTCCTTCGCGCCTATCACGGCGTGACGGCGCCGCCGAGCCCGATCAAGCTCAAGGTCTATCTCTTCCCCAACACCGCGGCCGTCGGCAAGATGGCCGGAGGCGCCGGGGTTGCCGGCTATTACATCCCCCGCGCCCGCGGGCTGATGATGGTCGGATCGCGAAGCCGCCCGCAAGGCGTGATCAATCCGCGCAGCGGCCCCGATTATGTCGACATCGATTCGGAGAGCGTGCTGCTCCACGAATATACCCACCATTTCATGTACCAATATTTCCCGGCCACCTACCCGACCTGGTACAGCGAGGGTTTCGCGGAATTCTGGGGCGCGACCAACATCCTCCCCAACGATGTCGTCGAGGTCGGGCAGCCGGTCAACTACCGCTACGGCTCCTTCTTCGACAATCGCTGGCTGCCGGTCAGGAAGCTGCTCACCGCGCAAAGCTATGCCGACGTGCCCGAGCTCGACCTGCTCTACGCCGAGGGCTGGCTCCTGGTCCGCGCCGCCTTCGATGACCCCAAGCAGAGCAAGCAGCTCCAGGCTTATCTCAAGGCGATCAATGAGGGCTCGACCTACGAGCAGGCGATGAAACAGTCCTTCGACGACGTCGGAGCCCTCGACAGCAAGCTCCACGCTTATGTCGGGAAGAGCAAGTTCCAGGTGCTGCGCCTGCCGTTCAAGAAGATCGACGTGGGTGCGCTCGCCGTCAGTCCGGTCACTCCCGCCGAGAATGCGATGATGGAGCTCTCGATCGAGCTCGCCCAAGGCATCCTCAAGCGCGAGGCGGCCGAGTTCGCCGGCAAGGTGCGCAACGCCGCCGGCCGATTCCCGAACGATCCGTTCGCCCTTGCCCTGCTTTCGGAAGCCGAGCGGCTCGCCGGCAACCGCGACGCCGCCGCCGCCGCCGCGGACAAGCTCCTCGCCGCTGCTCCGAACGATCCCCGCGGCCTTCTGCAGAAGGCGCTGGCGGAGATGGACCGGCTGAAAGCCGCCGCTTCCAGGGACGCCAAGGCCTGGACCTCGGCGCGCCAGTATCTGGTCCGTGCCAGCAAGGCGGCGCCGAACGATCCTCTCGTCCTCGAAGCCTATTACGACAGCTATGCCGGCCAGGGCGTCATTCCGCCCGAGCCGGCGCAGGCGGTCCTCTACAAGGCGCACGAGCTGGCGCCGAGCGATGCGGACCTGCGCTACAAGGTCGCCGCCGACTTCGAGCGGCGCGACATGATCCAGGAAGCGATCACGATCATCCGCCCGGTCGCCTACGTGCTCCCGCATCGCAAGAACGAGAGCGCCAAGGAGAAGAAGCGCCGCGAGGAGCGCGAGGAGAAATATCGCGGCGCCGGCGAGGTGAAGCGCGAGACCGCGCGCGAGATGCTGGTGCGCCTCGAAGGCAAGCTTGCCGCGAAGAAGGGTTGAGCGATCAATTCCTCCCCGAGATTTCTCGGGGAGGGGGACCAGGCGAAGGTGCAGTTTATCCTGAGCGACGCCGCAGGCGGCGTCGAAGGGCGCGGTCCCTCCCCCGAAAATCCGGGGGAGGAACAGGCCCTAGAGCCGCATGCGCTAAATCCGCATCACCCGTCATGCCGGGCTTGACCCGGTATCCACCTTCTTCTTGCATCGATGACCAATAGAAGATGGATCCCGGATCAAGTCCGGGATGACGATTCAGGTTAAGCGCACGATGCTCTAGCCCCGCCAGCCCTCGCGCTCGAGCAGGCTGGCCTTGCGCTCCAGCCCGTAGGCATATCCGCCGGGCGAGCCGTCGCCGCGGCGGGCTCGGTGGCAGGGGATGAGCACGGCGATCTGGTTGGAGCCGCAGGCCGTTCCGGCCGCCCGAACCGCCTGCGGCCGCCCGGCCCGGGCCGCAAGCGCCGCGTAGGAAAGGCTCTCGCCGGGCGGGATCCGGGCCAGCTCGCGCCACACCGCCTCCTGAAAGGCGGTGCCGCGGACGTCGAGCGGGAGATCGTGCGGCCGCTCCGGCGCCTCGACCGCGGCGACGGTGCGCGCGACCAGCTCGGCCATCGCGGAGCCGCCCGGCTCGATCGCCGCATTGGGGAAGCGGCGCCTGAGCTCCGCTTCCCCCTCGTCGAACGAAAGGCGGCAAATGCCCCTCTCGGTCGCCGCGACCAGCATCGTTCCGAGCGACGTCTGGGCCGTCGCCCAACGGATCGTCTCGCCTCGGCCGCCGTCTCGCCAGCTGGTCGGGGTCATTCCGAGCCGGTCCTTGGCGTCGGCGTAGAAGCGGCCGGGGCCGGAATAGCCGGCGTCGTAAATGGCGTCGGTCACTCGGCCTTGCGCGGCGAGGGTCTCGGTCATGGTTCGGGCTCTCTTTCCTCGGGCATAAGCGGCGGGGGTGACCCCGGTCGCGCGCTTGAACAGTCGGTGGAAGTGGAAGGGGGAATAGCCGGCCCGGGCGGCGAGGGCCTCCAGCGAGGGCGGCTCCTCGGCCGATTCGATCAGGGCCAGAGCGGCCTCGACCGCCGCGCAATCGCGGCTGACGTCGTCGGGCCGGCAGCGCAGGCAGGCGCGAAGGCCGGCCGCCGCGGCGTCCGGGCCGGTCGCGAAGAAGCGCACATTCTCGCGCTTGGGATGGCGCGCGGCGCAGGACGGCCGGCAATAGATTCCGGTGGTGAGGACTCCGGTGACGAAGCGGCCGTCCATGGCGCGGTCGCGGCGCAGGACGGCCGCCCAGGCGGCGTCCGGCTCGGGGGGAGAAAGCAGAGTCGCCATGGCTCAGTCTCGCACGATCCGCGCCGCGAAGCAGCCCGCGGCGGCGTTGTGGGCGTGAATGGTCGCGATCTCGGCCCGCTCGAACAGGGCCCTGATCCCGGCGTCGGCCTCTCCCGGGAGGGCGAGCAGGGCCCCGCGCAGCATCCCTTCCTCGTCGAAGCCGCGCAATCCGAGCGTCCGGCCGGCGAAGACCGGCGGCGGCTCGTCGACGAAGCAGGCCCGTGCCGCTTCGGTCTCGCGGACGTAGACGGCGTAGGCGCTCCGGAACGGGGTCGGAACGTCGTGCGAGACATGGTTGAACAGGATCAGGCTTTCGCCCGGCTCGGCATCTTCGAGAGTGACCCGGCAGGGGAAACCGGGCCTTGAATCCGCGATTACCCGGCGGGCGCCGCGTTCGGCGAGCGCTTGGTCGCCAAGGCCCAGCAGACCGGCATAGGCCTCCCGCTCCAGTCCTTCGATTCGGTAAGTCATGGTCAGCTCCCTTGGTCAGGAGCCCCATTTAAGCGGACCCGGCCGTTGCCGCGTCCCGCCGATTGCTTTCAAAGCAGGCCTATTTTCCCTCTGAAACCGGAAGGCCGGAAAACTGGCGCTCGTTGCGCCATTCCTGGCGGGTCTTGCAGACCTTTACCTCCCGATGAAGGCGCGTGCTCTGCGAAACGGGCGCCTGCACGGACCGGCAGACGATCCTCTCCGGAGCCGGGGACGGGGCCGTGGCGGCCAGCAGGTAAAGGAGGATCATGCGCTGGCGACCTTTGGGACGTAACGTCGCGAAGATATGCGCTTCTTCGGGTCGTGCCAAGCTAAGCCGAGCCGCGCCGCCTTGCATCGCAGCAAAGCCCCTGCTAGGGCGCCCGCGACCTGACCCGAAGCGCCCGCGCGCGCTTCTTATCATGGGTCAAATTCCGATCTGGGAGTAGAGGCGCGCGTGGAGAATTCCGGCGGCATTCAGGCAAGTCTGGCGGGCCGATATGCGATGGCCCTGTTCGAGCTGGCCCGCGACGAGAGGCAGTTGGAGGCGGTCGGCGCGAGCCTGGCGTCGCTGAAGCAGGCGCTCGCCGATTCGGCCGATCTTCGTTCGTTGACCACGAGCCCGCTGACCCGGCGCGACGACGCGCTCAAGGGCGTGGCGGGGCTCGCCGAGGCGATGCGGCTCGATCCGGTCACGACCAACTTCCTCGGCGTGCTCGCCCAGAACCGGCGGCTCGGCCAGCTCGGGGCGATCATCCGCAACTTCAACCTCCTGGCCGCCCTCCACCGCGGCGAGGTCACCGCCGAGGTGGTCTCCGCTCACCCGCTCGACGATTCGCAGGTCGGCGCCCTGAAGGCCAATCTGAAGAGCCGTCTCGGCCGCGACGTGGCGGTTGATCTGAGCATCGATCCCGCCATCCTGGGCGGGCTGGTCGTCAAGATCGGCTCGCAGATGATCGACGGCTCCATCCGAACCAAACTGAACACTCTCGCCCAAGCAATGAAAGGCTGAAGCCCGCACGGGCTTCGATGAAAGGCTGAAAATGGACATCCGCGCCGCTGAAATTTCCAAGGTCATCCGCGATCAGATCGCAAGCTTCGGCACCGACGCCGAAGTCTCCGAGGTCGGGACCGTGCTCTCCGTCGGCGACGGAATCGCCCGCATCTACGGGCTCGACAACGTCCAGGCCGGCGAGATGGTGCAGTTCGACGGCGACATCAAAGGCATGGCCTTGAACCTCGAAGCCGACAACGTAGGCGTCGTCATCTTCGGCAACGACAGCGCCATCCGCGAGGGCGACACCTGCCGCCGCACCGGCACCATCGTCGACGTCCCCGTCGGCAAGGGCCTGCTCGGCCGCGTGGTCGACGGCCTCGGCAACCCGATCGACGGCAAGGGCCCGATCGAGGGCGCCGAGCGTCGCCGGGTCGAGGTCAAGGCGCCGGGCATCATCCCGCGCAAGTCGGTCCACGAGCCGGTCCAGACCGGTTTGAAGGCGCTCGACGCGCTCGTCCCGGTCGGCCGCGGCCAGCGCGAGCTGATCATCGGCGACCGCCAGACCGGCAAGTCGGCCGTCGCGCTCGACACCTTCATCAACCAGCGCGAGATCAACAAGGCCGGCGCCGAGAGCGAGAAGCTCTACTGCATCTACGTCGCCATCGGCCAGAAGCGCTCGACCGTCGCCCAGATCGTCCGGGCGCTCGAAGAAAATGGCGCGATGGAATATTCGATCGTCGTCGCCGCCACCGCCTCCGAGCCGGCCCCGCTCCAGTTCCTGGCGCCCTATACCGGCTGCACGATGGGCGAATATTTCCGCGACAACGGAATGCACGCCGTCATCGTCTATGACGATCTCTCAAAGCAGGCCGTCGCCTACCGCCAGATGTCGCTTCTGCTTCGCCGTCCGCCGGGCCGCGAGGCCTATCCGGGCGACGTCTTCTACCTCCACTCTCGCCTGCTCGAGCGCGCCGCGAAGATGAACGAGGATAACGGCTCCGGCTCGCTGACCGCGCTTCCGATCATCGAGACCCAGGCGGGCGACGTCTCGGCCTACATCCCGACCAACGTCATCTCGATCACCGACGGCCAGATCTTCCTCGAGACCGA
>Ga0190275_10000511_pt1 | contig 33675 bp, 31 predicted proteins | sample Popmic550T_FD_133745 | JGI IMG/M metagenome (GOLD analysis project Ga0190275, IMG submission 133745) | Populus adjacent soil microbial communities from riparian zone of Yellowstone River, Montana, USA - 550 T | ecosystem: Environmental > Terrestrial > Soil > Riparian zone > Trees stand | place...
AGCATTTCGAGACCCTGTCGCGCCAGCTCGCCGGCCTGTCCGTCAACGTCGCCATCCTGACCGGGCGCGAGAAGGGGAGGGTGCGGGGATCGACCCTGATGGGCCTTGCCGACGGCTTGATCGACATCCTCGTCGGAACCCACGCCATCTTCCAGCAGGCCGTCGCCTTCAGAAGACTCGGCCTCGCCCTCGTCGACGACCAGCACCGCTTCGGGGTCGCCCAGCGGATGATGCTGGCGTCCAAGGCCGAGCGGCCGCCGCACCTCCTCGTCATGACCGCGACTCCGATCCCGCGCACCCTCACCCTCACCCAATATGGCGAGATGGACGTCAGCCGGCTGGACGAGATGCCGCCGGGACGCCAGCCGGTCGAGACCCGGGTGCTGAGCCTGGAGAAGCTCCCCGACGTCGCCGACGCGCTCGCCCGCCACATCGCCCGCGGCGGCCAGGCCTATTGGGTGTGCCCACTGGTCGAGGAAAGCGAGGTTTCCGACCAGGCCGCCGCCGAGGAGCGCGCCCGAGTGCTCCGGATTCGCTTCGGCGACAAGATCGGGCTCGTCCACGGCCGGATGAAGGGGGTGGAGAAGGACGAGGTGATGACGGCCTTTTCGGCCGGGGCGCTCTCCGTCCTCGTCGCCACCACCGTCATCGAGGTGGGAGTCGACGTCCCCAACGCGACCTTGATGATCGTCGAGGGCGCCGACCGCTTCGGCCTCGCCCAGCTCCACCAGCTGCGCGGCCGGGTCGGGCGTGGGGAGGGGCGCTCGATCTGCCTGCTCCTGCGCGGCAACGCGCTGAGCGAGACCGGCCGTGCCCGGCTTGCCCTGATGCGCGAGACCAACGACGGCTTCCGGATCGCGGAGGAGGATCTTCGGCTTCGCGGCGCGGGCGAGATATTGGGGACGAAGCAGTCGGGGGAGGCGCAGTTCCGCCTGGCGAGCCCCGAGCAGATCTCGGCGCTGGCGCAGGCGGCGAGCGACGATGCCCGGCTGCTGGTCGACCGCGACGGCGGGCTGGAGGGGCCGCGAGGGCAGGCGGCTCGGGTCCTGCTCTACCTGATGGAGCGAGACGCCGCGGTGGGGCTGCTTCGCGGCGGCTAGATTTTCTTCTTTTGTTCTATTTTGTAGGAGACTTGTCCGGGTCCGGCGTGGGATATTGAGGGCTGGGCGAGTCGCGGACCCGCCCATGGCTCTTTGACATCGTGATTTTGAAATTCGGCCGTGCCGGCTCCGTCATTGCGGGGAACCGGGCGACGAAGCAATCCAGGGGCGGTGAGGCCGCACTGGATTGCTTCGCTCCGCTCGCGATGACGGATCAGGTGTGCAGGCAGCGCCAGAGCCAGGCCAGCATCGACCGCTTCTGGGCAGGGGTAGCGGCATCCGACATGGCGTTGTGGATCAGGCCGGGCACGGAGCCGATCACCATCCGATAGCGCTTCTGCTCGGCCGCCGTCGGGAGCACGCCGGGATCGGCAGGCTGGTCGGACGAGCGGACCGAGCAGATGCGGGGGCGGGCGGTGCGCGGCATCCGCATCCGGCGGTTGTCCAGAGTGTAGACGGCGCGAACCATCGCGCCGTGCCGGATCGCGAAGAGCAGGCTGGAATCGCCGCCATTGGAATGGCCGACGAGGAGGACGGGCCGGCGGTCGGCGAGCTTTCGAGCGCGCAGCTCGCGTATGACGTGGAGGAGGTTGGCCGAGCCCTGTTCCCAGAAAGGGCGGCGGACGATTGCGGGGTCGCCTTGCGTCGGCATCGGCGGGTCGCCGGCAAGCGCGTGCTGGATCGAGGCGACGACGTAGCCCCGCTCCGCCAGCGCCTCGGCGAGGAAGGCATAGTCGGTGTTGCGGCCGCCATAGCCGTGGGAGATCAGGGCCAGCGGTCTCGGACGGTCATGCGTGGCGCCGTAGAGGGCGACGGGGATGGATCGGGTGCGGGCGGTGTCGACCAGGTCCAATGTCTGCGGCGCTGGCGCGGCCGAGATCAGCAGCAGCGCGAGCGGCATGAGCCGATAATGATCTGCGACAATCATGCACCCCTCGAGTCATCCTGAACTCGTTTCAGGATCCAGTTCTCCACCGGCACGACCCTCATCCAGCTGGACCCTGAAACAAGTTCAGGGTGACGGCTAGGGGGTCAGCACCCCGTGCTTTTTCTTGCCGGCCGAGATTCGCATTTCTCCTGCCACTTGCACGGCCACATCCTCGCCCGCCGCTTCGCCGTCGATCCGGGCGCCACCCTGGGCGATCAGCCGGCGCGCCTCGTTCTTGGAGGCGCACAGGCCGAGGCCGATCAAGGCGTCCACCAGCGAAATCTCGCCCTCGACCTTCAGGGTAGGAAGCGATTCGCCGCTCGTGCCCTCCTCGAACGTCTTGCGAGCCGTCTCGGCCGAGTCCCGGGCCGCGCCTTCGCCATGCGCCAGCGCCGTCGCCGCGTCCGCCAGCACCTTCTTCGCCTCGTTGATCTCCGCGCCGCCCAAGCCCTCCAGCCGAGCGATCTCGTCCAGCGGAAGGTCGGTGAACCGCCGGAGGAACTTGCCGACGTCGGCATCCTGCGCGTTGCGCCAGAATTGCCAGTAATCGTAGGGGCTGAGCTGGTCGGCGTTGAGCCAGATCGCGCCTTTCTCGGTCTTGCCCATCTTGCCGCCGTCGGCGGTGGTGATGAGCGGGGTGGTGAGGCCATAGGCCTGGGTCGAATCGACCCGCCGGCACAATTCAATCCCGTTGACGATATTGCCCCATTGGTCCGAGCCGCCGAGCTGGAGCCGGCAATCGGCGCGCCGGGACAGCTCCAGGAAGTCGTAGCCTTGGAGGATCATGTAGTTGAACTCGAGGAAGGAGAGCGATTGCTCGCGGTCCATCCGGAGCTTGACGCTGTCGAAGCTCAGCATCCGGTTGACGGAGAAATGCTGGCCGATCTCGCGAAGGAAGGGGATATATTCGAGCCGGTCGAGCCATTCCGCATTGTCGAGCAGGATCGCGTCGGTAGGCCCGTCGCCGAAGGTCAGGAAGCGCTCGAAGACCCGCTTGATCGAGGCGATGTTGGCGTTGATCGTGTCGTCGTCGAGCAGCTTGCGGGCCTCGTCCTTGAAGCTGGGATCGCCGATCTTCGAGGTTCCGCCGCCCATCAGCACGATCGGCTTGTGCCCGGCCTGCTGGAGCCGGCGGAGCATCATGATCTGGATGAGGCTTCCGACGTGGAGCGAGGGCGCGGTGGCGTCGAAGCCTATGTAGCCGGGGACGACCTGCTTCTGCGCCAGGGCGTCGAGGCCTTCGGCGTCCGTCAGCTGGTGGATGAAGCCGCGCTCGTCGAGCGAGCGGAGGAGGGGGGATCTGTATTCGGACATGGCGGGCTGCTTAGCCGTCTCGTCAATCCCGCGTAAGCGGGAAATCCAGTCCGGCGCCGAAGCGGATCGCAGGCCGCGCTGGATTCCCGCTTTCGCCAGAATGACGGGAATGCGTCATGCTGAACTTGTTTCAGCATCCAGGTTCGAGCATCCGTGCGGGCGGAAAACTGGACCCTGAAACCAGTTCAGGGTGACGGAAAGCGGCCTGGACCGATGCAATTGAAGCTCATTCCTCACCCGGCGACCCCGCCGCACGGCGTCATCGCCGTCGAGGCGGACGTCGTCGCCGATCCCGGCGAGGGCATCCTCATCACGTACAGCGTCATCGGCGGCGCGGTGGTGTGGCCGGATTTGAAGTCCCCCGCCCGGGAGGACGGGCTCTGGTGGACGACCTGCTTCGAGCTGTTCCTGAAGCCGGTCGGCGCAAGCGCCTATTTCGAATATAATTTCTCACCCTCCACGGCCTGGGCCGTCTATCGGTTCGAGGCTTATCGAGACGGGCGCCGGGACTTTCATCCGTGCCTGGATCCGTATCTGGTGAACCTCGCCCCGGCCGGGTTGTTCGAGGTGGCCTGCGACCTGTCCGAATTGCCGGCCGGGCCCCTGCGCATGGGCGTCTCCGCGGTGATCGAGGAACCGGGCGGCCACAAATCCTACTGGGCTCTCGCTCACCCGCCGGGCGATCCCGATTTCCATCATCCGTCTTGCTTCACGCTCGAACTCCCGCCAGCAGGTCCTTCATGAAATTCGGTATCGACCGCCTTCTCGACGACCCCGCCCTGCGCAAGCCGCTGGAGGGCAGGCGCATTGCCCTGCTCGCCCATCCGGCCTCGGTGACCGAGGATCTTACCCACTCCCTCGACGCCCTGATCGCCTGCGGCCTCAACGTGACCGCCGCTTTCGGCCCGCAGCACGGCCTGCGCGGCGACAAGCAGGACAATATGGTGGAATCGGACGATTTCACCGACCCGGCCCACAACATCCCCGTCTTCAGCCTCTATGGCGAGGTGCGCCGGCCCACCGGCCAGTCGATGGGCACGTTCGACGTGCTTCTGGTCGATCTCCAGGACGTCGGCTGCCGGATCTACACCTTCATCACCACCTTGCTCTACGCGCTCGAGGCGGCGGCGAAGCACGGCAAGCCGGTCTGGGTGCTCGATCGGCCCAATCCGGCCGGGCGCCCGGTCGAGGGGCTGACCTTGCGGCCGGGCTGGGAGAGCTTCGTCGGCGCCGGGCCGATGCCGATGCGCCATGGACTGACGCTCGGCGAGCTCGGCCGCTGGTTCGTCGAGACGATGAAGATCGACGTCGACCTGTCCGTGATCGAGATGGAGGGTTACGAGCCGGATTCCGCGCCCGGCTTCGGCTGGCCGCCGGAGCGGATCTGGATCAACCCGAGCCCCAATGCCGCCAATCTGTGGATGGCTCGGGCCTATGCCGGAACGGTGATGCTCGAAGGCACGACCCTGTCGGAAGGGCGGGGGACGACCCGTCCGCTCGAGCTGTTCGGCGCCCCCGACATCGACTCCGCGGCCGTCGTCGCACAGATGCGCCGCCTGGCGCCCGAATGGCTGAAGGGCTGCGCGCTCCGCCCGATCGCGTTCGAGCCGACCTTCCACAAGCATGAAGGCAAGACCTGCCACGGGGTCCACATCCATCCCGAGGGCGCCTTCTACGATCATGAGGCCTTCCGCCCCTGGCGCCTCCAGTCGCTGGCCTTCAAGGCGATCCGCCGGCTCTATCCCGCTTACGATCTGTGGCGGGACTTCCCCTACGAATATGAGTTCGGCAAGCTCGCCATCGACGTCATCAACGGCGGCCCGGCGCTCAGGGAGTGGGTCGACGACGAAGCGGCGTCGCCGGAGGACCTCGACGCGCTCACCGTGCCGGACGAGACGGCGTGGCAGGATGAGCGCCGAGCCTTCCTGCTCTACCCGGCGCGTTGACGAAAACCGCCTGAATACCTAGATCAAGGCCATGGCCATTCGCCCCATCATCGAAGCTCCGGACCCGCTGCTGCGTCAGATCTCGACGCCCGTGGAGGCGATCACGCCCGAGACCCAGACCCTGATCGACGACATGTTCGAGACGATGTACGCGGCGCCGGGGATCGGCCTTGCGGCCATCCAGATCGGGGTCCCCAAGCGGATTCTCGTCATGGACCTTCAGGATCCCGTGGCGGAAGGCGGCGAGCCGGTCCGCAACCCGATGGTCTTCATCAATCCCGAGATCCTCAGGAGCTCGGACACTCCGCGGCCCTATAACGAAGGCTGCCTGTCGGTTCCCGATCAATATGCCGAGGTCGACCGCCCCGATTCGGTCCGCGCCCGCTGGCTGGACCGCGACGGCAAGGTCCATGAGGAAGAGCTGGAGGGGATGCTCGCCACCTGCCTCCAGCACGAGATGGACCATCTCGAAGGCATATTGTTCATCGACTATCTCTCGCGCCTGAAGCGCGACATGATCCTGAGGAAGCTGGCGAAGCAGAGGAAGCTGGCGGCGTAGCGGGCGGGGAGGAGATCGGCGCATCCCGTCGATAAGCCCCGCCGCCACTCTGAACGTGTTTCAGGGTCCAGGTTTCCGCCGCCCAGCGGCTCGTCGCTGGATGCTGAAACAAGTTCAGCATGACGGGAGGGCGACGCCCGTATCGGTTTTCCACAACTTAGGTGGTCCGCCTCTTTACCATTTACCGCGCCTGCCGTAGGTTCGCCCTTCGTTCCAAGGGTGCAACATGGACTTCTCCGCGATCCTCTTCGTCTTCCTGGCCCTGGCGATCGGGGCGGCCGCCGGCTGGTTGCTCGGCGCCCGCCAGGCCGCGCTCTACCGCAAGGAGCGCGACGACCGGACCGAGGATTTCCGGAAGGCGATCACCGATCTCGCCGGGATGCAGGAAAAGCTCGACGAGGCGCGTGAGGCTTGTGCGCGCGCCCGGGCCGAATGCGCCGGCCTTTCCGCGGCGCGCGAGGGCCAGGAGCGCAACTTCCAGGACCGGCTCGCCGAGATCAGGGATGCCCGCGAGACCTTATCCGCGCAATTCAGCGAGATAGGCGGCAGGCTTCTCGGCGAGGCCCAGAAGAATTTCCTCGAGCGCGCCGACGCCCGCTTCAACCAGGCCGGGGAGAAGAACGAGGAGAAATTGAAGGCGCTTCTCCAGCCGGTCGAGACAACGCTCAAGCGCTACGAGGAAAATCTCGCGACCGTCGAGAAGGAGCGGCAGGGCAGCTATGGCGAGCTCAAGGAAGCGGTGGCCCAGCTCGCTTTGGGCAACGAAACCGTCCGCCGCGAGACCCAGCGGCTCGCCAACGTCATGCGCTCGAGCCCGAAGGCGCGCGGGCGCTGGGGCGAGGAGCAGTTGCGGACCATCCTCGAGGCCGCGGGCCTCGCCGAGAATGTCGATTTCGCGCTCCAGGCGAGCGTCAGCGACGGGGAGCGGCAGCTTCGACCCGACTGCGTCATCAAGCTGCCCGGCGACCGCTGCATCGTCGTCGACGTCAAATGCCCGCTGGTCGCCTTCGAGCAGGCCTATGACGAGGAGGACGAGGTCCGCCGCCTGGAGCTGCTTCTCCAGCATAGCGCGGCGATGCGCACCTATGCCGGCGAGCTCGGCCGCAAGGGCTATTGGCGCCAGTTCGACCTGTCGCCCGATTTCGTGATCATGTTCATCCCCGGCGAACATTTCCTTTCCGCCGCCGCCGAGCGTGCCCCCGACCTGATCGAGACCGCCTTCCGCAACGGCGTGATCATCGCTTCGACGATCAACATGCTGGCCCTGGCCAAGATCATGGCCGGAATGTGGCGGCAGGAGACCCTGGCCGCGCAGGCCAAGGAAGTCGCCGAAGCCGGCAAGGAGCTCTACAAGCGCCTCGCCGTGATGGGCGGCCACGTCGCCAAGCTCGGCCGCAACCTCGGCCTCGCCACCGGCGCCTATAACGATTTCGTCGGAAGCCTTGAGAGCCAGGTCCTGACCCAGGCGAAGCGCTTCGAGACGCTGAAGGTCGAGACGGGCGGGCGGACGATCGAGCCAATGCCGATGATCGACTCCACGCCGAGGCAGCTCAGCAAGCTCGACCCGACCGAGCTTCCGGAGGCGGCGGAGTAACGCGCTTGCGGTCGTGGTTTTCTACCCGAACCGGAGATCGCAATGGCTATCGAAGCACTTTCGCCCTTGCACCTCGTAATATTCCCGAGTGGATTTCGAAAAAGCTTCCGCGCTCTACTGCGGACTCGTGTTGCGGCGATGGGGAGCCGAGAACACGTTTACCGTGGAGGAAGTCATGAAGAATCGGAGCAAGACACTCATCTCGATCGCCGTCGCCGCCGTGTTTCTGAGCGGCAGCCCGGCGAGCGCGCAACAGGGAACACCCGCCTACAACACTTACTTCTACAGCGACCCTGGTTATTCGATCCAAACAGGAGTCTTTGGCTGGGATGGATGCGATCCTTATGACAACCCGCAATATTCCTTGAACGGCAGCTACGGTGCTTACGCGCTGGGTGAGCATGTCGGTTATTGTCTCAATGGCGAGATGCGCCCCTTTTAGGACGGGACTGAACCGGTCGAGGCGCGGCAGGGCCACATTTCAGCCGGAGCCGATCACCTGAGGAATTAAGGCGGGCCGCGGTCGGACGGGTGGAATCGGCAGACCGCGGCGATTGCCGCTTCACGGATTTACCCGAACGGCTGGAGTGTCGCTCGGACGATTGGAATCATGTCGCCGCAACGTTCCTGACGACCGTCCGGCCTTCAGCCCATATGCAGCGACCGAGCTTCCCGAGGCGGCGGAGTAGCCGTCATGCCAAGCCTGACCCGGCTTCCATGAGCACGGTTCCAGTTATTGGTCACCGTTGTTCTTGATTCGCGTTCACGAAATGACAATTTCCACCGATTTGGTGCGCCCTCTTCATCATCCAAGTATTATTCCCAGTTTGAAAAACCTTCTGGCTAAGCTCTACTAGACTTGTGTTGAGGCGGTGGGCCGCCCGCACGAACCGTGGAGGAAATGATGACAAATCTTGGAAAGCTGCTGACACCGCTTTTTATAGGTGCAGTGTTCTTTACCGCTGCACCGGCCGCCGCTCAATATGCGGCATATCCGGACGGTAGAGAGCCGGCCTATAATGTCACGTTCTACAGCGATTCTACATACACGACGGCGGTAGGGTATCAGTATCCGGATTGCGGGTACGATCGCGTCATATATTCTACCCCGACCGGGCAACAAACCGATTATGGACTCAACACATTGGTGGGCTATTGCACCGTATATGGCTGGGAGCCGGTGTAAGAAACCGACGGGACAGGGAGCCCGGTGGGTTCCCTGTCGTTCAAGCAAGCGCATTTCGCCGCCGGGTTCCGCTTCCTTTGCCTCCCTACCGCGAGGCGGTGAGAAGGGGATTGTGCGAAGCGTGGTGGTGGAGTGGCATGGTGCCGAAGCCCGAGGGTCGGGCGCGTAGCTAACGAGGCATTTGGCAGATTACCCTCCACCAGCCTCTGCCTGGTCCCCTCCATCCGACGATGGGGAGGCAAATCATCGCCGCCACTGGTTGATCAGCTCATAGGCCATCACCGCCGTCGCCACCGCGGCGTTGAGGCTGTCGGCCTTGCCGTGCATCGGCATTTTGACGAGCAGGTCGCATTCGGCCTCATAGGCTTCGGGCAGGCCTTGGGCCTCGTTGCCGACGAGGAGGAAAGCGGGCTTCCCGTAAAGTGGTGCCTGATAGTCGAGCTCGGCGCGCAGGCTGGTGCCGATCAGCTGGCCTTCGCCGCCGCGAAGCCAGGCGAGGAATTCCGGCCACGGCGCCGCCGCGACCTTCTGGGTGAACAGGGCGCCCATCGAGGCGCGGACCGCTTCGACCGAGAAGGGGTCGACGCAATCGTCGACGAGGATCAGCCCACCGGCGCCGACGGCGTCGCCGGTGCGAAGGATGGTGCCGAGATTGCCGGGGTCGCGAAGCGCTTGGGCGACGATCCACAAGGGCGCGGCGCTTCGGTCGACGTGGGCGAGGCTGGTGTCGAAGCTTCGGTAGACGGCGACGACCGCCTGCGGATTGTCCTTGCCCGAGAGCTTGTGGAGAATGTCGGCGTTGGTCTCGATCACGTCGCCATGGGCCGCCTCGACCTCGGCGATCAGGGTCTCGAGCAGGGGGTGGGAGGTGCCCTCGGCGTAGAACAGGATCGCGGGAAGCTTCCCCGCCTCGCGCGCCTCGGTGAGAATGCGAAGGCCCTCGGCGAGGAACATGCCCTGGCGGCGGCGGCCCTTCTTCTCGCGAAGGGCTCGGACGTCCTTGACCAGGGGGTTGGAGAAAGCGGTGATCTGGCGGGGCATGAGAGTGGCGCTAGCAGACCATCTCACGTCGTCCCAGCGAAGGCTGGGACTTCGGAGGGTGAAAGGCGCGGGCATTTGTGGAGCGCTCCATTTGCGACTGCGCCTTTCACTCCCTGGGGCCCCAGCCTTCGCTGGGGCGACGCAACTACTCCTCGCCGAATCTGTCCTCGACCAGTGCGACGAGCCGCTCCAGCGCTTCGTCGGCGCCTTCGCCCTCGGTATGGATGACGATCGAATCGCCCATCGCGGCTCCGAGCATCATCAGGCCCATGATCGAAGTTCCGCACACCCGGCTGCCGTCCTTCTCGACCTCGACCGCGGCGCTGAGGCCCGCCGCGAGCGTGACGAAGCGGGCGCTGGCGCGGGCGTGCAATCCGCGCCGGTTCTTCATCTCGACCGTTCGGCTGGCCACGCTCAGACCGTCTCCCCGAGTATCTCCGAAGCGACGGAGATATATTTGCGCCCCGCCTCGCGGGCGGCGGCGACCGCGGACCGGACGTCGAGCAGCTTGCGGGCGCCCTCGAGCCGGATCAGCATCGGCAGATTGACTCCGGCGATGACCTCGATCTTCTCGGACTTCATCAGCGAGATGGCGAGGTTGGAAGGCGTTCCTCCGAACAGGTCGGTGAGGATGATGACTCCGCTGCCGTCGTCGACCTTGGCGATGGCCTCGGAAATGTCGTTGCGGCGGCCCTCCATGTCGTCCTCCGGCCCGATGCAGATGGACTCGATCCGCTCCTGCGGACCCACCACATGCTCCATCGCCCGAACGAACTCCGCCGCAAGCCGGCCATGGGTCACCAAAACCAGACCAATCATCAGACTTCCCAATCCTGCGGCTTGCCCCCGCCGCCGCCTTCGACTCCCTCGCGCGGCGGCGAGGCGAGGTCGCGATGCTCGACCGTGGGCGAAAATCCCGCCTCGCGCAACCGGGCAGCGACGCGCTCCGCGACGTGGACCGAACGGTGTCTTCCGCCGGTACAGCCGAACGCCATCGTCACATAGGATTTTCCTTCGGCCCCGTAGTGCGGCAGGAGCGTGAGGATCAGATCCTCGATCCTCGAGACCGCCTCTCCATAAGCTTCGTCGCCGGCGATATAGGCGCCGACCTCGGGATCGAGCCCGGTGAGGTCGCGAAGCGAGTCTACCCAATAGGGATTTCTGAGGAACCTCAGGTCGAACATGTTGTCGGCGTTTCGCGGGATTCCGCGGGCGAAGCCGAACGACATGACGGAAAGTGTCGGAGCGACGGTCCCGGAGCTGAAGCGCTGGCGGATCTGCTGCTGGAGCGCGTTGGGGGCGGTATCGGTCGTGTCGACGACATGCTCCGCCCAGCGCCTCAGCGGCTCCATCAGCTCGCGCTCCGCGGCGATCCCATCGGTGGCCGGGCGGTCCGGGGCGAGGGGATGCCGCCGGCGCGTCTCAGAATAACGGCGCACCAGCTCCGAGCCGGCGCAATCGAAATAGAGCGTTTCGACCGGCACCCTCTGCTCGCTCGCAAGCGCCTTGATCTGCTGGACGATTCGGTTGGCATCGAAATCGCGGGTCCGGCTGTCGACTCCGAGCGCCAGCGGCCGCCGCCGCCTCGAATTGCCCTTGCCGAGCGGGGTCTGGAGCAGATCCTCGAGCAGCGACAAGGGAAGATTGTCCACCACCTCCCACCCGAGGTCCTCGAGGGTCCTGAGCGCCGTCGACTTGCCGGCGCCGGACAGGCCGGTGACGAGCAGGATACGCTGCGGGGCCGCGCTCGCGGTCAAAGGGCCAGTCCGAACGTCACGAGCGCATATTCTAGCTTGAGCGGCGCCGACGGCTCAAGCGCCGCGAGCGCGGCGCGCGGGATGTCCACGCCCGCAAGCCGGATCGTCGCCGCTTCGGGCAGCCGCTCCGGGGTCGAGTCGAGATCGGCATAGAGGCAGATCGGGACGTCCGCCGCCGGCTCCATCCCGACAATCCCCACGCCCCTGAGCTCGATCGTGCCCGCGATGGTCGCCGGGGCCCGCGCCAGGAGAGTCCCGCCGACGCGCCGAAGCTCCGTATAATCGTCGCTGACCAGCGCGGCGCCGCGATCGATCAGGCGCAGGGCCAGGTCGGACTTGCCCGCGCCGGACCGCCCGGCGAGAAGCACCGCTCGACCGCCTATGGCGACGCACGAGGCGTGGACGATCTGGTCGGGCGGCAGGCTCACTTCGACGGCGCTTCCGGGAAATGCATCACGAAGCGGGCGCCGCTCCGGCCGTCGTGGCGGCTTACCACCTCGATCCGTCCGTCATGGCCGTCGACCGTCGCCTTGGCGATGGCCAGGCCGAGGCCGGAATGACGTCCAAAACCGTCCTCCTCCGGCCGCACGCTGTGAAATCGATGAAAGATCGACTCCCGGGCTTCCTTCGGCACGCCCGGCCCCTGGTCCTCGACCGCGATGACGACCTCGCCTCCAAAGCGGGCCGCGCTGATCTCGACCAGGCCGTCCACCGGGGAAAAGGAGATGGCGTTGTCGACGATATTGTCGATCGCCCGGGCGAGACGCGATTCGTCGCCGAGCACGACCGCGCTTCTGACCCCGGGCCGGGCGAAGGCGAGCCGCACCTGCCGCTCAGCCGCCCGAGGCCGCCACAGATCGAGCAGGGATTCCAGCAGGTGGCCGAGGTCGACGGGTTCGAATAGCGCGCGGCTCAATTCCGCGTCGAGGCGCGAGGCTTCGGCGATGTCGACGATCAGTCGGTCGAGCCTCACCACATCGCTTCGAACGATCTCGAGCAGCTGCCGCCGAAGCGCCGGGTCCTCGATCCTGTCGAGGCTGTCGACGGCCGAGCGAAGGGAGGCGAGGGGGTTCTTGAGCTCGTGGGTGACATCGGCGGCGAAGGCCTCGGTGGCGTCGATCCGGTAACGCAGCGACTGGGTCATGTCGCTGAGCGCCCGGGCGAGCAGCCCGATCTCGTCGCGGCGGGCCGGAAGGGTCGGGACCGATACCTCGCGGGCCCGGCCGAGCCGCACCTGATGGGCGGCGCGCGCCAGCCGGCGCAGCGGCAAGGCGATGGTCCGCGCCAGAAAGAGCGAAAGCAGGACGGAGACCGCCAGGGTGACGAACACCACGATCAGCAGCGTCCGCCGCTCGTCGCGGACGATGCTCCTGACGTCGCGCGCGTTCCGGGTGAGCAGAAGGACGTCGCCCGAGGCCGGAATCCGAGATGCGGCGGAAATGAACAAAGTGCCTTCCGGCGCCCGCCGCAGCATGGTCGTCGCGTGCGGCGCTCGACGGGCCGCCGCGGCCTCGCTCCAGCCTTCGAGCCGCTCCGGCTCCGGCAGCCTCAGCGGCAGCGCCGGCGGCTTGCCGGCGACGGCGTCGAACAGATTGTCGAGCAGCCGGGCGGCATTCTTGCGCCAGGGTTCCCCGGCCGGGTCGCGCAGCTCGTAGGTCGGCGGCGCGCCGTGCCAGCTGTCCATGCGCAAGGCGCCGTCCGAGCCGAAGACGCGCAACCGGGTCCGGGAGCGGGCGCCGAGGCGATGAAACAGGGCCGTCTTCTCTCCCGGCTCCGCGAGCGCGAGCGAATCCGCGATGATCCCGACCTGAGTCTCGGCCCCCGTCACCGCGCCCGCGGTCAGCCGGCCGCGGAAGCTGTCCAGATAGAAGATGCTTCCGGCGAGGACGGCGAGGGCGAAGACGTTGACGGCGAGGATGCGGTGGAGGAGCATCCAGCGTCCCGACCATTTGAGGTCGAGGTCCTTGTCGTCATTCCTCGGCAAAACGGTAGCCCACGCCGTAGAGCGTCTCGATCGCCTTGAACTCGCCATCCGCCGCTCGGAACTTGCGCCTCAGCCGCTTGATGTGGCTGTCGATGGTCCGGTCGTCGACATAGATGTCGTCCTGATAGGCGACGTCCATCAGCTGGTTGCGCGATTTGACCACGCCCGGCCGCTGCGCCAGCGCCTCGAGGATCATGAACTCGGTGACGGTGAGCGTGACGTCGCGCCCGCCCCAGGTCACCCGGTGCCGGGCGGGATCCATGGCGAGCCGACCCCGGACGATCTGCGGGATTTCAGCGTCCCCCGGCGAATCCTCAACCGGCGTCGCCCGGGCCTCAGCACGCCGCAAGACCGCACGGATTCTGGCGATCAGGAGCCTTTGACTGAACGGTTTTGTAACGTAATCGTCCGCCCCGAGCGCCAGCCCCAGCGCCTCGTCGATCTCCTCGTCCTTCGAGGTCAGGAAAATAACCGGCAGATCCAGCCGTTCGCGGAGCCGGCGCAGAAGCTCCATTCCGTCCATCCTGGGCATCTTGACGTCGAGCACGGCGAGGTCGGGCGGGTTGTCGACCAGGGCCTTCAAAGCCGTTTCGCCGTCCGAATAGACCCGGGTGGCGAAGCCCTCGGCCTGAATCGCGATCGACACCGAGGTGAGGATGTTGCGGTCGTCGTCGACCAGGGCGATGGTGACCGGCATCCGCGCTGCTTACCTCGCGCTCCGCCGGGGCGCTACCCTTTGACGAAACCGACCCGCTCGGATATGCGCGGCCCCACATGAAAAGCGGCACTCGAGCCGCCCGTTTCGTCATACAAATCAAGGGAGACCGTCGTGGCCAATCGCGTGCCGGCAAAGGGGCTTGGTATCAGCACCGGAGCCGAGCTTCACTGGAACCTCATGACCCCGCAGCTGGTCGAAGAGGCGGTTCGCCGCGGCGAGGGCCTTCTGGCCAAGGACGGCCCGCTCGTCGTTCGCACCGGCAAGCATACCGGCCGCTCCGCGCAGGACAAATATATCGTCCGCGACGCCGAGACCGAGGGCACCATCTGGTGGGACAACAACAGGTCGATGACGTCCGACCATTTCGCGGCGCTCAAGGACGATTTCCTCGCCGCGGTAGCGGAGAAGGAGACCCTGTTCGTCGCCGACCTGTTCGGCGGCTCGCAGCCCGAGCATCGGGTCCGGGTCCGGGTCATCAACGAGCTCGCCTGGCACAACCTCTTCATCCGGACGCTCCTCGTTCGCCCGGAGGCTTCCGAGCTCGCCGCCTTCGAGCCCGAATTCACGATCATCGACCTGCCCGGCTTCCGAGCCGACCCGGCCCGCCACGGCACCCGCGGCGAGACCGTGATCGCGGTCAACCTCACCGAGCGAATGATCCTGATCGGCGGCACCGCTTATGCCGGCGAGATGAAGAAGTCGGTGTTCGGGATCTTGAACTATCTGCTCCCGGTCGAGGGCGTGATGCCGATGCATTGCTCGGCGAACATCGGCCCCGAGGGCGACACCGCCGTCTTCTTCGGCCTTTCCGGCACCGGCAAGACGACGCTCAGCGCCGACGCCAGCCGGACCCTGATCGGCGACGACGAGCATGGCTGGTCCGACACCGCCGTCTTCAACTTCGAGGGCGGCTGCTACGCCAAGATGATCCGCTTGTCGCCCGAGGCCGAGCCGGAGATTTTCGCGACCACCAAGCGCTTCGGAACCGTGCTCGAGAACGTCGTCATCGACGAGGCAACGCGCGAGCTCGACTTCGACGACAACACGCACGCCGAGAATACCCGCGGCGCCTATCCGATCGACTTCATCCCCAATTGCTCGACCGACAATCTCGGCCCCGTTCCGAAGAACATCGTCATGCTGACCGCGGACGCCTTCGGGGTGCTTCCGCCGATCGCTCGCCTCACGCCCGACCAGGCCATGTACCATTTCCTCTCCGGCTACACCGCCAAGGTCGCCGGCACCGAGATCGGCGTGACCGAGCCCGAGGCGACCTTCTCGACCTGCTTCGGCGCCCCCTTCATGCCGCGCCACCCGAGCGTCTACGGCAACCTGCTCAAGGCGCGCATCGCCAAGGGCGGAGTGTCGTGCTGGCTGGTCAACACCGGCTGGACCGGCGGCAAATACGGAGTCGGCCAGCGCATGCCGATCAAGGCGACCCGGGCGCTTCTCAACGCCGCCCTGGACGGAAGCCTGAACGACGTCGAATTCCGTACCGACGAGAATTTCGGCTTCGAGGTCCCGGTCTCGGTTCCGGGAGTCGACACCGCGATCCTCAACCCGCGCGACACCTGGGCGGACAAGAGCGATTACGATGCCACGGCGGCGAAGCTGGTCAAGCTCTTCATCGACAATTTCGCCAAGTTCGAAGCCCATGTCGACGCCGGAGTCCGCGAGGCGGCGCCGCGCGCCCAACCGCAATCGCAAGTGGAGCCCACCCAGACGGCCGCCTGACGCTCAAGCCATTCGAAGACCCGAAGGGGCGCGTCGGCCACGGCCGGCGCGCCCTTTTTCTATGCCCACCGCCGTCGTCCCGGGATGACGGGTAAGACAAGGACCTGATCATGACCGACAAGCACGAGCCGCGCCTGTTCACGGACGACTCGGCGATCCGCCACATCGGCGAGGGCCTGCTCGCCTGCGCGCTTCGCCGGGAGGAATGGACCCACGAGGCCCATCTCGCCGCCTGCTGCTGGCTGGTGGCCGAGCGCCCCGACATCGCGCCGGAGCGCGAACTGCCCGACCTCATCCGCCGCTTCAACGAGAGCGTCGGCGGAGTGAACAGCGATTCGGAAGGCTATCACGAGACCGTCACCCAGTGCTTCATCCGCGCGGTGCGGGTGTATCTGGCCCGGGTCGATCCGGCGCTTCCGCTGGTGGCGAAGGTCAACGGTCTCCTGTGCTCGAAGGAGGGGCGGCGGGACTGGCCGTCGGGCTTCTACGACCCGGCGACCTTGTTCTCCCGCGAGGCTCGGCTGGCGTGGGTGGAGCCGGACTTGGCGGCGTTGCCGGAGCCGGGCGGCTGGCGCGCGTGAGGGCGACGGGGCTGCATTGGGTTCGCACAAAGACACGAAGGCACCAAGGGTCCTGCAACAATCGGCGCGAAGCGCCTTCAAGTCCCCGATCGCAGGAAAGGCTGAAGCGGCTCCGCCGCAACAGCCCCTTTGTGGCTTCACTTTACGGGGACACAATACCTATTGCGGGTCCGAATTTAGGTATTGTGTCCCCGATTTTCGAGGTTTCACCCAAAGCACCAAAGGACCATAGGCGCCTGCCGGTTCAACGAAGCAGCGGCTGGATCTCGCCGCCTAAATAGGTGGGCTTCGCCAATCCTCTCTTGCGGCGGCGTTCGCGATTTTACGCTACCGCTCTTACCGAACGCCGACTCTTTGGTGCTTTGGTGGCTTTGGGTGAACCCATTTCCAGCAGCGGCGGGCGCATGGCCTCAGCGAGATGTCTCACGCAAGACCGCCAAGCCGCAAAGAGGGAAGGGATTGGTTCGCCCTCGAGTTTCTTCGGCATCGGCTGAAGAATCGCCTTCCAGCGGCCTGTAATCATCGCGTTCGTCGTATCGTGGAGATGATTATGAAGAGCGCGAGCCAAGCCATCGCAAGGTAGAAAGCCTCGTCTGCATAACTGAAGGGGTGCCATGGGCGCTGATAATCCTGCCCAAAAGCTGCCGAGGGCCAAACGACGTTCCAGAGAAAATCGTATGAGGCCCAAAAGCTCAGGCACAGCGGTGCAATCCATCCGACCGACGCGAGAAGGATGAGGGTGAGTCGGAACGCGCGCACTCCCCAGAGCGTACCTTACAACCTCGATACTCGCAATGTCCAATGAGGCCGGTGTCACCGCGTAGCTGGCAAACGGGCATGCCGGACTTCACTTTACGGGGACACAATACCTATTGCCGGTTCGAATTAGGTATTGTGTCCCCGATTTTCCCCGGTTCGAATTAGGTATTGTGTCCCCGATTTTCCCGTCATTTCGGTAACGGCGTCCGAGGGCGCACGCAGCGGCTTTTGCTGGACTCGGCTTCTTTGGTCCTTTGGTGCTTTGGGTGAACCAGCCAGACTGCCACCGGCACACCCAACGGGCCCCCGAGTTAATCTCGAAAGCATGTAATAAAACGTGAGTGTGGAAGTGCGAAAATATTTGTACTATGGAGTAAGGATTAAAGGTCGGCCTCAGCTTCCGAAGTCCAGCAGTAGGAGGATATATGCCAATCCGACGCACCGCCACCGACGTGCTTTCCGTGCTGTCGCTTCTGTTGGTTTTAACTGTGCTAGTTTGGCTGTTTGAACTGATCGATGTCCCGCTAGCTCGATGGTTCGCAGGTAGCACGGGGTCCACCCGAGAGGCTGCCCAACAAGGCTGGGAACGGGCCTCGCAGATTTTGGGGCTGACCTATATAGGGATAGTTTTGTTGGCGGGATTTGTTGGCGGGAAGTTTTTGAGGGGTCGGCCTCTCAAAATACGAGTCGCATATTTTTTGGCAGCATTGGCCTTCATCGGGTTCTTGTGCATTGCAGGAAAGGCATCAGGCGTCATCGTGCCTACGATCATGTCCGGGCGCGGCTGGCTTATCTTTCCTATGTTTCTCTTATTCTTAACTACAGGATGGGGATATGGCACGGGAAGCGTTGGGGAAGTGTCGGACTCAGCGTCGTCAGCAGGTTCCGCTGGGGCTGGGGCTGGGGCCACAGGAGTCGAGGCCTATAAACATCGAGACGATATCTCTGATTTCTTCAGTTAAATTGCCCGCGAAAGCGTCGTATGTGCTTGTCTTATCGCGCCCAATCGCTGAACCGTTAGCCTAAGCAGGTAACGGCGTGACAGTCACAGGTGCCTGTGATTTGAGGCGTAGTAAAGTCATACCCGGCAGGGTCGGTCGGATTGCGTCAGTGATCCTGCCGCACGCCATGCCGTCTTCTTTCCGAGCAGGCTTGGGGAGAATTCACAGCCTCCTGATGCTCGGCGCCGCCCGCTCCTTTTCGAACAATTCCGTCATTGCCCAGACCATCGCGTCGGCTCGGTCGGGGCTGCCGGGGCCCTGGTAGCCGGACCAGGTGAGGGCGCAGAGTTGGTCTTCCAGCTCGGGGAAGTGGCCGGCCAGCCGCGCCCTTCCGGTTTCGAAGCGGAGCGCGATCGGTTCGGCGCGGGCGGCTTTGCTCGGGCCGGCGTGGACGAGGGTGACGGGGAGGTTCCTGTCGGCGGCGCGGAGGACGGCGGCGATCATTTCGCCGCCCTGGTTCTTTTCGGCGACGATCTTGGTGGCGCCGTAGAGGTCGGCGGTCTCGGCGACCCGGGCGGCCCAGGCTTCGGGGGAGAGCCCGTGGGCGGTGAGGTCGGCGAGGACCCAGGCGATTCCGTCCTCGTCCTTGGCGCAGACGACGATGCCGCAGCTGTCGCCATGGGTGGAGGCCGGGGGGTCGACGCCGACGACGATCCTGACCACTTGCCTCCCCGTCAGCAGATGGGGAGGGGGACCGCCGCAGGGGGTGGAGGGGTGAGTGCCGTGAGGTCTGAGGCTTCTGCTCGAACCTTCCACTTCCGAGCCGGTTACCCCTCCACCAGGTTTCACCTGGTCCCCCTCCCCAGGCTTCACATGGGGAGGCAAAAACCGCGATTTCTCAAGCAGCTCCCTCGTCCACAGGGCGCCTTCATATTCCTCCAGCAACAACCCTTCGAGCTCCTGCCGGCCGAGGCGGGTGCCGCCGTACATCTCGCGCATCGCGGCGCGGAAGTCGCGGGGGAGGTGGGGGTTCTCGTCGGTTCGGCCGTGGGTGCGGGCGCAGCGGGGCAAGGCGAGGACTCGCTTGAGGAGGGGGCCGGGCCTGGGGGTGGTGGTGACGATCGTCCGGGGGCGTGTCCCAAGCCTGAGGCCGAGCATGAGATTGTCCCAGGCGGTGCCGGCCTTGGACTGGCCGGTGCCGGTGAGGCGCGGCCATTTGGCGAGCTCGTCGCACCAGGCGTAATGATGCTGGGGGCCGCGAAGGACCTCAGGACGCTCGGCGGAATAGACCTGGGCTTCGGCGCCGGACGGGAAGCGAAGGAGGCGCCGGCTCGGGATCCAGCGCGCCTCCTCGCCGGAGCGGGCGAGCTCGAGAAGGCCGCTCTCGCCCTCGATCATGACCCGGACGACCTCGTCGATCGTGGCGGCGACGAGGGCGATCCGGGCCCGGCCGTCCTCGCGGGCACGGGCCCAGACCCATTCGGCGCCGGCCCTGGTCTTGCCGAAGCCGCGGGCGGCGACGATCGCCCAGACCCGCCAGGGCTCTCCGTTCGGGCCCGCTTCCGGTTCCTCCTGGCCGCCATGGGCGTGCCACCACCATTCCTCCTCCAGGCCCCGAACCACGGGCCGGGGCAGGCGGCGGAGGATGAAGTGGCGCTGCTCCGGCGTACATTCGGACAGCCTCAGCAGAATCTCGAGCTGCTCCGGCCGGCTCAGCTCCAGCGGTTCGGGCGGGTCGAGCGACTTATATTCGATCGGTGAGCCGTCCGGATAAGGCCGGAAGCGGAAAGCCAGCCAACGGCGGAGCCACTCGAAGGCCCATTCGGCTTCTGCACCACCGGGAGCAACGTTACGCGGGGCCACCTTCACGGCTCGTCATCTTCCGCCGGGGGCAGGACGCCCTTGCGGATACCGAGGGCGTTCAAGGCCTTGTCGAGCGCCCGGATCGACTCGTCGAAGCTGAGGCGCTGTCGGCTCGAATGCCCTATCTCGCGCCGGCCGATCCGGCCGTCCTTGCGATCGTAACGCGCGAGCAATTTCATCACTCGCTCGAATTCCTCGGCGATCTCGCCGGTCGGCTCGAGATTTTCCGTAAGCCGGTGCTGGGCCTCCAGTCTCTGGCGAACGGCTTCGGCCTCGAGCCTTGCGTAGGCGTAGCGTAGGGCCTCGCTCTCGGCCGCCTCGAATTCGGGATGCTTGCGGGCGTGGGCGCGGACGGCGGAGTAGGTGACCCCGGCGGCGGCCGCCGCGGCCTGGGCGTCGGCGGTGCCGGCGAAATGGTCGAGATAGATTTGCTGGCGCTTGTCGGTGAACTTGACCCAGCGCGCCTTCTGACGCTGCAGCAGGCGGCCGTTCTTGGGAGCGATCCGGTCGCCCGGCTGGCCGTCGGCGGTGCGTCTCGACAGCTCGCCGCCGCGCTCGTCGATGGCGGCGAGGTCGAGGGCCCATTCCCAGCCGAGGCGGAAAACGGGGTCGCGGGCGCGGACGTTGTAGAGGCTTGCGATCGGGAAGCCGGCGGTCGCCGCCGCGCCGTCCCGGCCGGCGCCGGACCGAAGGGATGAGAGGAAGCGCGCCTTGTCGTCCTCGCCGATGAGCCGCCGGGGGGGCCTTTTCGAATCGTCGTCCATGCACCCTTAGAACATAAAAGGAACAGATAGGACAAATCCTGTTTGCGCCGTTTTGGAGCGATTGTCTTTGGAGGGCGGGAGGCGCATCCTCTTATCGAATATTCGAGGGGAGGAATTTTATGCGCCGAGTCATTCTTGCTTTGCTGTGCTGCTCGATTCCCGCCGGCCCCGCTTTCGCCTGGGGCCAGACCGGGCATCGGGTGACCGGCGCGGTCGCCGATCGCTATCTGAGCGGCCTTGCCCGGGCCCATGTCCAGCTTCTGCTCGGCACCGAGAGCCTGGCGCAGGCGGCGACCTGGCCCGACGACATGCGCTCCGATTCCGCTCTGTTCTGGCAGAAGACCGCGAGCCCGTTCCATTATGTCACGGTCCCCACCGGGCGCACCCATGCCGAGGCCGGCGCTCCGCCGGAGGGCGACGCCGTCACCGCGCTCGCCCGCTTCGAGCAGGTGCTTCGCGATCCGAACGCGAGCGTCGAGGACAAGCGCCTGGCGCTTCGCTTCTCGATCCACATCGTCGGCGATCTCCACCAGCCGCTCCACGCCGGCCGGCCGGGCGACCGCGGCGGCAACGATTTCAAGGTGAGCTGGTTCGGCGAAGCCTCCAATCTGCACAGCGTCTGGGATTCCAAGATGATCGACTCGCGGCAGCTGTCGCACAGCGAGCTTGCGGGCTGGCTCGCGGGGGCGATCACGCCCGCTCAGATCGTGGCCTGGTCCGACCCCGATCCGGCGGTCTGGATCGCCGAGAGCGTGGCGCTTCGCGAGACCGTCTATCCGGCCGGGCCAAGCCCGAAATTGTCCTACGACTACGCCTATCGCCACGGCGCGGCCCTGGACGGCCGCCTCAGCCGAGCCGGAGTGAGGATCGCCGCCTATCTCAATCGGATATTCGGATAGGGAAGGCGGCGGGCCGGCGGCGCCGGGCGGCCGGCGCCCGTCAGCGCGGCATCATTCGGTCGCCGCCGCGTTGCCGGCGCCCGCGCTGCTCCCATCCCGGGTGCGGTTGCGGGTCACGTCGATATCGACGTCGATGTCGCCGATCTCGTTGCCGACCGCCCGGCCGGTGCTGGCGGCGACGTTGCCGATGCCGGAGCCGATCTCCTCGGCGGCGCGGGCGGTGGCGGCGGCCGCGTCCTCGACCTTCTGCTCGTTATATTCGAACCTGACCTGATCGTTCGCCGAATCGTTGTCGACGTTGCAGGCGGCCAGCGCCAGCAACGGGAGGGTAAGGACGATACGCATGCTTGTCTCCTTGTCTTTCGCGACCAACGAATATTGTCCGTTACAGTTCATTGCCTTCTCTGCGCGCCACCTTGCCGGTTGAATGACGCGGGATTTTAAGCAACAAAAGCCCGGGGGCTATCGCCAGGGGGAGGCGAGAATGATCGGGCGCGGGGCGTCGCCTATACTTAGCGTGAACCGGTCGGATGACGCTTTCGAGCGGTCGTCGTCGAGTCCGAACGCCGTGAGGCGGATCGATGCCCGGTAAAATCTCCCTGATCACCTACGAAGTGGACGGATTGCCCTTCACGCTCAGCGGCAAAAGCGATTGGCGTAAGGCCATCCGAAGCGGCCTCCTCGTTCGGACCCTTCCGGTCAAGGTTGACCGCGGCCCCGACGGCTGCTCGCACGAGGCCGCCGGCGACGTTCCGGAATTGCGGGAGCACTTCGATGAGCACGAGGCGCTGGCCGCAATCGCCGAAGCGCCGGCGAGGGAGACGCCACCGCCGCCGCTGCCCGACCCCCCTTCGAAGCGACGCGCAAAGCGGCGAATCAAGTCGCGAAGCGTCCCCGGACGCGACTTCGGCCTGGGTGCGCCGCCGAGACCCCCCTTGCCGGACGCGGACGAACCCCCGCCATTCAACTGGTTCGGGGCGTTCATCGTCGCACCGGCCATCGTTCTGCTCCTCCTGGCCGGACTGATCTCCTTCCTGACTCGTCCGGCGGCGACGAAGCCGTTGCCCGCCGAGCCCGAGCAATCCGAGCTCTATCGCGTCATCCCGCCGGCCCATTTGCGTCGGCATCCGAACATCTCCCCCGAGGATCCGCCGCTCGAGCAGGAACTGACGGTGCGAGCCACGTTCGACCATCGGCCCCGGGACACCTGGTTGCGGATAATCGGAGGCAAATATAACGGTTTCTATATTTGGGCGTCGGATGTCGAACTCGAAAAGAAGTAAAGGGAGCCTGCAAACATGATCCAGCGCTATTGGTATCATATCGCTTCGCTCGTCGTCATTCTGTTGATATCCATTTTGCTGGTCTCGCACTTAAGGCCGACTCCGCCGGAGCACGGGTTCAAGCAAGTTCAGGTAACAAGGACCCCGGGCTACATGCCCGGTGGTAGCAAGTGCTCATCGCGCAGCGCCGAAGATGTCGACCTTTGCAATTATGAAAGGGAACAGTATCTTCTCCAGAGCAACGACCTCGTTCAACAAACCCGCGCCGCCGACTCGGCGACGGCCCAAGCCTTCCTGGCCGAGAAGGTCGCATGGATGGTCCTCGTCGGGACGCTAGGCGGATTCTGGACCCTCGCCGCCGCCGCCGCCGCTGCAATTTACGCCCGGTCCGCGGCGATGGCCGCCAATCTGAGCTTGTCGCATGCGACCGACACGACCGAGGATGAAATGCGGCCCTGGCTTCAGCTCGACGTAGCACCCGACCTGTTCGAGCTCGAACGCGAGCAGGCGCTTGCCGCTTTCGAGATCACTCTCAGCAACCTCGGCAAGCTGCCGGCAAGGGTCGTGTACGCGGAAGGGCAGATCTTCAACTTCGACCCGGAGCTCGTCGAGGTTCGGGAATATTTCGCCTCGGCCGACTTCTGCAAAAGCCAGATAAGGACGATTCTTCCCCACGGCAAAGTCAAGCTGTTGGGAACGACGCCGAGCCTGGCTCGGGACAAGATCGTCATCAGCGATACCGACGGCCAGGCTCAGGTCCACACCGTGCTGGCGGTGAAGGTGGTGTACCAATGGGGGAACCGAAGGGAGGGCCGGACCTGCCAAGCCTACGAGATGTTCCACGGCAAGCCGAACCATGACGGCACTCAAAGGATACCGATCGACCCGGAGGGCGATACCTGTGAGAAATTCAAGGTGAAGCAGATGGGGTGCGACAATATCTACTGACGCGCACGGCCTCCTCGCCGGCGCCCGGGGGTTCAAACCCAGCGTGCATCCAATCCCCGCGCCCGTCGTTATGGCTCCCGAACTTTCACCCCCGCACTGCAGGAGACGATACGACATGGCCGACCTCAGCCAGATCCAGCCCCATATGGAGATTTTCGGCGCCGACGGCGTACGCCTCGGAACGGTCGACAAGGTCGATGGCGACCGGATCAAGCTGACCAAGCAGGACAGCGGCTCCCACAAGCACCATCATCATTATATTTCGGGCGGCCTCGTCGCCGCGGTCGAGGGCGGCCGGGTCCGGCTCTCCGCCAATGCCGGCAATGCCGCCCTCCTCGAGGAGGAAGCCGACGGCCATGCGCTCGGCGAGCAGAGCCTCTTCAGCTGGCGCAACATCGGCCTCGGCGCGGCGGCGGCCGGAGTCGCGGTGGCGGCCGGAGCGATCTTCTACCAGAGGCGGTCGGGCGAGGAGGACTGAGCCTCCGCCCTTTTTCTACGGCGTCCCCGGTCTGCCGCCGCGCGCCTTCAGATGTCGGGTCGCGTCGGGATGATTCCATTTCATCGCCCGGTCGACGGGGGTCCAGCCCTTGCCGTCGACCGGGTTGATCCGGGCCCGGTGATCAAGAAGCAGGTCGATGATCCTTAGGTTGCCGTTCTGGGCGGCCATGTGCAGGGGCGTCAGCCCGCTCGACGTCTTCGCGCCCACCTTGGCGCCCCTTTCGATCAGGAAGGCGGCCATCTCCTCCTCGTCGTGACCCACGGCGTTGTGGAGCAGGGTCGCCCGGTCCCATTCGGTTCGGGCGATGAGGCGCGGATCGCGGTCGAGCGCCGCCCGGACCATTGGAATATTGCCCTCCGTCGCCGCCTGCACCACTTCGGTATAATCGGTGATCCGGCCGGGCCTGGAGCGGTGGAACAGGTCGCAGCTCGAAAATAGGCCCAGGGCCGCCAAGGCGGCGAACCATCTCAGGGCGTTCCGGTTCATCGTTCGCTTCCCGGGTCCGGAGGGAAGCTCGCCAGTAGCGGGTCATAGGCTCTTCGCCGGCGGGCGGGGCGCTTGCGAATCTCGTCCAGCGCTTTCTGGAAGCCAAGCTGGATATCCGAATCGGGCTTTTTGCCCGGCAACCGGCCGGCCGGCTTGGGCTGGCGCGCGAGATAGGCGTTCAGGGTGGGGACGACCGGCGAGCGGCGTCCGCCGGCGGGATTGTCGAGGACCGCGGACACGCTGCTCACCGGACGGGCGTCCACCGCCGCGGAATATTTTCGCCCGGGCCCGAACGTGTCGCCGATGAACTTCAGGATCGACACATGATCCATCGTCTCGCTGCAGACGCTTCCCTTTCTGACGAAGGGCGAGACGACCAGGGCCGGGACCCGCACTCCGAGCGACGTGAAGCGCTCGGTGAAGAGCGCTCCGGGCGGAGGCTCGGTCGGGATCGGCGGCGGCGGGACATGGTCGAAGAAGCCGCCATGCTCGTCGTAAGTGACGATGAGGACGCTTCCCTTCCAGACGTCCGGCACCCGGGTCAGCGAACGGTAGACTTCGAGCAGGAACTCCTGCCCGCCCTTGATTCCGCCCGGCGCATGGTCGTCGCAGCTCGCTCCGAAATGCGGCGCGTCGGCATAGACCGGCTCGAGGAAGACGACCTGCGGGAATTCGTCCGGAGGCTCGTTCTGGACGTCGTCGAAGAGTTGCTCGAACGGCCGGAAATGCCCGCCGAGGAGGATGTCGTCCACGCGCTCGATCATCATCGAGAAGAACGGGATTCCGGCGTGATAGACCCGCCACCTGATGCCGTTCCGGCGGAGCCAGTCGTAGACCAGCTCCTGGCGGGGGCAGGGGATTGTGTTGGCGTCGATCCGGGTGAAGCCGCTCATCGCCATCAGCCGGTTGGGCTGCGTGCCGGCGGGCAGGGCCGCGTGCCAATGGTCGCAGACCGCGAAGTTGCGCGCCAGGAAGTCGGTGATGGGAGCTTCGGCGCCGGTGAAATATCCCATCGGAGCCGGCTTGCTGGAAGGGCCGATCGCCGCCGCGCCCTTGGCCTTGGAATACGTCTCCACGAAGCCGGACATCGGGAACTCCCCCGCCCCCCCCCGCCCGAGCTGGGTCTTGGTGCTGGAGCGGTTGTGGGGTGGATCGGCTTCCATCGTGCCGTAGGGATCGGTCAGCGGGAACGGCCGGTAGGCGTTCCCGTTGAAAGAATTGGCGACGGAGTCCCGCCAGCCCGGATCGTTCCGCAAGCCCTCGACCGGATGGCCGGTGAGCGAGAGGTAGCCGAGGAGATGATCGAAGGATCTATTCTCCATCATCAATATGAATATAGTGCGTACGTCCACGGCCCCACCCCCCGTACTCGTCGCGAAGCGTACAGTGTGCGCTCGCCGATCCTCGACTGCAAGTCCGATATGTCAGCCGTGCAAGTTTGCGCGCACCAAGGCGGCGTTCTCGAACACTTTCATCAGGTCGCGGTCGTTCTTGAACACGCGCCTTCGCGCCTCGATCCACTTCTTTACTCGGTCCTCGCCGTACATGTGGCGCACCTTTTCGGCGGAGATGCCCGAATTCTTGGACCAGTGCAGGGTGTAGCGCACGCCGGCCGAGCGCATCGCCACGTCCATTCGCTGCTCGAACGCAGGGAAGCTGCCGTCGTTGATCAGGCCGTATTCGAATACGGTGGTCCGGGGGCCGTGCAGAGTGAAGCCCAGGGTCGCCTTCGACGGAGCGACGAAGCGGACCTGGCTGATCGCCGGCAGCTTCATGCCCGTGATCACCTGCCGGCTGATCTCGAGCATCTTCGAGGCGTCGGCGATCGACACGGCGAAGGCCGCTTCCGCATAGCCTTCGAGATAATAAATGGAGGAGGTGTAGATCTGGCCCGGGGTGCCGCGAACCTTGTTGAGAAGGGCCAGCCCCCGATATTGATCGTAGGAGAATTTGGCCTTGAGGCTCGCCGGGGCGGGCAGGGCGGCGAGCAGAACCGCCGCATTCGCGCCCGGAGCGATTCCGTCTTCGGTTCGGACGATCCAGCGCGGCTTCGGGGTGGGATGGCCCGGCGCCCAGGGGATTTTCCGGGCCGACGCTTCCATGGTCCGCTTCGAATACGGGTCGAAGATGAACTCGTGATGGTAAAGGTCCGGCGGCACCGCCGGATCGAAAGCGTCCAGCTTGGCCTTCATCTCGTCCCAGGTCCGATCGACGATCGGCCCGAACTGCAGATGGTAACGCTCGGTCATTTCGATCGCCAGTGCGGCGATGATCCCGAAGGTGCCGAAGCTCACCACGGCCGCGTTGAAGATTTCGTCGTCGCGGATCGCCTCCGCTCCGATCCGGGCGGCGAATTGCGCGTTGAAGACGGGCCTTCCGGCGCGTTCGATCCACAGCGGCTTGCCGGCCCCGGTGACGAGGTGGATGCCGACCACGAAGTCGGGCATGGCGCCGAAATTCACCTGCGATCCGTGGGTATTGCCGGAGACCGCTCCGGCGATCGTCTGGCCGTTGCCGATTCCCGCCGCCTGAAGGCTCAGATGGAGCCCCGAGGGCGGGTTGAGCTCAAGCGCGTCGTTCAGCTCCGCGATCTGGTTTCCGCATTGAGCCACGATGATCCGCCGCCGGACGCCCGCCGGAACGCTCGGCTCGAAATATTTGTCGGTGACGTCGAACCGCGAGTTGAGCGCCTTGGTGTTGAGCAGGAAGCCATCGGTGACGTTGATGTCGGACAGAGCCCAGCCCGCCCCGATCGCCCGAAGCCTCTTTCCGGCCGTCTTCGCCTCGAGCACCAGCGCGTGCATCGTGTCGGCGGCGTTGCGGAGGAGGGCGAAGCCTTTCGGATATTTTCCGGTCGAATCGACATTGTCGATGTCGATGAGGTCGTGGACCTTCGTCCGGAAGGTGATGTGCGCGTTGTGCCAATCCTTAGGGCCGTACCTCCGAAGCATCGTCCGTCTCCCCCAGGGTGTCGGTCACGCCGGGCAGCTTGTTGCAGCGCCATCCGATCTTCAGCGGAGTCCACAGCCCCAGGGTCAGGATCGACGCCAGGCCCTGCGCCGCGGTGCGGTCGACCCGGATCTCCTCGATTCCCTTCCGGTTGCCCGCTCCGTCCCGGCAATTGTCGACGGGAAGGTCCTGGCGGACCAGTCCCCACAAATAGCTGTTCCGCTTTACATAGACCCATTCGGTATCGGGCATGTTCTGGGGTTGGCGATCCTCCACGCCTCCGGTCTGGTAGACGTGAAAGGTGCTGCAGCCCGCCAGCGAAACCGACAAGAGGCAAGCCAACAAGCTCGAGTTCATGGGCTTATTGTTCATGCCAGCCTCCCAACGCCGGAAAGAAAAATATTATCAGCAACGGCTTCGATTCACAAATTCGTGAGCCTTCGCCGCTTTGTTCTTCAGACGACGGGACAAGGTTTGCCGCCGAGCTCAGGCGGCGCGATCTTCGACTCCGCCCGGGCCTGGTATAGCCGCCAGGCCGGATCGGTTTCGAACTTCCAGGGACCCTTGATCGCGTAGGTTCGCGCCGGATGGTAGCGGTTGACGAAGAGCGTTCCGCCGTCGGGCGAAAAGCACACTCCGGCGAATTCGCTGCCGCCGCGGAGCCGGGCGATCCGATAGATTGCGCCTTCCGGGGTGACTCCCCGCAGGTAGCAGGGCGCGGGGGTGCCGAGCAGTCCGGCGACATCGCGCATTGCGAAATTTCCTTCGCCTCCGAAATATGGATCCTCGCAGACGATGAGATGGCCGTTCGGAGCGACGGTGAGATTGTCCCCGAAGTTAAAGAACCTGGGATCGACGGATTCCAGGAAAAGCTGGAGAGTGCCGCGTTGCGGATCGTCCGGATGCGGATCGTAGCGCATGATCTGACCGCTCTTGATCCGGCCTCCGCTGGTGCAGACGAAGTAGATTTCGTCCGAGCCCATATGGATGCCCTCGCCGCAGGCGAACCGGATCGCGTTCAGCTCGCGATGGGCCCGCTTGCGGGGGTCGTCCAGTCCCCATGCGTCCGGAAGGGTTTCCCACTTCACCTGGCGGCGCTCTCCGGCATCCCACTCGGCGCCGCGCCAGTTGCGAACGTCCAGATTGCGGTCCGCATCGTCGGCGAAGGCAAGAACCTGAAGCGAGCCCCGGCCTAAAGGCGATTCCGAGGATTCCGGAAGGAAACGATAGAAGAGGCCGTCGATCTGATCTTCGGTCATGTAGATCGCGCCGGTGCGACAATCCACGGCGGCGGCCTCATGGTTGAATCTTCCCAGCTGAATAATCGGAGAGCGTCTCTGGATGCCGTCCGCCAAAGCCGGTACTTCATAGACGAAGCCGTGGCCCTTCGTCAGATCCTCTTCGCAGCTCAGCCAAGTACCCCAGGGCGTGACGCCGCCGGCGCAGTTGCGCCTGGTTCCGCGCAGGCTGCGATAATGTTCCCGCCGCTTCCCCTTCTTATAGTCGTAGACGACGGTCGTGGTTCCCCCGAGACACGGGTCCGCTATCTCATGATTGCGCACCAGCGCGACATGGCTCGAATCGATGGCGAACGCGCCCATGCCATCGGCGCTGTCCGGAACCGGTTCGCCGCAGGTTAGCCTCTCTTCGCACTCGGAGATGTTGTCGCAGGTGAAGCCGAGCGGCAGGTCAAGCTCGGGGCAGGTGCCCGATTGCGCAAGATCGCCATAGGGATTGGCGGGAACCATGGCCCCGGTCCGGAAACCCGGAATTCTCTGAGCATAATCACCCAGGCGACCGCAGCCGCCTAGGGTGAGCCCGCCGAACGCGAGCGCCGCTAATCCACGATTGAAATCCCGCCTGGATCGCATGGCACCCTCCCTGGCCAATCGTCCGGTGATGAGCAGTAGGTTAGCAGTTCTCGCCGTCCTAGACCAGCCGTCCGGGGGCGAAGGTCCGAACAACGTAAGTTCTGCAACGATTGCAATATAGTATAGGACTAGGTCAGGCTGAGTCCTCCGCAAGACAAGCTTGGACGGCTCGGCGCGACAGGGGCGAGGGGGCTCGTCGCCTATTTCGCGCGAGCGGCGCTGCGTGCATAAACCGAGGGGAGGGCCGGAAGCGCGGCGCCAGGGGGGAGTGCCAATGCATCCTGTCGAAACGTTCGAGCTCGTTCTCGTCCTGCTGGCGACGGTGGTCGCGTTGCATTGGGCGGCCTCGAGGATCGGTTTTCCGCCGTCGGCGGCCTTGCTGCTCGGGGGCGGGGCGCTCGCCTTCCTGCCGGGAATTCCCGAAATCTCGCTCGATCCCGAGCTGGCCCTGGTGCTTTTCCTGCCGCCGCTCCTGATGGACGGGGCTTATTATACGGCGTTCGGCCGCTTCCGCCGCCACCTGCCGGGGATCCTCTCGCTGGCCGTCGGGGCGGTGCTGTTCACCGCCCTCGTCGTCGCGGTGACGATCCGGTGGCTGGTGCCGCCGCTGCCCTGGGCCGCCTGCTTCGCCTTGGGCGCGATCGTTTCGCCGCCCGACGCCGTCGCCGCCCGGGCGATGCTGCAGCGGGTCGTCCTGCCACGGCGGCTTCGGGCGCTGCTCGAGGGCGAAAGCCTGCTCAACGACGCCACCGGCCTCGTCCTGTTCCGGATCGCGGTCGCGGCGACCCTCAGCGGCGTCTTCAGCGCCGGCGGGGCCGTGGGCAATTTCTTTTTCCTCGCGCTCGGCGGAGCCATCGTCGGGACCGCCATCGCCTTCGCCTGGATCGCGGTGATGCGGCGGATGACCGATGAGACATTGGTCGTCGCCACCGCGACCTTGCTGTGCTGGGCCGCTTATCTGGGCGGCGAGGCCCTCCACGTGTCCGGAGTCATCGCCACGGTGGCGGCCGGGATCGTCTTCGGTTGGTACCAGCATGTCGTCCTGGCCGCGAAGATACGGATGCAGGGCAGCGCCTTCTGGCGGACCCTCGTCTTCAGCCTGGAGGCCCTGGTCTTCATCCTGATCGGCTTTTCGCTGCGCGGGGTCCTGGAGCGGGTCGGCGGCCTCGAAGCCGTCCTGACGACCATGGCCGTGCCGGTGATCGGAGTCGTCGCCGCGGTCCTGCTCGCGCGCGTCGCCTGGGTGTTCGGAAGCGATGCCCTGCTGATCCTGCTCAGGCGGGCCGGGGTGAAGCGCGCTCGCCCGCTCGGCTGGCGGCAGGCGGGAATCCTGTCCTGGGCCGGGATGCGCGGCGTCGTGACCCTGGCGGTGGCCCTGACCCTGCCCGCCGAGATGCCGGGCCGCGACCTGATGCTGGTCGCCGCCTTCGCGGTGATATTGGTGACCGTGATCCTGCAGGGGTCGAGCCTGGGCCGTCTCATCGCCCTGGTCGAGCCTCGGGACGAAGACCCGCCCGCGAAGATCGACATGGCCGGGGCGGAGGCCGCGATGGCCGGCGCCAAGGCGGCGGCGATGGAGGTGCACGCTTATGGGCCGGACGGCGAGCTCCTTCACCCGCAGCTGCTCGAACAATATCGGCACCGGGCCCAGGCCATCCAGCGCTACGCCGGCGACGCCGCTTCCTTCACCCCCGGCATTCGGGCCCATTTCGACGCCGTCCTCGCTGCGATCGCCGCCGCCCGCGCGGAGCTGGTCCGGATGCATCGCCAGGGCCTGATCGAGGACGAAGTGCTCCACGACCTGGAGCGGGACCTCGACCTGGAGGAATTGGGAGCCCTTTATCAGCAGGGCGATTGAGGGGGTCCTGCGGCTCTAGTCGGCGAAGCGGCGATAGGATTCTTCGGAAGGAAGATCGAAGCTGTCCGGGCGGCCGAGCGCCCAGGCGTGGCCGTAGAAGTCGTGGGCGCATTTGCCTTCGAGCAGCTCGCCCGGCTCGAGGAAGACGTGCAATTGCGAGAACAGGCGGACTTCCGCCGTCCCGACGCGCCTCACCATATGGTGGGGGCGAAGCTGGGAGGGGTGCTCGAGCCCGGCGGCGGCCAGCATCTCGGACAGCGCTCGAAGCGTGTTGCGATGGAAGTTGAAGACTCTCTGCGCCTTGTCCTCGACGACCAGCGCGCGCTGGCGCGTCGGATCCTGGGTCGCCACTCCGGTCGGGCATTTGTTGGTGTTGCAGGTCAGCGACTGGATGCATCCGACTGCAAACATGAAGCCGCGCCCGGCGTTGGTCCAGTCCGCGCCCAGCGCAAGCAGGCTGGCGATGTCGAAGGCGCTGACGATCTTGCCGGCCGCGCCGATCCTGACCTGGTCGCGGAGGCCGGCACCGACCAGGATATTGTGGGCGAAGAGCAAGCCCTCCCGGAGCGGGACCCCGATATGGTTGGAGAATTCCAGCGGCGAGGCGCCGGTGCCGCCCTCGGCGCCGTCGACCACGATGAAATCGGGGACGATCCCGGTTTCCCGCATCGCCTTGACGATTCCGGTGAACTCCCAGGGGTGGCCGAGGCAGAGCTTGAAGCCCACCGGCTTGCCTCCGGACAGCTTGCGCAGGCGGGCGACGAACTCCATCATCTCCGCCGGGGTCGAAAAGGCGCGGTGCCGGGCCGGCGAATTGCAATCCTCGCCCATCGGCACCCCTCGCGCCGCCGAGATTTCCGCCGTCACCTTGGCGCCCGGGAGAATTCCGCCATGGCCGGGCTTGGCCCCCTGGCTGAGCTTGATCTCGATCATCCGAACCTGATCGGAAGCGGCCTTTTCCTCGAAGCCGGCGGGGTCGAAATGGCCGTCGGCCGTTCGGCATCCGAAATAGCCGCTGCCCAGCTCCCAGATGAGGTCGCCGCCATGTTCCTTATGGTAGCGGCTGATGCTGCCCTCGCCGGTATCCTGGGCGAAGCCTCCGAGCTTCGCCCCTTTGTTGAGCGCCCGGATCGCGTTGGCGCTCAATGAGCCGAAGCTCATCGCCGAAATGTTGAAGATCGAGGCCGAATAGGGCTTCGCGCACTGGCCGCCGCCGATCGGGATCCGGAAGCTTTCGGGATCGGCGGCGGGGGCCGGGCGGGTCGAATGGGCCATGAACTCATAGCCGTTTTCGTAGACGTCGAGCTGGGTCCCGAAGGCCCGCTCGCTGCCTTCGTCCTTGGAGCGCGCGTAGACCAGGGAGCGCTGGCTTCGGGAAAAGGGCGCTTCGTCATTGTCGCCTTCGATAAGATATTGCCGGATCTCGGGACGGATGGATTCGAACAGCCACCGGAAATTGCCGACGATCGGATAGTTGCGCCGCACCGAATGGGAACGCTGGGCGAGGTCGTACAGCCCAAGCAGGGTCAGCCCCGCGGCGACGGCGAGCCCCGCCCAGGCCCAGGGCGACCGGGGTCCGTAGAGAATTGCGGCGGCGGTAGCGGCGACGCACAGGAGGAAAGGGAGGTAGCGCCCGAGCGAAAACCTCTTCTCGTCGCGGCGTGGAGGCATGAAGGTCGGGCTCCCGTTCGAATGATGTCCTGCGGATCCACTAGACACCGCGGCTTCGTGCGACCGCAAGCCTTGCCGTGTCGCATGAGAACAAGCCATGCCCGCGAACAAAATCGTGACAGTTACCATTTTCCCGTTCGACGCCGCGTCCCGGCGGATCGGCGAAAATTGGTGACTGTCCCGGTTTCCCGGGGTGAGCCCCGGCGGAGAGACGTAACTGCGTGCAGCCTCGCGGCCGCGAGGGTGCCGGTTGAAAATCATCCCCGCATAAGGGCTTGCGCCCCACGAACAGCCGTATTAGTGACATAATACACCAAGACGGGTTGGGGAACGCCTTCAAATGCTTGAACTTGCCGACGTCAGCCACGTCTATCCGAACGGCACTCGCGCGCTCGACCATGTGACCTTGTCGATCCCTCGCGGGATGTACGGCCTGCTCGGG
>Ga0190275_10000512_pt1 | contig 33582 bp, 26 predicted proteins | sample Popmic550T_FD_133745 | JGI IMG/M metagenome (GOLD analysis project Ga0190275, IMG submission 133745) | Populus adjacent soil microbial communities from riparian zone of Yellowstone River, Montana, USA - 550 T | ecosystem: Environmental > Terrestrial > Soil > Riparian zone > Trees stand | place...
CACCCGCACCACCGCCGCGTCGCGCTTCTCCGGACCGGCGACGGTGTTCGTGCGGACCGTCGTGTCGTACTGCTCCCAGATCCAGTGTTTCGAGCAGAGGTTCGGCGAGGCGAGCAGGCGGACCAGCGTCTCGGTTCGGTCGCCATCCTGTTCGCGCGTGCGCTCGAGCACCGGCGCAATCGTGTCGGCGTAGGCGGGCCGCGCCATCGGCCGCTCGTACAGCGGCGCCTCGGTGGAGATCGGGTCGACCGGAATCGCGGCCGCCTCCTCGCCGTGCCAGAAGAGGCGCACGAAGCCGTCGTCCGTCACCTCGCCGACTACCGCGGCGTTGAGGTCCCACTTCTCGAAGACGCGGACCACTTCCTCTTCGCGTCCCTGCTTGGCGACGATGAGCATCCGCTCCTGCGACTCGCTGAGCATGATCTCGTACGGCGTCATGCCGCTCTCGCGCATCGGCACGCGGTCGAGATGCATGCGGATGCCGGTGCCGGCGCGGCCGGCCATCTCGAACGACGACGATGTGAGGCCCGCGGCCCCCATGTCCTGGATGCCGACCACCGCGTCGGAGTCCATGATCTCGAGGCAGGCTTCGAGGAGGAGCTTCTCCGTAAACGGATCGCCGACCTGCACCGTCGGGCGCTTCTCCTCCGACGCCTCGTCGAACTCCGCCGAGGCCATCGTCGCGCCGTGGATGCCGTCGCGGCCGGTCTTCGAGCCGACGTAGATCACCGGATTGCCGACGCCGCTGGCGGTCCCCTTGAAGATCTTCTCGCGCTGCGTCACGCCGAGGGCGAAGACGTTGACCAGGATGTTCCCGTTGTACGAAGAGTGAAAGCTCGTCTCGCCGCCGACCGTCGGGATGCCAATGCAGTTGCCGTAGCCGCTGATGCCGCGCACGACCCCGTCGACGAGGTACTTCATCCGCGGCGCGTCGAGCTCACCGAAACGAAGCGAGTCGAGGCAGGCAATCGGCCGCGCCCCCATGGTGAAGATGTCGCGAAGGATGCCGCCGACGCCGGTCGCAGCTCCCTGGTACGGCTCGATGAACGACGGATGGTTGTGCGACTCCATCTTGAACGCCGCCACCCACCCGTCCCCGATGTCGATCACCCCGGCGTTCTCCCCCGGCCCCTGCACCACGCGCGCCCCGGTGGTGGGGAACTTCCGCAGGTGGACGCGCGACGACTTGTACGAGCAGTGCTCCGACCACATCACCGAAAAGATCCCCAGCTCCGTGTAATTCGGCTCCCGCCCAAGGATCTGCAGGATGCGCTGGTACTCGTCGTCGGTAATGCCGTGGGAGCGGATGAGCTCTGGGGTGATCTGCATGTGCGGTGGATTCTATTGGATGGGGATGGGACCTATGGGACCAATAGGACCTATGGGACCTATGGCCCCTGCCCTCATTCGTCCTATAGGTCCCATAGGTCCCATCCCCTTCCACACTGCATCGGGCGATGGAGTGTCAGCGAAGCTCGTTGCGGATTAGACCTTTCCGGACCTATGTTGCAGAGAAGGCTTGGTTTGACCGGCTCGCGAGGTTGCGGTACGGTTCATGCCACAAGGACGGCAACTATGGGAGAAATGCCCGACCCCGAAGAACGGGAGGAGTCGCACGGCATCCCGATGACGGGGATTGTCGTCGGAGCGCTTGCCGCTGGTGGTGCTGCAGCCCTGCTTGCGTACGGCCTCCGTGGGACTGAGGGTTCCGCTGACGAGTACGTCTCGCCTGAACTGCGGGAGATGAACGCAGCGGATGAAGAACGTATGCGGAGATCGCCGGACCCGAGAGCACGTACGCGCCAGAGGTTCACGCTGCTGCTCGCGAACAGCCTCGACGTCCCCACAGTGGCCCAACTACTCCGAGAATCGTTGCCGGTCACGGAAGAGCGTCTGACTCGGCGACGCCTCTATGGCTTCGAGTCCAAGCTCGGATGGCGTGTCCCGGCTTTTCAGTTCGCTCATGGACAGATCGTCCGGGATTTGGATCGGGTAGTGCCGCGCCTGCGCCACGATCTTCATCCGCTCGAGGTGGTGAACTGGTTTCATCGCGAGAATCCCGACCTACAGTTGAGCGATCAGCACGTCTCGCCGCTCGCCTGGCTCCAGGCGGGTGGGGATCCGGGAGTCGTCGCCCATCTCGCCGAGTTCGTCGGGAGACCCATCTGATTGCCGGTCGACCTCGACCGGCTGGCCTCTACTGCAATCGAAGAGAAGCTTCTTAGGGCGGGATCGCAGCTCTACCGGGTGTACTTCCGGGCCGGCGACTACCCAAGTGAATGGAATGGGTTTCGGGCCTGGGGACCGCATTCGGAATGCCGCTTCGACCATCACGAAGGACCTCCACCGCACGAGCAGGATCGGGAGATTCTTTACGTTGCGGAGCGTCCCCACACGGCGCTGGTCGAGGTTTTTCATTCAGCCGGATCGATTCATCTCACGCGCGGCACACCGGCTCTTGCCCAGTTTGCTCTGGCCGAACCACTCACTCTGCTGGATCTCACGACTGCCTGGATTTACCGCGCGGGAGGGTCGCCGGATGAAATCATCAGCGGCAAACGCGACGTCTCCCGTGAGTGGGCTCGTGCAATCTGGACCCTCTTTCCCAATCTCGACGGAATCTACTACCGCTCGGTCATTTCGCTCGGAGACTTCAACATCGCACTTTTCGAGCGTGCGAAGCGGAAGAATTGCGTCCCACGCGAACCGATCTCCGACCTCGCGCTCACGCACATAGCAATCCAATCCATCATCGACACCACGGCCGATGATTTCGGTCTCGAAGTGCTCTAGTTCGCTCCGCGCACCCTCTGGATCGCCGCCGGAATCCTCTCCGCCAGATCCATCGCCGCCAATCCTGTATCTCCCATCTCGTCTCGCAAAATATCGCCGGCCAACCCGTGGAGATAGACGCCGGCACACGCGGCGTCCAGCGGGTCGGTATCGCGGGCGAGGAGCGCGGCGATGATGCCGCCGAGGACGTCGCCCATGCCGCCGGTGGCCATGCCGGGGTTGCCGGTGGGGTTGACGTAGACGTGGCCGTCGGGCTCGGCGACGAGGGTCTGGTAGCCCTTGAGGACGACGACGCAGTTGGTGGCGTGCGCGGCTTGGCGGGCGGCGGCGATGCGGTCGGTGTTGATGGTGCGGGCCTCGGTGCCGAGGATGCGGGCAAGCTCGCCGGGGTGGGGGGTAATAACGCGCGGGAGGTTGCGAGGGTTGAGGTCTTGCGGGCGTCCGGCGAAGGCGTTCAACGCCGACGCGTCGATGACGAGGGGGAGGTCGATGGCGTCGATCAGGGCGCGCGTCGTCTCGTATGCCTGCTCGTCGTCCTGCAGGCCGGGACCGGCGAGGACGGCGTTCTTGTTCTTTAAAAACAAGGCCAGGTCGGTACCGGCGTAGGTCATCGACTCGATCGACCCCACATGCACGAGCTTCGCGGTGGTCTCGTCGGTCATCACCGAGACCAGCCCGGCGCCGGTGCGGATTGCGCCGCGTGCGCACAGGACGGCGGCGCCGCTGCGGCCGGGCGAGCCGGCGATGATGGCGACGTGGCCGTACGTGCCCTTGTGGGTCAGGGCCAGGCGCGGGGCGACGTGCGGCTCGACGTCTTTCGGGGTGATCAGGGCGAGGCTGACCTGTTCGTCGTCGATCGCGATCTCGGGGATGGAGATGTCGGCGACGATCACTTCGCCGCAGTAGAGGGCGGCCGGCTCGAAGATGTGGCAGAGCTTCGGCGCGGCGAACGTGACCGTCACCTCGGCCTGCACGCACGGGTCGAACGGCTCGTGCGATGACGCGTTCGCGCCGCTCGGAAGGTCGACCGCCAGCACCGGGATGCGCAGCTCGGCGAGCGCGCGGATCAGCTCCGCCTGGATTCCTTCCGGCGGGCGATTGAGGCCGGTGCCGAAGATGGCGTCGACCAAGAGGTCGGCGTCGGCAGCGTGGGCGAGGGCGGTCTCGATGTCGTCGAGCGCGCGGACGTCGTAGATCGGGATACCGAGCCGCTCGCAGATGCGCAGGTTCGTCTCCGCGTCGCCTTGGACCGCGCTGCGCTCGCCGATGACGACGATCACCGGCACGACGCCGCGGTTCTCGAGGTGCCTTGCGACCGCGAAGCCGTCGCCGCCGTTCTGGCCGGTGCCGCAGAGCAGCGCCACGCGGTCGCTTTCGGGATAGTGCTCGAAGATCGCGTCGACGACGGCGAGGGCCGCGTTCTCCATCAGCACGATCGACGGCACGCCGAAACGCTCGGACGTCCGGCGATCGATGTTCCTCATCTGGCTTGCGTCGAGGATTTTCATAAAACGAGAGATGAGCGATGAGCGATGAGAGATGAGCGGCTTCGGCCTTCGTTCATCTCTCATCTCTCATCGTTCATCGTTCCTCCCATTCCTGCAAGAGTCGCTCGAGCTCCCCATGACTTCCTTCACGCGCGTAGCGTTCCAGATCCGCGCCCGTGTCGAGGTCGTAGCGCTCCGGGAGCACGGCCACGGTCCGTTCGATGGCGGCGATCCGCTCCATCGTCGTGTCGAAGACCGTCGCAGTGCCCCAGTCGATGTCCATGAAGACCGTGGTGTCGAAGGCGAGGGCGCGGCAGCCGAGGAGGTAATAGCCGCCGTCGTCGGCGGGGCCGATGACGTACTCGCACGAGTCGAGAAGGGCGAAGGCGTAGTCGATGAGGCGGCGGTCGAGGGTCGGGTCGTCGACGCCGATGACGACGATCTTCTGCGTCTTGTGAAAGAAGAAGCGCTCGGAGAGGGCCATCGCCAGACGGTCGCCGAGGTTCGGGCCGGTCTGCATGGCCACGGCGTGGTGGGCGAAGGCGCGGCGGAGCGCCGCACCATTGGCGGCAGGCGTCGGCGGCCAGAGGAACTCGATCTCGGTGTCCTCGGTCGAGTTGCCGATGCCACCGAGGAGATCGTGGAGCATCGCCTCGTAGACCGCGAGCGCGCGCTCGGGCCCGATGTCCGCCGCCAGTCGCGTCTTCACCTTCCCGAGCTCCGGCAGGCGCGCGAAGACGAGCAGGCGTTGCGGCGGGGGAGGGACGGTGGGGAACACGCGCCGCAGTATATTCACTCGATCTTGACGCGCACATCGGCCATCGCCCTCCTGACCGACTTCGGCACCCGCGACCCCTACGTGGCGGCGATGAAGGGCGTGATCGCCTCGCGCACGAGCGTCCCGCTGCACGACCTGACGCACGAGATCGCCCCCTTCGACGTCCTCGGCGCGGCCTGGTTCCTCGGCACGGCCTACCGTTACTGGCCCGAAGGGACGATCTTCGTCTGCATCGTCGATCCCGGCGTCGGGACGAAGCGGCGGATCCTTGCGCTCGAACAGGAGGGGCGGATGTTCCTCGCTCCCGACAACGGCCTGCTGACGTTCGTGCGGAACGGCGGGACGATCGTGGCGGTCGAGAACGCGTCGCTCTTCCTCCCCGGCGGCAGCAACACCTTCCACGGGCGCGACCGCTTTGCGCCGGTGGCGGCGGCGCTGGCGAACGGATTGCCGCTGCGTGACCTCGGGTCGGAAGTGCCAGCAATGAATGCGCTCCCGTACGAGCGGCCGTCGTACGGTGACGTCGTCCACGGTACGGTGGTGGCGGTCGACCGTTTCGGCAACGTGATCACCGACGTCGAGGTGGCGCGCATCCCCTTCTCGCCGTTCGTCCTGCACGTGCGCGACCTGACCCTGGACCGTCTCGAAGAGAACTACGGCGACGCCGCGCCGGGGCCGTTCCTGATCGCCGGATCGAGCGGCTGCATCGAGATCTCGATCGCCAACGCCAGCGCCGCGGAGCGCCTGCAGTTGCGGCGTCTCGAACGCGTCGAGCTGCGCCCGCTATAATCGAGGCCAGCCGATGGCCTCAGGCAAAGACCGCCGACGCTCGGAACGATACGCAACCGCGTCGATTCCGGTGCAGCTCTCCGACGTCAACGGTGAGTTGATCGACCTCAGTCTCACGGGAGCCGCGGTCGTCCACCGGTCGCCCGTGAAGGCCGGCGCCGCCGCCACGCTCATCTTCCCCAGCTATGGCGGCATCTACGTCCCGTGCGAGGTGCTCCGTTCGATCGTGCAGGTGCGGCGGGGGGAGAAGGGGCCGGAGTATGTCTTCCGATCCGCGATTTCATTTGCCTCGCTGTCGGCCGAGCAGGAACAGCCGCTGCGGGAGTTCCTGACCATTCAGATCGCGCGGCTGGAAGAGGCCAAGCGAAATGCAGAGACGGAGAGTCACCCATGATTCGTTTTGCACGAGCCAATGCGGTCGCCGTTACCCTTCTCCTCTCTACTGCCGCCTCGGCGCAAATGGGCGACGTCGTCGCGCTCAAGGACCATGACGGCCTGGTCATCGTCTGGAATCGCACGGAACCGTTCTTCAAGACCAGGGTGGCCGCACTGCTGGCGAGCGGGTACTCGGATGGCCGGGCGCTGTTCATGATCGACGGCGTGGTCCTGCAGCTCAACTCGATCGAAGCGAGGGCCTTCCGCCGGAACGCCGCTGCAGACGTCGAGGCCACGCTGCGCGCGCATCGCGACTGGGAGCTCAAAGGGATGCGGAAAACGCTCGGCGCCGGATCGACGGTCGAGTCGTGGCCCGACCGGCTCGCGGATGGGACCCCGGTCCTCTACTGGGAGCTCACCCCGGAACAACAGATCCCGGGCCGCCCCTCGAAGCACATGATGGTCACGCGGTTCCATGAGGGAAACGTCATCTGCGCCACTTCCGTAGAGGGCGGCGCGGTCACCAATGAGAAAGCCAGAGGCCTCGTATTCGAGGCCATATCGCACCTCGAGTTTTCAAAGAACGCGATCGACCTCCCGCGGCTGCAGCAGGAGCTGGCCAGAGCGGGGCGGTAGTTCCCGCAGCCGCCGGAGGCGGCGGAAGAGCTGTAGGCCCGCCCTTCAGGGCGGGTAGTCGTGCGGCTCCACGAAGGCGAGTCCGCGAAGCGGGCGACAGAACAGGGCTTGCGCGTGACCTCTGTTCTGTCGCCCGCTTCGCGGGCTCGCTTGGTCTCCTCGCGCTTTACCCGGCCTAAAGGCCGGGTCTACAGATCTTTCGCCGCCTACGGCGGCTTCGGCGCGTGATCGCTCTTGCGAGACTGGAGGCCGCGGGCTGTGCGACGGCCCGGGTTCACGCGATTGTGTCGGGCTGCGCTGCTTTCCATCCTCTATATTGCTCGCTCCTGACCGGGAGCCGGATGCGCTTCAACGTACTCAACCGCAAAGTCCACTACTGGGCGACCGCCTTCGTCGCGCTCCCCGTGCTGGTCATCATCTGCAGCGGCCTGATTCTTCAGATGAAGAAGCATTGGGCCTGGGTGCAGCCGGAAGAGCGGCGCGGCGCCGGCACGTCGCCCGCGGTCGATCTCGAAGGCCTCCTGGCCGCCGTGCGCGCCGTGCCGAACCTCGGCGTCACCGGCTGGGACGACGTCAACCGGATCGATGTCCGGCCGGGAAAAGGGATGGCCAAGGTCTGGCTCAAGAGCGGCTGGGAAGTCCAGGTCGACCTGGGCACCGGCCGCATCCTCCAGACCGCCTACCGCCGCTCCGACCTCATCGAAGCGCTCCACGACGGCTCGTTCTTCGGCGGAGAGCTGCCCAAACTCGCCATCTTCCTCCCCAGCGGCATCGCCCTCCTGCTGATGTGGGTTACGGGTATCTGGATGTTCTGGGTGCCCTTCTCCGCCAAGTGGAAGCGCAGAAAGGCCGCGGCCGCCGATGGCCGGGCCCCCCAGCCGGGAGGCAAGCTCCCGACCGGCGCCGTGCCGCCGCGGGATCTGTAACCACTGCTCTCCCTCCCAACCCAACTCCTTCGCCGCCATGCTCTAGCCATGATCATCGGGGACCGGGGAGTTCGTTCATGTGCGCGCTTGCGGGTCATGGAGGGTATGACCTATCATCACACCATGGGCAGAGCGAAAATCGCGATCACTGTTGACGAGCGTGCGCTGGCAGAGATCGATCGTCTGGTGGAACGGGGTGTGTTCCCGAACCGCAGCAAGGCGATCGAGGAGGCTGTCCAGGACCGGATCGCCAAACTGTATCGTTCCAGGCTTGCGCGTGAGTGCGCGAAGTTGGATCTACGCGAGGAGCAGGCACTCGCGGACGAGGGGTATGCCGGAGAGAGTGAATGGCCGGAATACTGAGAGGAGAGGTTTACTGGGCAGAGCTCAGTCCGACGGTTGGTCACGAACAAAGCGGCCAGCGTCCCGTTCTCATTCTCAGTCACGACGTTTTCAATGACCGCTCCGGTATTGTCATTGCCGTCGCCATTACCAGCCAGGAGCCGCGAGCGGGATTTCCTCTGACGCTGGAGATCACAACAGCGAAGCTGCCGAAGCGTTCGTGGGCTCGCATCGGTCAAATTCGCACGCTTTCCGTCGAGCGGCTCGGCAAACGGATGGCGCGCGTCGCACCGGAAGAGCTGGAACGAATCATCGAGGGGCTCAACGAGATCATCGCGGGCTGACTCTCGCGCCGGCACGGCCGACAGCGTTGGTAGTGCACGTGTTGTCGCGCAACCCGTGTTTCGTGCGACAGGCGTGCGTTCAGGCTAGGCCAACCAGCGCTGCCGGCCGTGCCGGCCCGGAGGCCCTTCGTCGTCTTTCCTGTGGGCAGACTGAGTGCGTTCTGCTTAGCTGACCGCGGAGTATTCGCTGAAGATGGCCAGTTGCACGTCGCGGCTCACCTCGGAGAAGCCGGCATCGCGGAGGGCGTCGAGAATGACCTCGGGCCGGACACAGTTGCGCGTCGTTTCCCAGTAATAGCGGACCATCTCCGCGGCGCGCGAGCTACCGGTGCGCAGGCGGATGATGGCCGGCGCGATGGTTCCCATGTGCAGGCCGAGGATGGCGCGGGCGACGGCATTCTCCGGTGCCGTCACCTCCAGGATCACCAGCTTCCCGCCGGGACGGAGGACGCGGCGGCATTCGCGGAAGACGACGCCGAGATCGGCGAAGTGGCGGAGGGCGAAGCCGATGGTGATGAGGTCGAAGGAGGTGTCGGCGAACGGGAGCAACTCCGCCGGAGCCTGGACCTTCGCGCCGGCGGTGCGTCCGGCGTGCAGCATCCCGATGCTCGGGTCCATCCCCACGATCGACCGCGGATCGCCGGTGACCGCGGCCGCGGCGCGGGCGACGACGCCGGTGCCGGTGGCGAGATCGAGGTGGCGCAGGCCCGGACGTGCCCCGGCGCGCTTCATGGCCTCGCGGCGGTAAAAGTCGCCGGAGCCGAACGAGAGCATGTTCGCGGCCATGTCATACCAGCGCGCCGTGTCGTCGAAGATGTCGCGGACGAACGCCTCGCGCTTCGACGGGTCGTCGTAGTAGCGGGTCAGCGGCGGGTGCGGCGCAATCGTCTTCGTCATCGAACGAGCTACCGCACCCACTTCGCCGGCTCTCTCCTCCACCGCTGCGCGATCGGCATGTCCCGGCCGCTGCCGAACGCCTTCTGCGACACGCGGATCGTCGGGGCGGCCTGCTGGCGTTTGAACTCGGCGGTGTCGCAGAGCTTGAGGATGCGGGCGACCAGGTCGCGGTCGAAGCCGGCGGCGGCGATCTCGTCGACTTCCTTCCACTCCTCGATGTAGAGCTTGAGGATGCCGTCGAGGACGTCGTATGGCGGGAGGGTGTCCTGGTCGGTCTGGTTAGGGCGCAGCTCCGCCGAGGGGGCCTTGGTCAGCGTCGACTCGGGGATGAGCTCCCGCTCGCGGTTGAACCAGCGGGAGACGCGGTAGACCATGGTCTTGTAGACGTCGCCGAGGAGCCCGAGGCCGCCGGCCATGTCGCCGTAAAGGGTGCAGTAGCCGACGGCGAGCTCCGACTTGTTGCCCGTGGTCAGCACCATCGCGCCGGTACGGTTCGACCAGGCCATGAGGATGTTGCCGCGGATGCGCGCCTGCACGTTCTCGTTCGTGGTGTCGAATTTGTGCTCGCCGAACAGCGTGTCGAGCTCCGTTTCGTACGGCGCGTAGATGCCGGCGATCGGGACGATGTGGAAGCGGATGCCGAGGTTCTCGGCGAGCGCCCGCGCGTCGTTCACGGAGTGTTCCGACGAGTACTGCGACGGCATGGCGATCCCGGTCACATGCTCCGGCCCCAGCGCTTCGGCGGCGATGGCCGCGGTGAGCGCGGAGTCGATGCCGCCGGAAAGGCCGAGCACGACGTCGGTGAAGCCGCATTTGCGGATGTAGTCGCGCAGGCCGAGGATCAGCGCGCGGCCGATCTCCTCCTCCTCGCCGAGGGAGAGCACCATCTCGCACGGGCTCCCCTGGAGCTGGACGAGCGAGCCGTGCTCCTCGAACGCGGGGGCGCAGAAGATGGTCTGGCCGGTTTTGTCGAAGACGATGGACGAGCCGTCGAACAGCAGCTCGTCGTTGCCGCCGACCTGGTTCACGTACACGAGCGGCGCGCCATAGCGCTTCGCGATCTTCGAGAAGATCTCCCAGCGTGCGCGGCGCTTGCCGGCGTTGAACGGCGAGGCGGAGATGTTGAGGAAAAGCTCCGCTCCCTGCCGCGCCAGGTCGTCCACCGGGTTGCGGCAGTAGAGCTTCGTCCCGAAGGCCTCGTCGTCGAACCAGTAGTCCTCGCAGATCGAGACGCCGACGAGGCGGCCGGCGATCTCGACAACCTGCACGTTCGTGCCGGGCTCGAAGTAGCGCATCTCGTCGAAGACGTCGTAGGTCGGCAGCAGCACCTTGTGCTGCTCGAGGAGGATCTTCCCGTCGCGGGCGATGATGGCGGCGTTGTGCAGCGGCTTGCCGCACCAGCGCTTCGTCCGCACCGGGCAACCGAAGATGAGCGTGGCCGCGCCGGTCATCGCCGCGAGCGCGTTCTTCGCCTCCTGTGCCGCGTCGATGAAGAACGGGCGGTCGAGGAGGTCGCGCGGCGGGTAGCCGGTGACGGCCAGCTCGGGGACGAGCACCACGTCCGCTCCGGCGCGGACGCCGTCGTCGTACGCACGCCGGATCAGCTCGGCGTTGGAGGCGATGGCGCCGATCGTGGAATTGATCTGCCCGATGTAAACCTTCATCGACTTTCTAACTTTCGCACGCAACTCACCGTCTATCAGAACGAAACACAACCTATCTCAATTGCCGCGCGAGAGGAAATGATGAAGCTCATCGTCCCCATGCTGTTCCTGCTGCTCCCGATTTTCTCCTTCGCGCAGGAGGTGAAGCCGCGGCCGTCGTACGGCGCCGTGCGCGCCTGGGTGGCGCCGGTCGTCGACGGCGACCTGAGCGACGCCGTCTGGAGCACCGCTCCGGAGATCACCGGCTTCACCCAGCGCGACCCGAACGAGGGGCAACCGGCCACGCAGCAGACGAAGCTGAAGGTTGCCTACGACGACGACGCCATCTACTTCGGGGCGCTGATGGAGGACGCCGGCCCGGTCACGCCGCTGCTGGCCCGCCGCGACAGCGACCTCAATAACGGCGACTACATCCGCATCAGCATCGACTCCCAGCACGACCGCCTGAACGGCGCCGCGTTCGTCGTCAACGCCTCCAACGTCCAGATGGACATGATCCTGTACAACGACATCTACGACGACATCAGCTGGGATGCCGTCTGGAGCTCGGCCACGAAGATCGGTCCTCACGGCTGGACCGCCGAATTGCGCATCCCTTACTCGCAGCTCCGCTTCCCGGAGAAGGACATCCATACCTGGGGCCTGAACGTCAGCCGGTGGCAGGCGCGCCTGCGCGAGAGCTCGCGGCTGGTCTTCACGCCGAAGACCGAGTCGGTGTTCGTCTCCAAGTTCGCCGACCTCACCGGCATCACCGGCATCAAGCCGAAGCGCCGCTTCGAGGTGATGCCGTACGGCGTGGCGCGCACCGACCTGCGCAGCCGCGCCGACAATCCGTTCGTGCCGGCCAGCGACCATCGCCTCGACGGCGGCGTCGACCTGAAGTACGGCCTCACGTCCAGCCTCACCCTCAGCGGCACGATCAATCCCGACTTCGGCCAGGTCGAGGTCGACCCCGCGGTCCTCAATCTCAGCCAGTTCGAGACGTTCTTCCCGGAGAAGCGGCCGTTCTTCACGGAGGGGGCGGACGTCTTCAAGTTCGGCAACGGCCCGGCGAACAGCCGCTGGGGCTTCAACATGTCGTTCCCGACGTTCTTCTACTCGCGCCGCATCGGCCGCGCCCCGCAAGCCGGCATCGACGCCGACTACATGGACGCCCCGGGCGAGACGACGATCCTCGGCGCGGCGAAGGTCACCGGCAAGGTCGGCAAGAAATGGACGGTCGGCATCCTCGACGCGCTCACCGACAAAGAGAAGGGGTGGTACAGCACCGGCCTGACCGTCGGCACCGAGACCGTCGAGCCGATGACGAACTATCTCGTCGCCCGCGCCACGCGGGAGTACGGGAAGGATTCCCGCGCCGGTTTCATGTTCACCTCGGTGAACCGGCGGTTGTCGGACAATCTCGAGCCGTCGCTCCGCCAGAGCGCCTACTTTGCGGGGGCGGACGGCTACACGCTGCTGAAGGACAAGAAGTGGATCGTCGAGTGGCTGGCCGGCTCGTCGCTGGTCGAAGGCTCAGCGGACGCCATCGCGGCGACGCAGCGCAACGGCGCGCGCTACTACCAGCGCCCCGACGCCGGCCACGTCGAGTACGACCCGACCCGCACCTCGCTCACCGGCTGGATGAGCCGGGCCATGCTGTCCAAGCAGCAGGGGAAGTGGCGCCCGAACCTGCAGGTGCAGGTGCTCTCGCCCGGCCTGGAGATCAACGACGTCGGCTTCCTCCCGCGCACCGACGCCATCTCCACGCACGCCCTCGTGCACTACGTCGACACCGACGTGAAGAAGCACTACCGCGAGCTGACCGGCTGGGTGGGCAAGTTCCAGAACTGGAACTTCGACGGCGACACGACCGCCAACGGCGTGGCCAGCAATTTCAACATGATGCTGAAGAGCTACTGGTCGGTCTACATGTGGGCCGGGAAGCGCTGGAACGCGTTCGACGACCGCGCCACGCGCGGCGGCCCGGCCATGCTGAACCGCGGCAACGAGTATGTCGGCGGCGGTTTCAACAGCGACAGCCGGAAGAAGTACTCGATGGCCATCGAGACGGAGCGCTGGACGTCGGTCGACGGCAGCGCGGGGAACTTCCTCTGGTCCTCGTTCACCTACCGCCCCTCGCCGTCGATCCGCCTTTCGCTCACGCCGATGTACGACCAGGCCCGGGAAGCGGTGCAGTACGTCTCCACGGTCGACGACCCGGCCTACGCAGCGACATACGGCAAGCGCTACGTCTTCTCGCAGCTCGACCGGAAGACGCTCGACATCGGCATCCGGACGGAGTGGACCGCCAGCGCGCGCCTCTCGATGCAGCTCTACCTGCAGCCGTTCGTCGCCAGCGGCGACTACTCCCGTTTCAAGTACCTCACCCGCGCCCGCGACGACGAGTTCACGCCGCTCGGCGACGCCCAGGCGGACGCCGAGGTCGGCAGCCCCGACTTCAACTTCCGCAGCGTCCGCGGCAGCGCCGTCGTGCGCTGGGAGTTCCGCCCCGGCTCGGCGATGTACGTGGTGTGGAACGAGAACCGTTCCGGTGTGGCGGGCGTGGGCGACTTCCGCTTCGGCCGGGATTTCCGGTCGCTGGTGGATGCGGCCTCGCAGGATGTGTTTCTGGTGAAGTTCTCGTACTGGTTGCCTATGTGAGTTGCGAGGTATGAGGTACGAGGTATGAGTTGGCGAGAGCCATCGACCGTGCCGGTTCCCTACTCATACCTCATACCTCATACCTCGTACCTCGTAACTCTCCCCGGCACCTGTTCTGCTAGGATCGCCCGCGATGTCCGACGACTTCGGCACGATCAATGTTCGTCGCGGGGAGCGGGCCCGGGAGATCGAGGTGATGCGGCAGCATTACCGGTCGCACCGCGATGCGCTGCAGCGGATGCACGCCGATGCTCCGACCGAGCATCTCGCTTCGGAGTACCAGCGGCTCATCGGCGAGATCGACCGCAACATGGTCAAGCTCGACGAGCTCGAAGGGGGCGACACGATGCCCCTTCCTCCGCCGCCCGCCATTCCTCCGCCTCCGTTCCGCGGAAGCGCGCCGAAAACCGAGGCGGGGACGCAGCCGCTGATCGTGCCGGAGAACCACGATCTGCCGGAAACCGAAGCCGAGCCGCGCTCGCGGCTCCCCCTGATCCTCGGCGCAGCCGTCATCGCTCTCGCGGCCATGGCCGGGCTGGCCTGGTGGGCCAGCTCCGATCGCAAGCCGGTGACCGGCATCGTCGAAGACGGGCCGGTTGCCGGCGATACAGCCGACACCACCGACACCACGGCCACCGAGACCGCCACCACCGCCGGTGCGACCGCCACGGTCGACGAAGGGCTCGCCGCGGCGCCGCCATCGCACGACTACGGCACCATCCGCAAGGGAACGCGTGCGACGCGGCAGTTCGAGCTGACCAACAACACCGACCAGCCGGTGACGATCGTGGTGGCGCGCTCCGCCTGCCGCTGCCTCTTCTACGAGCACGCCCGGATCATTCCGCCGAAAGCGAAGGAGAACCTGACCGTCACGATCGATGCCGCGCGCGCCAAGGCCGGCGAGTTGCGGGAGGCGGTGAAGATCACGGCCAAGTCCGATCCGTCCGTCGGCACAACAGTCGACGTAATCGCTACAGTGCAGTGACATCGGCGAAAATGGGAAACCGAACGGGCGTGTTCTAATGCGCTCGTGAAGCGCCCGCTGGTACTTCTCACCCTCGTCCTCTCCCCCTGTCTCATCGCACAGGGGACCGCTCTTTCCATCGAGCGGGCGGTGGAGCTCGCCATGCAGCGGAACGAGCGCGCCGCCATCGCCGACACGAGCGTCGAAGCGGCCGAGGCGCGCGTGCGCCGGGCGCGGACGGCGTTCTTCCCGCGCGTCGACATCACCGGCAACCTGCGGGGCGATTACACCGACGAGACCGAGCGCACGCTCTCCACCGCCGCGTTGCTCACGCAGCCGCTGTTCGACGCGCGCGTCTTCCCCCTCTACCGCATGCAGCGCTTCGAGCGCGACGCGGCCCGCTTCTCCGCCGTGGAGAGCAAGCGCATCCTCGGCTTCGACGCCGCGGCGACGTTTCTCACCGCGCTGAGTTATGAGCAGGTCCTGCTCGCCGCGCAGAACCGCAGCAAATTCGCCCAGACGAACCTCGACGACGTGCGGGCCCGCTTCGAGGCGGGGCTGGTCAGCTCGAACGACGTCACCCGCGCCGAGCTGGAGCTCGCCACCGCCGTGCGCGGCGTCGCGCAGGCGGCCGGGAACGTCGAGGCATCGCGCGTGGAGCTGGAGAACCTGCTTAAAGCCGGCGTCGGTGCGCTCGAGCCGCCGGTGGCGCTGCTCGAAGCGGCGGCCGCGGCGCCGGCGCTGACGGATGCCGTCATCGCCGAAGCGCAGGGGCGGCGGAGCGATCTCGCGGCGCGGCGTGCCGGCGTCGAGGCGGCGCGCGCCTTCGCGGACGAGCCGCGGGCGCGCTTCCTCCCGTCCGTGCTGCTCAACGCGCAGACGCGCAACATCAACGACGGTGCGATCGCGAACCGCAACAACGAAGGCTTCGTCGGCCTGACCCTGAACTGGCCGGTGTTCGACGCCGGCGTGCGCAACGCGGAGCGCGTCGAGCGCGAGGCGCTGCTGCGGGGCGAAGAGCTTGAATTGGAGCTCGCCTTGCGCGAAGTCGACCGCCAGGTCCGGAGCGCGGCGGTGCAGGTCGCGACCGAACAGGCCGCGTTGCGCGAGGCCGCCGCCGCATTGCGCGCCGCGCGCAAGAACCTCGAAGAGACGACCATTCTTTACCGCGAGGGGCTGGCCAGCGCGCTCGAGCTCGCGGACGCGACCCAGCGGCTGTTCGAGGCCGAGGTGGCGGAAGTCACTGCACGCTACCGGATGGCACTCGCCTATCTGTCGCTGCGGGAAGCGTCAGGCGTCGGGCCTGTTTAAGAGAGAAACGAAATGCAAAATGCAAAATGCAAAATGCAGAATGGAAAAGCCTCGAGGAGCTCGTGGAAGCAGATCCTTTTTGCATTTTGCATTCTGCATTTTGCATTTGTAGCCTCTTGCTCCAAGGGTGAGGCCGAGGCGAAAGGGGCCGCCGGCGGTGGTCCGGGCCGTGGCCGCGGTGCAATGGAGTTCCCGGTCGAAGTGCAGCCGGTCGAGTCGCGCAACGTCGAATATTCGGTCAACGCGGTCGGCTCGCTCGACGCGTTCGAGCGTGTGGCCGTGACGGCACGCGTCGCCGGGGCGGTGGAGCGTGTCCGCTTCGGCGAAGGGCAGATCGTCACGGCCGGTCAGCCGCTGGTCGAGATCGAGCCGGAGCGTTACCGCATCACCGTCGACGCCGCCGAGGCGACGCTGAGCAAGGCCGTGGCGTCCAAAGGGGAGGCCGAAGCCGGCTACTCCCGCCGCCAGGCCGCGAGCGCGAAGAACCCCGGCCTGATCCGCGGCGAAGAAGTCGAGACCTGGCGCACCAAAGTGCAGACCGCGGCCGCCGAAGTCGCACAGGCCCAGTCCGCGCTCGCCACCGCGAAGCTCAACCTGCGCGATGCCTTCGTCCGCGCGCCGGTGGCCGGCATCATCCAGACCCGCACCGTCGAGACCGGACAGTACGTCCCGGTCGGCACCGTCATGGCCACCCTCGTCCGCCGCGATCCGCTCCTGCTCCGCTTTCAGGTCCCGGAGCAGGACGCACAGCCGCTGCGTCCCGGCATCATGGCCCGCTTCTCCGTCGCCGAGAGCGGCATGGAGAACGAGGCCCGCATCACCCACGTCGCCGCTGCGGCCAGCCAGTCGTCGCGCATGGTCGACATCACCGCGCACGTCGTCAACCCGAACCGTCCCGAGCTTCGCCCCGGCGCCTTCGCCCGCGTCACCGTCCCCATCGCCTCCTCGCGCGAAGCGGCCGTCATCCCCCAGACGGCGATCCGCCCGAGCGAAAAAGGTTTCCTGGCGTTCACCGTCACCGATGGCGTCGCCCACCAACGCATCCTTACACTAGGGATGCGCACCGCCGACGGTCAGGTGGAAGTGAAGGAAGGGCTCCGCCCGGGAGAGACACTGGTCATTCGCGGCGCAGAGGCGCTGCGGGATGGGGCGAAGGTCAAGGTAACCAAGTAAGAGAGATGAGAGATGAGCGATGAGAGATGAGCCCCACCGCCCCCGGGTGTTCATCTCTCATCTCTCATCACTCATCTCTCGTCTCGCGCATAAGTCTCCTGGTAACCGCCAATGAAAATTACTGACGTCTGCATCAAGAACCCCGTCTTCGCCTGGATGATCATGGCGGCTACCGTCGTCTTCGGCGGCGTGGCGGCCACGCGCATCGGCATCTCGCAGTTCCCGGACGTCGACTTTCCGACGATCAGCGTGAGTGCCGCATGGGAAGGGGCCGCGCCGGAAGTCATCGAGCACGACGTCGTCGAGCCGATCGAAGAGGCGTTGATGCAGGTCGAGGGGGTACGCAACGTCACCTCCAGCTCGCGCCAGGGCTCCGGCAACGTCACCGTGGAGCTCGACCTCGCCCGCAACGTCGACCTCGCCCTCCAGGACGTGCAGACCCGCGTCGCCCAGGTGCAGCGCCGCCTGCCGCGCGACATGGAGCCGCCGGTCGTCTCCAAGACCAATCCCGAAGACCAGCCGATCATGTGGATCGGCCTCTCCGGCCCCTACTCGCCGCAGCTCCTCGCCGACGTCGCCCGCTACCGCGTCAAGGAAAAGCTGCAGACCGTCCCGGGCGTCGGCGAGATCCAGGTCGGCTCCGTCGAGCGCAACATCCGCATCTGGATCGACTCCGACAAGCTCGACGAGCGCCGCGTCACCGCCAGCGAGGTGCTGGCCGCCATCCAGCAGCAGCACGTCGAGCTGCCGGCCGGCCGCCTCGAGACTTCGGGACGCGAGGTCAACGTCCGCGTTCTCGGCGAGGCCTTCGATCTCGCCGAGTTCCGCCAACTCGTGGTCAAGGACGTCGCAGGCTCCCCGGTCTACCTCAGCGACGTCGCCATCGTCGAAGACGGCTTCGAGGACATCCGCCGCGTCTCGCGCGTCAACGGCGAGCCCGCCCAGGGCATGGGTATCCGCAAGCAGCGCGGCTCCAACGCCGTCGCCGTCGCCCGCGGCGTCAAGGAAGCGATCGCGGAGATCCAGAAGACACTCCCGGCCGGGATGGAGCTCGGCATCAACTTCGACTCGACGCAGTTCATCGAGGAGTCGGTGCACGAGATCCAGTTCGAGCTGCTGCTCTCGGTCATCCTGACCGCGTTCATCTGCTGGCTGTTCCTCGGCTCCCTCGGCGCGACGCTCAACGTCATCCTGGCGATCCCGATGTCGCTCCTCGGCACGGTCGCCTTCATCTACTTCTTCGGCTTCACCCTCAACACTTTCACCCTCCTCGGCCTGGCCCTGGCCGTCGGCATCGTCGTCGACGACGCCATCATGGTCCTCGAGAACATCTTCCGGCACGGCGAGATGGGGAAAGACCGCGTCAGCGCCGCGCGGGAGGGGACCGAAGAGATCAGCTTCGCCGCGCTGGCGGCCACGCTGGCGGTCTGCGCGATCTTCCTCCCCGTCGTCTTCATGAAGGGGATCATCGGCAAGTTCTTCCTGCAGTTCGGCGTCACGCTCTGCATCGCCGTGCTGCTGTCGTACGTCGAGGCCATCACCCTCGCCCCGGCGCGCTCCGCGCAGATGCTCAAGGCGGGCGCGGAGCGGCAGTCGAAGCTGGGACACTTCGTCGACGTCGCCTTCGACAAGCTCGCCGCCGCATACGGGCGGGTGCTGGCGATGGGTCTGCGCCGCCCGGTGGCGGTGCTGATCGCGGCGGCCCTGGTGTTCGCGGCCTCGATCTTCGTCTTCAAGAAACTGCCGAGCGAGTTCGTCCCGTCGCAGGATCAGAGCCGCCTCATGGTCCGCCTGCAGACCGCGGTCGGCTCCGATCTCTCCGAGACCGATCGCGTGTTCCAGCGCGCCGAGCAGTACCTGATGGCCCAGAAGGAAGTGACCCGCGTCTTCGGCGCCGTCGGAGGCTTCGGCGGTGGTGGCGGCAGCGTCAACACCGGCATCCTCTTCGTGACCATGCTCCCGCCCGACCAGCGCGTCAGCCAGCAGGAGTTCTCGACGCGCATCCGGAAGGAGCTCAACTCCTACCCCGGCGTCCGCGCCGTGGTGCAGGACCTCTCGCAGCAGGGCTTCACTGCCCAGCGCGGCTTCCCGATCGAGTTCTCGGTGCGCGGACCGGAGTGGGAGCAGCTCATCGCGCTGTCGACGGAGATGCGCGAGAAGCTCGCCGCCAGCGGCTTCGCCACCGACGTCGACACCGACTATCAGGTGGGGATGCCGGAGCTGCGGATCGTTCCGGACCGCGCCCGCGCCGCCGACCTCGGCGTGCGCGTCGAGGAGGTGGCGACGACCATCAACGCCCTCGTCGGCGGCGTCCGCTCCGGCAAGTACTCCAGCGGCGGCCGCCGCATCGACATCCGCACCCGCCTCCTGGCCCGCCAGCGCACCCGCCCCGAGGACCTGGCGCGGCTGCGCGTGCGGACTGCCTCGGGCGAGCTCGTGCCGTTGTCCACGCTGGTCCGGGAAGAAGAACGGCCGGCGCTGCAGTCGGTCACCCGCCGCGAACGCGAGCGCGCCATCTCCATCTACGGCAACGTCGCTCCGGGCAGGTCGCAGAGCGACGCCCTGATGTTCGTCGAGCAGATCTCGAAAGACCTTCCGCCGGGCTACCGCGCCGTGCTGGGCGGGTCGTCGGTGGCGTTCCGCGAGTCGATGGGTCAGCTCCTGTTCGCGCTCGTCCTCGGCATCATCGTCGCGTACATGGTCCTGGCGTCGCAGTTCAACTCCTTCCTGCACCCGGTGACCGTGCTGTCGATCCTTCCGCTGTCGATCGCCGGCGCCGCCTTCGCGCTGCTGGTGACCGGGAAGACGCTGAACATCTTCTCGATGATCGGCCTGCTGCTGCTGATGGGCATCGCCAAGAAGAACTCGATCATTCTGGTCGACTACGCGGTGCAGAAGCAGCGCGAAGGCTCGACCGCGCTCGAGGCGATGCTGAAAGCCGGACCGGTGCGCCTGCGCCCGATCCTGATGACCACCATGGCCACCATGATGGCCGCCGTCCCCCCCGCGCTCGCCCTCGGCCCCGGCGCCGAGACGCGCGGACCGATGGCCGTGGCGATCATCGGAGGCCTGATCATCTCCACCACACTCTCCCTGCTCGTCGTCCCGGCGTTCTACGTCGTCGCCGACGCGCTCAAGACCAGGCTCGGAACACTGTTTTCGCGGCATCCGGAGGAGGAAGAGGTTGAAGAGGCTACGGCGCACTGACGTACTGATTCTCGCCGCGCTTCTGGCTCTCCCTCTCATGGGAGAGCCGAAGCTCATCGAAGGGGCGAAGCGCCAGGTCGGCGTAACCCGCTCCTACGACCCGGCCTATCGCAGCATCCGCTACCCCGGCGGCGACGTCCCGCTGCACACCGGCGTCTGCACCGACGTCGTCATCCGCGCCTACCGCCACGCCGGCGCCGACCTGCAGGTGCTCGTGCACGAAGACATGAAGCGCCACTTCGCCGCCTACCCGAAAACCTGGGGCCTCCGCCGCCCCGACCGCAACATCGACCACCGCCGCGTCCCCAACCTCGCCACCTTCTTCCGCCGCAAAGGAAAGGCCTTGCCGGTCACCCGGCAGGGAGCCGACTACAAGCCGGGAGAGATCGTGACCTGGCGGCTCTCCCCGGGGGTGCCCCACATCGGGCTCGTCTCCGACGTCCGCGTGCCGGGCACCGACCGGTACAAGGTCGTACACAACATCGGCGCAGGCGCGCAGATGGAGGACGTGCTCTTCGCGTATCAGGTGACGGGGCATTACCGGTACCGGCCGTGACTGTCATCCTGAGCCGCAGCGCGTATCGCAAGAAACGTAAGCATGGCGGCGAAGGACCTGGGCGGGTGGGGGAGGCGCCAGGAAGTCGCCAACCACTTGCTGCCGTAGGCAGCAAAAGACCTGTAGGCCCGGCCTTCAGGCCGGGTACAGGGGCGGCAGGCAAGGTGAGCCTGCGAAGCGGGCGACAGAAAAGAAGCGTGCGGATGACCTTCTCTGTCGCCCGCTTCGCGGGCTTGCCTTTGGGGCCGCTCGTGTACCCGGCCTAAAGGCCGGGCCTACAGATCTTTTGCCGCCGAGCGGCGGCTTCGGCGAATCCGCAAGCGCTTTCCTTGCTATGGCTTACGCGTGTGTCACGGCGAATCCAGACGTCGTACCGAGGTGGGGCCAGCGTCGTACCGAGGTGGGGCCAGAGCTTCGTTTCCATTTCCTGCGAAAAACGAACGTCTGACCCCAGCGCGCTGCACACCGTCGGCCGTCCCAGGGTCTCTGCGGGCCGGTAAACGTCCGATCTTGCGTCTCATCAATGAGTTACGCCAGGGATACGGTCCTGTGCCGTGCAGAATTTACCGAACGCGTAGTAAAAGATTCCGAAAGCGAAACGGCAATCTCGGATCGCCTTGCAAAAAGTTCCGAAAGCGAACGGAGAATCTCCGATTCAAATCGGAGAATCTCTCATTCAAATCGGAGAATCTCTGATTTAAATCGGAGGATCTCCCATTCGAATCGGAGAATCTCTCATTTGAATCGGAGAATCTCCCATTCGAATCGGAGAATCTCGCATCCGGATCGGAGAATCTCTGATCGCGATCGGAGAATCTCTCATCGTGATGGCGCTGGATGGTGCGGCGACGCTCGCCCGAGGTCGTCGCGGCGTTCGGATTCCGCGCCGCATCTGCGACCCATCGAAGGAGACGACAGTGGACCAGTGGCACGTAGCAATCGACGGAAGGCAGGAGGGACCGTACGCGACGGAGGAGGTCGTCCGCCGGATTCGCGCGGGACAGATCCCGCGAAACGCGCACGTCCATGCGCAAGGCCTTGCCTCGTGGGAGCCGGTGACGTCGCGCGGGGAGTTTGCCGCGGCGTTCGGCGGAGCGGCGATCCCACCTCCACCGGCCCCCCGCGGTGGCGCCGGTGCGGACGAGATCGATTACGAGATCGTCGGCGCGGAGATGCAGTTCGTCGAGATCACGCTCGATCCGCGCGAAGCGTGCATCGCCGAAGCCGGCGCGTTCATGTACATGGATCCGGGCATCGAGATGGAGACGGTCTTCGGCGACGGGTCGGGCAAAGGCGGCGGCGGTCTCATGGGCATGCTCATGTCCGCAGGCAAGCGCGTATTGACGGGCGAATCGCTGTTCATGACGGTCTTCGCAAACAAAGGCGGCGCGCGGCAGAAGGTCGCATTCGCGTCTCCGTATCCCGGCCGCATCGTGCCGCTCGACCTGCGGCAGCTCGGCGGCACCATGCTCTGTCAGAAGGACGCGTTCCTCTGCGCGGCGAAGGGCATCTCCGTCGGCATCGCGTTCCAGCGCAAACTGGGAGTGGGCTTCTTCGGCGGAGAGGGATTCATTCTGCAGAAGCTCGACGGAGACGGCCTCGCGTTCGTCCACGCGAGCGGCGCCATCATCGAGCGCGAGCTCGCCGCCGGCGAAACGCTCCGCGTCGACACCGGCTGCCTCGTCGCCCTGCAGCCGCAAGTCAGCTACGACATCCAGTTCGTCGGCGGCGTGAAGACCGCGCTCTTCGGCGGAGAAGGCCTCTTCTTCGCCACGCTCCGCGGTCCCGGAAAAGTGTGGATCCAGTCACTCCCGTTCAGCCGTTTCGCGAGCCGCGTCTTCTCCGCCATGCCCGGCAACCTCGCCGGACGCAGACAGGGCGAAGGCTCGATCCTCGGCCCGTTGGGCGACCTGCTCGGCGGCGACTGAGACAGGTTGCTTTCATTTCGCCAACAGGAGAAGACGACCGGGAGGCCTCCGGCGGGCCGGCACGGCCGGCAGCGTTTGTTGGCCTGGTGGCGCTTCAAGGTAGTTTCTGTGGGTGCTTTGCGGCGGCGGCGGCCCGGCTGCTTCGTCGCCGCTCGCTCGACGATGCCCCGCATCGACTCGTCGCGGTGTCTCGCATCCGAACCACCGGCGCTCGCAAATCACCCACAGAAACTACCTTGAAGCGCCACTAGCCTTGAACGCACGCCTGTCGCACGAAGCGCGTGTTTGTGCGACGACACGTGCACTACCAACGCTGCCGGCCGCGCCGGCCCGCCGAAGGCCTCCTCGTCGGTTTCCTTTGGGCCGAGTGAAATTCGAGCACGGCAGTTGACTGTGCGCGACCCGAAGTGGAAGCACGACCGGGTGACCATGCTGCCGGCTGCGACCGTGGCGGAGATCCACGAGCAACTCACCCGCGCCATGCTCGACCGGAAGCGCGACGACAACGTGAAGGATGCCGAAGTGCGATGACGCCGGAGATCATGTCGTGTCGCGCGACTGCCGCAAGTGCAGCATTGCCTCGCACTCATCAGACATCCGTGAGGCGGCTTACCACGATGCCGTACACGAAGAGATTCTTCGCCTGTTCTACAGAGAGGGTGACAGGAAGATACCTGTCGTTGGCGCTGTGCAGTGTCACTCGGCCGTCTGCGTGCACTTCCAGGCGTTTCACCGATTCGTCGTCGACGTGACGACAGACGACGATGCGGCCATTTGCCTCTTCCGGCATGACCTCCGTACGAACGAAGAGAACGTCGCCGCTTTGGATGCCGGCGTCAATCATCGAATCGCCGTCGACGCGAAAGGCACGGCGAACACCGCGGTCGCGAAGCTCAGTCGGAATCGAGAAGCGGCGGACTTCGCGAACGTCGGTGAAGAATTGCTTGTTCGGCGTTGCGAACACGGTTGAGACGATCGCTGGGGACGTGCGTTTCGGTTTCCGCCGGGAGATCCGCCGTGCCGCGACATTGTCGTTTTTTGGCGGCGGCAGTACACGATCGACGATGAGGGCCGCCGCCTCGCGAAGCGTTTGCTGCTCCTCCTGCAAGAGAGGATGTCCGGGCCGGCCGAGAAGCGCGTCAACGGACTCGCCGAGCACGTCTGCGATGTCGGCGATCACGGACACGCTGGGATCCTGTGTGAACCCTCGGATGATGTTGCTGAGGGTAGTCGTACTGATCCCCGCGCCGTCTGCGACCCAATTGTCCTTGAGATCCTTCGCGTCGATCGCGGCGCGGATTCGGTCACCAAGGGTCATCGGTGCCACCCTACAAGCGGCTGTATGCAGGGAGGCGATGGCTGCTCTTGCGGACGACATTGAAGAGTCGGGTCGATCGCGCTGGCGTAAATAAGACATGTAAAAGAGTCACTTGACGCAATGGGGCGGTTTGCATCTAAGTAACCTATAAGAGTCACGAAGCGGCATGGTACGGCTTGGCGCGGCCGAAGCAAAATTGTGGAACGCTACGAGGGGCGACGGGTGTCGTGCTCAGCCGCGTGCGCGTTGCAGGTACATTTCGACGGCGCCCCGGAAGGCGGCGGGAGTGATGGCGGGTAGCGATCCTCGAATACATACCCGCTCAAAGCAACGCTGACGAAGGCCTACTTCGCACGCCTCGGCCTGATCGAGCTGCGCGAGACGTGCCCGATCGTCCCGCGGGCCGCTCTCGCGTAGAGTTTGTCTACGACCGCCTACACCGTCGTCATGAACCCCGCCACGGCCTTGTTCACCTCTTCCGCCTGCTCGTAATTCGCGAGATGCGCGGCCCCGGCAACCTTCACCAGTCGCGCCTTCGGAATCGCCGCCGCCATTCGCTCCGCATCCGCGGGCGGAGTAATCGAATCCTCTTCCCCGACGATCACCAGGGTCGGTACCGCAATCCCTGGGAGAAGTGAGGACGAATCGGGCCGCTCTGCCATCGCCCGCAAGGCCGCGGTTACTCCATCGGCGGAAGAGGAGGTCATGATCTCGCGCACGCGCTCTTTCATCTCCGGAGGTGCGGCGGGAGTGAGCATCTTCGGCAGCATCGACTCCATCACCGACCCGATCCCTTCCTTCTTCACCTTCTCGATCGACGCGTACCGCCCCTTCTTCGCCTCCTCGGTGTCGGCCGTCTCGCGCGTGTCGATGAGGATCAACCCGCTCAGCCGTTCCGGCGCGAGCCGGGCCAGGGCGAAGCAGATGTAGCCGCCCATCGACAGGCCGGCGACCACCGCACGGTCGATCCCACGATGATCGAGCAGGTCGATGACGATGCGGGCGTAGTCGTCCATGGTCAGGTTTCCGACAGCCGACCGCGACTGGCCGAATCCCGGCAGGTCCGGCATCACATGCCGCGTCCGCTTGATCGCCAGCTGGTGTTCGTAGATGGACGAGGCCAGCGGAAATCCGTGAATCCAGACGATCGGAGTCCCCTGGCCAAGATCGGTGACGTTCAACATGCGTGCAGTCTAAGCAGAACGCTCGCAGTCACCAACGAATGGGGGAGACGACCGGGGGGCCTCCGGCGGGCCGCCACGGCCGGCAGCGCTGGTTGGCCTAGCCTGAACGCACGCCTGTCGCCCGAATCGCCCGTCTCGCGACCGCACGTGCTTCGACAAGCGCTGCCGGCCGTGCCGGCCCGCCGGAGGCCCCCCGGTCGTCTCCCATTCGTTGGTGGACTGAGAGCGTTCTGCTTAGACTGCACGGATCGTAGACGCGGCCATCATCCTCACCTACCTCCTGCTCGTCATCTGCGCCGGCCTCTACTTCGGCAGGCGGCAGAAGACGACGCGGCAGTACTTTCTGGCCGGGCATGGGGTGCCGTGGTGGGCGATTGCGGCGTCGATCGTGGCGACGGAGACGTCGACGATCACGTTCATCTCCGTTCCCGGGATCGCCTGGGCCACCGGCGGGGACTTTCGCTTTCTGCAGGTAGTGCTCGGCTATGTCGTGGCGCGGGTGATCATCGCGGCGGTGTTCATGCCGTGGTATTTCCGCGGCGAGCTGGTGACGGTCTACGAGCTGCTGCAGACGCGGTTCGGCGCGCCGGTGAAGGCGCTGGCGGCGTCGCTGTTCGTGCTCATGCGGACGATCGCCGACGGCGTGCGGCTGCTGCTCACGGCTTACGTGATCCAGGCTCTGCTGACCAGCATGGATGTGTCGGTCTCGATCGTGGCCCTCGGCGCGATCATGATCGTCTTCACGCTGATCGGCGGGATCGAGGCGATCGTCTGGATCGAGGTGGTGCAGCTCCTGATCTACGTCGGCGGCGCGATCGCGGCGGCGGTGGTGTTGATGAACCACGTCGGGCTGGACCACGCCATCGCCGTGGGGGCTGCCGCGCAGAAGTTCCGGCTCTTCGATTTCTCGCTCGACCTGACGAAGACGTTCACGTTCTGGTCGGGCCTCATCGGCGGGACGTTCCTGACGCTCTCGACGCACGGGACCGACCAGTACATGGTGCAGCGTTACCTCTGCACCGATCGCCCCCGCAGCGCGGCGAAGGCGGTTGTCGCCTCGGGGATCGCGGTGCTGGTGCAGTTCGCGATGTTTCTCTTCATCGGGGTGCTGCTGTTCGCGTTCTACGGCGCGCGGGCGCCCGTCACCGCGCCCGACCAGATCTTCCCGCACTTCATCGCCAACGACCTGCCGGCCGGACTGTCGGGTCTCGTCGTGGCGGCGATCCTCGCCGCGGCGATGTCGTCGTCGCTGAGCGCGATCGCCTCGACGGTGGTCGCCGACCTGATGCGTCCGCGCGATGACCGGCAGGCGATGCGGCTCTCCCGCGTCATCATCGTCGTCGCCGGCATCGCCCAGATCGCTGTCGGCGTGGCGTTGCAGCGCAGCGATCGCTCTGCGCTCAGCATCGCTCTCTCGGTCGCGTCGCTGATCAACGGCCCGATCCTCGGCGTTTTTTTCCTTGGCGCGACGAAGCGTGCAACCACGCGCAGCGCGCTCGCCGGGATGAGCGCGGGATTGATCGCGGTGGCGCTGGTGGCGTTCCTGACGAAGACGGCGTGGCCGTGGTACGCGGTCGTCGGGTCGTTGGTGACGCTGGCGGTCGGTATGATCACGGCGTGGATCTCGACAGGAAAATCGGGCAGCTCTTCGTCGTCGCCGCACCACGCCCGGACCTGATCCATCACGTTCGCGACAACCACGCCGGCGGCGTGATCTGGTTCCAGACGACGGCCGCCGAGGCGGCGGAGACCAACGCGCAGTTGCAGGCGCTTGCGGAGGTGCCGCTCCTGATCAGCGCCGATCTCGAAGCGGGGATGGGGATGCGCTTCACCGACGCGGAGTGGGGCCTCCCTGCGATGGCGCTCGCGGCGACCGGCGATCCGGCGTTCGCGGAGGAGCAGGCCCGCATCACGGCGCGCGAGGCGCGGGCGATCGGGATCAATCACGTCTTCGCGCCGGTCGCGGACGTGAACGTCGACCCGCTCAATCCGGTGATCAACACCCGCAGCTTCGGCGAGGACCCGCATGAGGTGGCGCGCTACGTGGCCGCGTTCGTCCGAGGGCTGGAGAGCGAGGGCGTGCTGGCGACGGCGAAGCATTTCCCGGGACACGGCGACACACACGTCGACTCGCATCGCTCGCTGCCGCTGCTCGACGTGACGCGCGAGCGGCTCGAGCAGGTGGAGCTGGTCCCGTTCCGCGCCGCAATCGCCGCCGGGGTCTCGTCGGTGATGGTCGGCCACCTCGGCGTGCCCTGCATTGACGCGACGCCGGCTCCGGTGCGCGCGCAGTTCGAGAACGCGTACGGAACATTCGCCGCCGAGGTGCCGCACCACGCGACGATCCCGGCGACGCTCTCGAAGCCGGTCATCGACCTGCTCCGCAGGGAGCTCGGCTTCGACGGTCTGGTGATCACGGATGCGATGGACATGGGTGGCCTGGCCGCGCACTTTGACCCGGGCGAAGCGGCGGTGCGGGCGATCGAGGCGGGAGAGGACCAGATTCTCTTTTCCGCGGATACGGATGCTGCGATTGCGGCGGTGCGGGAGGCGGTGCGCAGCGGCAGGCTTTCGGGAGCGCGGATTGACGAGTCGGTGGCGAGGATTCTGAGGGCGAAAGAACGGGTGCGCTCAAGGGGAGGGGGTCCTTCGCCGCCACAACCTTTAACGCGAGCAGCAGAAGACAGCGCGTGGCGGCTCAGGATGACAGAGGTTGTTCGTGACGCGCCTGAACAATCCTGTCATCCTGAGCCGCCCGCGCCGCCCGCGCCGCACGAGGCTCTCGGAGGGGATGGACCGGCGGCGAAGGACCCCCTGCCTTCCGCCGCTGAGCGTTCCATCGCGCTGGTCCGAGACACCCACAACCTCCTCCCCCTCACCGACAAGACCCTCGCCATTCGCGCGTTCAGCGAAGACCCGCTCGACGATGCACTCGCGGGACTGAGTGGCGGTTGCGCCATCGGCGCGGCCGAGGTGATCGTGCTCCTCCTCGGGGCGCGTCCGCGCTCGGGGGCTGGGAGGATTGCCGTTGCGGAAGAGGCAAAGCGGATCGCGCGCGAACAGCCCCGGAAAACGGTGGTCATCGCCTTCGGGAGCCCCTACATCCTGCGCGAGCTCGGGGACGTCAGCACGTTCGTCTGTGCCTGGGGGCCGCAGCCGGTGCTGCAGCGGGCGGCGGTGCGGGCGGTGCGGGGGGAGATCGCGATGCGCGGGCGCGTGCCGGTCACGATCTCTGAGGATTGAGAATTGAGGATTGAGGATTGAGGATTGAACGACGAGAAAACGAATCCTCAATCCTTCATCCTCAATCCGTGTGGAGGACAGGCTTTTCAGCCTGCCCTCCATCATCGAGACGAGTACTAGTTGTCCTGCGAGACGCAGTTCTGGATGGCGTCCTTGTCGGCGCCGCTGATCGTGCCGGCCTTCTTCAGGTCGTTCAGCAGGTGAGCGACTCCGCTGACGTACTGGCCGTGGTTCGAGGCCGCGGCCTTGATGGCGTTGATCTTGTCGATCAGCGACTCACCGTTCGGGAAGAGGAAGTTGCCGACGCCCGAGTCACAGCCGCCGATGGCGACGGTCGGATTCAGGTCCGAGTTCGGATTCGCGTCGATGTTGTCGTCGACCGCGTCGAGGTCCGCATCCGGGAACCAGCCGATGTCGCGCATGAGCGGCATGGTGAGGTCCTCGGGCGGATTGACGGAGTGGGTCAGGTCGGCGCTGATGGCCGGCTCCATGAGCTGGTTGCGGCGCGTGGCCGTGTCGTAGTGCGAGCCCGACGAGCCGCCGGCCACCGGGAAGGGCATGTAGAGGCGGACCTGGTTGGCGGCGTTCGCGCCGGCCAGGAGGCTGTTGTCGACGCCGATCGTGGCGGTGACGCCGCCGCCGAGCTGGGCGAGGATCGCCAGACCGTCCGCACGGCTCAAGCTCACCGAGGGGATCGTGATCGTCGGTCCGAAGATCGCATCCGTCGCCATCGTCGGAGGAGCGACGCCGGCGTTCGCGGCGTTGTTATAGATGATGACCGCGGCGGCGCCTGCGGCCTGCGCCCGTGCCACCTTCTGCGTGAAGCCGCAGGTGCCGCGCTCGATGAGCGCGATCTTGCCGGCCACGGCGGCGGCGTTCGTGAAGAACGTGCAGCCGTCGGTCGTCGTCGGGCCGGCCACATCGGCAGGGTCGACCGCGGCGACGATGGAGGCGGTCACGGTCGGGCTGCCGAGCGGCGGTCCGAAGTTCGCGCCGCCGAACTGATACGCACCGGCAAGCGAAACCGGCGAAAGGACATTCACGATCGGCGAGCCGAGCGAGAGGACGCCCGGAGCGGCGGCGGTGACGTTCGGGCCGTTCCAGACCACGCGGCCGTAGCGGATCGCCGAGGCCTGGCGCTGCGCCTGAGTCATGACATCCCAGGTGAGGTTGTTCGTGGTGTCGAGGGTGAAGCGCGAGTAGACGTCGGTCTGGACGGGATAGAACCGGGGGCCGTCGAAGAAGCCGCCCAGGTTCGCACCGGTCGCTTCGGAGACAAAGTTCTGGAAGCCGAGGCCGTGGCCGAGCTCGTGGAGCAGGACCGCGACGAGGTCGTTGAGCGGGCCGTGGTTGTTGTCGAGGCCGAGGTAGAAGTTGAAGTTGCTGCTGAACTGCGCGTTGATGTCCGGCGAGGTGATGTCGTGGTCATAACCGGCGCGCCGGTCGGCGAGCGCGGAGCTGTACCAGGTCAGCGGATACTCGGAGCCGGGATACTGCACGCCCGGGAACGTCGAGCCGCCGGCGAAGTCGGAGAAGACGTCCCACGCGCCGGCCGAGCCGAGCACGTTCGGGGCGAGCGGGTTGAAGGCCGCCACGACGTAGATGGTCTCGGGCGAGTCGAGGTTCTGCGCCCAGATGTTCGCCGCGTGGACGAACGCGTTGATGCGCTGCTGGCCGAGCGTGGTGCCCGGGTTTCCGCCGACCGGAGCGGCCGGGGTCGGGTCGTTGAAGCCTTCGTTCGGGCCGTCGGCGTTGAGGATGACGAAGTTCGCGGCGAACGACGGCATCGCCGCAAAGACGAGGACCAGCGAGAGGAGGAGGAAGCGAGTGATCGTTTTCATGGTCGTTTCCTTCCCTTATTGACCGGAGCTGGTGCCCGGCGCGCTGCGCTTGAGACCGAGGAACTCGGCTGCCTCTTCGAACGTGTGGACGCAGAGCGTTTCGTACGATCCGTCGGCGTTCGCGCGGGCGACGATGACGTTCGCCTGATCGCCTTCGATCGAGCCCTGGCGCGTGCCGCTGGTGCGGTTGGCCTGGACCGACTTCTTCGTCCGCTCCGGACGGTTGGTCATCTGCCGCAGGTGGGAGACCATCTGCGCGACTTCGGTGGCGTTCGGCTTGCGGACCGTCTTCGTCGCCTGGTCGAAGATGATGGCGCGCGTTCCGGTCCAGCTCTCACGGGCCAGGACGGTCGGGGCGGGAGCGGCGGCGGTGCGGGCCGCCTCTGCTGCAATGGCCTTCGCCGCACGCGGCGAGCCGGTCACGACTTTTACATCTGCCTGCGCGACGCTGCCGAGCAGCAGTGCGCCCACAACTGTGGCGAGCAAAACACTACGTTTCTTCATACGAATCTCTCTCCTCTCAGGATGGCTGGACCTGCGATCGGCGGCCCGGCAGTCTCGACGGGGCTCGGGGAGAGCACGGAGATCCGCGGCTTTGCGTCACCGCCTCGCGACGGTTTTGCCTTTTATTCGATTGATCAGGGACGGACGTGATTCTACGGGATGACTCTTTTTTGTCAATTCATTCCTGCTCGCAGGACGTACAGATAAGACTGCACGGCGTCCAAAACGGGACGCGATAGCATGTCGATCGTGCGCCGGATCGCTCTTCTCCCTGTCGTCTTTTTCCTGCTCGTCGCCGCGGCGTTCGACGACTACAAACTGTGGGAGATCGACGTTGCCGTCCAGGACGCCATCGCTGACAAGCGCATCCCGGGCGGCGTCCTGCTGATCGAGCGCGGCAGCGAGCGCTACGTCCGCGCCTACGGAAAGCGCGCGCTGGTCCCGGCGGCCGAGCCGGCGACGACGGGGACGATCTACGACGCGGCGTCCATCACCAAGGCTGTTGCCACCGCGCCGTCGATCTGGCTGCTCGTCGCGCGCGGCAAGCTGCAACTCGACGCACCGGTGCGGAGCGTCCTGCCCGAATTCACCGACGGCGCGGTGACGGTGCGCCACCTGCTCACGCACACCTCCGGGCTGCGGCCCGGTCTCGATCGCACCGACTGGAGCGGCTACGAGGAAGGGATCCGCCGCGCGGCCGCGCTGGTGCCGCAGAACCGTCCCGGCGCGGTCTTCCGTTACTCGGACGTCAATTACATCCTCCTCGGCGAGATCGTCCGCCGCGTCTCCGGCGAGCCGCTGGATGTGTTTGCGAAGAAGAACATCTTCACGCCGCTGGCGATGCACGACACCGGGTTCCGGCCGAAGAACAGGTCACGCATCGCACCGACCGAGGATGGACTGCGCGGCGTCGTGCACGACCCGACCGCGCGCCGCATGGGCGGAGTGGCCGGTCACGCGGGACTCTTCACGACCGTCACCGACCTGGCGAAGTTCGCCCGCGCGGTGCTGCAGGGGAAGATGTTTCCGCGCGCGATGACCGAGGTCGCGTCGCCCACGGAGGTCGCGATCCAGCGTGCCGGCGGCTTCGACATCGATTCCCCCTACAGCCGTCCGCGCGGCGATCTCTTTCCGCATGGCTCGTTCGGGCATACGGGATGGACGGGCGGCTTCCTCTGGATCGACCCGGGCTCGGGCGCGTTCTATGTCTTTCTGTCCAACCGCGTGCACCCCGACGGGAAAGGGAGCGTGATCGGCTTGCAACGGAGGCTCGGCACGCTCGTCGCCGAGTCGCTGAGCGGCGTGACGTTCACCCCGCCGAAACGGCGGGCCGGCCTCGTCACCGGCGGCGCCGACACGCAGAACGGCATCGACGTCCTGCACGCGAGCGGTTACGCGGCGCTGCGCGGCTTGCGCATCGGCCTGATCGCGAACCAGACCGGCATCGACAAGTCCGGCAACCCGACCGTCGATCTGCTGCGCAGCGCGCCCGGCGTGACGCTGGCCGCGATCTTCACTCCCGAGCACGGCCTGCGCGGCACCGCCGACGAGAAGGTCGGCGACGAGCAGTACCGCGGCATCCCGGTCTACAGCCTCTACGGCGAGCGCCGCAAGCCGTCGCCGGAGCAGCTCGCGAACCTCGACGCGCTCGTCTTCGACATCCAGGACATCGGCACGCGCTTCTACACCTACATCTCGACGATGGGCCTGGCGATGGAAGCGGCGGCGGAGGCGAAGAAGAAGTTCATCGTGCTCGACCGCGTGAACCCGATCGGCGGCGAGATCGTCGAAGGTCCGGTGCTGGAAGGGGAGACCAACTTCACCGGCTTCCATCCGATCCCGGTCCGCCACGGGAAGACGGTCGGTGAGCTGGCCCGCATCTTCCGTGACGAGCGGAAGATCGACGTCGACCTGACCGTCATCGGCGTCGCCGGCTGGAACCGCGCCCACTGGCAGGACGAGGCGGGCCTTCCCTGGGTCAATACCTCGCCGAACATGCGCTCGCTCAACGCCGCCGCGCTCTACCCCGGCATCGGCCTCATGGAGCGCGCCCTCTCCGTAGGGCGCGGCACCGACACGCCGTTCGAGATTCTCGGCGCGCCCTACATCGACGGCGCGGCGCTGATCCGCGAGCTCGGGCCGATGCCCGGTGTTTCGTTCACGCCGGTGCGCTTCACTCCGACGGCCAGCACGCACCGGGGCGAAGAATGCGGCGGCGTCCGCATGACCATCACCGACCGGCGCGCGCTGCGCTCGGTTTCCCTGGGGTTGTCCATTGCCGCGGCGCTCGTGCGGTTGTACGGCGAGAAGTTCCCGGTGAACGAAATGCAGCCGCTGCTGCGGCACCGGGAAAGCCTGGAGAAAGTGCGGCAGGGGGTAGTCCCATAGCGGTTTGCTCCCCCGGACCGCCCACGTCACCGTGGGCCGGTCCGCCCACGTCCTCGTGGGCCGCTCTCGCGCGGAGCTGACGATTCCGCGTGGGGAGGGGGGCGAGTGGGGGAATGCCGCGCGAGAGCGGCCCACGAAGACGTGGGCGGACCGGCCCAATGGCCTTAACTTAACTTAAGGCGATCTCCGGGATCACCTCCTCGGTGAACGTTCGTTGGGTGCGGATGTCCTTACTGAGCACAGCAAAGGGGGAGTTGCATCGTTTGATGGCGCGGGGGGAATGCCGGTGCG
>Ga0190275_10000513_pt1 | contig 33543 bp, 24 predicted proteins | sample Popmic550T_FD_133745 | JGI IMG/M metagenome (GOLD analysis project Ga0190275, IMG submission 133745) | Populus adjacent soil microbial communities from riparian zone of Yellowstone River, Montana, USA - 550 T | ecosystem: Environmental > Terrestrial > Soil > Riparian zone > Trees stand | place...
GCATCCTCTCGATCAAGATGGACCGCCAGCAAGTGCTTTCGACCGACCAGCTGAGGCTCCAGGTCGACGCCTTCGCCCGCTACCGGATCGTCGATCCGCTGCAGATGTACATCTCGGCCAAGACCGAGGAGCGGGTCAGCGACCAGCTCAAGCCGATCCTCGGCTCGGCGATCCGCAACGAGCTCGGCAAGCGGCCCTTCGCCACGCTCCTGAGCCCTGAGCGCGGGCAGCTGATGGCCAACATCAAGCGCGCGCTCGACCGGGTCGCCCGCCAATATGGCGCCGAGATCGTCGACGTCCGGATCAAGCGCGCCGACCTTCCCGAAGGGACCCCGCTCGATTCCGCTTATGAGCGGATGCGCACCGCCCGCCAGCAGGAGGCCGGGGCGATAAGGGCGCAGGGCTACAAGCAGGCGCAGATCATCAAGGCGGAGGCCGATGCCGAGGCCGCCAAGACCTATGCCGAGGCCTATGGCAAGGATCCGGACTTCTACGCTTTCTACCGGGCGATGCAGAGCTACGAGACGACCTTCGCGCCAGGCGAGAATCAGGGGCGCTCGAGCATCATCATGTCGCCCGACAACCAGTATCTGCAGGAGTTCAAGGGAAAGAACCGATAGGGGAGAATAACCCCTTGCCCGCATTTCGCGGGAGAGGAGGGGCCCAGGCGAAGCTTGGGAGGTGAGGGTCCGTGCCGCTGAATCGGCAGGACCCTCACCTCTACCGCCTGCGGCGGCGGGCCCCTCCTTTCCCGTAAGAACGGGAGAGGAATTCCAGAGGGACGCTATTCAAATCCCGTTCAGACGCACCAAATACAAGTGTAATCGATCGGGAAAGCCCGGATCTGCCCACCCGGGTCGAAGCAAATGAGGAGATTGCAATCGTGCGTTACGTCTATGGCATTTCGGCCGCCATTCTTCTCGGCGGCGCCGCCGCCACGCTGACGGTGGGCCCCGTCGGTGCCCAGACCGCCCAGAACGATCCCGGCACCATGGCCTCGGCCGCGCCGCGCGCCGGGGCTCCGATGAGCTTCGCCGATCTCGCCGCCCGGCTCCAGCCGGCGGTGGTCAACATCTCGACCAAGCAGTCGATCCAGATCAACCGCAGCCGCCAGGTGCCTCCCGGCTTCGAGGATTTCTTCCGCCAGTTCGGAGTGCCCGTCCCCGACGGCGGCGGCGATGCCCCGATCACCCAGCGCGGCGGTTCGCTCGGCTCGGGCTTCCTCATCTCCGCCGACGGTTATGTGGTGACCAACAACCACGTCGTTTCCCCGGCCCGTACCGGCGCCACCGTCGAGCAGATCACGGTCACTTTGTCGGACCGCCGTGAGTATGAGGCGACCCTGGTCGGCCGCGACGCCGCCTCGGATCTCGCCCTGCTCAAGATCAAGGGCAACAATTTGCCCTTCGTCCGCTTCGGCGATTCCAAGCAGGTCCGGGTCGGCGACTGGGTGGTGGCGATCGGCAACCCGTTCAGCCTCGGCGGAACCGTCACCGCCGGAATCGTCTCGGCGCTTCACCGCAACATCGGCGCCGGCACCTACGACCGCTACATCCAGACCGACGCCTCCATCAACATGGGCAATTCGGGCGGGCCGATGTTCGACCTCAACGGCAACGTCATCGGAATCAACACCGCGCTCATCTCGCCGACCGGCGGCAATGTCGGGATCGGCTTCGCCATTCCCGCCGAGCAGGCCTTCCCGATCATCGATTCGCTGCGCAAAGGGCAGCGGCCGCAGCGCGGCTATATCGGGGTAAGCCTTCAGGCGCTGGACGAGGATATCGCCGCTTCGCTGGGAATCCCCAAGAACCAGGGCGAGCTGATCCGCAGCGTCACCGCCGGGGGCCCCGCGGCGCGCGCCGGGATCCAGCAGGGCGACGTCGTCGTCAGCGTCGGCGGACAGCCGGTGACTCCCGACGAGTCGCTCGCTTATCTGGTCTCCCGTCAGCCGATCGGCTCGCGCGTTCCGATCGAGGTCGTTCGCGACGGCCGCCGGCAGACGGTCAATGTCGCCGTCGGCGAGCGCCCGACCGAGGAGGAGCTGGCTCGGCTCAACGGGGTCGAGGACGAGACTCCGGTCAGGGAGCCGGCGGAAGCGCAGCAGTCGAGCGGCCAGCGGTCCACGCGCGAGAGCCTCGGGGTCACCGTCCAGACTCTGACGCCCGACATCGCCCGTTCGCTTCGGCTCAACGACGTCAATGCCCGCGGAGTCGTCATCGCCTCGGTCAATGCCGGCAGCGATGCCGCCGCCAAGGGAATCCAGCCCGGCGACATCATCCTCTCGATCAACCAGCGCGCCACCCGCACCCCGGAGGAAGCCGCCGCGGCCGTCGCCGCGGCGCGCTCGGCCGGCCGCAACAGCGTTCTGCTCCTGATCCGCCGCGCCAACACGCCGCCGGCTTATTACGGAATCGCGCTGGCGGGACGGTAACTTCAAAATTCCTCCCCTGCCTTTGCAGGGGAGGGGGACCATGCGAAGCATAGTGGAGGGGTTCTTTCAGAGTCCGAAGAACCCCTCCACCGCGCTTCGCGCGGTCCCCTTCCCCGACAAATGTCGGGGAGGATTTTGTGTCCGGCTCCAGTTCGGATAGGGCGGCCCCGTTAGCCAGGGAGCCTCAGCTTGGACGACGACACCTCGATCTTCATCGGCCTGGGCGGCGGCCAGCCTCAGCGGCTCATGCTCAAGCGGGCCAATCGCCACGGCCTGATCGCCGGCGCCACCGGCACCGGCAAGACCGTAACCCTGCAGGGGATGGTGGAGGGCTTCTCGCGCGCCGGAGTGCCCGTCTTCGTCGCCGACGTGAAAGGCGACCTTGGCGGTCTCGCCATGGCGGGTTCACCGGTGGGCAAGCTCCACGATGCCTTCGCCGCCCGGGCGGCCGAGATCGGCGATTCCGCCTGGGCCTATGGCGACAATCCTGTCCAGTTCTGGGACCTGCTCGGCCAGCAGGGCCATCCGGTCCGGACCACCGTCTCCGAAATGGGCCCGCTCATGCTGGCCCGGCTGATGGACCTGAACGAGGTGCAGGAGGGGGTGCTGGTCATCGTCTTTCACGTCGCCGACAAGGACGGGCTGCTTCTGCTCGACCTGGACGACCTCCAGTCGATGCTCGCCGACTGCGCCAACCGCGCCGACGAGCTGACCGTCACTTACGGCAACATCTCGAAGGCGAGCGTCGGAACCATCCAGCGTTCGCTCCTCCAGCTCCGCTCGCAGGGCGGCGACCGCTTCTTCGGCGAGCCCGCGCTCGACATCGACGATCTCATCGCGCTCGACGACCGCGGCCGGGGCATCGTCAACATCCTCGCCGCCGACCGGCTGATGGCCTCGCCCAAGCTCTATTCGACCTTCCTGCTCTGGCTCCTGTCCGAGCTGTTCGAGCAGCTTCCCGAGGTCGGCGATCCCGACAAGCCGAAGCTGGTCTTCTTCTTCGACGAGGCGCATCTGCTCTTCACCAGCGCTCCGGCGGCCTTGCTCGAGAAGATCGAGCAGGTCGTCCGGCTGATCCGCTCCAAGGGGGTCGGAGTCTATTTCATCACCCAGAATCCGATCGACATTCCCGACGCCGTCGCCGGCCAGCTCGGCAACCGGGTCCAGCATGCGCTCCGCGCCTTCACCCCGCGCGACGAGAAGGCCGTGCGCTCGGCCGCCGAGACCTTCCGGGCCAATCCGGGAGTCGACGTCGCCACCGCCATCACCGAGCTCAAGGTCGGCGAGGCCCTGGTCTCCCTGCTCCAGCCGGATGGATCGCCTTCGCCGGTGGAGCGGACCCTGATCCGGGTGCCGGGCTCGAGGGTGGGCCCAGTCACCGCGGAGGAACGGGCCGTCCTCGTCCAGACCGACGCGATCGGCGCCCGATACGACACGCCGATCGACCGCGAATCCGCCGAGGAGCTGCTCGGCGCCAAGTCCAGCGAGGCCCAGGCCGCGGCCGCCGAGGCGAAGGCGAGAGAGGAAGAGGCGAAGCTCGACGCCGCCGAAGCGAAGCAGGCGGAGAAGGAGAGGGTGGTCGCCGAACGCGAGGCGGCGCGCGTCGCCAAGGAGCAGGAACGGGCCCGGATCGCGGCCGAACGCGAGGCCGCCCGCCAGGCCCGCGAGGCGGCGAAGCCGAGCTTCACGGACAAGCTGGTCCAGTCGGCCGCCCGCTCGGCGGCAAGCTCGGTGGGACGGCAGGTGGCGGGGAAGGTCGGGGGGCAGTTGCTGAGGGGATTGCTGGGAGGGTTGTTCAGGGGGCGGTAACCTGAATTCCTCCCCGAGATTTCTCGGGGAGGGGGACCGCGCGAAGCGCGGTGGAGGGGTTCTGCGAAGGCTGGAAGAGCCCCTCCACCAGGCTTCGCCTGGTCCCCCTCCCCTGCGAATGCAGGGGAGGAATTCTCTCGTCGCAAGCCCCTTGCCGGGTGGCCACGCCTCCGCGAAAGTGAGGCCCTGACAACGGGGGGAACATACGAATGGCGGCTGAAGCATCGATCCGGGAGCTGACGGTCCGCTCGATCCTGCTTGGCGGGATCATCACCTTGGTCTTCACCGCCGCCAACGTCTATCTCGGCCTCAAGGTCGGGCTGACCTTCGCCACCTCGATCCCGGCCGCCGTCATCTCGATGGCGGTGCTTCGCTGGTTCAGCTCGTCGACCATCCTCGAGAACAATATCGTCCAGACCGTCGCCTCGGCGGCGGGGACGCTCGCGGCGATCATCTTCGTCCTGCCCGGCCTGGTGATGATCGGCTGGTGGCAGGGCTTCCCTTTCGTGACCACGGCCGCCATCACCATGCTCGGCGGCATATTGGGCGTGCTCTTCTCGGTGCCGCTGCGGCGGGCCCTGGTCGTCGACAGCCCGCTTCCCTTCCCGGAAGGGCGGGCCGCCGCCGAGGTCCTCCAGGTCGGCTCGCGGTCGGACGAAGGCGCGGAGGAGAGCGCCAGGGGGCTTTCGGTCCTCGTCTGGAGCAGCCTCGTCTCGGCGGGATTCGCCATCCTGACCCAGACGCGCCTGGTCGCCGCCGAGGCGGCGGCCTGGTTCCGGGCGGGTGCCGGGGCGACCGGAATCTCCGGCGGCCTCTCCTTCGCGCTGATGGGGGTGGGCCACCTCGTCGGCCTCTCGGTCGGGATGGCGATGTTCCTCGGGCTGGCGATCGGCTGGTGGGTATTGCTTCCGATCCTGACGGCGCAGAGCCCGCTTGCGGGCGGCCCGGAAACCTGGGCCCTGACGATCTTCACCCGGGACGTCCGCTTCTTCGGCGCCGGAGTGATCGGAGTCGCCGCGGTCTGGACCTTGCTCAAGATCGCCGGTCCGGTGCTCGGCGGAATACGTTCGGCGATGGCGGCGAGCGCGGCCCGGCGCGGCGGCCAGGCGCTGGCCCTGGAAGAGCGCGACCTGCCGATCGCGATCGTCGGCTTCGGCTCGCTCGCCATCTTGGTGCCGATCGCCTGGCTGCTGTGGACGGTGATCGCCGGCGGCCCGCTCGCCGGCTCGGCCGCCCTTCTGATCGCGGGCGCGCTGGTCTTCATCCTCGTCATCGGACTGATGATCGCCGCCGTCTGCGGCTACATGGCCGGCCTGATCGGAGCGTCGAACAGCCCGGTCTCCGGAATCGGCATCCTCTCCGTCGTCGCGGCGTCGCTGATGCTGGTCGGGCTGTTCGGGCGCGAGACCCCGCCCGGGACGTCCGAAGCCCTGGTCGCTTATGCCCTGATCGTCACCGGCCTGGTCTTCGGGATCGCCACCATCTCGAACGACAATCTGCAGGATCTCAAGACCGGCCAGCTGGTCGGGGCCACGCCGTGGCGCCAGCAGGTCGCGCTCATCTTCGGAGTGATCTTCGGATCGCTGGTGGTGCCTCCGGTGCTTCAAATCCTCTATGAGGGCATGGGCTTCGCCGGAATGCCCGGGGCCGGCCCGAACGCCTTGCCGGCGCCCCAGGCCGCGCTGATCTCGGCGCTCGCCAAGGGAGTGCTCGGCGGCAATCTGAACTGGACGATGATCGGCTACGGCGCCCTCACGGGCGTAGGCCTGATCCTCCTCGACGAGATGCTGGGCCGGGCGAAAAAGCTGCGCCTGCCGCCGCTCGCCGTCGGAATCGGCATCTATCTGCCAATGGCGGCGGTGCTTCCGGTCGTGATCGGGGCGGTGATCGGCTTCTTCTACGACCGCTGGGCGGACCGCCGGGAGAAACCCGAATTCGCGCGGCGAATGGGCGTGCTCACCGCCACCGGGCTCATCGTCGGCGAGAGCCTGTGGGGAGTCGTCTTCGCCGGAATCGTGGCGGGCTCGGGGAGCGACGCGCCCTTGGCCGTGGTCGGGGAAGGGTTCGAGACCGTCGCTCTGATCGGCGGGACGGCGTTGTTCGTTTTGCTGGCGGCGTGGGTCTACCGCAGGACGATGAAGCTGGCCGCCCAATAATTCCTCCCCTGCATTTGCAGGGGAGGGGGACCAGCCGAAGGCTGGCGGAGGGGCCTTCGTGACTCCGTAGAACCCCTCCACCGCGCTTCGCGCGGTCCCCCTCCCCAAGAAATCTCGGGGAGGAATTTTGTCAGCTTCCCTTGGCTTCAAGCCACCGGGTAATGTCCGGCAGACGGGTGGTGCGCACCCGGACCCGGTCGCGGATCGAGGCGATGGCGACGTCGACCCGGCCGCGCGACTGGGGAGTCATGTAGCGGGTCGCGAAATCCTCGAGCTTGGCGACCATCGCGGGATCGGCCGAGCCGCCGCCGAGCCCGGCGAGGAAGCGCGAGCGCGAGGAGATGTCGACCAGGCCTTCGACCTTCTCGCGGTTGCGGATGGCGAAATCGTAGGCAAGGTCGGGATGCTCGTTCGCCACCGACGAGAGGATTCCGGCGCTGGTCGTGGCGCCCGGCTCGTCGGTCAAAGCGAGGTCGAGGGCCCTTTGGGCGAGGGCGGGATCGGCGGCGCTTCCGAGCAGCCGGTAGAGTTGGCCCTTGACCAGCGGGCTTCGCTCGGCGCGCGCCTGCGCACGAAGCCGCTCCCAGCCGGCGGAGTCGACGTTGCGGGCGGTGACGGCGAGGATCGTGCTTCGAAGCGGGCCTCCGGTCGCGAGCGGATCGCCGGCGGCGAGACGGCGATTGGCCTCGCCGACGACCCGGGAATCGCCCATCTCGCCCAGCGTCTTGATCAGGTCCGCCCGAAGCACCGGAACGGTCGGCGCCTCGCCGGCCTTCGGCGTCCAGCCGATCCGGGCGAGCACCGGCGACAGCTTCGCCGAGGCGTAGCGGGCGAGCATCGCCCGGTGGGCGGGATCGTTCTCGTACAGGCCGTGGACGCTGCTCAGGATCGCCGCGGCTCGGCTCCACACCTGCGGATTGGCGTTGGCCGGGACCGCGTCGACCATGTCGAGCGCCTCGGCCGCCGACTGGTAACCGGCGAGGCCCAGGCCCCAATTGTCGGCGAGAAGGCCGATCTGGTCGATCGGCTTCAGGCGCTGGAAGCTGGCGGTCAGCCGGTCGAGCAGGGCCGGCGAATAGAGGGTGCGGTAATAGCCGGTCTGGCCGCTGTTGACGACCAACGGGCTGCAGCCGGGGACGCTGAGGGTGCCGGCGCCGCCGGTGACGAGCGTGCGCGTTTCGGCGGCGCCCACGGTCGCGGCGATCACGGGCACCCGCCACGCCTTCGCAGCCTGGTCCTGCCGGTCGCGGCTGAACTGCGCCTGGCGAAGGGTGACGGCGGTCTTGCCGCCGCGGCAGGTCGCATTCTCGACCCTTATCAGAGGCACGCCCGGCTGAAGCGTGAAATCATGGGCGATGGCGGTGACCGGCTTGCCCGCCGCGCGCTCGACGGCCTGCCAGAGGTCGTCGGTCTGGGTGTTGCCGAGCCGGTGGGTGCGGATATAATCCTGCACGCCTCGCCGCCACGCATCCTCGCCGACATAATCCTCCAGCATGGTGATCACCGCTTCGCCTTTTTGATAGGTGATCGCGTCGAAAGCCTGGCTGATCTGCTCGACGGTGCTGATCCGCTGGACGACCGGGTGGGTGCTTGAGACCGAGTCGAGGTTGATCGCGGCTTCGCGCCCGGAGACGGTGCCGAGCTCGGGATCCCATTCCGGATGCAAAGCGGTCGTCGCCTTGGTCGCCATCCACGAGGCGAAGCCTTCGTTCAGCCACAGATCGTCCCACCAGGCCATGGTGACGAGGTCGCCGAACCATTGGTGGGCGATCTCGTGCGCGGCGACCTCGAAGATGCGCTGCTTCGTGGCCTCGGTAGTGATGGCGGGATCGACGAGGAGGATGGACTCGAACGAGAAGATCGCGCCCCAATTCTCCATCGCCCCGAAGAACTGGCTGCTGCCCGGCCCGGCGACGTTGTCGAGCTTGGGAAGCGGATAGGGGGTCCCGAAATATTCGTTGTACCAGGGGACGATCTGGGCCGAGCCTGTCAGCGCCCAGCGGCCCTTTTCGCCATCGCCGCGCTTGGTGACGACCCCGATCTCGGTCCCGGCCGAGGTCGTGGTGATCCGGTCGAACTCGCCGACGGCGAGGAAGAGCAAATAGCTCGACATGGCCGGGGTGGTCTGGAAGGTGACGGTCTTGGTGCCGTTGGCGTTGGTCCGGACGCCCGCCTGCGGCATGTTGCCGATCACGTCCTGGCCGGCCGGGACGGTGACGTTGAGATTGTAGGGGGTTCGGAACTGGGGCTCGTCCCAGCCGGGAAAGAAGCGGCGCGCGTCGGGCGCTTCGAACTGGGTGAAGAGGGCGCGCTTCTTGCCGGTCTCGCCTTCGTAATCGAGCGCGAACAGGCCGGCCGCCTGGGTGTAGATCTTGCCCTTATAGTCGATCGTCAGCCGGTACCGGCCGGGGGCGATCTCGCGGTCAAACTCAAAGGTCGCAGTCTGCCTCTCTTCGTTGACGTCGATGTCGCTCGGGTTGAGGGCGAGGGGCGCGGAATCATCGCCGCCGGTCAGGGAGACTTTGCCGAATTCGAGGTCGGCCGCGTTCAGGGTGATGGTGTTCGACTCCGCGAGGATCTGGATGTCGATGTCGACGCGGCCGGTGAAGCGCAGGTTCGCGGCATTGGGAGTCGCATTGATCGTATATTGGAGCGGCCGGACGTTGGCCGGAAGCTGGGTCGGGATCCGGCGGGAGGCCTGGGGGGGCGTGGCGGCGGCGGAGGCGGGCGCGGCCGGGTCTTTGGTGCCGGCGCATCCGGCGAGGGCGAGGGCGAGAAGGGAGACGGTGGCGAATAGGCGCATGAAGGACTCCGGTCGGGGCGTAGCGGCGCTCCTGCGAGGCCGCCTGTGCCTTGTCAAACTCAGTAGCCGAAGATCGGTGCCGCCTTATGGCCTTCCAAAACGTGGGCGCGAAGCTTCGCCGGCTCCCAGAGAAGCTCGACGCCCATCTCGGCCTGCCGGACCAGGGAGACGATCGCCTCGTTGACCGGCGCCTGCCGCCCGAGTTTCTTCGCCAGCCTGACCACCTCGCCGTTCAGATGGTCGATCTCGGTCGGCCGGCCGGCCTTGAGATCGTCGGCCATCGAGGAGCGGGCGTGCACGTCGATCTTTTGGATCTTGAGGAAGAGGTTGTTGAAGATGAGATTGGGCGAGGCGATGGCGTGCGGGAGCAGCCTGGGCGGCACCGGGCCGATCTTCGCCGGCTCGATCCCGGCGGCCTCGAGCAGCCCGAGCGCTTCCAGGATCGAGGCGGCGACGACCCGGCGATAGTCGCGCTCCCTCAGCTGCTCGAGCAGAGTCCGGCCCGACAAGGCGTTGACCGCATTGTTGAGGTTGATGAGCAGCTTTCCCCAGGCGATGGCGGGCATGTCGGTCGAAAGCCTGAGCCGCGCCGGCCCATCGCCGATCCGCTCCGCGAGCGCGCGCAATGCCGGCACATCCTCGGCGACGAGGTCGCCGGAGACACCCTTGTGGAAGCGGCCATAGCCAAGGCGCGCGACATTGTACGGTACCATCCCCGCCACCGCCTCGAACCGGGTCTTCAGCACCGAACGCAGGATGTCGACGTTGCTCACGCCGTTCTGGAAGCTGACCACCAGCGCGCCCTTCTTCGCGTTGCGGGCGATCTCCTTCGCGGCGGCGGCCGTGGCATTGCTCTTGACGCACAAGGCGATGATGTCGGCTCTGGCCAGCGCGGCCGGCCTGGTCGAAAAATCCACCTGCTCGGCTGCCAGCCTTGCGCGCCACCCCAAAAAGTCGGTGAGCGTAAGCCCGTTCTCCTCGATCTCCCGTCCGATCCGCTCCCGCCCGACGAAGGACACCGGAATCCCCGCCGCCGTCCACGCCCCGCCGATGAAGCAGCCGACCGATCCGGCGCCGAATATCGCGACCTGCAATTCAGCCGCGCCCGCGATAAGCGGGGACGCCCTGATCCGGCACCCACAGGCCCTCGGGCGGCTCGCCGGACTGCCAGAAGACGTCGATCGGAATTCCGCCGCGCGGATACCAATAGCCGCCGATTCGAAGCCACAAGGGCTTCATCTCTGCCACCAGCCGCTCGGCGATCCCCACCGTTACGTCCTCATGGAATCCTTTATGGTTGCGGAAGGCCGCCAGGAACAGCTTGAGCGACTTGGATTCGACGATGGTCCCGCCCGGCGCATAGTCGATGACGAGATGGGCGAAATCGGGCTGGCCGGTCACCGGGCAGAGCGAGGTGAATTCGGGCGCGGTTAAGCGCACGAGATAGGGGCGGCCGGTCCGCGGGTTGGGGACATAGTCGAGCTTCGCCTCCTCGGGCGAGGCGGGCAGGGGGCTGGAGCGGCCGAGATGGGTCAGATCCATGGCGGCGCTTTAGTAGAGGCGGCGGGGAAGGGGAAGGCAGACGGGATGACGACATTAATTCGGTGTCAGACACCGAATTTCCCTCCCGCGAAGCGGGCGTCGACCCTTCTACGTTGTGCCTTCGTGCCTTCTCTCAAAAATAAGCCAGGCACGCGGCCTGAGCGAAAGTGCCGGATGCTCGGGGTACCGGGCTTCCGCATTGCACTCGGTCGGGCGTTCTCGCCTGACGGTCGATCGACTCGGCACCCGATTTTGAGAGAAGGCACGGAGGCACAACGTAGAAAGGGAAGGGGGCCGCTTCGCGGCGGGAGGAGGCGCTAGATGGCGCGGACCATGCGGATCGCCGGAAACATCACTCCGCCGGGCATCGGAGTCTCGATCCGCTCGACTCGGCGAAAGCCGAGCGAGGCGTAGAAGGCCTCGCCGTTGAGGCTCGCCCAGGCTTCGAGCAGGGTGAAGCCGGCGGCTCCGGCATCGGCGGCGCAGCGCTCGTAGAGCAGGCGCCCGACGCCGCGCCGGGTCCAGGCCGGATGGGTGGCGAAGTGGCGGATATGGGCCCGCTCCGGGTCGTCGTCCCGACGCCCCGGCGGATCGGGGCTCCAGCCGCCGCAGCCGGCGGGTTCGCCGGTCTCCGCCTCGACGAGATAATAGCGGCCGGACGACAGCAAGGCGGGATTGGCGCGCGTGATCGACGGCAGCGTCCGGGCGAGCAGGTCCGGCGGATAGGCGGTCACCATCAGCTGTGTGTAAGAAGGGCCGAGCACCGAAGCGACGGCGTCCGCATCCTCGAGCGTGGCAACGCGCAGGCGCATGGCCGGAAGGTCGCAGTCGGGACGGCCGGGGGCAAGCGCTTTGACTCGATCCGAACGCGTGCGATAGCTCGGCGCCATGAAGAAGATCCTGCTCGCCGTTTCGCTCCTCGCTTTTGCCGCGCCCGCTCCGGGTCAGGATGCCGCGCCCCCCGCGGGCAGCGAGGCCGACAGGGCGATCCCGGCCCCGATCGTCTCCGTCACCCGCCACACCGGCACCTTCGGCGGACAGCGCATGACCTACAGCGCAACTGCCTCGGAGACCTATCTCAAGGCCGCCGACGGAACGCCCAAGGCGAGCCTCTTCTCGATCGCTTATGTGAAGCAGCCGCGCGATCCGAACCGGCCCGTCGCTTTCCTGTTCAACGGCGGCCCCGGCTCCGGCTCGCTGTGGCTGCACATGGGCGCCTTCGGGCCGAAACGGGTGGCGATCCCGTCGGACGCGCGCGACGACGGGGCGCCGCCTTTCCCGATCCTCGACAATCCCGACAGCCTTCTCGACGTCACCGACATCGTCTTCATCGATCCGGTCGGCACCGGCTTCAGCCGCCCGCTCGGCAAGACCGAGGCCAAGGAATATTGGGGAGTCACCCAGGACGCCAAATCGATCGCCGAGTTCATCCGGATCTGGCTTGGCGAGAATGGCCGCTGGAGCTCGCCCAAGTTCCTCGGCGGCGAAAGCTATGGGACGACCCGCTCGGCGGCCGTCGTCAACCAGCTCGAGGGCGCGTTCAACGACGTCTCGCTGAACGGGATCCTCCTGATCTCGACCATCCTCGATTTCGGCGCCCAGGCTTATGTGCCGGGCAACGAGATGCCTTATGTCTTCTATCTGCCCTCGATGGCCGCCGCCGCCCATCACCACGGCAAGGCGCCGGCCGACGCCGGAACGCTCGAAGGCTTCGTCCAGGAGGCGCGCGATTTCGCCGCCGGCGATTATGCCTCCGCCTTGTTCAAGGGCCAGAGGCTTCAGGGCGAGGAGCGCGCCGCGATCCGCCGCCGACTCGCCCGGTTCACCGGCCTTTCCGAGCGCTTCCTCGAATCCGCCGACCTGCGCGTCAGCGACCAGCGCTTCTACAAGGAGCTGCTTCGCGACAGGGGCCTCGTCATCGGCCGCCTCGACGCCCGCTATACGGGGCGCGACCATGACAATGCCGGGGAAGAGCCCGACAACGACCCGAGCTTCTACGGAATCGACGCCGGCTATACCGCGGCTCTGAACGGCTGGGTCCGGGAGGGCCTCAAATTCCGCACCGACCGCCAATATTCGACGATCGGCGGAGTGAGCGACTGGGACTGGGATCTCAAGGACCAGGGCGGCGAGTCGAAATATTACAAGAACGTCACACCCTATATTGGCCGTGCCCTGCGCGAGAATTCGGGGCTGCGCGTGTTCGTCGGGCAGGGCTATTTCGACTTCGCCACGCCCTTCTTCGGCGCCGAATATTCGCTTTCCCGAACCGGCATCCCGCAGGACCGGATCGTCTACCGATATTACGGCTCGGGCCACATGATGTACGTCCGCGACGAGGACCGGGCGAAGCTTTCGAGCGACATACGGGCGTTCATTCGGGCGCGGTAATTCAGGCCGTCATTCCGGCGAAAGCCGGAAACCATGAACACGGTCGGTGGGAAATCGGCTCGGAGGGTGTTCATGGATCCCGGGTCAAGCCCGGGATGACGGTCGTCCGTCTGGACAAGAGCACGGCGGCGGGACAATGGAAGGGTCCTTGCCGCCGCCGGAGCAGCCGATGCGTCTCGTCCCGTTTTTCGCCCTCGTTCTCGCGGCCTGCGCCACCGTCCCCGAGCCTCCGACCGCCGCCGAGCGTGCCGAGCGCTGGTGGTCGGACGTCTCGACGCTCGCCGCGGACGATATGGAAGGGCGGCTCACCGGGACCCCCGGCTACCAGCGCGCGGCCGATTACGTCGTGTCGCAGCTTGAGGAAATCGGCCTCGAGCCGGCCGGGACCGAGGGTTTCTTCCAGCCGGTGGCCTTCGAGGAGCAGTTCGTCGACGCCGCCGGATCGAGCGCCGCCCTGGTCGCCGGCGGGCGGGTGACGGCGCTCTCCATCCCGGGCGACATCATCATCGGCCGCGGCGACGGACGCCGACCCGAGCGGATCGAGGCGCCTCTGGTCTTCATCGGCTACGGCCTCCACATGCCCGAGGCCGGCCATGACGATTTCGCCGGAATCGACCTCAAGGGAAAGATCGCGGTCGTCGTCAGCGGCGGCCCCGCCGACATCCCTGGAGCGCTCAAGGCCCATGCCCGCCGCGACCGGGCACGATTGCTTTCCGAAAGGGGCGCGGCGGGCCTGCTCTCGCTGACCACGGCCAAGGCGGTGGAGGTGCCCTGGGCGCGATCGATGGCCCAGGCGGGCCAGTCCGGAATGTATTTCGCCGATCCGGCGCTGCGCGACGTCAAGACCGAATTCTTCGGCGCCAGCTTCAGCACCGAGGCGTCCGAGAAGCTCTTCACCCAATCCGGCCGCACCTTCGCCGAGATCTCGGCGCTCGCCGACGCCTCGAAGCCGCTGCCCAAATTCGACATGAAGCAGTCGCTGCGGGCAAGCGTGGCGATGCGCCACCGGCCCGTCGTCTCGTCCAACGTGGTCGCCCGGCTTCCCGGCCGCGACTCCCGGCTGAAGGCCGAGCATGTCGTCTTCTCGGCCCATCTCGATCATCTCGGGATGAGCAGCCCGATCAACGGCGACGGCCTCTATAACGGCGCAATGGACAATGCCGCGGGCGTCGCCGGGCTGCTCGACATCGCCCGGAGCTACAAGGCGCGGCGGGTGAAGCCGAAGCGCTCCATGCTGTTCGTCTTCGTCACCGCGGAAGAGAAGGGGCTTCTGGGATCGCGCTATTTCGCGTTGCGGCCGACCGTGACGAAGGCCTCGATGGTCGCCAACATGAACTTCGACATGGCCTTGCCGATCTTCCCGCTCAAGAGCGTTACCGCTTTGGGCGCGGAGGAAAGCAGCCTCGGCGCGGTCGCCGCGGCGGTGGGCGAGTCGATGGGCCTGCCTCTCGTGCCCGACCCCTTTCCGGACCGGAACAGCTTCGTCCGCTCGGACCAGTACAGCTTCATCCGCGAGGGCGTCCCAGCGCTCGCCTTCAAGTTCGGCTTCGGACCCAGGGATCCGGAATCGGAGATTGAGCGGCAATGGCGCTCGACCCGCTACCACGCCCCCTCGGACGATCTTGGTCAGCCGGTCGCGAAGCAGGATGCCATAAGGCTACACGATTTCGTCGCCGAGCTTGCGCTTCGGGTCGCCAATGCGCCGGAGCGGCCGGCCTGGGGCGGGCAGAGCTTCTTCCGGCGGTTCGCCCGATGAGGGGTCCGGGTAATTCGTTCCCTCTCCCGCTTTCCGCGGGAGAGGAGGGGCCCAAGCGCAGCTTGGGAGGTGAGGGTCTGTACACCGGACTCAGCAAGACCCTCACCTCCCACCGCTTCGCGGTGGGCCCCTCCTCTCCCGCGGAAAGCGGGAGAGGAGTTCTACTCGGCAGCTTGGCGGCCTTTCTCCTCCTCCTCCTCCTCCTCGCCGTTCCGGCGGAAGCTCAGAAGGCCGCGCCGCTTCTGACATCCGCCGAGACCGAGGCTCTGGCGAGCGAGATTTCCGGCGCCTCCGCCAAACGCACGGTTCAGGCCCTGTCGCTCCACCATCGAATGCGCGGCTCCGAAGGCTATCGCGCCGCGGCGGAGGTGATCCGCGACCGGCTGCGCGAATACGGCCTGAAGGAGGTGGACATCCTCTCGCTGCCGGCGGACGGCAGGATATTCTACGGCACCCAGCGCTCACGGCCGGCGTGGAATGCAAGCTTCGCCGAGCTTTGGGAGCAGAGGCAGGAAGGCGGCCGCTGGCGCGATTCCGAGCGGATCGCCTCCTGGGCGGACCAGCCGATCACCCTCGCCCAGGACAGCGTCTCCGGCCGGGCCGAGGCGGAGCTGGTCGATGTCGGCACCGGAAGCTCGGCCGCGGATTATGCGGGCAAGGACGTTCGCGGCAAGCTCGTCCTCGTCTCCGGCCAGCCCGAGGCGGCCGCGAAGCTCGCGGTGACCGAGCGGGGCGCGGCCGGGATCGTCTCCTGGGCGCAGAACCAGCGCTCGGCCTGGTGGGGCGAGGATGAGAGCCTGATCCGCTGGGGTCATCTCAGCACCTGGGAGGACCCGACCTTCGCCTTCATGGTCTCTCCGGCCCGGGCGCGCGCCTGGCAGGCGCGCCTCGCTAAGGGCGAGACGGTGCGCCTCCGGGCGCAGGTCAAGGCGGGGCGGACTCCGGGCGCCTATCTCATCCCGACCGCGATCATCCCCGGCCAGGACCGGTCGAAGGAGATCCTCTTCTCCTGCCACCTCGATCATCCTTCGCCGGGCGCGAACGACAATGCCAGCGGCTGCTCGGGGATCCTCGAGATCGCCCGCACCTTCCAGCGCCTGATCGCGGAAGGCCGGCTGCCGCAGCCGCAAAGGACCCTGCGCTTCATCTGGCCATGCGAGATCGAATGCACGATCGCCCTGCTCAACGCCCGGCCCGAATATGCGCGGCGGACTCTGGCGACGATCCACCTCGACATGATCGGCGGCAACAGCGAGATCACCAAAGGCGCGCTCGGGGTCGAGGGCTCTCCGCCCAGCCTGCCCAGCTTCGTCTCGGGCGTCGGCTTCGCCATGGCGCGCTGGGTTGACAGTCAGGCCCTGCGCTTCGCCGAGCGCGGCGAGGCCGATTACCCGCTGCTCGACCCGGAAGGGACCAAGTCTCCGCTCCGCGCCAGGATCGGAGGCTTCTCCGAGGGCTCGGACCACCAGGTCTGGAGCGAGGGCAGCTGGCGGATCCCGATCATCTATGTTTCCGACTGGCCCGACATCTACATCCACACCAACAAGGACGTGCCGGGCAATCTCGACTCGACCAAGATGAAGCGGGCGATGTTCATCGCCGCCGCGTCCGCCTGGGCACTGGCCAATGTGGAGCAATCGGACACCCCGGCTTTGGAGCGCCTCCAGATGATCGAGGCCGACTTCCGAAGCGCGGAGATTTCCCGGCGCTCCGGCGAGCTGTCCGACGCCGACGGGGCTATCGCGAGGTTGCAGCATGCCAACCACGAGGTGGCGCTGGAGCTTTCCCTGCAGCGCTTCGGCCTCATGGTCGGCGAACCGGAACGGGAAGGCGTCCTTTCCGTGTCGGACGGGGTGGGCGGCATCGTCTACCGCCGCGACCCCAAGCTGAAGGGGCCGATGGACGGTTTCGGCTATAGCTGGCTGGACGACAATCTGGCGAAGGCCGGGCTCGAACGGCCGAAGCTGCTCGCCCGCGAGCCGGCCTGGGACGGGCCAAGCTTCGGTTACGAGGCGCTCAACCTGGTCGACGGACGGCGCCCCGTCCAGCAGATACGCGACGAGCTCGCGCTCAGCGTCGGCCCTGCGCCGGTCGAGGAGGTCGCGGCCTATCTGGCGGCGCTGGAGCGGCTCGGCGTGATCCGGCGTTAGGAGGAGCGATGGACAGCCTGGTCACCACCGATTGGCTGGAGCGGGAGCTCGGTGCGAGCGACCTGAAATTGATCGACGCCACCTTGTTCCTGCCCGGCGAGCGGCGCGACGCGCGCGCCGAACATGAGGCGGAGCATATACCGGGCGCGGTCTTCCTCGACCTGGAGGAAGCCTCGGACAGCTCCAATCCCGTGCCGCACATGGTGCCGCCCGAGGCCAAATTCGCGAGCCGGATGGCTTCGCTCGGGCTTCGCGACGGCCAGCGCTTCATCGTCTACGACAACAGCCCGCTTCACAGCGCCGCCCGCGCCTGGTGGATGCTGAAAAGCTTCGGCGCGCATTATGTGGCGATCCTCGACGGCGGGCTTCAGAAATGGAAGGCGGAGGGGCGGCCGCTGGAAAGCGGCCGGCCGCAGGTCCGCCACGGCCATTTCAGTCCCAGCTTCGACTCTGGCGCCGTCGTGGCCAAGGAGGCGGTCGCGGGTCTGATCGGCGCTGGAAGCCACGAGATCGTCGACGCGCGCGGGGCCGGCCGGTTCGCCGGCGAGGGAGCGGAACCGCGTCCGGGAATGGCTTCGGGCCACATACCCGGCTCGAAGAACCTGCCGCAGGGCAGCCTGTTCAACGCCGACAACAGCTGGAAGCAGGGTGACGAACTGCGCACCGCCTTCGATGCCGCGGGGGTGGACCTCGCCAGGCCGATGGTCGCCACCTGCGGCTCGGGGATCACCGCCTGCGTGCTCCTGTTCGGCGCCCATTTGCTCGGCAAGGAGGACGCCCGGCTCTACGACGGCAGCTGGTCCGAATGGGGCGCCGATCCCTTTACCCCCAAGGCGACGGGGGCGGCGTGACCGGGAGGCGGCCGGATACGAAGCTCGTCCAGGGCGGCCGCCGCAAGGAATGGCGCAGCCGGCTGGTCAACCCGCCAGTCCATCGCGCCTCGACCATCCTCTTCGACAGCGTCGCCGAGATGCGGGCCGCGGCGCCGGAGTTCGGCAAGCTCTATTACGGCCTTCACGGCACTCCGACGCAATGGGCGCTTTCGGAAGCCCTGACCGAGCTGGAGCCGGGCGCCGCGGGCACGATGCTCTATCCCTCCGGCCTGGCGGCGGTGACGGCGGCCTTGCTGTCGGTGCTCTCGGCCGGCGACGAGCTGCTGATGACGGACAGCGTCTACGGTCCGACCCGCCGTTTCTGCGACTCCTTCCTGAGGCGCTACGGAATCGCCACGCTTTATTACGACCCGCTCGCCGGCGCTGGCATTGGCGAGCTCATCGGCGAGCGCACCCGCGCAATCTTCCTGGAAAGCCCGGGCTCGCTGACCATGGAGGTGCAGGACGTTCCCGCAATCTGCGCGGAGGCGAAGGCGAGGGGCGTGGTCACTTTGCTCGACAATACCTGGGCGACGCCGCTTTTCTTCCCGGCCCTCGCCGCCGGTGTCGACCTCTCGATCCTCGCCGGCACCAAATATGTCGGAGGCCATTCCGACGTCATGCTCGGCTCGGTGACCGCCACGGCCGACTGGTATCCGAAGCTCGAGCGGACGAGCTGGGACCTCGGCCAGTCGGTCAGCCCGGACGACGCCTGGCTCTGCTCGCGGGGCCTGAGGACCATGGGCGCGCGCCTTCGCCAGCACGAGGCGAGCGCGCTCAGGATCGCCCGCTGGCTGAAGGAGCAGCCCCAGGTGGCGGCGGTGCTTCACCCGGCGCTTCCGGATTGTCCCGGCCACGATCGTTGGGCGAGGGACTTCAAGGGCGCGTCGGGGCTCTTCTCGTTCGTGCTGAAGGGCGGCGGCGATGCCCGGCGTACGCGGTTCATCGAGGCGCTGGAGCTGTTCGGCCTAGGCTACAGCTGGGGCGGCTATGAAAGCCTGGTCGTCCCGGCCGATCCCGAGCGGATCCGCACCGCGACACGCTGGCAGGCGGAAGGGCCGCTGGTGCGGCTGCAGATCGGCCTCGAGGATGCCGAGGACCTGATCGAGGATCTGGCCGAGGGCCTCCGCCTCTGGGAGGGCGCGGCGTGAGGGGCCTGTTCGAGCGCTTCGGAGTCACCTGGCCGACTTATGGCGACTGGGTCGCCGCGGCTATCGCCGTCGCGCTCGTCGCCGCGGCCTGGGGGCTCGCCTGGCTGGCCGCCCGCTGGCTGGGGCCGCGCCTCGCCGCCTTCTGGGAGCATCGTGCCGGCGGCCGCGGCGAGGCGCTGGCGCCGCGCATGTGCGATCTCACCCGCAATCTGACGGGGGCGCTCCTCATCGCGCTTGCCCTCAATGCCGACTCCTGGCGCCCCCTCGGAGCGATCGTGCTCGGAATCGCTCTGGCGGCGTGGGCGGCGATGCTCGTCTCGGGCCTCGTCCGCGGGCTTCAGATGCCGCGCTGGATCGCGGCCCTGCTCGCGGCCGTGACCTTCTTCTCTCTGCTCGCCCGCGCCGTCGGCGGGCTGAAGCCGATCACCGACACGCTCGACCGGGTCGGCTTTACCGCCGGCGAGACCCGGGTCTCGCTACTCACGGTTCTCCAGGTGCTGGTGACCCTGGTCGCCATCTACGCCGTCGTGAAGCTCCTCAACCGGGTCGTCGGCCATTCGATCCGCCGGGCCACCGGGCTCGACGCGACCCAGCAATTGCTCGGCCAGAAGCTCGCCAGCGTCGCCATATTGATCGCCGCCTTCTTCATCGGAATCGACCTGATCGGGATCGACCTGACCGCGCTCGCCGTCTTCTCGGGCGCCTTCGGCCTCGCCGTCGGCTTCGGGCTCCAGAAGACCTTCGGCAATCTGATCGCCGGGATCATCCTGCTCATGGACCGCTCGATCAAGCCGGGCGACGTCATCGTCGTCGGCGAGAGCTTCGGCCATGTCACCAAGATCGGGGTCCGGGCCGTCTCCATCGTCACCCGCGACGGCAAGGAGCATCTGATCCCCAACGAGAATCTGATGACCCAGGAGGTCGAGAACTGGTCCTATTCCAGCCGCGACGTGCGCGTGCACATCCCGGTGGGGGTCGCCTATGATTGCGACCTTCCGCTCGCCCAGAAGCTGATGATCCAGGCGGCGAGCGAGTCGCAAAGGGTGATGAAGAACCGGCCGCCCAAGGTCTGGCTCACCGCCTTCGGCGAAAGCAGCGTCGACCATGAGATATTGGTGTGGATCAGCGATCCCGAGCAGGGCGTGGGCAGCGTCCGCTCCGAAATATTGAACCGGGTGTGGGAGTTGTTCCGCGAGAACAATATCGCCTTGCCCTTCCCGCAGAGGGACCTGCACATCAAGGACTGGCCTGGATCGCCGGCTACGGATTAGAGCCGCATGCGCTAAATCCGCATCACCCGTCATGCCGGGCTTGACCCGGTATCCACCTTCTTCTTGCAGCGATGGCCAGTAGAAGATGGATCCCGGATCAAGTCCGGGATGACGATTCAGGTTAAGCGCACGATGTTCTAGCGCGACCCCCCTTTTCCGTCATCCCGGACTTGATCCGGGATCCATGAACACCGCTTCCCGGTTCGTACGGACCGGGTTCCTGGAGCCCGGCTTTCGCCGGGATGACGTTTAAGGTAGCCTCCGGCCCAGCTCCGCCAGCCCCTTCTCGAGCTCCTCGGCTAGGCGCTCGGCGGCGGCCCGGACGGGCATTCCGGCCTCATCGAGCTTGAGCAGGGCGCCGACTCCGGCGGCCGCCCAGCGCGCGGTCTCGGCGGCGAGGCTGTCGAACCTCTTCTGGTCGATCGGCAGCGCCCGGGCGTAGGCGGCGCTGATCCGGGCGGCCTCGTCGAGCAATTCGTCCCTCGGCGAAAGCGAGGCCCGGCCCGCCATCTCCTCGACCAGAGCCAGAACCTGCCGGAGCTGCGCGATCTGGGCGCCGGCATCGGCCAAGCCGGGAGCATAGAGAGGCGGCTGCTGCTGCGTCATTCGCGGCAGGATAAAGGGATGTGGCTAAGGAAGGGTTAGCCGCGATATGGCCAACAATGAGCCCGTCATCCCGGCGAAAGCCGGGACCTCAGGCCATAAAGGCTCTGCCCTGCTCACCGAGGTCCCGGCTTTCGCCGGGATGACGGCCATTCACGCTCTTATTGCGGAGTCGTCACCGTCGAATCGCGGCCGGGGCCGGCGGGGGCGGCGACGATCGCCTGGGTGACCGCACCCTTGTCCACGACGTTCGTGCCCGGATCGCCGGCGACCGAGCGGGCGCCGAGGGCGACCCGGTCGGCTCCGGCCGAGTTGAGCATCGAGCGCTCGCTCTGGCTGCGCGGGGCCGGGCCGCCGAACAGGGCTTCGAGCGCCTGGGTGCGAGCGTCGGTGCCGACCGGGGTCGGCTCGCCGGTCTTCGGCGGGGTCAGCGCATAATCGGGCGGGATCACCAGGGGCTGGTTGCGGGTGACCGCGAATTCGTCGGGCCGCTCCCGGCCGGCAATGCCGCTGCTGCCGCAGCCGGCCAGCAGCAGGGTGGCCGCGCAGGCGCCAAGGCCGAGCTTCACGATACGCATAGTCACTTTTCCTCCTCGGAAACCTTCCGTTCGCGCGTCAGCAGCGCCCGGACCAGCAATAGCAGGACGCCGATGGTAATGGCAGCGTCGCCCACGTTAAAGACCAAAAAGGGGTGGATGTCGCCGAAATGCAGGTCGGCATAGTCGACGACATAGCCCAGCCGCACCCGGTCGAGGATGTTGCCCAGTGCCCCGCCCAGCACCAGCGAGAGCGCCACCGCATCGTCGCGGCGCTTCTCGCGCCACATCCAGAAGGCGACGAAGGCGGCGATCGCGCAGGTCAGGCCGACGAGCAGCCAGCGGCCCGTCTCGCTGTCGGCGTTGAGCAGCCCCATCGAGACGCCGGTATTCTTCAGCCAGCGCAGGGTGAAGAAGGGCAGAATTTCGATGGTCAGGCGATGCGGCAGCTGCAGCGGGTAGGTCACCACCCATTTTACCGCCTGGTCGACGACGAAGATCGCGGCCGCGACCGAAAGGCCGACGGTCCGGTTCTTCCTCATCCGCTCCGTATCGCGGGACAGATCAGCCATTCACAACCCCCTCGCAGCGGGCGCAAAGGCCCCCATCCTCGTCGACTTCCGGAAGCAGGCGCCAGCAGCGGCCACATTTCAGGAAATCGGATTTGGTCACTTCGATCGTGTCGCTTTGCGCCGGGGCGACCTCGGAGACGATGTAGATTTCCGCCAGCTCGGGAAGCTCGGTGTCGAGCAGGTCGATCTGGGCGTCCGGATAAAGCACCCTGGCCTCGAGGCTGGATCCGATCAATTTCTCGCGCCGAAGCGGCTCGATGCTCTCGGTGACATTCTCGCGAGTGGCGCGGACCAGCGCCCATTTCGAGCCCAGCGCCTCGTCGCGCCAGCCGGAGTCGATGTCCGGCCATTCGAGCAGGTGGACCGAGCCGCCATCGTCCGGATAGCGGGTCTGCCAGACCTCCTCGGTGGTGAAGCACAGGACCGGCGCCATCCAGCGCACCAGAGCGTGGAAGACGGTGTCGAGCACGGTGCGATAGGCGCGGCGCTTCGGCGACGACGGCGAGTCGCAATAGAGGCTGTCCTTGCGGATATCGAAGAAGAAGGCCGAAAGGTCGTCATTGGCGAAATTGGAAATAAGCCTCACGTAGCGGTTGAACTCGAAGCCTTCGGTCGCCTCCCTAAGCTCGGCGTCAAGCTCGGCGAGCCGGTGAAGCACCCAGCGCTCCAGCTCGGGCATCTCGCCCGCCGGCACCCGCTCCGCCTCGTCGAAGCCGGCAAGCGCTCCGAGCAGATAGCGGAAGGTGTTGCGCAGCTTCCGGTAGGCGTCGGTGGTGGTGGCGAGCACTTCCTTGCCGATCCGGACGTCCTCGAAATAATCGGTCGAGGCGGTCCACAGCCGCAATATGTCGGCGCCGCTTTCCTTGAGCACGGCGAGCGGGTCGATCGTGTTGCCCAAGCTTTTCGACATCTTGCGCATATTCTGGTCGAGCGCGAAGCCGTGGGTCAGCACCGCCTCGAAGGGCGCCCGGCCGCGGGTGCCGCAGCTTTCCATCAGCGACGACTGGAACCAGCCGCGATGCTGGTCCGAGCCTTCGACATAGAGGTCGGCGCGAACCCCTTCGCCGTAGCGCGCCTCGACGACGTAGCTGTGGGTCGAGCCGCTGTCGAACCAGACGTCGAGGATGTCGGTGACCGGCTCGTAATCCTCCAGGCTGTAGCCATTGCCGAGCAGGGCCTGGTGGTCGGCCCCGAACCAGGCGTCGGCCCCGCCCTCATGAAAGGCACGGATGATCCGCGAGTTGACGACGGCGTCGCGCAGATAGTCGCCCGACTTCCTGTGCACGTAGAGGGCGATCGGAACGCCCCAGGCGCGCTGGCGGCTGATCACCCAGTCCGGCCGGCCCTCGACCATGGCCCGGATCCGGTTCTTGGACTTCTCCGGGACCCAGCGCGTCTCGTCGATCGCCTGGAGGGCGGTGCCGCGCAGAGTCTTCTCGCCCGCGTCCATCGGGATGAACCATTGCGGCGTGCAGCGGAAGATGATCTTGGCCTTGGAGCGCCAGCTGTGGGGGTAGCTGTGTCTGAAGTCCGCCGAGGCCGCGAGCAGGCCGCCGGCATCGCGCAGGCCGGTGCAGATCGGACCGTCGGGCGCGTTGAACTTGGCGTTGATGACCGAGCCCAGGCCGCCCAGCCACTCCCAGTCGTTCCGGTAAAAGCCGCCATCGTCGACCGCGAAGACGGGATCGATGCCGTTCGCTTTGCAGAGCAGAAAATCGTCCTCGCCATGGTCCGGCGCCATGTGGACTAGGCCGGTGCCCTGCTCGGTGGTGACGAAATCGCCCGGCAGGAACGGACGGGGGCGGGCGAAGAAGCCGCCGAGCGCGTGCATCGGATGGCGGGCGACGGAGCCGGCCAGCTCTGCCCCCGTTACGACTCGCTCCAGCCTGGTCTTCTGAGGAAATGGGAGATCGGAGGCATGATCCAGCCGCTTCTCGACCTCCTGCTGAAGCTTGGCGGCCACCAGGATTCTGTAAGTCCGGCCTTGCTCGGGCCATTCGTAGCAGAGCAGATTATATTCGATCTCCGGCCCGTAGGCGATCGCCTGGTTGACCGGAATCGTCCACGGTGTGGTTGTCCAAACCACCGCACGGGCTCCGACCAATTCGGGGATCGCGCTCTCCACGATCTCGAACCCGACGTCGATCTGGGTCGAGACGATCTCCTCATATTCGACCTCGGCCTCGGCCAGCGCCGTCTTCTCCACGGGCGACCACATGACCGGCTTGGCGCCGCGGTAGAGCTGGCCGCTCTCGGCGAACTTCAGGAGCTCCTCGACGATCTTGGCCTCGGCCTCGAACTTCATGGTGAGATAGGGGTCGTCCCATTCGCCCATCACGCCGAGGCGCTGGAACTGCTCGGACTGGATCGCCACCCACTTTTCCGCATAGGCGCGGCATTCGGCGCGGAATTCCCGGGGCGGCACCTCGTCCTTGTCGAGCTTCTTCTTGCGATACTGCTCCTCGATCTTCCACTCGATCGGAAGGCCGTGGCAGTCCCAGCCGGGCACGTAGGGCGCGTCCTTGCCGAGCAGGGACTGGGAGCGCACCACCATGTCCTTAAGGATCTTGTTCATGGCGTGGCCCATGTGGATGTCGCCATTGGCGTAGGGCGGGCCGTCGTGGAGGATGAAGCGCTCCCGACCGGCGCGCGCCTCGCGCAGCCGTTCGTAGAGGCCCATCTCGGCCCAGCGCGCGAGGATGGCCGGCTCCTTGCTCGCAAGGCCGGCTTTCATCGGGAATTCGGTCTTCGGGAGGAAGACCGTGTCGCGGTAATCTTGTTTTTCGGACATTCGGGCGGCCTTAGCGCAGGGAAGGTGGGAATTGGAACACTCGTCATTCCGGCGGAAGCCGGAATCCATGGACGCGAACTTGCCGGCTTCCCCGCGACGGTGTTCATGGATCCCGGATCAAGTCCGGGATGGCGGGCCCCTCACCCCTCCAAGGCCCGCCCGACGTTGTAGAAATCCTCGATCCACAGATAGCCCCGAAAATCCCTCGGCACCTTGCCGAGCTGCTCGGGCTGCTCGAGGCCGGCGATCCGGCCGTCCTCGTAAGGGCCGATCAGGATCACCTTGGTTCCGACGCTCTCCATCCGGGCGATGAAGCGCTTGGGCCAGCCCCAGATCGCCCATTGATAGTTCAAGGGCACCGCCACCGTCGTGTTGCGGCAGCTCTCGGGGACGATGCTCGTCCACCCCCATTTCACATAATCGGTCAGGCACGCCTTCATCTCTTCCTCGCCGAGCGTCCAGGCGCCCGGGGCCAGCTGCTTCTTCCGGGCGGTGACGCGGGGATGGCCGTAGAAGCCGAACTTGCCGTCGATCTCGACCCTGGCGCGCTCAAAAGCGGCGACGAGCGCGTCGGCGTCGTCCGGATCTTCGCTCCTGAAGTTGAAGAAGAGCCGCATCTTTGGAGTCTCGCGAAGCGCTTCCTCCACCGTCGGCATTCCGCCGATGCCTCGGCCTCGCAACGGGAAGGTCCTGCCGCCGTCGGCGGTATAGCCATAGCCGACGTCGAGCCGCTTCAGCTCGGCGAGCGTCTTCTCGCGAACCGGCCCTTTGCCGTTGGTGCGGCAGTCGAGGGTCATGTCCTGGAAGACGACCATCTGACCGTCCCTGGTCGGTTGGACGTCGAGCTCGATCGCGCCGGCGGCGTAATGGCGCGCATTGGCCATGGAGCGAAGGGTGTTCTCGATGAAATCGTGGTCGGAGGGGCGGATCCGGGTGGCGGTGCAGGTGTCCCGCCCCACGCCGGCCCGGTCGAATTGCTGGCCGAGGCCGCGATGGGCGACCAGGATCAGCGGCTTCTGCGACCGCGGCGCGATCCAGGATGCGTTGATCAGCGACACCGTCACCGCGAAGGCGGCGATTCCGCCGCCGACCCATTGCCAGACCCTCATTCCGACAGCCTCCGCCGCGCCTCGTCGCAATCCCTGGCCATTTGCGCCTTGAGCGCGTCGAGGCTGTCATATTTCGCCTCGGGCCTGAGGAAGTCGATAAGCTCGACTTCGACCGTCCGGCCGTAGAGATCGCCTTCGAAATCGAAGAAATAGGGCTCGAGCAGCTCCCTGGGCGGCTCGAAGGTCGGGCGGATGCCGAGATTGGCGGCGCCGCCGAGACGCATTCCGTCGGCCAGGCGCCCCCGCACCGCATAGATCCCGAAGCGCGGCCGCAAATAGGGGCCCAGCGCGATATTGGCGGTGGGGTAGCCGATCTCGCGCCCTCTCTTGTCGCCATGCTCGACCACGCCTTCGATCGCGAACGGCCGGGTGAGCAGCCGCGCCGCCGTCCCGCAGTCGCCGGCCTGAAGCGCGTCGCGGATCCGGCTCGACGATATCGGACCCTCGCCGTCGGAAACCGGACCGACCGAATCCACCGAGAAGCCGAGCCGCGACCCGGCCTCCGCGAGCACGTCGACATTGCCGCCTCGACCCCGGCCGAAGGTGAAGTCCTCGCCCGTCACCACGCCGGCCGCGCCGATCAGGTCGAGCAGATTGTTCGAGATGAACCGGTCCGCCCTGGTCGCGGCGAGCTCGGCTCCGAAGCGGAAGACGATCATCGCGTCGGCTCCGGCGGCGGCGAACAGCCGCTGGCGCTGGTCGAGGCTGGTGAGCCGGAAGGGCGGAGTGTCCGGCCTGAAGAAGCGGACCGGGTGGGGATCGAAGGTCGCGACCAGCACCGGCCGCCCCTCGGCCCGGCCGCGCGCCACCGCTCGGCCGACCACCGCCTGGTGGCCCTCGTGGAATCCATCGAAATTGCCAAGCGCGACGATGCCCCCGCGAAGCGCCTGCGGAACCGCCGAGCCGCCGTCCAGCCGCTCCATCCGGCGCGTATAGGAGAGGGGGAGGGGGCCTACAATCCTCGCGTCGCTCCACGCTTCGTCATTCCCGCGAAAGCGGGAATCCAGCTCGAACTCAAACGGGATTCCCGCCTTCGCGGGAATGACGGGGCCTAAGGCAGTGCCGCCAGCAGCCTCAGCAAATTCCCGCCCATCACCTTGGCGATCTCTTCGTCGGTGAAGCCGCGGTCCACCAGGGCCTGAGTGACATGGACCAGCCCCGCCGTGTCGAAGCCGGTCGTCACCGCCCCGTCGAAATCGGAGCCCAAGGCGACATGGTCGATGCCGACCAGGTCGCGGACATGGGCGATGGCGGCGGCGATCGCGGCGGGCCTCAGGTCGCAGACCGCGGCGTCCCAATAGCCGACGCCGACGAGGCCGCCGGTGCGCGCCACGCCGCGAATCTCCTCGTCGGTGAGGTTGCGGTTGACCTGGCAGGTCGCCTGCACGCCGCCATGGCTGGAAACGACCGGCCTTCTCGCCATCGCCAGTATCTCGGCGACGGCGGCGTGGCTCGAATGGGCGATGTCGACGATCATCCCGCGCCGCTCCATCTCCCGGACGACCTGGCGGCCGAGCGGGGTCAGGCCGCCTTTCTTCAGCCCGTGCATCGAGCCGGCGACCTCATTGTCGAAAAAGTGGGCGAGGCCCGCCATCCGGAAGCCGGCGGCGTGGAGCCGGCCGACATTCTCGAGGCGGCCTTCGATATTCTGGAGCCCCTCGATCGAGAGCAGCGCCCCGGTCACCTTCCGCCCCGCCATTCGATCGGCGAGCAGGCGCCGAACGTCGATTCCGCTTCGAACGATCCTCAGCCGCCCGCTCGAAGCCGTTTCCGCCCGCCGAAGCTTCTCGGAATGCCAGAGCGAGCGCTGCAGCAGCGAGCGCCATGTCCGCGGCGGCTGAAGCTGGGCGACGGCGAGCAGGGTGATGTTGTCGGTGTCGGCGCCGTTGGAATCGTAATTCTGGCCCTTGGGCGTCTTGGTCACCGACGAGAAGACCTGGAGCGCGACATTGCCCGCCTCGAGCCTCGGCAGGTCCACCTGGCCGCGCGTGGCCGGATCGAGCAGGCTGCGCTGCCACAGCAAAGTGTCGGCATGCATGTCGGCGACGGCGAGCCGAGGGTGAAGCGCTCTGGCGCGCTCGCCCACGGCGGGCAGCGGGGTCGCCACCACCCTGTTCATCCCGCCCTCGACGATTCCCGGGCCGAGGATGAGGAAGGCGCCGGCGGCGATGACGATCAGGGCGAGCAGCCCGTAGATGATTTTGCGCATGATCCCCCCGGCGTTTCCCGAAGGTATAACCGTTCGCTGCCCTCCCTGTAAGGGAGGGGGGAGGCTAGAGGCGCCGCTCCAGCCTGACGAAGCTGTAGCCGGGAAAATCTTCCCTCGACGCTTCCCGCCAGTCAGCGGCGTCGAAAGCCGGCATGAAGGTGTCGGCCTCCGGCTCGTCATGCACTTCGGTCAGCTCGACGGCGCCGGCGCGGGGCAGGAAAAGGGCGATGATTTCGGCCCCCCCGATCACCGACACCGGTGCGCCGGCCGCCGCGGTCAGAGCCTCGTCGACGCTCCCGGCCCTTTCCGCCCCGTCCGCCTGCCAGGCGCGATCGCGGGTCAGCACGATGTGCCGCCGTCCCGGAAGAAGCCCGGGAAGGCTGTCGAAGGTGCGGCGCCCCATCACCATCGCCGTGCCCGTCGTCACCGCCTTGAAATGCTTCAGGTCCGCCGGGATCCGCCAGGGAAGGCCTCCGATTCGACCGATCGCGCCGTTGCGCGCGCGCGCGACGACGATGGTGACGGGCTGCACTTCAGCTCACCGTCATCCCGGCGAAAGCCGGGACCTCAGCGAGAGTTCGAATGGAGGCCCCGGCTTTCGCCGGGGTGACGGGGAGGCTCACACCGCCACCTCGGCCTTGATGTGGGGATGGGCGTCGTAGCCGACGATCTCGAAATCCTCATATTCGTAGCGGTCGATCGCCTCGGGATGCCTCAGGATGGTCAGCTTCGGCAGGGGCCTGGGCTCCCGGGTCAGCTGCAGCCGCGCCTGCTCCAGATGGTTGGAGTAAAGGTGGCAGTCGCCGCCGGTCCAGACGAACACGCCCGGCTCCAGCCCGCATTGCTGGGCGAGCATGTGGGTGAGGAGGGCATAGCTAGCGATGTTGAACGGCACTCCGAGGAAGGCGTCGGCGCTTCTCTGGTAGAGCTGGAGGTTGAGCCGGCCGCCGGCGACCTGGGTCTGGAACAGGCAGTGGCACGGCGCCAGTGCCATCCGCTCGATCTCGGCCGGGTTCCAGGCGGAGACGATCTGGCGCCTCGAGGCGGGATCGCCTTTGATCAGCGCGATGAGATTGGCGATCTGGTCGACATGGACCCCGTCCGGCCCTTCCCAATCGCGCCACTGCTTGCCGTAGACGGGGCCGAGCTCGCCGCCTTCGTCCGCCCATTCGTCCCAGATCCGGACCCTGTTCTCCCTGAGCCAGGCGATGTTGGTCTCGCCGCGAAGGAACCAGAGCAATTCGACGATGATCGAGCGCAGATGAAGCTTCTTGGTGGTGAGCAGCGGGAAGCCGTCGGCCAGGTCGAAGCGCATCTGGTGGCCGAAGACGGAGAGTGTGCCGACGCCGGTGCGGTCTTGCTGCTCGGCGCCCTCGTCGAGGATCCGGGAGAGGAGCTGGAGATAGGGCTGCATCGGGGGACTATGGCGGGGGACGCGGGGGTTTCCAAGCAGGACAAACCGTCATCCCGGCGAAAGCCGGGACCTCGTGTCGAAAGAGGCACCCTCTTCGACGAGGTCCCGGCTTTCGCCGGGATGACGGGCCCTATATCTTCCCCCGAGCTTCCTTGATCGCGTCGCGAAGCGCTTCGTAGCCGACCGCGCCCTGGAGGATCTGGTCGCCGACGACGAAGGTCGGAGTGCCGGTGGCCTCCAGGCCGCGGGCGAGCTCGAAATTCCTGGCCAGCTCCTGGTCGGCCACGGCGACCGGAAGGTCGGCGGCGAGGCCGGTGCCGGAGCGCGCCTTGGCGAGCGCCTCGGCACTAGGCCGGCCGGCGGCGAACAGGGCGTCGTGGAAGGGCTTGAACCGCCCGGCCTGGCGGCGGAGAGGCTTGCCCGGGCGGCGGTCTCGCTGTCCGGCCCGAGCACCGGCCATTCGCGCCACACCACCTTGAGCTTCGGATCCTCACGCAGGAGCCGGTCGACGTCGGCATTGCTCTTGCGGCAATAGCCGCAGGCATAATCGAAGAACTCGACGAGGACGACATCGCCGTCCGGGGCGCCGGCCCAGGCACCGGCGAACGGCCGTTCCAGAGCGGCGCGGTTGGCCGAGATCGTCCTCGCCGCCGCTCGCTCCCGAAGCCGGTCCATCGCCTCGGGCAATATCTCGGGATTTTCGAGCAGATAGTCGCGGACCGACTGACGCGAGGCGTAGGCGACCGCGCCGCCGCCGACGACCGCTCCGAGCAGCCCCGCCGCCAGCGCCGTCTTCCAGCCCCCCCAGTTGTTGCGGGCCCGGGCCGCCTCAGTTGTCACGATTCTTTTTCTTCTTTTCCACCTCGGTTCGCGAGACCATCGCGATGTCCTGGGCGCGCAGCCAGTCGGGCGTGCCGCTGGGGACGGTCTTCAGCGCCTGCTCCGCATTGACCAGGGCGAGGCGTGGCTCGCCCTGCAGATTGTAGCGTTCGGCGGTGGCGAGCGCGGCCCGGCCCGGATCGCCCTCTCGGTCGTAGACGATCCCGAGCTGATACCAGGCGAACGGGTTCGAATTGTCGCGCCCGATCGCGGCCCGGAGCACGCGCTTCGCCTCTTCATAATGGTCCGGCCGCTCGGTGGCGATGAGCGCGTGGCCGAGCAGGGCCGAGATGAGCGGCTGGTCCGGAGCGTATTTGACCGACTGGCGAAGCGATTCGAGCGCTTCGGTCGGGCGGCCGGATTCGAGCAGGATCTGGCCCTTCAGCTCGAGGAAATAGGGATCGTTCGGAGCTTCGGCGAGCAGGCTATCCGCTTCGGCCAGCGCTTTCTCGGGATAGGCGCTCTTGTGCCACGCATAAGCGCGGGCGTAGCGGGCGGGGACGCTCTTGTTGCTCTCCGGATAGATCACGCGCGTCCGGGTCGGGTCTTCGACATAGCCCGAAAGCTTCGCCTTCACGCGCTGGAACTGGGCCTCCAGCCTGGCGTCGGGAGGGGCGTTCCAGCCGGGCGCGCTTTTCACCGACTGCTCGAGCGCGGCGAGGCGCTCCGAGTTCAGCGGGTGGGTGCGCATATAGCCATTGTCCTGCGGGATGGCGTAGCGGAATTCCTGGTTCTGGAGCTTCTTGAAGAAGCTGAGCAGGCCCGCGCCGTTGGTGTTCGACTTGGCGAGGAAGCCGGCGGCGGCGGCGTCCGCCGACGATTCCTGGGTCCGGCTGAAGGCGAGGAACTTGCCCATCGCCGCCTGCTGGCCGGCGGCCATGACCCCCATTCCGGCCTCGCCCGCGCCGGCCGCCATCGCCGCGGCGCCGAGGACGAGGGAGAGCAGCATGATCCCGGTGGCGACCTTCACCCCCTCCTGGATCCGGATGACGTGGCCGCCGGTGATGTGGCCGACCTCATGGGCGATGACGCCCTGCACCTCGTTGGCGGAATCGGCGGCGGAGATCAGCCCCGAATGGATGTAGACGATCTGGCCGCCGGCGACGAAGGCGTTGATCGACCGGTCGTGGATGAGGACGACCTGGACATCCTCGGGCCTGAGGCCGGCCGCTTCGACGATTCCCCGCGACATGTTCTTGAACAACGCCTCGGTCTCCGCGTCGCGGAGGATCGACTGCGCCGCCGCCGGCCGAGCCGAGAGCCCGAAGGTCAATAGGATGAGGAATGCCAGGCGGGCGGCGAAGACGCTCCACCTTCTCAGCGTAACCGTAGCTTCAGCCATGCCGCATCCTATCCCTTTGCGGGGCTGAACCTGACATGAGCGCGCCTGCCGGGGCAAGCGCGCTCATGCCCTGGTTCGTCAGGCCCCGAAAGTGCGCTGCCACCAGCCGCGGCGCGGCTCTCCGCCCTCGGCGGCTTCGCCCGTCTCGGGCTCCGCATCGGCCGCCGTGCCTTCGCGGTCGTTGGCCGCCTCGGGCGCCGGAGCTTCGGCGGGCGCCTCGGCCTCCGTCGCTTTCTTGCGGCGGGTCCGCTTCGGCTTGGCGGGCTTTTCTTCCTCGGCGGCCGGAGCGGCCTCGGCGGCGGGCGCCGGTTCCGCTTCGTCGGCGGGCGCCGGCGCTTCGGGGGCTTCCGGTTCCGGGGCGGCCTCGGCCGCCCGGGACGGAGCCTCCTCCTTGCGGCGGGCACGGGGACGGCGGCGGCCCTTGGGCTTCTCCTCCGTCTCGGCCGGAGCCTCCGGCGCCGCTTCAACGGTCTCCGTGGACTCGGCTTCGGGCGCATATTGACGTTCGGGCTGCTCGGATTCGGGCGCTTCCGCTATCTCCGGAGCCGCTTCCTGCTCGGACGAGCCGTGCTCGCCGGGCTCGCCGCCTTCCTCGCCGTCCCTGCGGCGACCGCCGCGACGGCCGCGACGGCGGCGGCGCTTGCGGCCGCGCTCGTCGCTTTCCTCGCGAGATTCGCGCTGCTCGCGATTCTCGGGGCGGCGGGGCCTGGCCTCTTCCTCGGCTTCCTCGGGCTCGTCGCCTTCCTCTTCCTCGTCGGCGAGATCCTCGGCGAACTCCTCCTCATCGACCTCGGGCTCGACGATGCGCTCGACCCGCGGGCGGACGGCCGGCGGCGGGCCGAAGGATTCGACCGCCATCTTGGCGCCTTCGAACGACTCCTCGATCAGAACCTCGATGACGACTCCGTAGCGCGATTCGATCTCGCCGATCTCGCCACGCTTGCGGTTGAGCACGTAGACCGCGGCCTCGCGGCCGGCGCGGAGCACGATTCGGCTGCCGCGGCCGCGCCCGGCTTCCTCCTCGAGCATTCGAAGCGCGGAGAGACCCGCCGACGACGCGGTGCGCATCAGGCCGCTGCCCTCGCAATGCGGGCAGGGGCGGGTGGACGCCTCGAGCACGCCGGTGCGAAGGCGCTGGCGGCTCATCTCCATCAGCCCGAAGGAGGAGATCCGACCGACCTGGATCCGGGCGCGGTCGTTCTTCAGCGCCTCCTTCATCGCCTTCTCGACCTTGCGGATATGGCCGTTCGATTCCATGTCGATGAAGTCGATGACGACGAGCCCCGCCATGTCGCGAAGCCGCAGCTGGCGGGCGATCTCGTTGGCGGCCTCGATGTTGGTCGCGTAGGCGGTCTGCTCGATATTGTGCTCGCGCGTCGAACGGCCCGAGTTGATGTCGATCGAGACCAGGGCCTCGGTCGGGTTGATCACCAGATAGCCGCCCGATTTGAGCTGGACGACCGGCTGGTACATCGCCGCGAGCTGGTCCTCGGCGCCGTAGCGCTGGAACAGCGGCACCGTATCGACGTAGTTGGCCACCCGCTTGACGTGGCTCGGCATCAGCAGCTTCATGAAGGCGCGGGCGGCCCTGTAGCCCTCCTCGCCCTCGACGATCACCTCGTCGATGTCGCGATTGTAGATGTCGCGGATGGCGCGCTTGATGAGGTCGCTGTCCTGGTGGACCAGAGCGGGCGCGGACGATTTCAGCGTCTTGTCGCGGATCTCGTCCCACAGCCGCGCCAGATAGTCGAAA